>Ga0105048_10000786_pt1 | contig 50096 bp, 52 predicted proteins | sample MAT05_FD_78382 | JGI IMG/M metagenome (GOLD analysis project Ga0105048, IMG submission 78382) | Freshwater microbial communities from Lake Fryxell liftoff mats and glacier meltwater in Antarctica - MAT-05 | ecosystem: Environmental > Aquatic > Freshwater > Ice > Liftoff microbial mat | place...
CCGTCGGGACTGTCGCCTGCGTCGGTGTCCGGAGCGCTGCACCCTAGGCACAGTGCGAGCACAGACAGCGCCGAAAGAAGCCTCGAGAGCGCCTTCATGCCTTCACCTGCGCGGGGCTGCTGACCGAAAGGTCGCCAATTGTGGTGAGCGGCACGCCCATCGACTCGGCGACTGCAGCCAGGATGTGCCGGTGGTCAATGCCTTCGCCCTTGACCACTCCAAAGTCTGCAACCTGGTTGCCTTTGAAGAAGCCTCCGCCGCCACCGATGATGGTCCACGGCAAGTAGCTTGGCTGCGCGCTTCCGGTCAGCCATATCTCGTCGACGAACGAGTTGTGATTTTGCCCGTCCGCGATCTCACTGCAGGTGAGTACGGTCGTGTTGTCGAGCACGGTGTGTTCCGGATCGGCCGGATCGGTTTGATCGAGCACGGCCAAGAATTTCTCGGCGAGGCGCGAGTAGAACCATTTCTGCACCTCGGCGAAGTTACCGCGTCCGGTCGCGTCGGACGAATGCGAGAGCGGATCGTGATGGGTCATGTCGAAGCCGGGACCGCCGGGAAAGTTCATCAAGATCTGCGCATTGGCGTGCATGTTCTGCAGCGTGATGACGCGGGCGGTGCCGCAGAGCATGGCGTTGGCAGCGGCTTCCAGGTGCCCGTCCAGGATGGTGCCGAACTGGGCCACGGTGAGATCTCTGTCAGCAATGCCGGCCAGCAACTCGGCAGAAGGCAACGACGGCCGGGTCTCACAAGAAATGACGCCGATGCCGCCGCCCGAGTCCTTGAGGTTGCGCAGGGAGTCGAGGTGGATTTGCAGCTTGTTCTTTTCGGTCGTCAAGTCGCCGATGGCGGCCTGCATGGCTTCGATTTCGCCAATCGACAGGTCGATGGCTTCAGTGCGGAAGGTCTTCTCGTCGACGACCTCTGTTGGAGGGGCGGCCGCAGCCCCCAGGCCATCGAACAGGTCAGCCAGGGCGTTGTACGGATTTTGAATCGGAGTCACGAAGCCGCCGTGGTTGACGAGCTGCGCGTCCGAACTCAACGATTCGGAACCTGGATAGAAGTTTTTGACGCCAAGAACGTGGGGCGTGGTGCCGAGCGCGGTGGCAACCAGGTAGTCGACCGAGGGCGCCGCGCCGAGCTTCACGCCGCTGAGCACCGACGGGATCGCTTCGTGATTCGTGCTCACGTTGTTGCCGACCCCGCGCAACACCGTGAGATACTTCTTGTAGGGATCGAGCGGTGACAGGATGCCTACGCCGTTCGCGTCGAGCGCCATGTCGGCGCCGACTTCCCAATGCTCGTTGGGCGCGCCGTGCGGCAAGAAGAAGATGAACAGGCGAGTGGGACGCGCGGTGCTCTGCGCCACGGCGAGCTTGGACATCTTGAACGCAAGCGGCGCTGCGATGCCGATGCCGATGGCTTTGAGGAACGTGCGCCGCGCCAACCCTTGGCTCAGGACGAGATCTCTGGTTCGAAAGAGTTTCATAGTTCTTCCCACTCGAGCGCTGGAGGCGGCCGGTCGCGGGGCCGGATGTGGCCTTGTTGGGCGCTCGACAATAAGCTTGCTGGCCTATTGATTTGCACACGGCCGGGCAGTCGACAAATCAGCAACCCCACAAACTCACTAAGTAAAAGCGCTTCCTAACCGCCACGTCAGAAGACTCTGTCCTTGGTAAAAGTCGACCCGAACCAAGGGCAGCGCTGTCCTGCCTCAACTCGCGAGCCGCGTACCCGCACTGCGCAACTTTTGCAGCATGCGTGCATCTCTGTCGTAAAACGACGCCTCTACGCGAATGCTTGGCGACCGTTGCGCACCTTGTCCCGGCCTCGCCCACCGATTTCATGAAATCGTATTCCGAACTACGGGCGGCGCGTGCCCCCGGCTGCCCGGGTCAGCATGAACATACGGCTCGCGCGCAACGGAAATGAAGCGAACCCGTAGCGCGCACAAAAAGCTGCCGCCTGCTCGTCCTTCGCGTCGACCAAGATGGCAAACACTCCAAGTTCGCGGCTCACGGTGAGCACGCGCTGAATCGCGTCAAAGCGCCGTGCACGACGAATGCTCAGCCGGGAAGCGCGGCGTGACCTGACTTTCGCCAGTTCAGACGACGAGAGCAGCCAACGCGAAGTTCTTGGCGCGACGGCCCAGGCGTACGCCGGGGGGCGCAGGCGGGGCTGCGTGGATGGCCTTCTTCAAGCGGTACTGGTCGTAGGGCTTGAGATCGAGGAACTCGAGGCCGAGCTTGCGCGAGACCTCGGTCGGGCGACGGCCGTGGATGACGCGCGTGACGACGGCCATGGCGTCGAACCAGTCTTGCGAGCCGGGCAGCTGGAAAGAGACGTAAACCACTTCGCCGGTCTTCACCGGATCGGCGGGGCTCACCAACATGCCCCAGGTGGAGAGGTTCTCCATCTGGTCGGCAACCAAGCGAAAGTCGCTCTCGCGCACTACTTGGCAGCTGGTTTTGATGACATGACGGCCTGGACGCCTCTGGAACTGTCGGTCTTCACGCATGGTCTCTCCTCCTGAAGAAAGAAGGATCGAGCCATCGGTGGCCCAGGGCCAAATTACCTACATGTAGGCAAACGCGATTCGGCTGAATTCGGCTGCACGGCTACTCCGCGCCAGCGCGACTTCACCAAGCGTTTACGACCGCCTCGTCCTCACTTCTTGCGCTGATCGGGCGGCGCGATGACGAGGCCTTGGGTCGCTTCTTTGAGGCGCACCTCTTGCTCGCTGCGGCGCAGGCCCATCTCGATCAGTTCCTTGGTGATTTGATCGAGGCGGGCCGTCGTTTTGCGCAGGCGGTCGGTCAGCTCGGCGCGCAGATCGGCGGCGCGGGTGTTCTTCTCGATGGCCTCGATGCTGAGGCGCGTCTCGCGGCTGGCGCGCTCGAGCTCTTGCTGCTCACGGCGCAGTCGCACTTCCAGATCGTCGGCGTCGGCCAAGGCGCGCGCCATGGTCAGGATTTTCTCGAGCGTGGCGCGGTCGCCAGCGCTCGGGTTTTCGGTTTTCAGGTAGGTTTCGATGGCCGAACGCGCGAGCAACGAACGCCACTCGACGCCCGTTTGGCTGGGGTAGCGCTCTTCGACGACCAGATCGCCCTTGCCAAAGCCGGGCACATTGACTGGTACGAAGGCGATGTGATCACCCAGGTTCTCTTCGGTGCCGACCGGCGGCTTCCACAACTTGGCTTGCGGGTTGCGCGGATGTCGCACGAGCAAGCGCACAGCGTCTTTTTCGCCATTTTGCACGTGGTAAGTGGTGAGCGTCGCGTAGTCGATCTCGACGACCAGGCTGCCGTTGGCGGCCGAGTAGAGCCGACTGCCGCGCTGATCGGAGCCGTATTCGAGCTGAATGCCGAGGCCGCGCACGAGCGCGAAGGGCACCGTGGCTGAGCCCTGCATGGGCAACGACTCCATCAAGCCTTGCCCCAAGAACGCGCCCTTCTCGAACACGGCGATCGGGCCCTTCTCGAGCAGGCCGCCGGCGTCGTTCTTGAAGCGCACCACGCGGAAGGGATGCTGCGACGACTCGGGCACACCGCCGTCGGGCGCGTAGAGGTAGACGGCTTCGCCGGGGATGGTCTTGCTGATCAACAGCACCATCGTGGCGCTCTGATCGGGAATGGTGACCTTGACGGGCACGTCGTAGCGCGTCGAGCCGGTTTGGGCTGCAACGGTCGCGAGGCGCGAGGTGTCCCGCACAGCGCCCACACCACCGAACGCAGGCATGGCGGCGGGCTTGGGCGCCGACTCTCGTTGATCGGCCGCTTGGTTGGCGGTTGCACGGGTTCTAACGCCCGGACGCGCCGCCGCCTTCTTGGGGCCCGCGCCGGACGACGCGCTCGATTCGGGCATGTCGTCGTAGTCAGAGTCTGCCTTGGATTCCGACTCTTCCGTGGCGGGTGCAGCGGCGGGCGGGGCCATCGGCTCGGCGGGCACTTGGTTGTAAGTCGTGTCGCCTTCGGGAACGGCGGAGATGATTTCGCCGCTGTCGGTGACGATGGGACGCGGCGGAATGACCGGTTCGCCGAGATCGGACTCGAAGGCGATGGGCGCGCCTGCGACGAGCGAGATCTCGACGTCTTTCCAGTCTTCGCCCGATTGGTTCTGCACGATGCCCCAAGCCTGCAGCTCGGATTTACCGCCCTCGCCCACGACCAAGCGATACGAGGGACGCCAGACGGGCGTCTCCGCCAAGTAGCCGACGGTCAGATCGTGCTTCTTGCCATCCAGCTCGAGTGTGACGACGCGCAAGCCTGGGCGCTTGACGGGGCGCTTGCCTTCCCAGGCATCCATCGCCGCCTCGAGCTGCGGATCGACCGCGGGCTCTTCTTCGTCCTCGAGCTCCACGGGGAACGACGCGGCCTTCACGGTGCTGCCGCCCTGCTCCAGAATGGCCAGCGTCGCCAAAAAGTCGCCGACGTTCTCGCGCCGCAAGCTAAACTGGATCTTCTCGGAGTCGACGCTGCCGGCGCGCTCGAAGTAGGCGACGCCATTGCGGTAGACGACCACGCGCCTCACGGGCAGGTCGTCCACGTGGACTTGGGCGGGCTTGGCGCAGCCCCCCAAGAGCATCGCCAAACCCAGAACCCAAGCGCCAGAAACGTAGACCCCACCCACCGTCAGCTTCGACATCGGGCCGCAGCTTAGTCCGAGGTGGCTACGCCTCAAGAGTGCGGAGCATGGGCTTCGGTGGAGAGGCGCTCGCTGGAGAGGCGCCGGGCCTCAGTAGCGGCAGGCGCTCTGGATTTGACCCGCGAAGCCGTCGCCGTATCCGTAGTGCACGTATTGCGCGGCCAGACGTGCGTCGGCGGGCCAGCCGTAGCTGGGCACTTGGCCCCACGCGAAGCCCCCCGTGCAGATCGCCGGGCTGCCCTTGATGGCCCGAATCAAGCGCAAGCTCGACCACTCGAGCGCTCGTTGATCCATCACACCACTGCTGACCGCCGCTTGGAGGTAGAGAGGAATGGCGGCGTCGCCCATGACCTTGAGGGTCTCTTTGGCTTCGCCGAGCGCGTCCAGGGTCTTGCCCATGCGGCCAATCGACTCGTCCTGCTTGCGACCGACGTACAGCTCCCAGAAGCGCTGACCGATGGCCAGGATGCGCGGATCAGGGCTGGCGATGTCCTGGAGCTCTGCATAAAGCTCGTAGGAGCGTGTGATCTCGGCCGGGGTGGCTCCCGTGGTGCCCTTGGCCAAAATTTGCTCCAGCTCGCCAAGCAGCTGCTGCAGCCGTTGCTCGTGCTTGATGAGCTCGCTCATGGTGAGAGTGCCCACTTCGACCGTGGGCTGCGCTTGCGCCGGACGCACGAGCACCTTCACTTCGGCAGGAACCTCGGCGAACGACGCCACCTGGAACAGGCGTGAGAGGTTGCCACTCACCTGCCCGCGCGCATCGGTGCGTCCCATGCTGAAGCGCGCGTTGCCTGCGCTCAACATGACCTCGATGTTGCGGCCGTAAGTTTGGTTGCAAGCGGTGTCGCCGCGGCTCTTGCCGGCCACCTGCTTCTTGGTGACGGGGTTTCTTTGCACGACCTCGTCTCCGCGCAGGCGCTCCTCGAAGCGCTGCATGACGGTCACGGGGATCACGTCGCAGCGCGACACTTGATAGATCGTGATGCGCGCTTCCTCACGGGCGGCATCGAGCTCGGCCGTGAAGGTCGTGCCCTGCGGGACGCCATACTCTATGGCGGTGCCCGTGGGGTCATCGACCATGCGCGTGCTCGTCTTGGGCCCACAGCCCGTGAGCGAGAGCAAAACCAAAGAAAAACCGGCTTTCAGCTTGAGATTGCGCATGCGTTGCCTCTTGTCCCCGAGCCCTGTTCTCCCAAAGCTTGGCTCGGGCCACAACCCGTGATCGAGGTACGCACACAGGGCCATACGCCTTCCCACCAGGCCGACTGGCCCAAAGGCGCGCTCTCGGCAGCTCGCGCTCGGGGCAGACGCGTCGTTTCAGTCCAGAGCGCGCTGCCGGCCGCGGCGCGCCAACTCGACGACCAAGTCGATGTTCAAAGGCTTGCCCAGACAGGGGACCTCGGGAAAAACGGCCGCATCTTGCGCGTCTTCGCCGAGCCCGGTCATGAAAGCGACGCGATCGGTGAAGGGCGAGCCTTCTTTTTTGAGCGAGCGGTAGAAGTCGACGCCGCCCCGGTCGGGCAGCAGCAGATCGCAGAGGATCAGGTGCACCTCCTCGCCGCGCGCCAGAAACGCCTCGGCGTCCTCGACCGAAAGCACCGTCTCGACCTCGCAGGTGCGACGAAACACGCGGGCGAGCGAGCGCGTCACCTGTAAGTCATCGTCAACCAGAAGAATTCTCGGCTTATCCATCCATGGGCGACCCCCCGCCCTCCGCCTGACTGGCCTGGTGCTGCGCTTGGGACCGCGCACTCAGCATCTGCATCTCACTGCTGGGATCGAAAATGATAGGCACTCTGCCGGGCGGCGACAAGCGCCAGCCGAGCGGCGCCCCAAGGCCTGGGCGAACCGTTTGAATCCACTTCCAAAACCCTGCATACAGTTCGGAATTACTTGCCGACGATGTCGCGTGCGGCGCGGTCCTCGACCGCTTTGAAGGCCTCGATCACCTGCGACACCATGCTGAAATTGCGGGTGGCGTTCACGACGTCGCGCATGTGCGCAAAGGCGCGGTCTGTCGATTTTTCCAGTGCCTGCGTCTGCATGTACGGATCAGCGACGCGTTGGGGAAGGCCTGCCGCCGGCGTGGCGTGGAACAAAACCGAGCCCGCCTTCTCGAGACCGGCAGTGTTGGGAAACGACACGACCATCATGCGTTGGCCGTCGAGCTCGCCGTCGACCTGCAGCTCACCGGAGGGTGCAATCGAAACTTGGGACGTGCCCATCGGCACGACCAGCGGCCGTCCGTTGGGGCCCAGATAGGGCATGCCATCGGGAGTCGCCAACGCGCCGTCGGGCATGATCTGGGTGTTGCCTGCTTTGGTGTAGCGCACGCCGTGCTCGGTCTGCACGGCGAAGAAGGCGTTGTCGTCGGGCAAGGCGACGTCGAGTTCGCGACCGGTCGGCACGATGCGTCCGGCGCGCATGTCCGGCGTGGCCGACTGAACGACCGAGTACTCGAGGCTTGGATGTGAGCTTTGCTTGCCAGTGACGTCGGTCAGCGCCCGACGAAACACCATGCGGTCGACGTGAAAGCCGGCTGTGTCGAGATTGGCCAGGTTGTTCGAAGCGTTGTCGAGGTGGGCGATCTGCCCGACCGCACCCGACGCTGCTGCCCAAATTCCCGAAGACATGCTGCAACACACAGCAAGGAGCGGGCCAAGCCGCCCAGGCTCGCCTCAGCTCGCGTTTGACTAGAGAAAGCGCCAGCTGACCCCCAGGCCGCGTCAGAGATCCGACACCCGTTGCCTCGTGGAAAGTCACGCGCCTGACGGAGGGCTGCAACCACTGCGCGTTTTTCAGGCTTTTCTGTGCTGGCGCGATGTTTGCTTTTGTAGCGCTCGTGCAGCTCGGCGCCGTCTCTTCCAGCTTGGTATCCCTCCAGGGTCGCAGCGAAGCGAGTGCGTCTCCGAGCGCCGCCAAGAGCCCCGCATTCTCTGCGTCACTCGAACGCGCAAGCGCGCCTGGCGTCGTCTCGGCCTCGCGGACCACGCTGACCGAAGACGAAGCCAAAGAGGCGCTCAGCGCCGCTTGGAAGCTGCATTTTGGCGAGGAACCGCGCCCCGAGACGACCGCGATTCTGACGGCGCAGTGGGCGCACGAGACCGGCAACGGCCAGTCGATGTTCAACTTCAACTTCGGCGGTATCAAGGGCACCGGGCCAAGTGGGCTCAGCGTCGCCCAGCGCACGCGCGAAGGCTTCGGCGCGAGCGAGACGACGATCGTCGACCGCTTTCGCGCCTACCAGAACGCCGAGGAAGGCGCGTCAGACTATATTGGCCTCTTGCGCCGGAAGTACGCCGGCGCCCTCGACGCGGCTCAGGGCGGAGACCCCCGGGCTTTCGTGCAAGAGCTGCATCAAGGCGGTTACTTCACGGGCTCGCCGAGCGACTATGCGCGCTCGGTCGCCATGCGCACCAACCAGATCTTGGGCCGCGCTCCCGAGCTCACCGTCGAAAAGGCGCCCGAGGGCATCCCGCTCGCCGACCCGACCCGCACCGCGCCCGCCACTCTCCCCGATTTCGCAACGCACGTGGACACCCGCTTGGCCCAGTCAAGCAACAGAGCCCCGCGTTTCGACGACCATTTCACCCAGTTCAACGAGGCAACGAATGCCTTCGACGTGCAAGCACTCGACGACGCGCTCAGCCGCGCCGCCCTGCGTATTGCCGCAAGCTCGCCAGAAACCAAACGCCACGAACGCACTTGATCGTTTGCCCAGGAATACCCGCCATGAACGTTGCTCTCGCCACCAAGCTCGCCGACACCTTCAAACTCGACAACCGCGTCGTCCTCATCACGGGCGACTCCGCCGCCGCCGGTCGTGACCACGCGCAAGCCGTCGTCGAAGCTGGAGGCATCGCGCTGCTCGCTGACTCGGACCGCGATCGCGCGCGCGACGTCGCTCGCGACATCGATTCGCTCGGTACGCGCGCGCTGGCCGTACCGCTGACGCGCGGCAGCCGGGAATCATGCCGCCTCAGCTTGGCCGAAGTGCTGATTCGTTTCGGTCGCGTCGACGTGCTGGTCAACGGCCCAGGCGAGCAAGCGCCCGCGCCCGCGCCTGGTGAAATCCGCACTCTCGAGGATTGGGAGGCCGGGCTGGCCGCGGGTTGCGAAGGCGCCTTCGTGGCCACTCAAGTGTTTGGCGCGCACATGGCCGAGCGCGGCCGCGGCGTGATCGTCAACCTGGCCAGCGAGCGTTCGAACGCTCTGGACAAGGGTAACCTCATTCTGATGACGCGTTATTTTGCCAACTACTGGGCAGAAGACGGCGTGCGCGTGAACGCCCTCTGCCCCGGCGGCCTGCTGTCGGGTCGCACCGAACGCTTCGTCGAGCGTCTATCGGAGCTTTTGCCCCACGGCTGCATGAGCCGCCGTGACGAGTACCGCGCCGCTCTCGTCTTCTTGGCCGCCGACGCGTCCAGCTACATGAACGGCTCGACGCTCGTCACCGACAACCGCTTCGCCAGCTGAGCTGAGCTGAGCTGCGCTGCGGGCTCGCAATCGCGAGCGCGCCGACTCAGGCCTGGCCGACCGGCTCGTCAGCGCACAACGCGACCAACAAGTCGTCGAGTCCGGGATGCTCTGGCGCGAGCACCTGCACCATGCGCACTTCCATCCAGGCTTCCGACATGCGGCCCGTGAGCACGAGCAGCCAGCCGAGCGTCAGGTGAAAATCGGCGCCGAGTGCAACATGGAACTCGCGCACACGCTCGAGCGCACGAATGCCGACGGCGTACGCCCCTTGTTCGGCCGCCGAGCGTGCGAAGTTCACGGCCACGTCGATGTCGGCGGGGCAGAGCCGCGCTGCGTTGCTCCACAACTTGACGGCCTGGTGACACTCCAAGTTGGACCCAAGCGCGCGCAGCAGCGCCACGAGCGCTCGACCATCGGCCGCGTCGCGTTCGAGCGCCGAGAGGGCGAACCGAGCTGCGTCGGAGTCCGCGCCCATCTCGAGTAGCAGCTCCGACAACGTGGCCAGCGCACGACCGTCGTCCGGTCCACGGCGCTCGGCTTCGAAAAGAGCAGCAATGGCGGCGTCGCCATGACCTGCGGCGCGCTCCAGTTCCCCGAGACGGTGAAACCACGAGGCTTCGGCGAGACCACTCGCATGAGCGGGCGCCCTCTGCAGCAATCGGTGGGCGTCCTCCGTCAAGCCTTCGGCGAGCAGAGCGTCGGCAGCCTCGAGACCCTGCGACCAAGCGCAACCTTGGCGCCGGGTCACCAGCGTCAAGAACGAGCCTTCCGACAAGACTTCTTCGACGACGAAACCCGCGTCGGCGAGCAATGCCAAGAGCTGGCTCTTGGAGAAAGCTGCGCGCACGGGCGCGAGAAGTTCTTGCGCAACCGAGGCCTGCGCTTCGGCGATCAACAAGAGTCCGCCTTCACCGACGGCAGCACCGACGGCACGCAGCAGCGCGAGCGGCTCGCTGATTTGTCCCAGCATGTCGACGACGATGGCGACTTCGGCTTGGGGTAGGGGCGAGCGCGTGGCGTCGCGTTCGACGAACCGCGCATGCGGCACGAGCTGCGCCGCGAAGGCAAGAGCCAGGGGCGCGTGATCGAGCGCGCAGATTTCGCGGGCTTGCTCGAAGTGGACCAGGCCCGAGCCTGCACCGGAGCCCACGTCGAGGACGCTCTTACCCACCGTGAAGACAGCAAACGCGCGGTAGATGACGTCGGTGCTGGGAGCAGGCGAGAGCAGGCCAGGATAGGCACGGCCCCGCTCACGCTTCACTTCGAGGACGATTTGCGAAGCGGGGAAACTGGCCGTGACGCCAGACACCCCGTTATCGGTGTAGTTCGGTGCGACTTGGGAGGAGAGCATCGCTCACTCCGCCCGATGGCAAATGCCCAGGCGGGCAGCCTCGGGAACGGCCTGTTCCCAGGCGTCCTTGAGTGGACTCATGGCGCGCATCACGTCGTTGATGGCGGAGGGGTCCGCAGCCAGGTTGGCGGCGCGCAAACGATCCAGGCAAAAGCCGTAGAGCGCGGTCATGGTCTGACAGAACTCGGCATCGACCTTGGGATCGAGGGCGATCAACAGCTCGTTGATGATGGCATAAGCCTTCGACGAGAGTTCGCGACCGCGCGCAGGCTGGTTCTGCTCGAAACAAATTTTGGCTCCGCGGAGGAACTTGAACATTCCTTCGTAGAGGGCCACCAAGAGTTCTCCCTTGCTGGCGGTGGTGATTTTGACTTGCTCGTAGCGAGCTGCTGCCGATTGAAGCATCCTTGCCTCCTCTTGATTCAGGCTGAGCGTCCTTGCCGTACCTGAGGTCTTGTTGGTTGTTGTCTATCGAAACTCAATTGTTGTTGCTGTTGCTGGCGAGCAACGAACTCAGCGTGGCGTTGTAACCGGTGACCAGGGTATCCATGGCCTGGAGAGATTTCCGCAGGCGAGCCGACATCGAGTCGAGCCGCGCCTGTTCGCGGTCGGCCGTGGCCTGGTAAAGCTTGACGCGGGCGTTGAACGCCTCGGTGCGGGTGGCCACCAAGCCGGAACCCGAATCGGTATAGCCCTTGAGCAGCCTGCTCATGATGTCCATGACGCCGTCGCCAGTCGAATCCCCAGCCAGAGCTTTGGCAAAGGCTTCCGGATTCGAATTCAAGCTGGCTGTGAGCTTCGCGTCGTCGAGTTTCAACGTGCCATTGTTGTTCAACTTGATGCCGAGATCGGCGAAGGTCGACATGGTGCCGCCCACCTGGGTCAACATGGTGTTCGAGAGGCCACCGGTGATCGTGCGCAGTGCCGCGTCACTCTTGAGGGCGGCGCTCGAGGCCGTCGTCGAGCCGTAGCCGGCCACGCTGTGGATGCGCGAGATGACGGAGTTGTACTTGTCGACGAACGACTGGAGCGACGTTTTCATGGCCGCAGGGTTGGATTTCACGGCGATGGTGAAGGCGCTGGCCGTCGTTTCCTGAAGATTCAGCGTCACACCTTCGATGGCGCCCGCGATGGTGTTGGTCGAGCTGGTCACCGTGAAGGTGTCGATCTGCAGCTCGGCGTCTTTGGCCGCTTGTTTGATGGCGCCGACGTCGTCGAGACCGAGGTCGACCCCGCCCTGTTCGACGATGGAAAAGCCATTGGCAGCCCCGGTCTGGGAGCTGCGAATTTGCAGCCGATTGTTGGTGCCGTCGAAGAAGACGGAGGCAGAAAGCTTCCCGCCCAAGCCGTTGATTTTGGTGGCGATGTCCTCCAGCGAATCGGTGGCCGTCACGGCCACGACGTAGTTGCTGGCGCCCTGGGTGATCGTGAAGTTGCCGGCCTGGTTCAGATCCGCGCTGGAGCTGGCCTGGGCCGACGAATAGGTGCGCTGCTCGGAAGCGAGCGATACGATTCTGACGCTGTAGGTGCCGGGGCGGGCAGTCCCGCTCGACGACAGGCTCACGGCCGAAGTATTGCTGCTGGTGGCTGCATAGCCGGCCAATTCGGTGGCCGTGTCGAGTCCGTCGACTACGCCCTTGAGTTCGCTCAGCAGTCCTCCGATGCCCGACAGGGCAGAGACTGCGGCTTGTGAAGAGGACACACGCTTGGTCGCCGCACTCAGGTTGCCCTTGCTGGCATTCGCGATGCCCGAAACCAGAGCTTCGATGTCGATTCCCGACCCACCTAAACCGCTCAGCGCGACCATGACCTCGACCTTTCATTGAAAGTGCCTCGGAGAGCGCGCGCCCCGGGGGGCACGCACTCTCCGAAAGCTCGGCATTACTGGAGGAGACCGAACGCCATCTGCGGCAACTGGTTCGCCTGGGCGAGCACCTTGACGCCCGCCTGGGTGAGAACCTGGTTACGCGACAGGTTGGCCGTTTCTTCGGCAACATCGACGTCGATGATGCGCGAGTTGGCGGCGCTGAGATTCAGCTTCATGGTTTGGATGTTCGAGCTTGCAACCTCGAGGCGGTTCATGGCCGCACCGAACCTGGCACGCGAACTCGACACGCTGCTGATTGCCGTGTCGATCGTGGCGAGAGACGCCAAGGCGAGGGTCTGGGTGTTCACGCTGGAGCCGGTCGCCAACACCGAGGTGAGAGCAACGCCACCGAAAGAAACGGTGATCTGGTCGGTTGCAGCCGAGTTCAGGCCGACTTGGAATGTGGTGGACGCAGCGGTTGCACCAACGACGGCGACGCCGTTGAACTTGGACGAACCCTGGATGCGAGTGATTTCCGCCTTGAGCAGGCCGTACTCGACGTTGACGTTGCCGCGATCGGAACTCGAGAGAGTGCCGTTCGAAGACTGCATCGCGAGTTCGCGCATGCGACCGAGGGCATTGTGCACCTCGCCGAGCGCGCCTTCAGCCGTTTGCGACATCGAGATGCCGTCCGACGCGTTGCGGTCGGCGACAGTGTAGGAGCGAATCTGAGACTTCATGCTCTCGCTCACCGCCAGACCAGCGGCGTCGTCTGCTGCCGTGGTAACGCGCAGACCGCTGGAGAGTCGGTTGAAACTCATCGTCAGGCTCATTTGGTTGGCGCGCAGGTTCTTCTGAGCGCTGAGAGACGAGACGTTGGTATTGATTGACATTGCCATGATGAAATATCCCTTCCTTGGGTGTCCCGGGGGAAATCCCCGGTGGGGCGTCAAATGCCCGACACCCCTTGGAACGGGGCTCTCATCGGAAGCTTGAGGCGCAATCGATCAGTTTTTTTCCAGCTGAGCTCGTCCCGATTCGAGACGCTCGTAGAGCTCGTGGGCCGCGCTCTCGATGGCTTGGCCTAGCCGCTGCTCGGAGCGCAGGCTGACCCGCAAATCGTTGCCGGATTCGTCGCCCTCGGGAGTCGCCTTGGCCCGTTCGATGTTCTCGACCGCCCAGGCGTCGACCCAAGGGGACCCCATGACCGCCAAACGGAGTTCCTGCTCCGCCGCGGTCACGTCGCCCAGCATGCGGTTCAATCGGCCCATGTCGCTGGCGTCGTCGGCATCGGCAGCGGCACTGCGCTCGCTCAGCTGCCGAGCCGCTGCGGCCACTCTTCCCGCACCCTCTTGCTGCTTCTTCAGAAAGGCCGAGACCTGGGCCACGTGAAAAAGCTCGCCGAGTTCGGACGCCTTTGCCACGATCTCGGTCGGCGTGATGTCGCGCTCCGGCAGGTTCGCGAGCACTTCGGCCAAGTTCTTTTCGACGAAACCACGTACGCGCGCGCCGCCTTCGGTGGCATTGACCAGCTCAGGAGGCTGCTCGAGCCGCGCGAACACCTCGGCGCAGCGCTCTAGCCACATGCGCACCTGCGAGAACGACGTCGTACTCGGCACCATGCCTTCGCCACCGTAGGCGTCGACGAAGTCGGCGTCCTGGGCGGCCACCAGGTTGTTGCCTGTATCGTGGTGGGTCGCGTGCTTGTTCTCGCACCACTCGTGGTTGAGCGTCTTGCCGTCCGCCGCGACGGCGATCGTCGAGTTTTCGAAGGGAGTGCCGGGCGCGTAGGCGCGGCCACCGGTGAAGGCCAAGTCCTGGCCGACGAGCACGATCGGCGAACAGCCCATGCGCTGGGCGAGCGAGAACGCTGCGGTCGACACGCTGCCGCACACCGGGATGCCGGGCTTGCCGAACAGGCCTTCGAGCGGCCGAGCGATTTGTGGCAGGTGCTCGTAGAGAGTCAGGAGCGGACCATGACCGGTCCGAAACAGATTGGGGTGCCCGGTCACGCCGAACACGCGCACGACGTCGTCGATGAACGACAGATCGCGCATGAAGGGTGTCACGTCGAGCGACTCGAGGCAGGCCAACATCTGCGGCACCACGCCCGCCTTGTCGAGTGCACGCGCGCTGGTGTTCACGGCAATGACGATGCCCTTCTTCCCGGCCTCGCGCAGAAGTTGCACGTTCTTGGCCAGCGAAGGACCGGCGCCAACGATGAATGCCGGCACGCCTTCGAAGGCGCCCGCCAAGTAATGCGCGCTGGGCACGCCGCACAGCTGTCGCGCGTTTTCGACGATGTCGTTGACCCACGTCTTGCCGCGCAACTTGAGAGTTTCTTCGTTGGCAACGGAGCGGAGCAGCAGATCGCTGATTTGATCCTTCAAATCGAGCCGCTGCCGAGCAAATGCCGTTGCGTAGCCGGGCGTGATGAACACGCGCATGCGGTTGGCATTGCCGGCCAGCTCCGACCAGGTGCTGGTGAACTCGGGCAGGTGGGTAATGACGGGAATGGGGCCGAGATCGCTCGGTCCTTGCTCGAAAAAGTGGCGAATGATGCCGGGCTGCGGCTCGAAGATCGCGGCTACCGGAACGCCGGAAGCACGCAGCGCCCGCGCGGTATGACCGAGACCGAGACCAAACAGGATGACCTTGTCGCCCGAACCGTCCTTTACCTCGTCGATGGCGCCCAGCGGCAAGGCCGTGTCCAAAAAGACGCTCTCCGGCTGTTGCCAGCAGAGCGCAGGCCATCCGTCTTCGCCCAGCACCACGGCGCCGGCGTTGTGGGCCTCGCGAACCGCGTCGCGCGTCTCGGGCCCCATGGCCGCCCCAGCCAGGTTGTGCTCGAAGAAAGAGAGGGCAGTCATTCGTCGGTCTCCCCCGTTGAACCTTTGACGTCTTCGGGTGACGGCGCGTTGACGCTCAAGCTGGGTTGGCCAGTGAGCAGGGCCAGGAGTTCTTCCTGATCCATGTGCGTTTCGGCCGCGACCAGGTTCTGTTCGCGCACGTTGTCGAACACCTCCCCTCGTAAAACCGGGACCGATCGCGGTGCGACCACAGCAAGACGCACGGTGGAGCCGGAAATGCCCGAGACTACGATCTCGATGTCATTTCCGATGACGATGCGCTGACCCTTACGACGAGTGACGACTAACATGGGCTGCTCAGCATTGAGCAGGAGTCGTGCCAGGTCTACGGTTCTCGTTGGGCCACTGGGCCGGAGACGATCACGCAGCCTCAGCTGAGCTGCATCAGCTGCAGATCCAGAACCTTGCGTGCCACTTGGAGGGCCTGCTCGATGTTCTGTTGCAACGTAACGAGGCGCGTCAGCGACTCGGCGGGATCGGCAGCTCCGGCAGTCGCCTTTTGGGTCTCGAGCAGCAGCTTGGTGTGGGTCAACAGCGTGTCGCTTTGCTCGGCGCGGTTCTGATTGACGCCGACACGAGCGCGCTCACGGATCATCTGCTGGTGGCCCGCGTCCAGCGCATCCAGGTAGCCGGAAACGGCCGCGGGGTCGTTGTTGTTCATCGCCGTTTCCAGCGCGCTCAGATCGGCGAAGACGTCCCGCCCGCCGGCGATCGTGAAGGCACGCTCGCCGCTGGCACTGACCGTGACTTCGGAGTTGGGACCGCTCTGCAGATTGTGCTCGTAGCCGTCGCCTTGGTAGACGCCACTGGCGTCGAAGGCCGGAGTGCCAGTTTGTGACCCGGCGAACAAGGAGCCACGCGAGCCCTTGAGGTTGGCCAAGCCGAGCAGTTGCTGACGCAGACCGCCGATCTCCAGAGCGGTGGCCTTGCGACCATCGGGGCTGGTGCCGCCGTTGGCCGCCGTGAGTGCGAGCTCCTTCGCTCGCTTCATGATGTCCGACGCTTCGGCCAGCGCCGATTCCGACTGGTCGAGATCCGCGCGACCTTGCGACATGGCCTTTTGGGTCGAAGTGTTCTGATCGAGCCGGCTTTGCAAGCGGGTGAGCAGCGCTGCGGCCGTCGCATCGTCCGAGGGGCGATTCACGCGCAATCCGGAGGTGGCCTCTTCGGTCGCCTGGGCGTGACTCTCTCGCAACCCCGAAAGATTGCGGAGGGTCTGATTCGTCCTCATCGCGTCGGTGATTCTCATCGCAAGATCCCCATGAGCTCTTGCATCAGATCGTCGATTACTTTGAAAACTTTGGCCGCGGCCTGATAACCCTGCTGATATTTGGTCAGGGCAATCATTTCCTCGTCGAGCGAGACGCCGCTCATCGATTCCTTCATGTCCGAGGCCTGCCCCTCGAGCGTGGAGCGCAGCGTCGTTTCGCGTTTGGCCGTCGCGCTCTTGAGACCGACGCCGCCCACCAGGTCCGAGTAACCTTCGCTGATCGTGCGCGTGCCGCCCGAGACCACGGCCAGGTCGAACAGTTTGCTGAGCTTCGTGGCGTTCACGCCACCGCCGGGCACGGTCGCGGCCGAGTCGGACGCAGCCAAACGCGAAGGCTGGCCGGCTACGTCGGTGCTGAGGGTCAGGGCGCGAGCGGCACCCGCTGGTGGTGCGCCCGGCAAGTTGAGATCGAACAGCTTGCGGCCCGTGGCGCCATCGAGTCCGTAGCCCGCCTCGTGCTGGGTGTTGAGCGCCGTGGCCACGTCGTAGACGTACTGGTCGAACTTGGCCGCCGTCTCCTTGAGGTCGACGTCGCGCGCCTCTTTGAGACCCGCCAGTTTGCCGCCTGACAGGCTCTTGGTCACGTCGCTGGGCGCGCTCGAGCCGATACGGCCAGCCAAGAGCTTCACGTTCCCACCGGACGCAATGCCGATGGTGAGCTTGCGCGCTTCGGTGCCCTCGACCAGCGTTGCGCCGGCTGCCTGCACGAAGATGGCCCCATCTTCGCCTTCGACGACGTGCAAATCGACGTTGGGTGCCATCTGCAAGAGCACTTGATCGCGCTTGTCGCGCAGATCCGCCGAGTCGAGCCCCTGCGCCTGGGCGTGGACGATCTCGCGGTTCAGGTTGGCGATCTCGCCTGCCTGACGGTTCAGATCGCGGACGACGTTTTGCATCTGGTTCAGCATGTCGGACTTCTGGCTGGCAATGTCGTTGCCGACAGTGTTCACCCGCGAAGCGAAGTTGCTGAGGTTCGAAAGCACCGTGTCGCGGGCGACGCTGTCGCTCGGGTCGGCCGCTAGTTTTTGAAAAGCGTCGTTGACGCTGCCGAGCGCGGAGCTGAGTCCCGAGCCGGAGATGTCGTTGAACGACGCCTCGACTAGCGTGAGCTGATTCTGACGCGCCTTGGCGGCGCCCGTCTGACCGAGCGCCGAGTAGTAACGACCCTCGATGAACTGGTCGGTATTGCGCTGCAGACCGGCGATAGCGACGGTGCCGTAGTCCTCACGACCCAGTACGCGCGTCTCGAGTAGGGCCGTGCGCTTGACGTAGCCCGGCGTGTTGACGTTGGTGATGTTCTGGCTCGTGACGGAAACGCCGTAAGCTTGGGCGTTGAGCGCGTCCCGCGCCGTGTTGAGCAGCGATGAAAGGCCCATGTCAGCCGCGCACCTGGAGCAAACGAGCTCCGCTCGGATTGTGTGGCTCGAAGCTCGGAGCCATGCGATCGATGACGCCGCGCACCATGTCGCGGGCGTGGACGAGCAAGAGTTGGTTGGTCAGAGCCTTTTCGCGCACCTGCGCGACCAGTCGCAACGTGTCGCGGGTGGCGCCCTCACGCGAAACACCACCCAGCTCGCGCAGCAGGGCCGCTTTGCGCTCGGTCAGTTGCTCGATGCTGTCCGAATCCAACCGGCGGAGCGCCGTCGTCTCCTCGGTGAGGAGCTGGTCGAGGCGTTCGACGACGGCTTCGAGTGGGGTGGTGACGGACATCTACGTTCTCGATTCGGAAGCTGGACTAAGCGGCACCGGGTGCCGGTTGTCAGCCTTGAAACTGCGTGGCTAACCGCTCGGCGACGATCTGCGGATCGAAGGCCGACGCGCCCTGGGCGACCTTCTCGCGAAGGTCTTCGATGCGGGCCGGATCGGCGCTGGGGCCAGACGCCAACTTGCGGGCGCCGTCGGAGATGCGCACCTCGGCCGCGTCCTGAGGCGCGCGGGCTGCGGCGTCTTCAGGGGCCGCGGGCTTCTGTCGCACCTGCGCAGCGGAAGTGAGTGCGTTGCTCGCGTAGGCGTCGTGGACGCGGTGGCCGGTAATGCCTTTCATAGCTCGATCTCCCGTGGAACAGCCGGCTCAGAGCGCGGAACGGTCCATCGAGATGTTGGAACGGCCCAAGACGAGTCTCCTTGAGTGCAAATCGTCATTTTTCGATCGCTTTCTGGGGAGCCCCGGCTGGCGCCCCCGGGGTCCCTCCAGCCCCAGGGACGGCCGAAGGGCTCCGTCCCCGCAGCGCTTCCTCGATGACTTCCGCAAAACCGAGTCCACCCCCGTCGCGGATCGACCGGCTCAGGCTGTCGAGCACCATGGATCCCACCATGGGAGAGGCTTGTTCAGCGCCGGCCCCCTGAGCCTTACTCATGCTCTCGGCCAACGGGGCGAGCATCTGCTTGACCAGCACCTCCTCGAAATCGAGGGCCACGCCGCGTATGCGCTCGGCTTCCTTCTGCTCGGGCGTCAGCGCAACAGCCGGGCCTTTGGCCAAGGCACGTGGCGCCTGCTGCCGCTCGACGAGCGGTAGGGCAGTCTGCGGCGCCGACAGCGGGTTCATTGGATGACCAACTCGGCGCGCAGGGCGCCAGCTGCCTTGAGGGCCTGCATGATGCTCGAAAGTTCGCGGGGCGTGACGCCGAGGGTAGCCAAGGCCGTGGCCACGTCCTTGAGGGTGGCGGCGCCGTCGACGAACTTGAGCGCGCTTTCCTGCTCTTCGGTCGTGATGTCGGTCTGCGGCGTCACCGCCGTCTGGCCCGTTCGGTAGGCGAACGGGTTGGGCTGGCTCACGTTGTAACCTTCGTAGATCGACACGCTGATGCCCCCCTGTGCAATGGCGACCGGCGTGAGCCGCACGTCACCACCGGCCACGACCGTGCCCGTTCTTTCGTTGATGATCACTCGTGCGGGCTGATTCGGCGCCACCTCGACCTCCGACAGCCGCGCCACCAGCGGCACTGGGTTCTCTTTGAACTCGTCCGGCAGCTTGATGCGGACCGCTCCGCCGTCCATCGCCACCGCCAGCTTGTCGCCCATGGCGTCGTTGATGGCCGTGGCCATGCGCTGCGCCGTCACGAAGTCGGGCGAGCGCAAAGCGTAAGTGAGCGTGGGCGGGCCCTTGGGCTTCTCTTCTTTGCTCTTCTTGTCGGTCGCCTTGTCGCCATTCTTGGCGGTTCGGTTTTTTTCGGCGGCTGCGTCGGCGGGCGGCGGATCGACCAAAAAGGTCTGGATTTCTCGCTCCACGAGCGCGCCGTTGGGTATGCGTCCGGTGGTCGTCGAATTCTGCTGGAACGAAGTGCCAGTGTTTCCCTGCGCCGAGAAACCACCGACGACGAGCGGGCCCTGCGCGACGGCGTAGGTATGGCGATCGGCGCCGCGGAGCGGTGTTTGGATGAGCACTCCACCCGCGAGTGAACGGGCATTGCCAATCGATGACACCGTGACATCCAGACGCGAACCGTTGCGAGAAAACGGCGGGATGTTGACCGTGACGATAACCGCGGCGACGTTGCGCAAGCGCAAATGCTGGTCGTCGATCTGCACGCCCAAGCGGCGCAGCATGGAGCGCATGGTCTGCTCGGCGATGCGCGAGCGAACGTCGTCGCCCGTGCCGTTGAGACCCGAGACGACACCGTAGCCGAGCAGCTGGTTGTCACGCGCACCGATGACGTCGGCGAGATCGGCGAGCTTCTCGGCGCGCGCCTCGCGCGGCGAGAAAGCGACTACGCCGAGCGCGAGCACGAGCGCGAGCACGCGGGAAATCATCCGTGGAATGCGGGTCATGTGGCTCATGTTCGGCTCAAAAGGGGTTGATTTTGTTCAGGAACCAGCTCATCCAGCCCTGCTGCGTCTGCTCTTCGATGTCGCCGCGACCCGTGAACTCGACGCGCGCGTCGGCAACCAAGGCCGAATCGACGCTGTTGTCCTGCTGGATGTCAGCGGGACGAACGACCCCCGAGATGTAGAGGTGGTATTCCTCGTGATTGATCATCACGACCTTGGTCCCTTCGACGAACAAGTCACCGTTGGGCATCTCGCGCTTTACCTTGACTCCGATGCTGCCAGTCAAGCTGCCCGAACGGGTGCTGTTGCCTTGGGCGTTGAACTCGTATTCGCTGGCCAGCTTCCAGAGCGTGCTCGGATCAACCTCCGGCGCCTGCGCCTTGATGACGTCGATCAGGCCGAGCACCTCGTCCACCTTCGATTCGCGATCGCTCGTACGGCTCAGCCTGGTGCTCGCGCCGCCCCGAGCATCGGCGTGCTCGTCGATGCGCACCATGACGATGTCGCCGACGCGCAGAGCCCGCGTATCTTCGAGCAAGCCTGCTTTGGCTTCGGAATAAATGCTGCCGGTCGCCGCGGCGCGGCTCTCGTCGCTGCCCGAATAGGCGCCTTCTTCGTACTCGCGGTTGCGCGCATCGGGCTCTTTGATCTGGTTGGCGTAGCAGCCGACCGAAGAAAGAGAGGCCCAGGCGAGCAACACGGCGGAAAAGAGACGGCGCGCGCTGCTCACAGCTCGACCTCCGCGCGACCTGCATGCGTCAGACGGGCCGACAAGACTTTCTTGGTGACGCCGACACGAACCGAAACCGAATCACCGACTCGACCCGCGCTGAGCGTCTCGCCTTGCGTCGAGATTTCGACCGGCCCGCGAGCAATCACCAAGGTGACGGAGCTGCCTCGCGGCACCAAGGCTCCGGCGTCACTGCCGCTGACCGACACGTGGAGTTGGACGGGCAGGCGCATCAGCGCGTCTTTGCCCCAGAGGATCTCCACGGTACCCGTCTGCTTCTGCTCGCCGTCGCGCAGCGCGAAGCGCGGCAACCGGACTTGGCCCGGCCGAACGCTGGGAGCCAGCACGTGTCCTTGCAGCGCCTTGATGGCGATCAGCCGCACGCCCGACGGCAGTGCCGCACGCACGGCAGGCTCGACGAGAGTGGAGAGCTCCTCGGGGCTGAAGCGCCGACCTTCGGTCTCGACGCGCACGCCCGAGGCGGGAAGATTCAGCTTGGATGCCGCGATGCCGGCGGCCTGGAGTTTGTCGGAAACTTCTTGGCGCGAGAACAAGCGGCTCTTGCCCGGCGGTGGCGCCGGACCCAGATCTACCGCCAGCAGCCCGGGCGCGAGATCGGGGGCCAAATCGCCAAGGTGTACTCGGGCGCCGCTCACGACCACGACGGGCTCGTCGGCCCAGGCTGGCAGAGCCACCGCCAAAGCCAACCAGGCTACCGTCAGGATTCGTGCAGAGCGGCGCATCAGGTCATCTCCGTGGCCTTGCGGAGCATCTCGTCGGCAGACGAGATGACCTTGGAGTTGATCTCGTAGGCGCGCTGCGCGCTGATCAAGGCAACCATCTCTTCGACCATGTCGACGTTCGACTGCTCCAGAGCGCCCTGTAGGACGGTTCCATGACCGTCGGAGCCCGGATCGCTGAAGATGGGCTCCCCGCTTGCCACCGTGCGCTGGACCAAGTTGTGTCCGACGTTCTGCAAGCCTGCGGGGTTGATGAAGGTCGCGGTCTGAATTTGACCGAGCTCGACGGGTGCGTCCTCGCCGACCATGGTCGCGGTCACCAGGCCGTTGGGCGAGATCATGACGGCGGATGCACCTTCGGGGATGGTGATGGGCGGATCGAGCGGCAGGCCGTCGTTGGTGACGACCCGGCCCGAGAAATCGGTCTTCAGCGTGCCGTCGCGCGTATAGGCCAGGGTGCCATCCTCGCGCTGCACCGTAAGAAAGCCGCGTCCCTCGATGGCCACGTCGAGCGGGTTGTCGGTGGTTGTGAATGAGCCCTGCTCCTGAATCGAAATGGTGCCGGCCAAGCGCACGCCCGTACCGGCTTGCACACCGACCGGGGATTGCGTCGTCTCCCCCGTCGCAGCGCCCGGTTGACGAATCGTCTGGTAGAGCAAGTCCTGGAACTCGAGCCGCTGCTTCTTGAAGCCGATGGTGCTCGTATTGGCGATGTTGTGGGAGATCCCCTCGAGGCGCGCCTGTTGAGCGGCCATACCGGTTGATGCGACGTGAAGTGATCGGAACATGCTGGTTCTCCCTGGCAGGAGTAGAGCAACCTTGATGCCAACACGTGGCGACGAGCCAAGCGCGCGAAAGTCGGGATGATCGACGGTCAAGGCCGACCCGCAGACGAGTGCGCCTGTCAGAGCGCTGGCGCTGAGACGGCGGCGGCCTGACAGCGCGTCACTTCCGGGCGGCAGACAAAGCAAGAACGGCCCGGTCCAAAGACCGAGCCGTGGGGGGGAGAGTGCTGCGCGGAGAGAGTGCTGCGCCAGGGAGCTAGCGCAATTCAGGCAGCCCGCTCGATGCGCTTGCGCTTGAGCATCTCGACCAGAGTCGTGCGATTGATGCCGAGCAAAACGGCGGCTTGCTTCTTGTTCCAGCCGGTGCGCTCCAAAGCTTGCTGGATCAACTTGTTCTCGAACGACTCGACGGCGTTGCGCAGATCGATGCCGGTGTTGGGAAGCGCAAAGCTACCGCCACCCTGCGGCGCCGAACGGAGACCACAGACGCGGTCGGGCAGGTCGCTCGGCTCGATCTCGGGGCCGGCTGCCAAAAGAACGGCGCGCTCGATTGTGTTCTCGAGTTCGCGGACGTTGCCGGGCCACGCGTACTGCTCGAGCAGCTCCCGAGCTTTCGCCGAGATTGCACGGAGATCCATGCGACCCAGGCGCTTGGTGGCCAGGTCGAAGAAGTGGTTGAGGAGCAGGGGGACGTCGCTCGAACGCTCACGCAGCGCGGGGCTGCGGACGTGGATGACGTTGAGGCGGTAGTAGAGGTCCTCGCGGAACGTACCCTCGGCGACGGCCCGCTCGAGATCGACGTTCGTGGCGGCGACGATGCGCACGTCGGCGCTGAGCACCCGACCGTCACCCACCGGCGAGTACTCCTTGTACTGCAGGACGCGCAGCAGCTTCACCTGGAGGCTCAGCGGAAGTTCGCCGACTTCGTCGAGGAACAGCGTGCCACCCTGGGCGGCCTGGATGCGGCCGATGCGCGTGCCGGAAGCTCCGGTGAAAGCGCCGCGGGCATGGCCGAACAGCTCGGATTCCAGGAGCGCCTCGGGAATGGCGCCGCAATTGATGGTGACGAGCGGTCCAGCTTTGCGAGCCGAGTTCTGATGTACGGCGCGCGCGACGAGTTCTTTGCCGGTGCCGCTCTCGCCGGTGATGAGGACGGTGCAGTCGGTGTGAGCGACGCGGTCGACGATCTTGAACAGGTCGACCAGTGCAGGAGATTCACCCACCAAACCCACCATGCTGCGGGGAAGCGCTGCCCGAGTACGAACCTCGGAGGGCCGCTCCTCGGCAGAGAGGGAGAGCATCGAGTCGGACTGCAGCAAGGCGTCGTTCATAGGAGCATTCTTCTCGGGGCCAGCGGTGGTGTTCTGTGCCAACGGCGAATGCGGAACAAAGCCTTAGGAACAAAACGCACCGAGGCGACGACGGGCTGACGCTCTTTTTCAGATCACGACAAATTTCCGACACTTAGGCCCCTCCAGCGGCAGTCCATTGACGCACTTTTTTTGTTCGAGGCTGGGTCGGGCGGGACCCCAAAGTGTAGGTCCGAAGCCGACGTTGGTCTCCTAATAAGCTAAACCATTTCAATAGCTTGCAAGAATGCGCCGACGAGCCGCGTTGCTAGCTCGCTTTCCAAATTCGAGACGGCAACGCCGTTGCAGCGGCGGTCCAGTCGAGGTCAGCGCTCACCCAGTGTCGGGCCGTTGGCGCGGCGCTCGCACCTCGTCGCTGACTGCAAGCTCCGAGCGCGTGCTGGCGAGGCACGGCTGTTGCAGTGGCACCTACGTCATGAGCGATCTGTTCCAAAACGTAGCTCCCCTTTCGCAGGCCCTCAACTTTCACATGGAGCGGCAAAACGTGCTCTCGAGCAACGTCGCCCACATCGACACGCCCGGCTACAAGCCGATGGACGTCGACCGCGTGCAGAGTCAAGACTTTGGCCAGGCGCTGTCGGTTGCCATGACACGCACGCAGGCCGGTCATCAGAGCGGTGCGACCGGCTCCGCCGTCACGCAAGGCCGCGTGCACGTGTCACCCGATCTGCAGGCTGGCCTCGACGGCAACTTCGTCTCGCTCGACGTCGAAGCAACCAAGCTCGCAGAAAATCAGCTGCGCTACGAGGTCGTGTCCACTCTGACCGGCACGCAACTCAAACTACTCGCCTACGCCGCCAACGACGGCCGTGGCTGAAATTCCCTAGAACGAAGGAAACGCCACAATGCTCGGAGCTTTCAGTGCCATGGACATCGCCGCGTCGGGGCTCACCGCCCAGCGCACCCGCATGAACACCATCGCGTCCAATCTGGCCAACGCGAGGACGACCAAAACCGAGGATGGCACGGCCTATCGCCGTATCGATCCTCTCTTCACGACCGTGGCTCTGGACCATCAGGGGGGCATCACGGGCGAGCGCGGCGTGTCCAAGGTGGGCGTCGAGCGGCTCGTGCGTGACGCGCGCCAGGGTATGATGGTCCACGATCCCAAGCATCCCGATGCCGACGCGAAGGGCTACGTCGAGTACCCGAACATCGAAGTGGTCGAAGAAATGGTCAACATGATCACGGCCTCGCGCGCCTACGAAGCCGGAGTCAGCACCATCGAAAGCGTGAAGGCCATGGCCCATTCTGCGCTCGAAATCGGCTGATATTCATGCCCATAGCTCCGCTTCCACCCAGCTCCCTGCCCCTGTTGGCTCCCCAGAGCCGGCTCGATGGCGGGATTGCGCTCGGTCCGGAAACGCCGGGGCTTGGCGCGAACGAAGGGCAGAGCGCGTTTCAGAGTTTATTCGAGGCGACCATCGGCAAGACGAATGCGTCGCTCGCCGACGCCGAGACCCAGGCTCAAGCTTTCGCCGAGGGCAAGACGGACGACATCCACGGCACGATGATTGCTGTGAGTGAAGCCGACATCCAGTTTCGTCTGCTTGGCACGATGAAGAACAAGATCGTCGACGCGTTCTACGAGCTGTGGCGCATGCAGATTTGAGCGGAAAATAAGCGATGCCTCAAGGTTTACAAGACTTCTTCAAACAGCTTTCCTCTTTCTGGGGCAGCCTCTCGAACGCCAAGCGCCTGGCGCTCGTCACTCTCACCAGTGCGGTGCTCGTCGGCGCTCTGCTGTTTCCGGTCCTGGTCGGCCAGCCGAAGATGGTTCCGCTCTACTCGGGCATGGAGACCGAGGACGCCTCCGCCGTCGTTCAGAAGCTCGAGAGCCTCAAAATCCCATACGAACTCCGCGCCGACGGCACGACCATCCTCGTTCCCGAAGAGCAGCTGTACAAATTACGCCTCGACATGGCGAGTGTCGGTCTACCCAAGGGTGGCTCGATAGGCTTCGAGCTGTTCGACCAGAACCAGTTCGGCGCCACGGAGTTCGAGCAGCAAGTCAGCTTGCGCCGCGCGCTGGAGGGCGAGCTCTCCCGTTCGATCAACACCGTCGACGGCGTCGCTTCCTCGCGTGTGCACCTGGTGATGCCCAAGAGCAGCGTCTTTCTCTCCAAAAAGGAGCAAGCGTCGGCCTCGGTGGTCGTGAAGCTGAAAAACCCCGCTCTTTTCGGCAAGAAAGAGGTAGCAGCGGTCGTTCACCTGGTCGCCGCGGCCGTCCCCGGCCTGTCGCGCAACCACATCAGCGTTGTCAGCACCGAGGGTGTCACCTTGCATCGTCCGAGCCTCGACGACAGCGGCGGTCTCGGCACCGAAATGCTCGCGGAAGAGTCGCAGGCCGTCGCGCAGCGGCTAGAGGCCCAAGCGATTGCCCAGCTCGAGCGCGTCGTCGGCCCGGGTGGTGCCGACGTCCGCGTGGCCGTCGTGCTCGACGCGTCGACCAAAGAGCAGACGAAAGAGACCTACCAACCGGACAAAACGGCACTGCGCAGCGAGCAGCAGAGCGAAGAAGAAGTGCGCAGCCAGTCGCCTGGCGCCGAAGGCATCCCCGGAGCGCGCTCGAATTTGCCGGCGAACGACGGCAACGAAGCGACCCAGGCCGCAGCCGGGCAAAACCTGGATACCACGAGCCGCAAATCGCACACTCGCAACTGGGAGGTCGACCGCGCCGTCGAGAAAATCCATACGCCGCCGGGCCAGGTCGGCCGCTTGAGCGTCGCCGTGCTGCTGAACGGCAGCTGGCAGAAGCAGAAAAGCGGCCCGGACGTGTTCGTTCCACGCCCTCAGGCCGAGGTCGACCAGCTGACCCTGGTCGTGCGTCAGGCCGTCGGCTTCGACGAAATGCGCGGTGACACGATCTCGGTCAGCGCAGCCAAATTCGCACGCGGCGAGCAGCTCGATGAGCTCTCGGGTGGAGGCGAAAACGTCGCATGGTGGAAGCGCCCCTGGGTGCTCTTGGCAGCCGCTGCCTTGCTCGCGGTCGCCATCCTCGCCGTCGTCGTGCTGGTGTGGCGCGGCGGGCGCCACAAGAAGCTGGCCGAAGCCGTAGCTCAGGCCCGTCTCGAGGAGCTGCGGCAGGCTCGCGCCGAGATTGGCCTACATCCCACCGACGAGACCCGCGATCCGCAGCTGGTCGGCACGCTGGACCCCAAGAAGCTGCTGACGGGCGGGCCCGAGGTCATCGCCGAACTTCGTCAGAAAGCTTTGGAGATTGCCGCGAAAGATCCTTCGACCACGGCCGTCGTACTGAGAGCATTCTTGGAGCAAGGCAACGAACTCGAGTCGAACGCCGCTGCCTGATCGGGGCAACGCCCCGCCGCCGAACACGCCATGAACACCACAACGCTCACTCCCCTCACCGGTCCTCAGAAGGCCGTCCTGATGCTGCTCTCGATGGAAGAGAGCACGGCGGTGCCCGTCTTGAGCGAAATGACTTCCGAAGAGGTAGGCGAACTGCGCAAGGCCGCCAACACGCTGCGCTCGGTACCAGTGCATCAACTGGGCTCGGTCTACGCCGAGTTCATCGAGCGTTCGCAGAACGCGCTGGCCATCCCGCGCGGCGGCGTGCGCTACCTCGAGCAGATCACTTCGCGCGCCCTCGGACCGGCGCGCAGCGACGCGATCTTCTCCGATCGTCCGCGCTCGGCTCTCAAGCGACTCGAAGCTGCCGATCCTGCCGCGATCGCAGCAGTGCTCGAGCACGAGCATCCGCAGCTCGTGGCCGCAGTCATCTCGCAGATGGATCCCGAGCGCGCAGCCGAGGTGTTGGGACGTATGCCCGAAGAACGTCGACCGCTTATCCTGAGCCGCTTGGGCACGATGACCGAAGTCCCGGCCAGTTTGGTGGAAGAAATCGCTGGCGCATTGACGTCGGAATTGCCCGCGCTCGACGCGGAAACAACGCTGCAGGTCAAAGGCCTGGAACAAACTGCGGCGCTCATCCGCAGGCTCGGTCGCGAGGTCGGTGAAGAGGTGCTCGACGCGCTGGCCAACGACAACGACGAACTGGCCGCAGCCATTCGTCAGGCCATGTACAGCTTCGAAGACTTGATGAACCTCGATCCGCCCAGCCTGCGCACGGTGCTCGAGGGTATCGCTGGCGACCGCCTCACGCTCGCGCTCAAGACCGCGTCCGAACCGCTCAAGGCAGCCATCTTCGCCAGCATGTCGCGCCGTGCCGGCGACCGCATTCGCGAGGACATGGAGATGCTGGGCGCGGTGAAGCTCACCGACGTCGACGCGGCTCAACGCGAAATCGTCGAGGTCGCGACGCGCCTGATGTCCGAAGGCGTGATCTCGCTCGACGGCGGTGGCGCAAATGTCGGATGAGGTCCGCGGACCCAGGCCGGTGCGCGCGATCTTTCAAGACGTGATGCCGGTCAAGAACCAGGTTCCTGCCTGGCTCGCTCGCCCAGAAAAATCACTCCCCGCCCCCGTGAAGCGCCAGAGCGTGCGCGCCCCCAAGGGCGAATCGCAGCTGCCGCCGTCGCAGAAACGCCGAGAAAGCTACCGCCCGGCCGGCTCTGGTCGCTCCCCCTCTGCCGTCGCACCCGACGAGTTGTTCGACGAGCGGGTCAAGACGGCCTCGCTCGCAGCAGCAATGGGTGAATCGTGGCAACCGAGCCCAGGCGGCGGCGGTGAGCACGGCTTTTTGGCGCAAGCTCTCGAAGAGGTCAGGGCCGCCGTAGTCGAATTCGCGTCGTCGCAGGCTGCCGCGCTGCGCGCCCTCGAACCGGAAATTTTGGCTTTGATTCGCCTCATCACCGAGCGCGTGCTGGAACGCGAAGTGGCGAGCGATCGCGAGCTTGCCGGACGGCTCGTCCGCGAGGGGCTCGCATCACTCGACGAGCGAAGCGTCGTCCAGATTGCGTTGGGCTCGGCCTTCGAAGAAGAGGCTGCCGTACTCGAAGCCGCGTTGGAGCAAGACGGCGTGCGCGCCGAGGTGCGCATCGATCCGCGGCTCGCTGCCTACGCTTGCAAGCTGCGCGGCGAGCTGGGCGACGTCGACGAGTCGCTCGAAACACGGCTGGACGCCGTGCTTTCGGCCCTCGAGCTGGACGGTCATCTCTGATGCTCGAGAACGCTCGCGAGAACGTACAGCGCGCTTTGGCCCACCGGCCGCGTGGCACAGTGGTCGAGGTGTCGGGGCTCATCGTCGAGGTGGCGGGCATCAGGGCCGCGATTGGCGATTGCTTGAGCGTGGATGCCATTCGGGGCCTCCGGCTCGAGGTCGTTGGGTTTCGCCGGGATCACCTGCTGACGACGCCTCTGGGGGCAACCTCGGGGCTTCGGCCTGGCAGCCGAACCACCTTCGAATCGCACGGCGGCAGCGTCGCCGTCGGTGAGCAGCTGCTCGGGCGCGTCGTCGACGCCTTCGGTATGCCGATCGACGGCAAGCCCGCGCCGACGGGCCTGCGTCGCGCGGCGCTGCGTGGTCAGCCGCCGGACGCGTTCGAGCGCCGCCCGATCAAGACGCCGCTCGCCACTTCCGTGCGCGCCATCGACGGCCTGTTGCCACTTGGCGTCGGCCAGCGCGTCGGCATCTTCGCCGGCAGCGGCGTCGGCAAGAGCACGCTGCTCGGTATGATTTGTCGAGGTTCGAGCGCTGACGTCAACGTCATCGGCCTGATTGGAGAGCGCGGCCGTGAGCTGAACGACTTCATTCGCGGTTCGCTGGGACCCGAGGGCCTGGCGCGCAGCGTAGTCGTGGCCGCGACGAGCGACCAAGCGCCGCTCGTCCGTGCCCGCGGGGCCGAGACAGCCACGGCCATCGCCGAGTATTTCCGCGATCAGGGCAAGAGCGTGCTGCTCGTCATGGACTCGGTGACTCGTTACGCCATGGCCCTGCGCGAAGTCGCGCTGGCCGCCGGTGAACCGCCGGCGACCAAGGGCTATCCGCCCAGCGTCTTCGCGGCGCTGCCGCGCTTGCTCGAGCGCGCCGGAACGGGCCCCGGAGCCGGCGTGATCACGGCCCTCTACACCGTGCTCGTCGAAGGCGACGACTTGAACGATCCCATCGCCGACACGGTGCGCGGCGTGCTGGACGGCCACATCGTCCTCAGTCGCGCCCTCGGCGAAAAGGGCCACTTTCCAGCCATCGACGTCGGCGCCAGTGTCTCGCGCTTGGCCTCGGAGGTCGCTCACAAAGATCACTTGGCCGCAGCGACGCACGTACGCGATCTCTTGGCTGCGCACCGCGAAGCCCTCGATCTGATTCAGGTGGGCGCCTACATGCCGGGCAGCGACCCGCGCGTCGACGAAGCCGTTCGTCTGGCGCCCGCTTTCGAGGCGCTGCTCCGTCAAGGCGTTCACGAACCGACCGCGCCGGAGCAAACTATCGCCGTGTTGCTCAAGTTGGTCGCGCAGCCAAAGGGGCGGTAGGGCGTGCTCGGTCGCCGCAAGCGTTTCGAACGCCTGCTCGGCCTGCGCGAGCGCGAGCTGGACAACCGCTCGAGCGACGTGGCGCGCGCCAAAAAGGCTCTCGAAAGCACGCGACTCGCGCTCGAGGAGAGTCAACATGCCCTGCGTGAAGCAGCGCTCCGTTGGCGTGTCGAGCCCGGCGACGCGCGTCCCGCCGCCGAATGGAGCCAAGCGGGTGACTGGCTGCAGACCCGCGTCTTGGCGCTCGAACGCGCCATGAAGACGCAAAACCTCGCCAAAGAACGCGTCCGTCAAACGACGGTCTTGCTCCAGCAAGCCGAGCGAGAGAAACGGAAGATCGAGAAGCTGCTCGAACGCATCGCGCTCGAGGAGAAGCAGCTCGAGCTCGTAGCCGACCAAAAAGCCACCGACGAACTGGCTGCGCGCATTCGCGCCGCCGAGTAGCTGGCCCAATCCCTGCAGAAGGGCGGTCAATGGGAACAACCACCGGCTCCAACGCGAGTGCGCTCGGTCCAAACGAGCCCCGCCTACCTACATCTCGGGACACCATCGATCAGGCAAAAGCCGCCGAGTGGGCAAGCCTGCTCCTGGGTGAACTGTTGCCAAGGCCGGTACTTGTGCCGCAAGGACTGCCGGAAGAGGTACAGGCGAGCGCGCATTCGCGCCCCAAAACTGCCGAAACTCACGAGCGCACAGGCGGCGCGAGCCCGAGTGTCAACGCCACCGTCGGGAGCCAGGCTTCTGACACCGCGAGTGTCAATCAGTCGCTGCCTTCACGCGTGGTCTTGGACGTGGCAACCGCGACTCTGGGTCGCTTGCAGCTGATCGTCGACCGCGACCCGAGCGGCGTGCGGGTCGTAATCGGTGCCGGCCTCGACGCCAGAACAGCCATTTCTGCCGATCAATCGCAGCTTTCTCAGGTGCTCGAGGCCGCCGGAGTGACGGTGGTTTCCTTCCGCGTCGTGACGCCGAAAGAACTCGGCACCGTTCTTGCTCAAGGGACTGACAAGCAGAGAGAGCGGGACAGCGGCGACGAGCGCATCCCTTCTCCTCGTGAAGAGACTCTCCGCCAGGGCGCCAAACGACGCCGTCTCGACCTCATCGGATGAATCCATGATTGACGCACTCACCAATTCAGCAAGTAGCACCGCTACCGAGGCGACGGCCGGCCTCACGGGCGCCGCGCAAAAGATGGGCAAGAACGAATTTTTGAAGCTCCTCGTCGCTCAGCTTCAAAACCAAGATCCGCTCAAGCCCCAAGACAACTCCGCGTTCGTCGCCGAGCTCGCGCAGTTCTCCAATCTCGAGCAGACGATCGGCATCAACGAGCGCCTCGATGCTCTGCAAGTGCAGAGTCAGGGCCTGCAGAACAGCAACATCGTCAACATGGTCGGCGCAAAGGCCACCGTCAGAGGCTCGATGATCACCGCCAATGGCTCGGGCGATCCGGTGGGCGTGCGCTTCGGTCTCGAAGGCAACTCGGCGACGACGACCATCACCATCACCGATCTCGACGGCAAGAAGATCCGCACAATCGACGTCGGCGCTCGCAGGACGGGAACCATCTCGATCAACTGGGATGGTCGCAGCGACGCCGGGTTGGTGCAGCCCAAGGGCACATACAAAGTCGCGGTCAGCGCCAAGAACGAAGCTGGCTCGACAATTGCAACATCACAAGAGACGACTGGAACGGTGAAAGCCGTCTCCTTCGACAAAGGCTATCCGGTGCTTCAGCTCGACAATGGAGTCGCAGTGCCGGTGGCAGATCTCATCAAGGTCGAACACTAACGATCGCGTTTTTGGGTCAGCCGTTTAACACATTGAAGCACACGGAAATTTAGGAGGATACAATGGTTCTGCGTTCATTGAACACTGGTGTGACGGGCCTTCGGGCCGAGTCTGACGCGATTAGCGTCAATGCCGACAACATCGCCAACGTGAATACGGTTGGCTTCAAGTCACAGCGCGCGATCTTCGAAGATCAGCTGGGACGTTCCATCCTGGCGGGCACCTCTGCTGCGCTGCCGGGCTCGGGTTCTCGCGTCACTGACGTTCAGGTCATGCACAAGCAGGGCACACTCTCCAATACGGGCATCAGCACCGACTTGGCTCTGAGCGGCGACGGCTTCTTCGTGGTCAAGGGCAACTACAGTGGTGTGAACTCCAACTTCTACACCCGCGCCGGTCAGTTCGACCTCGACAAGCAAGGCTTCCTCGTCAACCCGACCGGTTTGAACGTCCAGGGCTACGCGGCCAACACCGACGGCACCTTCGACGCAGCGTTGACCTCGGTCAAAGTGCCGACCAATGCCATTCCGCCCAAGGTGACCGAGAACATCATGATCACCGCCAACTTGGACTCGAACGAGCCCATTCTGACGGCGCCTTGGGATCTGCAGGATCCTTCGGCAACGTCGAACTTCTCGACCAGCGTCAGCGTCTACGACTCGCTCGGCAACGCGCACAGCGTCGACGTCTACTTCCGCAAGACGGCTCCGAACACCTTCACCTACTACGCAGTGGGTAACGGCGCCGAGATGAACCCGCCCACCTTGCTCAACACGCAGCTCGGCACGGGCGCCATGACCTTCACCACGGACGGCGCGCTCGACACGCTGACCCCGGCAACCCCCACCATGACGGCGAGCTTTCTCGGCGCCACCGCGGGTCAGGTGATGGACATGGACTTTGGTACCAGCATCGGTGCTGGCGGCACTGGTCTCGACGGCATCACGCAGTTCGCCAAGGAGTCCAACGTCTCGTCCCAAGATCAGGACGGCTACGCAGCCGGAGAGTTCGCGGGCGTGTCGGTGGATGGTTCGGGTATCGTCCGCGGCCTTTACACCAATGGTGAAAAGCTCGCGATCGCACAACTCGGCGTCGCCAAGTTCGTCTCCAACGACGGCCTCGGTCGCGCAGGTGGCACCCTGTTCATGCAGACCCGCGACAGCGGCGAGGCAGCCATGGGTACCGCAGGTTCGGGTGGTCGTGCATCGGTCACTGCGGGCTCCCTCGAGGCCTCCAACGTCGACCTGGCCGAGGAGTTCGTGGGGCTCATCCAACACCAGCGCGCCTTCAGCGCGAACTCCAAGACCATCACGACCGCCGACGAGATGCTTCAGGAACTGATGAACATCAAGCGTTAATTCGCGCGATGAACTGACGTTGTAAGAGTCATGTCTGCCAAAAACGACGACACCGAGCACGAGGCTCCAGCGGGAGCCAAAAAAAAAGGCGGTAGCCCCGCCAAGTGGGCCATCATCGCCCTGGTGCTCGGTGCCGTCGGACCCGGCGTATGGCTCTACGTCGTACCGAAATTCGTGCCGAAAAGTCAGGCGGCACCCAAAGACGCGGCTCACGCCGAGCCGGTCCACGAAGCTCCTCCGATTTCCGTTGCTTGGCCTCCGCTCGTCGTGGATGTCCACGACGATCAAGGCACGGTTCGGCACGTGAAGATCATCGTGACCCTGGAGAGCCAGGACGAAAAGCTGGAAGTCGAATCGCGCGCCTACACTGCCCGCGGCCGCGCACACTTGCTCGGCTTCGTTCGCAAGCAAAAATACGAGGATCTCGTCGATAGCGCCAAATTCGAGGGACTCCAGACGGATTTCACCAAGATCATCCAAGCACAGATGGGCGCTGAACGAATTCCACACGTTTGGATTACGGATTTGGTCGCCCAGTGAAGAACGCCGCACGCCCTCACCTCGCGTCGTCGGGCTCCGACGAGCGGGGGCTTGGCCAGAGCGCCGTCCGCACCGTCGACCTCACCGGCTCCCACCGGCACCTGCGAGCTGCGCTGGCCGCGTTGTCGACGGTGGCCGAGAGCTTCGGCCGTGGGGCCCGCCGCACCCTTCCCTTTTTGCTCCGCCAGCGTCTTCGCCTGAAGATGGGCGAGCCTGCCATTGGCAACCCGCGCGAGACTGCCTCCGCAGAGAGTGGTCCGTCTTACATGGTCCTGCTCAGCGAGCCGGGTGGAAACGCCTGGGCGTCGCTCACGCTGAACGGTCGCTGCCTGGCGCGCGTGCTCGAAGGCAGCCTCGGCAACTCCCAGGTGTCCGAAGGCGCGAGCCTCGGCGCGACTCTCACTTTGGCGCAGCGCGTGTTGATCGCCAAGATTGCCCAGCGTTTGGGCCAAGATCTCGTCGAGGCCGTCCGCAAGGAAACCCGACTCGAACTGGTCGTCAGCGGCGGCAAAGCCATCGGCGGCGAAGACGAAGACGAAGGCGAGATGGCCGAAGGGCTTTACGTCGAACTCAGCCTCGAGGGTGAGGGAGATCCGGCGTCGATCATCCTGTGCATCAGCGCCGAGGCTCTGGACGAGGCCGTGCGCGAGAGCGACGAGCCGGATGTCGTGCGTGGTGATCCGCGCATCGCCGAAGCGCTGGGCGACGTCGAAGTACCCCTGGTCGCCGAGCTCGGGCGTCTTTCGCTCGGCCTCCGTCGGGTGATGGGCCTGCAGGTGGGCCAAATCCTGCGGCTACCGACCTTGGTGGAGAACCCCGTGCCGCTCACCATCGGTGGCGTGCGCAAGTTCCAGGTGGCGCCAGTCACTTCACGCGGGCAGCTGGCCGTGCAGATCGTATCTCGGCACGGGTCTTGAATAGATGGGAGTCAGATCCCATGACTGACTCCCACAATTCAGACGAAAGCCCTTCTCCTTCTGCATTTCCGCCGGCGCAGGCGGGCCCCGGCGCAGGCGGCGTCAAGAAACCGGCAGGGGGGGTGTCATCGCTCGGCATGAGCTTCGTCCTCGACGTCCCCGTGGAGGTCACGATCGAGTTGGGCCGACGCAACATGCGCATCGCCGAGGTGCTGCGCCTCGGTCCCGGCAGTGTGCTCGAGCTCGACAAGGTCAGCGGCGAGCCGCTCGACATCTACGTCAACAACCGCTTGATCGCGCGCGGAGAAGCCGTGGTCATCGGGGAGCGGTACGGCGTGCGCCTCACCGAGGTGCTCGTTTCCGACACCCTCGAGGAGATCTCGTGATTCGCCGGCTCAGCGTCAGCACGCTGCTCGGTCTGGTACTCAGCGCGGGTGTTGCGGGTGCCGAGGACCGCGCCAGCGCCAATCCCGTCAAGGCAAGCCCAGCCGACGATCCAGTCGCTGCCGCGCCCGCCGATGCACCGGCTGCTGTTACATCTGCTGCAGCGAAGCCCATCGCCACCGTGGCTCCCGGTACGCACCCCGCGTACCTGCGCAGCGCCCCGCGCACGCCGCCTGGGGCACCCGCACCCGACAGTGGCAGCGGCGCTCTCCGCGGCGTCATGGCCTTCGGGCTGATCGCAGCCCTCGGCGCAGTCGCCCTCTACTTCCGCAAGAAGCGCAGCGGTCCCATCCAACTCAAGCGGGAGTTGCGCCTGCACGTGCTCGGCTCCGTGCAGGTGGGTCCCAAAGCCAGCGTCGCCCTATTGTCGGTGGGTCACGAGGCATTGTTGGTCGGCGTGAGCGAGAACGGCGTCACCGCCCTTCGCACATTCGGCAAGGACGAACTCGGCGCGCTTTCGGGCGGTCCACTCACCTCCACCAAAGCGCGAGCCGTGGCGTCCACCCCGGCATCCGAGGCCGCACCAAACGAGCCCAGCCAGGTGTTTCGCGACCTGTTGCAGTCGGCCACCCGCAGCCAGAGCGCCCAGCGCCCCGTCCATGCCGTAGTCGCCCGCCGCGCTGCCGATGAAGACGACGAGATGCCCGCCCACCTCGCCGAGGTCCTTCGCCGAGCGGCCGGTCCCGTGGTCACGCAAGTGAGAGAGCAAGCCGCTCCCCCGGCGGCGCGCAGCGAAAACGCCTTCGGGGAAGCCGAAGGCCAAGCCAGTGAGCTCGTGCGCCGCTTCCGAGGGCTCCACTCGTGAACGAAGGGGTGCTTCTCGGCGAGGCCTCGATCGCTCCGGCCATCAAGGTCCTGCTCATGCTGGGGGCGGCCGCCCTCATCCCCGCCGTACTGCTGAGCGTCACCTCGTTCGTGCGCATCGTCGTCGTGTTGTCGCTCGTGCGTCAGGGGTTGGGCGCGATGCAGACGCCGCCGAGCCAGGTGATCATCGGCCTGGCCCTGTTTCTCAGCGCCTTCACCATGGCGCCCGTGGCCGCGGAGATCGTGGACGTGGCTTGGAAGCCACTGGAGGCCAAAGAAATCACGGAAATGGAAGCACTGAAACGTGGCGTCGTGCCCGTGGAGCGCTTCATGCTGCGCCAGACGCGACAGCAAGATCTGGAGCTTTTCTACTCGTTCACCAACGAGGCGCTGCCCGAGACGCCAGACGACGTGCCCATGAAAATGGCCATGCCCGCGTTCTTGATCTCGGAAATGACCACGGCCTTCCAGATGGGTGTGATCGTGATGCTGCCCTTCCTAGTGGTCGATCTGGCCGTGGCCTCGCTCCTGATGAGCATGGGTATGATGATGGTGCCGCCCAGCATGATGAGCTTGCCCATCAAACTGCTGCTGTTCGTGCTCGTGGACGGTTGGAATCTCTTGGCAGGGTCCTTGCTCAGGAGTTTCGCATGACCACCGAAGGTGCCATCGACATGCTCCGGCGCGCATTCATCACCACCGGTATCGTGGCCGGACCGATGATTGCTGCCGCCCTCGTGGTCGGCCTGATCGTCGGCGTGCTCCAGGCGGCCACGCAAATCAACGAGGCCAGCGTCAGCTTCGTGACCAAACTCCTGGCTGTCGTCGCTACTTTTGCGCTGTTTGGGGCCTGGACGCTGCAGGTCCTGGCGGACTACACAGCCCGCTCGTTCATCAGCATCACTCAAGTGGTCCAGTGAACACATTCGAGCTCTGGGTAGCCCACGAGCTGGCGGTTTTCATGCTCGAAAGCGCGCGTGTGGCTGGGCTCATCATCGCAGCTCCCCTGGCTTGGATGCATTTGCCGCTGCGCGTGCGCGGCCTACTGGTGCTCTTGTTGGCTTTCTTCATCCACGGACCGGCCGTGGCCGCCGACATGCGAGAGGAGAGCACGCTGATGCTCGGTCTCGCTCTCGGCGCCGAGTTCGCGGTCGGCGTTTCTCTCGGTTTCGTCGCCCGCCTCGTCCTGGCCGTGGCCGAGATCGCCGGCGACTCGATTGCGCCGATCATGGGCCTGGGCGCCGCCCAGATGTTCGACCCATCACTCGGCGGTCAGGCCACGGTGCTCACGAAACTGCTGCGCTATTTCGGCAGTTTGGTCGCGCTCTCGTGTGGACTTCACCACCTGTTGTTGGCGGCGTTGTTCCAGAGTTTTAGAGCCATTCCGGCCGGTAGTCTGGTCAACCCGATCGCACTCACGCCTTCGATCGTGATGATGGTTTCCGAGATGATTGCGGCCGGCGTCAAACTCGCCCTGCCGATCGTTGCCATCTTGTTCATCTCGCAGGTCGCCTTGGCCTTCGTTGCCCGTGCGGCTCCGGCCATGCAGATCTTTTCGATCGGCTTCGGCGTCACGCTGGGCGTGGGTGGTCTCTTGTTCGTGCTCTTCGCTTCGGACATGTTGCTTGAGCTCGAATTGCTCGAGGGCTGGGCCGAAAACTGGCTCAGTCGACTCATCCAGACGCTTGCGGAGCAGCTGCCATGAGCGACGACTCGGACAACGAGAAAACAGAGGAACCAAGCCCAGAAAAGCTCCGCAAAGCCAAAGAAGAAGGCAACATCCCGCGCAGCAAGGATGCGGGCTCGATTGCGGCCAGCGCTGGGGTTTTGCTGCTGCTCGGAGCCGTCGGGCCAAGCGACTATCTGGCTTTCCGCGGCTACCTCCAACAAACGCTGGTGGCGCTCGGCTCGCCTGGCGGAGAAGGTCTGACGACGGTCCTGCCGGCCACTGGCCGCATCTTCCTGTTGCTCACCTTGCCGCTGGCGGCTGCGGCGGCACTAGCTGGTTCGCTCATGACGATGGCCGAGGTCGGCGTCGGGCTCAACTGGACGTTGATCGAGCTCAAGTGGAACCGCATCGATCCGATGGGCAAATTCGGCAAAATCTTCTCGCCGAAGACCGCGGCCGTGAACACGCTCCTGACCTTGGGGCGCGTCGTCGTCGTTGGCTGGGTCACCTGGTCGATCGTCCGCGACGAATTCGGAAAATTGGCGCGCCTGCCGCGAGTTCCCATGGCCTCGGCGCTCGTCCTGGTGCTCGAGATGATGGGGCGCATCGCCCTGTGGTCCACCTTGGCCTTGGCTCTGCTGGCGGTGCTCGACTACGGCTATTCGTGGTTCAAAAACCACCGCGATTTGATGATGTCGCGGCAAGAAATCAAAGACGAGATGGAGCAGCAAGAAGGCGACCCCCAAATGAAAGGGCGCATGAAGCAGCGCGCCCGGGAACTCGCCAAAAAGGGCATCGCGATCGAGGTGAAGCGCGCGGATGTCATCGTCGCCAACCCGACGCACGTGGCCGTGGCCCTGCGTTACCGGCCGGATGAAGGCGCGCCCATGGTGATCGCCAAGGGCCTGGATGAGGTGGCCCAGTACATCAAGCGGTTGGCAGCCGACGCCGGAGTGCCTGTCGTCGAATCCCGTGAGTTGGCACGCGCGCTGCACGCTCAGGTCAAGGTGGGCAAGCGCATTCCGGTCGAGCTTTTCCAGACGGTGGCCGAGCTGCTCGCCTACGTTTACCGACTCAAGCGCCGCGGCCTGCGGGCCTGACCCCCATCCAGCGCGTTTCAGCGCCTTTTGACAGGGGGTGTCAAAACGTCGACACGGCGCCTCTCGGAGCCGCGACTTCAGGCAGAAACAGCTGAATTCGGGCGGCAGAATTTGGGCACGATTCTCGCAACGGCTCGTGCATGTCCGGCCCGCTGCCCGCCGCAAAAGAGAAGCTGAGCGAGCTCATCGTTCCGCTCGGCATCGTGGGCATCGTCATGATGATGGTTCTGCCCATACCCGCCTTCCTGATCGACGGCCTGTTGGCGCTCAGCTTGGCATTTTCGATCGGCGTCTTCCTGATCGGCCTGTTCATGGAAAGCCCGCTGCAATTCAGCGCTTTTCCGGCCGTCATCCTCGTCGCCACCCTGCTGCGACTCAGCCTGAACGTCGCCACCACTCGCCTCATCCTGCTCCGCGGCCACGAAGGCTCGGGCGCTGCAGGCCACGTGATCGAGACCTTCGGCAAGTTCGTGATCGAAGGCAACGTCATCGTCGGCCTGATCGTCTTTTTGATCTTGGCGGTCATCAACTTCGTCGTGATCACCAAGGGCTCGGGCCGTGTGGCCGAAGTTGCAGCTCGCTTCGCCCTGGACGGCATGCCCGGCAAGCAGATGGCCATCGATGCCGACATGAACGCCGGTGTGCTGACCGCCGATGTCGCCCGCGTTCGCCGCCGTGACGTCGAGCGCGAAGCGGATTTTTTCGGCGCGATGGACGGCGCGAGCAAGTTCGTCAAAGGCGACGCCATCGCCGGCCTGCTCATCACGGGCATCAATCTGGTGGGTGGCCTGCTCTTGGGCGTCAGTCGCGGCATGGATGTCGCCGAAGCGGGCGTCACCTTCTCGATCCTGTCGATCGGCGACGCTCTGGTGTCGCAGATGCCCGCGCTGTTGATCTCGACCGCCGCCGGTATCGTCGTGACGCGCTCGGCCACCGGCGATCAGCTCGGCCGCGCCTTGCAGCACCAGTTGCTCGGCAACCGGCGCGCCGCCCAGTTGACGGCCGGCATCGTCGGCGTCATGGCCTTCTTGCCGGGCATGCCAGCCATTCCCTTTCTGCTGCTCGCCGGCGGCATCGCCTACTACGTGCGCAAGCCCGCACCCGTCGTGACAGAAGAAGAGACGGCGCCAGAGGCCGGCCATCAGGTCGAACCGGGCTCGATGGAAGACATCGAAGGCTCGCTGCCGCTGGAAATGCTCAGCCTGGAAGTGGGCTACGAACTGCTCTCGGCCGTCGATCCGCGCATGGGCGGCACCCTCGTCGACCGTATCCAGTCGCTGCGCAAGCAAGTGGCGCTCGATCTGGGGATCGTCATCGCGCCCGTCCATATTCGCGACAACCTGGAACTCGATCCCGGCGCTTACCGCTTCTTGTTGCTTGGCACCGAAGTCGCGCGCGGCGAAATACGCTCGGGCCGCGTCCTGGCCATCGACCCGAGTGGCAACGCTCCGGACATCGCCGGCGAAGCAACGCGCGACCCCGCATTCGGCAGCGCGGCACGCTGGATTCACCCGCGCGACCGCGAAATGGCAGAAGCCCTGGGCTACACGACGGTGGACTCGACCACCATCATCGCGACGCACCTAGCCGAGCTCGTCCGCGGTCACGCCCACGAGCTGCTCGGTCGCGCCGAGCTCCGTCACTTGCTCGACGTCTTCGGAAAAACCCACCCCAAGCTCACCGAGGACCTGATCCCCGATCTGCTCGGTCTCGGCGACGTGCTCAAGATCCTGCGCAACCTGCTGCGCGAAGGCATCCCGGTCCGCAACCTGCGCGCCATCTTGGAAGGTCTGTGCGAGCTGTCCGTCAACAGTAAGGACACCGAGCAACTCACCGAAGCGATGCGTCAACGCCTGTCGCGTCAGCTCACCGCCAGCTTCCGCGGCGCGAACGGTAGTATCGCCGCTCTGGTGCTCGACGGCCCCGTCGAAGAGATGTTCCGCCGCTCGTTGCGCGACATCGCGGCCGGTACCGGGGGCGCACTGGACCCTGAACAAACCCGGCTCTTGGGCGAAGAACTCGAGAGCGCCGTGCAGCAGATGGTCGAGGCCGGTCACCCGCCCTGCTGCGTCACCAGCCCCGACATCCGTCGCTACGTCCGCGCCTTCGCCGAGCGCCGCAGCCCGCGTTTGGCCGTGCTGTCGTTCCGCGAACTCGATCCCACCATTCCCGTGCGCCCCTTCCGCACTCTGTCTTTTCATTCCCACGGCGTCGCCGCCTGATCCGATCTACGCGTTTCGAGGTAACCCATGCAATACCAGACGTTTTCCGGGCAAGATCTCAAGGAAGCTCTCGTCGCCATTCGCGCAGCCTACGGACCCGAGGCTCTGATCGGACCGACCCGTCACGTGCACGTCGCCGGCGAAAACGGCTTGCCGCAGATGCGTGTCGAAGTGCAGGCGGCCCCGTCGCAGGGTCGCTCCGCTTGGCCCTTCTCGAGCGGCCTCTTGCCCGAGACGAACAGGACCCCGGCGACATCGACTCGCCCCAAGCGTTCAGTGTCTATGGCCTCCAGCCCCGATTCGCGCGCTTCGGTCGCGAGCCCGAGCGTGCAGAGCCCGGAGCGCCGCGCTCCCGAAACCCACAAGCCCGGTGGCGGAATGTCTCTTTCACGGATGGAAGCGCAATTGGCAGAGCTTCGGGCCATGGTCGAGGCCGTTCAGGCCCAGCTGCCCACCAAGCAGCGAGCCCTCGGTCTGCTCAGCGCCATGGGCATCGAAGGCCAAGTCGCCCGTCAGCTCGGCGCCCGCTTGGGCAAGGCCAAGACCGATGCAGAATTGCTCGCATTGCTGGGCAGTCGCATCGAACGTGCCCTCCCTGTCGCTCCTAATCCACTCACATCGCAGAAGCCCGAACTGATTGCTTGCGTGGGTCCAACCGGCGTTGGCAAGACGACTACGCTCGCAAAATTGGCAGCGCAGGCTCGCCTCGAGCACGGTCGCTCGGTTGCCATAATCAGCTTGGACCACTTCCGCGTCGGCGCAGCCGACCAGTGGGCGCGCTACGGCAAGCTCATGGGTGTGCCCGTGTTCGCCCCCAAGACCGCCCGCGAACTCGAAGAGGTGTTGAGCCAGAACCCCGCCGAGCTGTTGCTCGTCGACACGCCCAGTGTCGGTTCGAGCGAAGATGCATCGATGCGGGCCTTCTCGGAGTTGGCTCACAAGGCGCGTCGCTCGACCCACGTGCTCTTGCTGCTGCCGGCCTGGCTGCGCGGCAACGACGCCGAGCGCCTGATTTGCCACTACGAGCACGTCAGCCCGACGGGCCTGGTGGTCACCAAGCTGGACGAGACCGACGGCGTAGGAGGCATGATTCAAGCCTCGTTGGGAGCCGACTTACCTATCGTCTACCTCAGCCGTGGACCCCGTGTACCCGAGCACCTCGAGCCCGCCAGCGCAGAAACCGTCACCCGGCTCGCCCTTTCTCGCGCCCTCTCGCACTGACCCATGCAGTCCGCCCGTCTCCCTCAGGCCCCAGAACCGGATCGCCCGGTCGGGCTCGACCGCGCCACCTACCAAGCGCACCTGCCGCTCGTGCGGCGCGTGGCGCTGCGCACGGCGCAGACCTTGCCCGCGGGATTGAGCTACGACGACATCGTGCGCGCCGGTTTCTCTGGATTGGTGGCCGCGCTCCACGTGCGACCGCAAGCGGACGATCCCGAGTTCGACAACTACGCCGCGTATCGCGTGCGCTTGGCCGTACTCGAATTTCTCAAGACGCAGGATCCTGCCGCTCGCAAGCTGCGCGGTGCGTCGCTGCGTGTTTCCGAAGCCATGGGCACGTTGACCGACCGTCTCGGCCGTGTACCCGATGAGCAGGAAGTCGCCGACGAACTCGGCCTGGATCTTGCTGGGTACGGGGTGCTCATGGAGCGAATTGCAGAAGCGGGTTGGGTTCGTTTGGAACTCACCACGCCCGAGGGAGACAGGTCGATGACCGCAATGACACCCAGCAGTGGCCGGATCGAGGGGATCATCCGTGCCCTACCCAACCAGTACCAGGTCGTTCTCGGCCTTTTTTACCAAGAGCAGTGCGATCTGATGGAGATCGGAGACGTGCTCGGAATCACTCGAGAACGGGCCTGCCAGCTGCACGCCCAGGCCGTCCATTTGATCCGAGGCCAACTGTCTCGCGGAGGGATCGTATGAAGCTTCAGACTACACGTTTCGGAGAAATCGAAGTGCCCGACGAAACTCTGATCGAAATGCCGGGCGGCATGGTGGGGTTCCCGCTGGAAACTCGCTTTGCCTGGCTTCCGCATCCAAGTGCGGAGCACATCGTTTGGCTCCAGTCGGTCAGCTCGCCCGCGATCGCTTTCCCGTTGTTCAATGCGGCGCGCGTCGATGGTGATTATCCCGACGTACCCATGGCCGACATCGCCAAGCTTGCGGGCGTCGAGTTCGACGACGTCGAGACGTTGGCGCTGCTCGTGGTGCTGAGCGCCAGCCCAGCAGCACCCGCCACCGTCAACTTGATGGCTCCGATCGTCGTCAACTCGACGACGCGCCAGGGCGCCCAAGTCGTACTCACCCAAACTCGCTTCACGACAGCAACGTTCGATCGCAAGCCAGCGCAGGCGGGGGCGGAGGCGCCGTGAAAGGCGCCAAGGCTTTCGGCCCGCCCTCCAGTCCGCCCTCGCCTGGTTTCAGCCTGCAAGAGGGGCTGTGGTTTGGCGACTTCGACGACGAGCAAGCCGCCGAAACCGCAGCCGCCAGCATGGCGGCGATGGCCGGTCGGGTCATGGGCGCTCGTCCCTTCCCCGCCGCCGCGCAGAAACTCGTTCAGCTGACCCGCAGCGACGATGCCGACATCAACAAAGTCGTGCGTGTGCTCGAGATGGATCCCGGCCTTTCGCAGCGCGTGCTGCGCCTGGTCAACTCGGCCGGCTACGGCCTACGCATCCGCTGCACCTCCTTGGGCCACGCCACGGCGCTGCTGGGCCAAGTCAAACTCCGCCAAATCGCGACCAGCGCGGCGCTGTTCGATCATTTCGGCAAGCCCTCGCCCATCACGCGGCGCAAGCAAGAGCACGCTTCCCTCGTGGCTTCGCTCTGCCGCTACCTGGCTATCCATCTCGGCTTGCCCCAAGACGATTTGTTCACCATCGGCCTGCTCCACGATCTCGGGCAGCTGATGATGCTCGACGACGGCCAGGCCGAATACACGGCGTTGGTCGAGTCGCACGAACTCCCCTTCGACTCGCTGTATCTGGCCGAACGCGAACTACTCGGCTTCGATCACGCGATCTTGGCTGGCCAAGTGCTAGCCAGTTGGAACATCCCATCGCCCATCCCCGAAGTGATTGCCCTCCATCACCAGCCGGCGCTGGCGCATCAGCGTGGACTCGACATCTCGGCCATGGTGCAGACGCTGCGCTTTGCCGATCAGATGGCTCATTTGCTCGAGCACGACCAGAGGCGCACCGGACCGCACGAGCTGGCCGAATCCGAAGCAGCCTCCTACTTGGACTTCTCGGAGGTGCAGATTGCCGCCATGTGGCGTGATTTACAGGGCGTTCACGAGGCCACCAGGAATCGTCGACTGAACATTTTCGATGTCGCGCCGCGCTCGGTGAACGTACCAGCGTCGCTCTCGCCTCGTGATCGCGGTTTTTCGGGTCCGCCGAGCTACGCGAGTTTCGTCGACTCGGCGCGGCCCTCGCGTCTCGAGCCCACCGAGACGATCGCCGTCACGAGTTACGAGCCCGCGCCGTTCGTTTCGGAGCGTCCTGACCTGCTCAACCTCAACCCGCCGTCAGCCGCTCCGAGCCCCACATCCAGCGTCCCCAGCCCCGCGTCGAGGCGTGCCGACGGTACCCTGGACTTGGTTCCGCTCGACCGTATGCAGCAAGACAGTGTGCCGCAAATTTCGAGCTTTCCCATCCGCGAGTCGAGCCAGCCCGCGTCAGTACGCTACGACAGTCCCGCTCCGGGCGGCCCCTCGACCGAGCGCCTGGTGCTTTCGACCTCGGCCGCACCGCGCCAGTTCTCCGATCCGCCTGCGCACGAGCAGCCGTCTATCAGCGCGCCCATCGCCCCGCTCTACGCACCCCGCATCGCCAGCGTGCCCGAACGCTTCGTCGAAGAGAGCTTCTTTGCCGAAAGCGAGCAACCCAATTTCTACGATCGCAGCATCGAGCCTGCTGCGCTGGACGAAGATCCGAGCCCCGAGATCTTCCCCTGCGCTCTGTGCTACGGCCCGACTTTCGGTGCGAGCTGTCACGCGTGCGGCGCAAGTGTCTGTTCGCTACATCAAACCAGTGACGAGTGGTGCGTGGCGTGCGAAGCGGAGTTTCGCAACCATCGCGCCGCCCATCCGATGAGCGAACTATTCGTGCTGTCATCGGCAGTGGCCGTCGGCGTGGCCAGCGCGTCCTCGTGGTTTTTCTTCAGCCTACAGAGCGCCTTGGGCATGTTGGGGTTGTGTTGCGCGACCGGATTTGGCGTCTACGCACTCCGTCAAACTTGGCTCAAGGTGCGCTTCAAGCGCGCACGCCGACTCGCGCGACTCCACGAAATGCCTCAGCAGAGGGAGCGTATGTTTCGCCCTTCCAGCGAGGCGCCGCCGGCCTCCGAGCCGTGGGCGGACGAGGCGCCAGCCGAGAAATTCGCCAGTCCCGAAAGCCCCCGCGTGCATTCGACGGCGCCTCTTGCCGAAGATCGACACCCGGTTCTGCCCTACTCGGCGCCAGATCCTTTCACATTCGGTTCGAGTTCGTACGTCCCGACCTTCAGCAAGGAAGAAGAGCCGCCGCGGCAGGACCGAGTCTTCGCCAGTGAACGGCCGAACTCCGAACCGGGTACGCAGACCATCCGCGCCCTGGTTGCGCCCGAAGCGACACCGGGTTGGGCGGGGCCCATAACCGACGCGCCTGTGCATGACGCGCCCGGGCATGATGCGCCCGGGCATGATGCGCCCGGGGCGGATGCCCCGACCGCCCTTCCACCGCCGCCTTCAGTGAGCTGGATGGAACATGCGCAGGCGTCGCTGGCCCCGTCCGAGTTCCCGGGGCCTGATCCCGTCGGCTCGAGTACCCAGGAGCCCAGGCGCCTCTCTTTCGCGGCGCCCGTCTGCAGCCCAGGTGAATACGACGCCGTGATCATCGTTCCACCCGCGGCTCCCCAGCCGCCGATCCATTGCACGCCTTTGCCCGCTGGCGCCGTGAGCATCTCCGACGCTTCCCCCCACTGATCCACACATGTCGAACATCCCGCTAGCCCGCCCTTCGCCTCGCCGCATCGTCCACGATGGTCGCGACTGGGCGCTCGAGGTCGTGCGCTATCACCCCATCGACCGGGACGTGTTTTCGCCGCTCAGCTCCTTCGTTCTCGGAACCGAGGCCATCCTCAGGCATTTGGCCGAGTTGGTCGATGACCCCGGCGTGCTCGGCGATTCACGCGCGCTGCTCGCGAAGCCGGCTCGGACCGGCACAGCCTACGAATTCATCGATGGCCGTTGGCACGCCCAGGCGCGCGTCGAAGAGCCGCCTGCGCTCACATCCTTGCCCGATCAAACCTTGGCTCTCCAAGAGCAGGTCGCGCACCTGGAAGCGCGACTCGAGCAGCTCTTGGGACGTCTGCTCGAACTGGAGAAAGCGCCGGCGTCTAGAACCCCACGCGCGCACCTGTCGTCGATGCCTCCGCCGCGCGGAGACTTCCCGGGCGAACATCGAGAAACCGGCTGAACACATCGATTTCAGGCGAGCGCGCGCAGAGCCGTCAGTGCCTGCTCGACGTGGGCGTGCATGTCGATGTGCGACGAAAAGGAGAGGCGGACGACGCGCGATCGATCGATGACGAACGTCGCGCGTCCGGGCAATAGACCGAGCAGCTTCTTGACGCCGAACGAGCGCGCGACGGCGGCGCCGGGGTCGCTGAGCAGTGTGAAGGGCAGGCTGTGCTTGGCTTTGAAGGCCTGGTGGGCGTCGGCCGCGTCGCTGCTGATGCCCACCACCTGCGCGCCAGCGCCCGTGAAGTCTTCGTAGTCGTCACGAAACTTACAGGCTTCCGCCGTGCAACCAGGCGTGTCGTCTTTGGGGTAGAAATAGACGACCACGGGCCCGTTTTTGCACAACTCGGACAAACGGTGCGAGGCGCCTTTCTCGTCCGACAAAGTAAAATCGGGCGCCACGGAGCCAACCTCGAGAAGAGCCATCTGGCTCAGGTTTCCCAGACGCGGAACAGGCGCGCAAGCGCCGCGGCGCCGTGGTAGGTGGCCCCGTGCTCTACCGCTTGCTTCGGCCGTTTCTTTACCTGCTCAGCGCGGAAACCGCTCACAAACTGATCGTCTGCGGGCTTCGCCTGGCCCAGCTCTTGCCGGGCGCCCTGTGGCTTTTGGCTCGGTTCTTCGCGCGACGACGTGACTTTCCGGTGCGCGCGCTCGGGCTCGAATTTCCGTCGCCCGTCGGCCTCGCCGCCGGCTTCGACAAAGACGCGGACATCTTTCGCGCACTGGGCGCCGTGGGTTTCGGCTTCGTCGAAGTGGGAACGATCACTGCAGAAGGACAACCCGGCAATCCCAAGCCACGCCTGTTTCGTTTGCCCAAAGATCGCGCCCTGGTCAATCGCATGGGCTTCAACAACCACGGCGCGGCGCATGCCGCCGAGCGCTTGGCCAAGACCCAGCGCCGCAACGTCGTGCTCGGCATCAACATCGGCAAGACCAAGGCGACACCCGCAGAGGACGCCCCGCTCGACTACGAAAAGAGCGCGCGTCTGCTCGGACGCTTTGCGGACTACATGGTGGTGAACGTCTCGTCGCCCAACACACCGGGACTGCGCGACTTGCAGGCCGCCGACTCGCTGCGACCAATCCTGGTCGCAGTTCGCACGGCGCTCGACGAAGCAGTGCCGGAACGTCGTGTGCCACTCCTGGTCAAGATCGCGCCAGATCTCAGCAACGAGGACGTCTTGGGCGTGGCCGATCTGGCCCTCGAACTCGGCCTGGACGGCATCATCGCCACCAACACGACCATCTCGCGCTCCGGGCTCAGGTCATCCAAGGACGAGGTCGCGGCCATCGGCGCGGGTGGGCTTTCGGGCGCTCCGCTGCGCGAGCGCGCTCTCGAAGTGCTGCGCCTCTTGCGCAGCCGCGCTGGCAAAAGGCTGGTGCTGATCGCGGCTGGCGGAATCGAGAACGCAGACGACGCCTGGGCCCGCATCCGAGCAGGCGCCAGTTTGGTCCAGATCTACAGCGCCCTGGTGTACCAGGGCCCTACGTTGCCTGGCGCCATCGCCAAGGGCATTTCGGAACGTCGACGCGACGCGGGCCTCACGCTTGAAGAGGCCGTGGGCAGCGACGCTCGTTGATTCTCACTTCGTCGGAGCTGGCGTCTGCGCGGCAGGCGGCGCGGCCGGCGCCGGAGCAGGCGGCGTCGGAGCAGGCGGCGTCATGCCCGGCGGACGGGGACGAGGCTGCCCGGGGTGACCCGGCGGGCGACCACCCATCATGCCCTCGGGTCCACCCGGCGTCCGGCGCGACAGGCGCGGCGCGAGTGCCTTGAGCTGCTTGGAAAGGTTGGGATCCGTCTCGGTGCGCGCAGCATCGGCCAAGGTGCGGCCGAGCACGGGCCACGACTTTTTGGCTTGGCTCAGCTTCTCTAGCTCGGCGAACGCCATCTTGCGCGTCGGCAGAGGACCAAACTGCAGTGTGCGGCCCATGAAACGCAAGGCGGCACGATTGATGCGCGAGAAGCCGCGCATCGCCAGCATCGCAGTGTCTTCGGGCGCGGCTTCCTTCTTGGCGTCCGCCGCCGTCGGCACGACCGGGCTCGGCTTGACGTCAGGCTTGGGGCCCGGCTTGGGCGTCGGCTTGGCCGTGGCTTCGGTCTTGGTGTCGGCTGCAGCCGTGGCTGCCTGCTTTTTCTCCATGGCGGCACGCAAGAACTCAAGCGCGTTCTCGGTCGCCAGGGCCAGCTCGCCGGCAGCGTGAATCAGTACGGGGATCGGCTCGCGCTTGGCCACGGCGGCTTTGAGCGTGACGAGCGACGTTGCGGCAGTCTTGCAGGCCTCGATCTCTACGGCCTCGGTGAGAAGCGGCTCGCAACTGGGCAGCTCGTCGAACTCACTCCAGCGCTTCTGCCATTCCTTGAGCTCACCCTCCAGCTTCTTGCCGTCGGCGTAAGGGTCCGCCGGTGGCTTCTTTTCTTTGGTTTCGACGGCCTTGGGCTTCTCGTCTTCTTTGTTGTCGCAGCCCACCACTGCGCCTAGCGCGAGTGAACTCACCACCAACAAGACACAACCATTCCCCAACCGAGCGTGCAGCTTTCCCATGCGGATCATCGGGCAGGGGCTTCGCGCAAAATTCGGTCGAGGTCAAGCGCGGGTTTGGGGCGCAGGTGCCGCACGCGAAGCAAGCCACAAAAAGAGAGAACCGGAGGACCCAGGTGGGGACCTCCGGTTCTCTGCTTGGCAGAAGCTGTCGGATTACTCGTCGAGGTCGACGTTGCCGGCGCCGGCGGCGAACCACAGGATCTCGTCGAAGTCGAGGTCGTCGTTGCAGATGAACTTGTCGGGCTCGGCGTTGCAAGCGGCGGTTCCGGTCACCTTGGTTGCGTCCTCTTCGTAAGCAACACCGTCCACCTGGTACCAGGAAGCCGAGTTCTGGATGGTGAGCTTGGGGCCAGGACCCGTGCCACCGGCGAGGAAGTTGTCACGCACGTCGAATGCCGCGTCGAAACCCATTACGGCCAGGTTGTCGATGCTGCCGGTGATCTTCTCGCGAAGAACAGCGCCGAAGTTCGGCTTGCCGAGCTGGCCCGTGCCGCAGAGCGTCACGTTGACGGCCTTGGCGTTGGTTGCCGGCACGTTGCCGGGGGTTTCCGAAGCGCCAGCGTTGGAGCTATCCCACTCGAAGCCGTTCGGATCATCGGTAGTCGGAACGACCTGACGACCAAAGGCCGTGTCGATCGTGCCGCGCCAGCCGGTGTCGAAGTCGAACATGTCGTCGCCAGCGTTGTTCACCACCAGATGGTCAGCGTCGAACATGCCGCCAAAGAACTCGAAGCCGTCGTCGAGTGTCGTGTTGACTTCAACGTGACTGATGACGGTGTCCGAGCCACACGAGCCCACGGTCAGGCCGTTGATCTCGCTGTCCGCAGCCAGCTCGATGCCACCAAACTCGATGCGCACGTACTTGACGGTGCCGCAGTTGTGCCCATCGTCGGCAGGCAGCGCTACCGGCGGGGTAGCGCCATTGTCACCAGGACCGTGCCTGTTGAGAGCATCGGCAGCCAGGCCTTCGATGTTCACGTTGAGACCACTGAAGTTCGAA
>Ga0105048_10000788_pt1 | contig 49972 bp, 40 predicted proteins | sample MAT05_FD_78382 | JGI IMG/M metagenome (GOLD analysis project Ga0105048, IMG submission 78382) | Freshwater microbial communities from Lake Fryxell liftoff mats and glacier meltwater in Antarctica - MAT-05 | ecosystem: Environmental > Aquatic > Freshwater > Ice > Liftoff microbial mat | place...
GCGCTAGGCCCGGCGGACCTCGACCTTGCCGCCCGCGACGTCCTTGATCGCGTAACCCATGGCGAAAAGTTCGTCGCGGATCACGTCGGAGCGTTTGAAGTCTTTGGCGGCCCGGGCGGTGCGGCGCTCTTCGAGCTTGGTGACGATGGCGAGGTCGGGGGAGAGGCCGTCGAGGAAGATGCCGAGGTCGCTGGTGGAGGCCTTTGGTGCTTCGAGGGCGAGCACGCCGAGGACGTCGTCGAGGATCGAGAAGAGGGCGGCGTCGGCGGCGGTCGCGCGGTCTGATCTCGAAGTCCACTTGTTGATCTCGGCGATCGCGCCAGCGATGTTAAGGTCGTCGCTCATGGCAGAGGCGAAGGCGCCGGCCACGGCGCGACGATCGGCGTCGAGGCTGTTGAGCGATCCGGCGGTGGGTTTCGCGTTGATCGCAGCATCGCCGAGGAACCGCCGCCAACGCTCGATGGCGCGTTGCGAATCTTTCAGCCCTTGCTCGGTGAAGTTCGCGTTGGCGCGGTAGTGGGTTTTGATGAGTTCGAGACGCAGGGCCGCGGGCTCGATGCCCTTGGCGAAGAGGTCGCGAGCTGTGAAGAAATTGCCCTTGCTCTTGCTCATCTTCGTCCCTTCGACGAGCAAGAACCTAGGGTGGAACCAGAGGCTCGCGAAAGACCCGGCCTGGGGGTCGGCGTTGAACGCGCAGCAGGATTGCGCGATCTCGCACTCGTGGTGGGGGAAGATGTTGTCTTCGCCGCCGGAGTGGATGTCGATGAGGGGCTTGCCGTTCGGGAGCTGGAACGTGGACATCGACGTGTTCGCACCGCGCAGGCCTCGGAGAGACATGACCGAGCACTCGATGTGCCAGCCTGGGTAGCCCTTGCCCCAAGGCGAGTCCCATTTCATGACGTGCGAGGCGTCGGACTTCCAGAGCAGGAAATCGGCGGGGTGCTTTTTCTGGGCTTGGTTGTCCTTGTTAATTCGGCCTCCCGCGCCGGTGCGAAGGTTGTCGAGAGTGTTGCCGCTGAGTCGGCCATAGGGCGCGAAGGTCTGGACGCTAAAGTAGACGGTCTGGTTGCTCGCCGAGCCGACGGCGTAGGCGTGGCCGGAGGTGATGAGGCGGGCGATGACCTCGATCATGCCGGGGACGTTGGCGGTGGCGCGAGGCATGAGGGTCGGGTCGGCCTTGGACCCGTCCTTTCCGGCAGCCTCTTGGGCGAGCTTGAGCCCGAGTGCGAGGGCGTCTTCGATGAATCGGCCCGCGTAGAACTCGGCGATCTGGTACGGGTTGGATGGATCGACGGCGACCCCGGCCGGGAGTTTCCCGGCCTTCTTGGCCTCTTGCAGGCGGCGGCCGGCGACGGCCATGCGGTCCTCGCCGTTTTCGCCGCCCTCGGCGTCGTCGGTCATGTGCCCGACGTCGGTGATGTTCATGACGTGAACGACCTGGCGCGGGCCAGCGTGGACGCCGCCGTCGAGAGTCTGAAGCTCGCAGAGTGGGGATTCGACCCAGCGCCGCAGCACGTCCGCGGCCAGGAATGACCGGAAGTTCCCAATGTGGGCATCGTCATAGACCGTCGGCCCGCAGGTATAGAACGTGACTCGGGCGGGATCGGCGGGGACGAAAGGTTCAACGCGGTGGGTGAGGCTGTTATAGACCTTGAGGGGCATGGTGAGGATGATAGGAGAGAGGTTGATCGGCTTGGGTTGGGATCAGCGGAGTTTGTTGGTCGCGCCGATGTCGCGGCGTTTGGTATGTCTTGAACAGCGACCAAGCGGGTCGGTAAAACGAGTACTCTGGATCCGTCGGCCCGGCCCGAGATCCTTGTTTGAGGCTCGTATGTGAGGCCAGTGTTTGGGGCCAGTGTTTGGGGTTAGTGTTTGGGGTTAGTGTTTGGGGTTAGTGTTTGGGGTTAGTATTTATGGAACCCAAGTCAGGAAAAGCTGTGAGCCTTGTCGCCCCCGCCATTCCGAAGGAGGCGTTGGCGGCCGACGTGGCGGACCCGGGTGCGTTGGCGCAGGCGATCGCCGAGCAGATCCAGGCTCAGAAGGGGAAGTACGGCGCGACGCCCGTCGAGCCGTTCAAGCCCGCGACGGCCGCAGAGAAGAAAGAAAAGACGTCCTGGGTCGAGGTCGAGCTGGTAGGGCGCGACGACAAGCCGATCGCTGGCGAGGCGTACAAGGTCGTGCTGCCAGATGGGCGGGTGGACACGGGGACGACCAACGACAAGGGCAAGGTTCGGATCGAAGGGATCGAGCCGGGGAGCGTGAAGATCTCGTTCCCGGATTTGGATGGGAAGCAGGCGACGCGGCGGTGAGAGTTCGTTGAGAACAGGATGTAGAAGAACTGGTAGGAGACAGGCTAAAACCTCTCCCACTAGGACGGGTAGTGAAGAGGAAGAACGAGCGAAAGAGGCTGGCGGGACGCTTGCCCGTTACAGAGCCAAAGGCCGGGCGAGGCTGATGACTGCGGTTGTTGCGATACGCCAAGAACGAGAACTTTCAGATGGCCACCACCGACATTACTCGCCACGACCACGACAAGGTCTTTGACAAGCCGACAGACGCGTCGCACAAGTTCAAGGTGACGGACAAGCGTGTGCACGTTCTGGAGATGGCCGACGCGCACTTCAACCACGACAGCGCGACGCTGATGCCTGATCACGCGGCCGAGCATCTGGGGGACGGCTCGCCGCTCGGCGACAAGCTGACGGCGCTCGCGGTGCTTAAGGCGGCGTACCTTCACGCTCGCGCCAACCCGAGTTGGAAGCTGCACGTTGTCGGGCACACCGACACCAGCGGGCCGGCTGATTACAACATGGTCCTGTCCAAGCAGCGGGCCGACAACGTGGTGTCGATGCTGCTGGGCGAGCGGGAGAAGTGGATCCAGCAGGCGACGGCCAAGCACAAGACCGAGGACATCAAGCAGTACCTGAAGTTCGCGGCCGACAACAAGAAGTTCTCGTGCGATCCTGGTCCGATCGACAACGTGGACAACGCGGCGCTGCACGATGCGACGCGCGAGTTTCAGAAGGCTTACAACGTGGAGTTCGGGCCTCAGGGCGACGCCAAGATCGGCGCGGACGGCACGGTCGGGCACGACACCTGGGGCGCGTTCTTTGATGTCGCGATGGACATCCTCGCCAAGATGATGAGCACGAATCGGCCCGGGCTGGTGAGCTTTCGTTCATCGATCAAGTTCCTTCGGCCGCGCAAGTGCGACGGGTGCGGCGAGAACTTCCCGATCGACGAGCCGCGTCGCGATAGCTTTAAGAGCGTGTCCAACCGCCGTGTCGAGCTGATGTTCTTTGAGCCGGGCGAGGAGCCGACCGTGGACTGCCACCCGTCTGCCGGGGTGTGTCTCAAGGACAAGTGCGAGATCAACAACAGGAAGTTCTATCGCATCATCCCGCTGCCCGCGGCGCCGACGCCGGTGGTGGTGCTGCTGACGATCACCTCGCCGGGGATTGACGACGCCCGGCGAGTTAGCCACGGGGCGGCGGTGGCGGTGAACGACGACACGGACAACGGGCTCAATTTCGGGCCCGCTCCGGGCGGCGGGCACCGCGAGCTAGAGCCAATCTTCGACCTCGACCATTTCGAAGACACGCCCAAAGAAGACGACCTGCTTCCGATCAAGATCGACCTCAAGCCCAACACAGTGAGCGGGGATGTCGAGCTGAAGCGCACGGCTGGCGCGGCGGATCTGATCCGGATCTGGCCGAAGAAAACGAAGGGGAAGAAGGCTGAGGTGATCGCACTGCCAGCCAAGTTTCCGGCCGGAACGCTGCCCAAGGAGTTGTTCATCGAGGGGCTCAAGCCTGGGCAGGTCACGCTGGAGGTTTCGTTCGCCGCGCCCGCCGGTCCGGTGACCGACAAGCTAGTTGTCAACGTCGTCGAACTGGTTGAGACGCAGGGCGGGACTCGAAAAATTCTGTACGACTACAACTCGGCGATCCAGTTCAAGGTGAACGGTGCGCCAGCGAACTACACGTTCGAGTGGGACCTGGACGGCGACGGCGCGTTCAACACGGCGACGGCGGAGGTTGGCAAAACGACCGATACGGTGACGGTGAAGTACGGGCCCGCGGCCGCGGCGGACACGGTGCAGCTGGATCAGACGGTGGCGAACATCCGCAAAGCATTCCCGGTGAAAGCCAAGATGACCGGCGGGCTGGTGCTGCAGGTGAAGGGGCGGACGATCGCGGCGGGCGGCGCAGAGACGCTGGGGATCCGCGTGGCGCTCAACACGAACCAAGGGACCGCCCTGCCAGCGGTAGGCTCGAACGCGGCGATCCAAGCGCTCATCGCATGGAGTGATAATTTCCCGGTGGTGTTCAGCGCGGCAACCGCCGCTGAGGTTGCGAGCCATCAGGCGCTCGACGGTACGACCAACCCGTTCACCGGCGTGAACCGCATTCAGTTTGGTCCGACGGTGGCTGGCGCGAACGCCGTCACACCCCGGCCCGGCACGGGGAACGGGCGGCGCGTCTACGGCGTGGTCATCGGCCCGGGCATCTTCACCAGCGGTCAGGTGCAATCGGACCTCATCGCCACCGTCAATCACGAGATCAAGCACCTCCAGCAGCACGTCTCGGTGCGCGACAACGCCCCGGCCAGCAACGTGTGGCGGCTTTTGGACAACAACTTCGGCGGGGCCAACGGCTACCAGGATCTGCGCGAGGCCGAGGGTCACTTCTCGGAGTTGCTCGACACCAACGTCTCGTGGCGGCACCAGTTGCCAGCGGTGCAGTCGGACCTCATCCTGTTCACAGGCCGGTACAACGCCTCGCTGGGCGTGATCGGCACGCTGCCCAACGGCGCGACGAAGGTGGCGGCCCGGACGCTCGTGCAGGGCATGTACCGCGACATCCCGTGGTTCGAGATGAAGCGCCCGGGTTATGACCAATCCTTGCGAGCGCCGATATGAATGGCATGACGGTTCTTCTTCTTGTTGCGGTTTCGTTCCTGGGCGTGCTGCCCGCTCGCGTACTCGGAGATCAGACGATGGCTTTCACGCCCGATGACAAGGCCTTGCTCGAAACGCCCGCGCTGGTCGCGGCGATCCATCACCTCGCCGAGCCCAGGCCGGGTGAACTTTTGCTCGCGGGGCAGCGGCTCGATCACGTCTCGGCGCTCGTGGCGTCGGAGTATCGGGGCGTGCTGCAATACCACCGCGCGTTCGCGCTCGCGCGGGCGGGGAACTTTGAACAAGCGATCGCGCTCTCGGACAAGTTCGGAACAGAGTTCGCGCCGATGCCCGAGGGGCTGTGGCTCAATCTCGAACTCTCGGCGGCGGGGCTCGACGAGGTGTCGAGCAAGAAGCGTTGGGCGATCGAGGATCGCCTCGGGCTGATCCTGCCGGTCGGGCGTTGGGGGTCGCTGCGTGATGCGCGGCTTGAAGAAAAACGCGCCGAGGCTGCGAATCGGCCCCCCTGCGACGCGGGGAAGCCGGTGATCCCGGTGATCGACGGCGAGCGGCTCAAAGCGATCGCCGCACAGTTCGCGGGCATGAGGATGCTCAACGAGGCCTCGAGGGCGACCCGCGAGGCGATCTACATCGAGCTCAACCCGCCGTCCTTTGCGCAGCGTGGCGACGAGACGTGGATCTCGGCGGACGCCGCCCCGCTTTGGCACACTGCCGCGGAGTGCGATGCGCAGCTGGGCCGACGTGGGCTGGCGCTGCAGGCGTTGCTCATGGCCGTGGCCTCGGACAGCGCTCAGCAGAACTTCGCGAACGATCTCATCACCAAGATGCTCGAATCCAAGGTTGAAGCGCCCGCCAGCCGCGCGTCTGCGGACGGGCTGAAGCGTGTCATCGACCTGTACGCCAAGAGCAGCCTGCACCCTCGGGCTCTGTCGTTGCTGGACAAGACCGCCCTGATCCCGGACCTTGAAAAGGTGTCGCTCCGGGCGTCTTTGACCAAGGAGTGGGCGGAGTTGGTCGGCCAGTACAACACGGTGGTTCGCGGCGGGGGCGTGCTGTTCGGGCAGGCCTTGTCTGAGGTCGCGGCGGAAAAGCTGGTAGCCCCGCAATACGACCCTTCCGCGAAGTAACGCGCGCCCCGTCCGCCGCGTACCGTTCGTTCAGGCCTTTGATTGGAGATCGCTCATGCCATTCGCCGCGGTTGTTGGTGACATGCACGTCTGCCCGGCTGTTACAGTGCTGGTGCCGCACGTGGGAGGGCCGATCGCGCCACCCGGAAATCTGACAGTGATGATCGGCAAGCGTCCGGCGGCCACGGCCACGGGGCTGTGCGTGTGCGTCGGGCCGCCCGACACGATCGTGCAAGGTTCGGCCACCGTCAAAGTCTGCGGCAAGCCCGCGGCACGGGTGGGTGATCCCTGCGCCCACGGCGGCATGATCGTCGGCCCCGGCGTGGCCACCGTGAACATCGGCGGCTAACTCCCCACTTGATGCCTTGATGCCTCGTGCCCCGATGTCTTCTTCTCAGGAGCCGTTTCTTGCCCAAGCTCGCTGCCAGTACACCCGCGAACAAAGGAACGACTCAGGCACCGACGCCAGCGGGCGCCGCGTCGCCCGCCCCGCGGCCGATCGTGGGCGTCATCATGGGCTCGAAGTCGGATTGGGAAACGATGGTTCACACGTCCGAGACGCTGACAGAACTTGGCGTGCCGCACGAGTGCAGGGTGGTGAGCGCGCACCGGACGCCCGACTGGTTGTTTGAGTACGTCGCTGGTGCCTCGGGCCGCGGCATCGAGGTCTTGATTGCCGGGGCCGGAGGTGCCGCACACCTGCCCGGCATGGCCGCGAGCAAGACGATGCTGCCCGTGCTGGGCGTCCCGATCGAAAGCAAGTCTCTTCGCGGGATGGACTCGCTGCTGTCCATCGTGCAGATGCCGGGCGGGATCCCGGTCGGAACGCTGGCGATCGGCAAGCCCGGGGCGATCAACGCGGCGTTGCTCTCGGCCGCGATCCTGTCGCCGCGTTATCCCAAGATCGCCGAGGCCTACCGGGGCTTGCGCGAGCGGCAGACCAAGAAGGTCACCGACAACACCGACCCGCGCGAGACCTGATCGGCCCTGCGATATGCCGTTCTTTTTGTCCTCGGCACTCCTACAAATCATCTCATGCTCATCGGCATCCTCGGCGGCGGACAGCTCGGTCGGATGCTCGCGCTGGCGGGATATCCGCTGGGCATGAAGTTTCGTTTCCTCGATCCTTCGCCCGACGCGCCAGCGAGGCAGGTGGGCGAGCTGATGGTGGGAGATTTCACGGACCAGGCCGCCCTCGATCAGTTCGCGGCCGGGCTTGATTTCGTGACCTACGAGTTCGAGAACGTGCCCGTCGAGAGCGTCGAATATCTGGCGGCCACGCTCCGCGTCGCGCCGCCGGTGGCCGCGCTGCGGACCGGGCAGGACCGCTCGGCGGAGAAGGCGATGTTCACGCGGCTGGGCATCGCGGTCCCGGACTACACGATCGTGCGCGAGCACGCCGACCTGCCCAAGGCGGCCGAGCACGTTGGCTTGCCGTGCGTGATGAAGACGCTGCGGCTTGGGTACGACGGCAAGGGTCAGGCGGTCGTGAAGCACACGGCCGGGGACACTTCACCGCGGCACGTCGCGGCACGGCTGGACGCGGCGTGGATCACGTTTGACCGTGCGGGTGTGATCGTTGAGAAGTTGGTGCCGTTCTCGCGTGAGGTTTCGATCATCGTGTGCCGCGGCGCGGACGGGGCGATCGTGTACTACCCGCTGGCGCAGAACGTGCATCGAGCCGGGATTCTCCGGCTTTCAACCTCGCCCGCGCCCGATCCTGGCGGCACGCTGACGGCCCAGGCCCAGGCGGCCGCGAAGAAAGTGCTCGAACATCTGAACTACGTCGGCGTGATGGCGATCGAGTTTTTTCTGCAGACCGGTTCTGATGACGTGAAGACCCTGCTCGCCAACGAGATCGCGCCGCGCGTTCACAACTCGGGCCACTGGTCGATCGAAGGCTCGATCTGCGGCCAGTTCGAGAACCATCTTCGCGCCGTGACGGGCCTTCCGCTGGGGAGCTCCGAATTGGCAGGCCCCAGCGGCGGACAGTGCGCGATGGTAAACCTCATCGGCGGCGCGCCCTCCACCGACGAGCTGCTGGCGGTCCCGGGCGTGAGCGTTCATCTCTACGGCAAGGATCCGAGGCCAGGCCGGAAGATCGGCCATGTCACGGTGCGTGCTCCGAACGTGGTTCAGCTTCAAGAGCGGTTGAACACGCTCACCGCGCTGGTCGAGACGCACGCGCAGGGCTGAACGTGACGCGGGCTACCGAATCGGCTTGATCGTCTCGGCGAAGCGCAGCGCGACAACCTCGAGTGTCCGGCTTGCTTCACCCAGCCCGGTCTTCTGTCGAACGTCGGCTTTCACACAGTCCGCGAGCAGTCGGGCCGCGGCCGGGTGCGGCACGCGCCGGGCGGCGTTCGTCACCGCGTCGAGCGTCGGCCCCCAGAGCTTGAGCGGCTTCATCAACGATCCCGGGACCGCGCCGCCCGCCAGCGCCGCCGAGGCCCCGTGAAGTTTTCGAGCAAGATCGAGGAACGCGAACGAGACGAGCACCGTGGGCTGGCGCGAGACGTCCAGCGCGTCGCGCAGGTGCGCCAGCGTGCGCGATGGATCACCGCTAAGCAGCGAGCCTTGGATCGCCCAGACCTCTTCCTCGCGGCTCGCGCCCACGAACTCGGTAACCAGCGCCGTGGTGATCGTCTCGCCCGCGCCCGCGGCCGTGGCCAGTTTTTCGAGCTCGGAATCGATCCGCCCCAGGTCCGTGCCAAGCCGTTCGATGAGCAGTTGCCCGGCCGCGCGGTCGAGGGTTGCGCGCCGTTCCTTCTCGCAGCGCTTGGTCGCCCACGCGAGCGCCGAAGCATCGGACAGCGGCTGGCACTCGATAATGACCCCGACCTTCTCGATCATCGCGTCGAGTTTGCCCTTGTTCCACTTGTCGCTCCGCAGCACCAGCGTTGAGTTCTCGGTCGGGTGCTCGGCGTAGCGTTCGACGAGAGGCCGATTCGCTTCCTTCACGAACTGGTCCGCGTTGTCGACGATCACGAGCTTGTGCGAGGCCATAAGCCCGAAGCTGCGACACTCGTCGAGCACGTCCGCGGCTGGCGCGGTCTGGCCGTCGAACTGGAAGGTGTCGATCTCGCCGTGGGCCTTGGTCAGTTCCTCGCGGATCTTGGCGGTGTAGAGCGATCGCAGAAAGGCCTCGGGCCCGGCCAGCACGGCGATGAGCGTGTCCTTGGAAAGCTGCGGCGTGCTGACGAATCGTTTGGCCATGACGCACAGGATAGTGCCGTCTTGGTTCGGGCGCTCATGCCGACTCCGTTCCCCGAGTCCCTTAGAATGTTCCGTGGTCTCGCTCTCCTTCCGCCTCAAACACCGTCTGACGCATGCTCTTGAGTTCAAGGGCGTGTACGGCGCGCGCCTCAAGGCCGTACGCGGGCCGATCGTCCTCCACGCGCGGCGCAACGAACTGGAGAACCCGCGGCTGGGTCTGGCGATCGGCCGCCGGGTGGGCAACGCGGTGGTCCGAGGCCGGTTCAAACGCCTTATCCGCGAGTCGTTCCGCCACATCCAGCACGACCTGCCGCGATGGGACGGCGGGTGCTTTGATCTGGTTGTCTCGCTCCACCCGCACGAGCCGCTGACGCTGCCCGAGTACCAGAAAATCCTGCTCGATCTGGCGACGGCGATCGCCGCCCGCCGACCCAGGAGCGGCCCATGACGGCCTTGCGCGTTTCGATCCTTCGTCGGGTCACGACGTTCCCGTTTGTGGCGTTGCTCTATCTTTATAAAATCACGCTCGCGCCGTTCCTCGGGGGTCAGTGCCGGTTCGCGCCGACCTGCTCGACCTACGCGATCGAAGCTTACCGCCAGCACGGCGTCATCAGGGGCACCGTCCTCACCGCCCGCCGCCTTGCTCGCTGCCACCCGTTCAACAAGGGCGGCTACGACCCGGTTCCTTAGCCCTCGATGCCTTACCCCGCGAGCACCCGCTATTCTGATTCACACGATGGCACGCAACGCGAAACGAGAACCGGAACGCAAGTCAACGCGAAGAGAGGTAAAGAAGCCGCGGCAATCGCGGCTGCCCGCTGCCAAGCGCCGCGAGCAGTTGCTCGACAGCGCCGCGAAACTCTTCGCAAAGTCTGGATACGCCCGCGCCACCACGGCCGAGATCGCCAAGGCCGCGGGCGTCACCGAGCCCATCATCTACCGGCATTTTTCGAGCAAGCGTGACCTCTTCGTGGCCCTGATCGAGCGCGCGGCTCACCGCACGATCCAGCAATGGGAAGACCTGCTGGGCAACGCCAAGGACCCGGCCGAGCGGCTGAGCCAGCTGCTCGGCGAGAACCCGATGGCCAACGAACCCGGGCAGTCGGTCTACCGCGTGATCCTGCAAGCGATCACCGAGGTGGACGACGCCGCGATCCAGCAGGCGGTGAGCCGGCACTTCTTCGAGCTGCACGGGTTTCTCACGCGCGAATTGCTGCGAGCCCAGGACGACCACAAGCTCGGCTCGCGCTTCAGCCCCGAGATCGTCGCGTGGATGCTTATCGATATCGCGCTGGGCTACGGTGTGCTGGACGCGATGCGGATCCCCGGGCACGGCGAGGACTCAGGCCGCATGCGCGTGCAGGATGTTGTTCGAAGAATTCTTGTGGGTCCAAGGCACGATCACTGATCGTGTGATGTTCTGTGCTCTTCGCTACTCCCATGCCCATCAACCTCGACAACAACGCCACCACCCAGCCCAGCCCGGGCGTGGCCAGCGCGGTTGCTCGCACACTCTCCGAGCTCTGGCACAACCCGTCGAGCGTCCATCGCGGCGGGCAGGCGGCCCGGCAGGCGGTCGAGCTCGCGCGGCAGCAGGTCGCCCAGCTGATTCACGCCAAGCCGCGCGAGATCGTGTTCACGTCGGGCGGCACGGAGGCCATCGACCTCGCGATCCGCGGCACCCTAGCCGCGCTCCCCAACCCGGTCGCGCCACGAGCCAAGCCGCGGAACATCGTGACGACCAAGGTCGAGCACTCGGCCGTGCGCGATCTGGCCGAAGAGCTGAACCGGACGCACGCCGTCGAAGTTCGCTGGGCGGGGCTGGATCGGGGCGGGATTCTGACCCCGGAATCGCTGGTCGCGAGCCTCGACGCCGACACCGCGCTCGTGTGCGTGCAGTGGGCCAACAACGAGACCGGCGCGATCCAGCCGATCGCGGCGTTGTATGCCGAGTGCACGAAACGCAACATCCCCATGCTCTGCGACGGCACGCAATGGGTCGGCAAGATGCCCACCGACGTGAGCGAGAACGCGGCACTCTTTGACCTGCTTATCTTCTCGCCGCACAAGTTCCACGGGCCCAAGGGCGTGGGCGTTCTGTGGTCGCGCCGCGGGATGCGTCTCCGCCCTTCGATCCACGGCACGCAGGAACTGGGCCGACGCGGAGGGACAGAGAACGTTCCCGGAATCGTCGGCGCAGGGGTCGCGGCGGAAGAAGCGGCGGCGTGGCTTGAAGTTCAGTCGCGGCGCGAGGCTCAGGCTGCGCTGCGTGACCGGTTCCAGCGGGCCGTGCTCGCGGAAATCTCAGAGGCTCGGGTCAACGGCCCGTCCGACGCTGCTCTCGAATCAGACCAGTCTCTCGAATCATCACCGATCTCCCTCGATCTTCGCTCTCGCCTCTGGAACACGACCAACATCGCCTTCCCCAAGCTCGAGGCCGAAGCTCTGCTGTTGCTTTTGAGCGAGCGTGGCCTGTTCGCCTCGGCCGGGGCCGCGTGCTCGTCGGGGTCGCTTGATCCGTCGCCGGTGCTGCTGGCGATGGGCGTTTCCCCCGAACTGGCCCATGGCTCGCTGCGGTTCAGCCTTTCCAAGCACACCACGCGCGACGACATCGACGCCGCGCTCGAGCTTGTGGTCCAAGCGGTCCGGACCCTCCGCGGGTCGTCTTCCTCTGTGGCCTAGACCGGCGGCCCAGACGGTGGCCCAAAGGACGGCCTAGACGGCGGCCCAGAGGACGGTGCCCGTACCGGTCCGACGCAGCGCGCCCCGCTCGCGTATTCTCCTTTATGGCATCATCCAATTACGCGGACTTCGGCGACTCCGAGCTGGTGCTCGTCCCTCAGCGCACCAGCATCTTGGCGATCTTCTCGCTGATCTTCGCGCTCATCTGCATCATCCCCGGCTTTGGCGTGCTCGCCACCATCTTCGGCATCGCCGCTATCGTCGGCATCGGAGGGTCCAAGGGCCGCGTCGGAGGCACCGGGCTGGCCGCGGCTGGCATCATCCTCGGCCTGCTCTTTTCCATGGTCTGGGTCGGCATTATCTACGGTGGCGGAAAGGTTGCGAGCATGTTCGTCGGCGGGTTCGCTCAGCCCACCGCCGCGACCCTGATGTCGCTCGACAAGAACGAGATCGCCGAGGCTCGCGCCAGCTTCACGGCCGCCGCGAACGCGACGATCACCGACGAGGAACTCATCAAGTTTCGTGATGCCTACCAAGCCGACCTCGGCGTCTGCAAGGGCAGCCCGACCAACCTTGTCGAGTTCATCAAGGGTTACCAGGCCTCGGGCAATGCGCTCAAGGGCGTCAACGGCTCCAACGGCAGGCCGGGCCGCCAAGACATCGTCCCCATGCCTATCAACTTCGAAAAGGGCCAGGCCATCGTCATCGCGGTGTTCGATCCCAAGGCCATGAACTCCGCCCAAGGAGGCACGGTTACCGTCCCCGGCTCGCCCGGGTTCAAGCTCCCTCTTTCCAACATCATCATCCTGACCACCGGCGGCAAGCACTACTCCATCAAGCCCGACGAACTGACGGCCCTGCCCGCTGGTTCGGCCAGCCCCGACGCGAAAGCACCGGCCATCGAGGCCCAACCCGACACGACGCCCGATCCCGACGCGGATCCAACCGACGCGCCGTCGGCACCCAAACCGCCCAAGTAACCTCGCCCGAGCCCGCACGCGACACGATCCCCCCGATGCCCTCATCATCGCCCATCATCTCCTGCCGCGGCGTCGCCAAACGGTTCGACGGCCGAACCGTCCTCGATTCCATCGACCTAGACATCATGCCCGGCGAGACGATGGTCATCATGGGCGGCTCGGGCTCGGGCAAGAGCACCATGCTCCGCCTGCTGATCGGCTCGTTCCTTCCCGACGCTGGCACCATCGCTCTCTTTGGTCAGGACCTTTCCACGCTCGACATGGCGGGGATGAACGAGATCCGCAAACGCTTCGGGATCCTGTTCCAGTCGGGCGCGCTGTTTAACTCCATGACCCTGGCCGAGAACGTCGCGCTGCCGATCCGAGAGCACACCGACATCGGCCAAGAGCTCATCGATATCAACGTCAAGATCAAGCTCGAACTCGTCGGCCTGCGCGAGCACGCGAGCAAATACCCGGCCCAGATCTCGGGCGGCATGAAGAAACGCGCCGGACTGGCTCGCGCCCTGGCGCTCGACCCCCAGATCCTGTTTTACGACGAGCCATCAGCCGGGCTCGACCCCGTTACCAGCGCCCAGATCGACCAGCTTATCATCGCCCTGAGCAAGGAACTGGGCGCGACGTCCGTCGTTGTCACGCACGAGATGGACTCGGCCTTCGCCATCGCCGACCGCATGGCGATGCTGGACAAAGGCCGGATGATCAAGATCGAACGGCGCGAATGGTTCGACGCGTTACGCAAGACCAGCATCGCCGAGGCCGCGAACCTCAGCGACACCGACCGCCTCATCCGCCAGTTTCTTCGCGGCGACGCCGAAGGCCCGCTCAGCGACCGGCGGTCGGCCGCCGACTTCGAGGCCGACCTGCTGGGCCCAACGGTGACAGTAACGGAAACGCCGAGCGTACATTCGACGCGGTAAATCTCCGGGTTTCGTGCTCGAACGGGTGCTTGTCATTGGGCGAGAGACTATGTGGTTTCGAGCTGTACTCCATACAAATAGCACGGCGATCCGGGAAGCCGGATCGGCATGCCAGTTGAGGAGAGATCTGAGCTCGTTTTACTTAGTCCAGAGGCCGAGCAGTCGAGATTGCTCGCGCTCGCCGTTCGTCGGACGCGGCTTGCGCGCATTCACGGGTTTGGCGTTCGAGAAGAGATTGACTGTTCGCTTCGCCCAGTCGCCCTTTGATTTTTCCGTACCGTTCTAGGCACCAGTCCAGTAGAGCGCGTTGACGCGTGCGCTGCGAGCAGATTCCTGGTCCGTCTTGAACTTGGTCAGCGAGTAATCGGTTCCATCGTTCGACCAGGCGTCGCCGCTTCGCAGTTTCTTCTTGAGGTCGGACCATGAGCCATGAAGTTCCATGGTGACGCCGTCAACGCGAAACTCGAACTTTTCGCTCGCGCTGTTCGGCAGGCACGAGCGGCGGAACGAGATCCCCGACAATCGTTGATCCGCCGCGTCGCGGGCCACCGCCGTCAGAAGGTTCGCGAATACCGCTTTGCCGGATGGTGTTGCGGGGCACTTGTCCTCGAGTACGAGGACGAACACGATGCGCAGGCGGTCTTGGAGCCCCTGGCTCGCGGCCCACGAACGCGCGGCGGCCGCCCAGGCGTTGAACTGACGCGAGCGCGTCATGTAATTTTCCCGGATCGCTTTCTGAGTCTTGTCCGGTTTTTTTGCCGCCCATGCCTCCCAAAGGTGCGATTGCGCGTGATTGCCCTCCCACCGATCTTTCGCCTCTTCCGAATAGTGAAGGAACCACTTCCCGTATACGGTGATCGTGAGGTGCCCGCCTTCGCTTCAACATCAGGAATTAACAGGTCGTGCAGGAGTATGTGACAGGAAGATTTCTTCGCTCACGATCTCAAGCACGTTCCCTCAATCCTCGCTAATCTACAACTCTCATGTCTCGCCAACGCCCCAACAACAACGTTCTCGCCGGGGCCTTCTTGGTCTCCGGCGTTGTCCTGGCCATCGTCATCAGTTTCGTCCTTTCGGGCGTCGGCGATGCGCTCACCCCCACGCGCGACTACCGCGTGATCTTCTCGCTGTCTGACGGGGCCTCGGGGCTCAAGCCGGGGTCGCTCGTTCTGCTGGGCGGGCAGCCCGTGGGCAAGGTCAAGGCCGTGGAAGTGATCCCCGAGCCGACCGAAGGGCACGAGGTCGGCGTCGAGGTCACGATCAGCGTGCAGTCGCGCTTCAAGTTTCTCGCCAACGCGGTCTTCTTTCTCGAGCGCCCTCTGCTCGGCTCGTTCTCGTCGGTGAACGTCACCTCGCTTGGCGACCCGAGCAAGCCGGGCGCGACGTTGCTGGAATCCAACGGCAAGATCCGTGGCCAGCTCGCTCCGCCGTCGTTCCTCGCTCAGGCTGGGTTCGGGCCCGACCAGGCCGCCGAGGTTCGCGCGATCATCACCGACACCCGCAAGGCCGTTGCCAGGCTCTCCGAGATCGCCGACAAGGGCGCTCCCAACATCGACGCAGCCATCACCGACGTGAGGAGCCTGACCGCGGATCTCCGCTCGAGACTGCCCGAGTGGTCCGCACGCATCGACGCGATCTCCAAGAACCTCGACAGCGCCACGGCCAAGCTCGAACCCATCTTCACGAACACCGCGGGCGGCGTCGATCAAGCTCGCGAAGCGATCGCCAAGGTGGACACCATCCTCGCCGAGAGCCGCCCCAAGCTCGCGAGCATCCTCGACAGCGCCGACTCGGCCGTACGCAAGCTGGACACGCAGATGGTCGATCAGGTCAACGGCGCCCTCGCTGACGCTCGTCGCACGCTCGACACGCTCACCTCGGCGGCGTCCACGGCCGCAGGGATGATCCGCGAGCAGGCCCCCAACATCCGTCGCGCCCTCGCCAACGCCCGGCTCGTGACCGACCAGATGAAGCTCGCGGCCGTGGAGATCCGCTCGCAACCCTGGCGCGTCTTCTACACCCCCAGCGAGAAAGAGAACGAAACGTCGGTTCTCTACGACTCAGCCCGCTCGTACGCGCAAGCGGTTAGCGACCTCCGGGCCGCCAGTGAATCACTCGAAGCAACGCTGGGCTCGCTCTCAGCGGGCACAGGATCCTCGTCCGTGGCCCAGATCACGGACCGCGAGTCGATCGAACGCCTCAACGGCCAGCTCAAGCAAGCGTTCGAGAAGTACCGCGACGCCGAGCGAGCCCTGCTTGATCGGTTGATCAAGAACGCCGGTAACTCAGCCGACATGCGACGCCCCTCCGCGGCCACGCCGACGCAGGATCCCGGCGTCTCAGAGTCCAAGTAACAATCCGGACCACCCGGTTCGGTAATCGCCCCGCCGCCCCGCGACACCGTCGCGTCAGCCACCCGACTCGAGCGCTTGGTTGGCCGATGCGATCGCGGCGTTCACGGCTCGGACCAGGTCGGACGGATGGAACGGTTTGGACAAAGTCTTCGTAAACGCGTCGGTGATCACGTCGTCAGCACGCCCACCGCTGATAAACACCGCGGGAGTGCGGTCGCCCTTGGCGCGTCGAATGGTAAGGCATTCCGTCCCCAACCGCCCAGGGATGTCGATGTCGAGGACGTACGCAACCGCGCCTACTTCCCCGGCCCGCGCCAGGAACGCCTCACCGTCCCCGATCTCTTCGACTTTGAACCCGGAAGCACGCAAGGCCATTCCCAGCAGGTCACGCACGTGCGAGTTGTCCTCCACGAGCACCACGAGTCCCTCGCCTGACTTGGGCGCCGACGGTCGGGCCTCCGCGGCACGCGCTCCTGGGGGAACGATGGTCGGGAGTTCGATCGTGAACGTGGTGCCCGAGTTCTCGGCCGACCGCACCGTGATCTTCCCGTTGTGAGAACGCACAATCCCTTGGACGACCGACAGCCCGAGCCCGGTCCCCTCACCGCGCGGCTTGGTGGTAAAGAACGGCTCGAACATCCGCGCCTGCACTTCGAGCGTCATCCCTTTCCCGGTGTCCTGAACAACAATCCGCACCTCGTCGCTCGCCTGTTCGAGTCGCATGCTGAACTGCCCGCCCTCGGGCATCGCGTCGCGGGCGTTGATCGCGAGGTTCAGGCAGGCCTGCTGAAGTTGGGTCGGGTCCCCCTGCACCCACACGCCCTCCGCGTCGCGAAGGTCCATCACCGTAAGGATCGTCGCGGGCATCAACCCCCGAGCCATCGACATGGCCTGTTGCACGATCGGGGCGAGTTCTACCGGCTCGCGACGAGGCGGCACGGGCCGAGCAAACGTCAGCAGGCTCTTGGTCGTCTGGCTCGCCTGCTCGGCCGCGATCGCGATCTTCTCAATGTACGGAGAGGCCGCGTGCGATTTATCCAGCGTAACCAACGCGAGGCTCAAGTACCCGTAGATCGCGGTCAGCGTGTTGTTGATGTCGTGCGCGATCCCGCTCGCCAACAGACCCACCGCCTCCATCTTCTGAATCTGGTGCACCTGCTCCTGAAGCCTGGTTGGCTCCGAGATATCCTTCACCGCAACGCACACGCCGCCAGAGGTTTCCCCTCTTTCGAGCACCGGCTGCACCGCCACCAGCCAGATCGTCTCCATCCCGGACCCTTTCGTGTCGGAGAGCCGCACGACCGGATCGATGACCTGTCCCGAAGTAGGGCGCCAGATCGCATCGACGACCCGCCCCACCGCAGGCGAGATGTCAAGGATCCGCCGCCCGACGTGCGATCCCGCGTCGCCCCCGAACATCTCCGCGAGCAGCTCGTTGAGCCGCACCACGCGCGAATTCTCGTCCAGGAGGCAGAGCCCGATCGGTGCCCCCTTGTAGACCGACTCCATCTCCGCGACACGCGCGGCCATCGCGAGGTTCAACTCGGCGAGCTTCGCAGTACGCTCCTTCACCGCCGCTTCCAATCCTTCATGTGATTCTTCCAGACGCTGCTCAACGGAAATGCGGACTGTGATCTCATCCTGCAGTCTTCGGTTCGCCTCCTGAAGCTCGGACGGGCGCGGGAGGGCGAGCGCTCGCGGGATCAGCGGCCAGAGCGAGAACGCGGTGACAAGCGAGATCGCGCCCGTCAACGCCTTCACCACGCCGTCGAGCCGATACATCGGGTACCAAAACGCGGCGATGTTCAAGAGGTGCGTTGTGCCGCACGCAAGAATGAACAACGCGAACAGCTTGAACATCCAGTCAAACGCGACATGACGGCGCTTGAGCACAAAGTATCCCAGCGCTAGCGGGATCGAGTAGTACGAGAGGGTGATCACGGCGTCCGAGACGACGTGAAGCCAGACCACCTCAGGCCGATCACCCACACATTGGGCGCGCGGGATGAAATCCGTAGAGAACAAGTTTGAGAAAAACCCGCCCGAGGCCGGAATTACGCAATCGGGGCAATTTATCATGACTTATCTCCCGAAAGGTGCACCGGAGATCTATGACAGGAAGAACGGCGAGGACGCAGAATAGTGATCGAGCGGTACACGGCGCAGTGTACTTATTCTTTAAGCGAAAGGCAACGTAGCAAAGGCCTCAGTCAACAACCTAAACTGGGGGGTTCGCCGGGTTGTCGAGCGTTCCCCAGTCCGCAGGCAGAGTCGCAGACATACACAGACATTGCCCTAGTTCGCCTATCGAACAAGGGGCGACTCCGTGGTGACCTGGTCGTCGGGCGCGGTTTGCTCTGTCCGCTCCGCGGTGCAACGATCATCGCGTGAAACGCTCCCAAACTTTTCGTTTACTCCCTGCCCTGGCCGCACTGCTCGCAGGCTCCTCGTTCGTCTACGCCTGGGACGCCGCGGGTCATCGCACGATCACCCTTCTTGCGCTCGACGGCCTGCCCGCCGACGCGCCCGCCTTTTTACGCGAGGCCAACACCCGCATGATGGTCGCCTCTCAGGCCTGCGAGCCCGACCGCTGGCGCGCCGTCACCATCCCCGAACTCACGCACATCAACAACCCCGACCACTACATCAACCTCGAAACCCTCACCAAAGTCGGGCTCGATTTCGCAACCCTCCCCCGCCTCCGCATCGAGTACACCGACCTCATGGCTGTTGCCCGCGCCAGCCACCCCGAGGCCTTCGAAGCCCTCAACGCCAAGAAGGACCCGGGCCGAGCGAACATGACGGCTGGCACACTCCCCTACGCAATCGTCGAAAACTACGCCAAGCTTCAGGGCGCTTTCAAAACCCTCCGCGTCCTCGAAACTCTCGACGAGCCCGTCCGGGCCTCGCAGATCGCGCAGGCTCAGGCCAACATCGTGGCGATCATGGGCGTGCTCTCGCACTTTGTGGGCGACGCCGCCCAGCCGCTGCACACCACCATCCACCACCACGGCTGGGTCGGTGACAACCCCAACCAATACACAACCCGCTACAGCTTTCACGCCGAGATCGACGGCGGCGTGCTCGAGCGCCACACGCTCAACTACAACACTCTGAAGCCCGGAGAGCTGTTCAACGTTCACGTCGACGCCGCGAACCCGGCTGCGGACGTGCGGACGTACATCGACCGCTCGTTCAGCCGCGTCGAGCCGCTGTATAAGCTCGAAGTCGAAAAGAAGCTGCTGGGCGAGGAGGGCAAGACGTTCATCGCCGAACGCCTGCACGACGCCTCGTCCACCCTCGCGGCTCTGTACAGCGCCGCCTGGATCAGCAGCGAGCCCAGCGCCGAAGAAGTCCGCAAGTTCGTGTTCTACGACAAGTTCGACGGGGCCGCCGCGATCCCGACGCGGTTCGTCGCCCCCGCGACCGCACCAGCCTCGCGACCTGCGGCAGAGTCGGCTCCCGCAACCGCTCTCGAGCCCGAGCCCGTCCTGGTGCCGCGGCGGTAACTCGCGCTGAGTTGCGATCGCACAATCGCGCGATGAACGCTTGGCAACGCCCGATATTCTGGTACACTTCGTCGCTGTTCGCGCACGTCCGCGAGAACAACGACGGGAGCACTCGCCATGGCCAAAAAGATGTCGAAAAAAATGTCCAAGAAGAGCCCCTCGAAAGCAACCTCGAAGCGCGCCGTGAAGCCCGCGCCCAAAAAGGCCGCCAAGGCCGCCCCGAAGTCCAAGCCCAAGTCCGGCGGCTCGTCTCTCGCTCCCAAGCCAGTAAAAACCGGCACCGGTGCCTCACCGGCCGAGGTCGGGGCGCAGCTGATCGCCGCCTGCAACCGCGGCGATTACCACCTCAACGACAAGCTTTGGTCATCGGGCATCGTCTCGATCGAGGGCGTGGGCGTGGGGCTGGCGTGGCACGGACGCAAGGCTGTGGACGCGAAGAACTCAGGTTGGAACGAGGGCCACACCATCCACGGCCTCTCCGCCGAGGGCCCCTTCGTCGGCTCCACAGGCTTCACCGTCCGCTTCCGTATGGACGTTGAAGAAAAAGCCACCGGCAAGCGAATGCTGATGCACGAGGTCGGCGTCTACACCGTCAAGAACGGCAAGATCACCCAGGAAGAGTTCATGTACGGCCCCGATGAGCCCGTCAAAGTCCCCGCTCAGCAGTAACGCTCACGCAGCACACGCCTTGGGTGGGACAGGTTTTCAACCTGTCTCTTTTCTTATGGCCTGCCACAGTTTGGGACGCGCTACCGCGGCCCGCCCGCTGGCCCGCCCGGCAGCGGCTTGCCTGTCTTCAGATCCTCGCCTCGCAGCCGCCGCGTCATGTCGCGCATCAACTGCTGCCCGCGCACGCGCTGCTGCGGGTTAGCGTGCTTGCCCACGTCCTGGTTCATGAACGAGAACATCCGCCCCATCGCTTCGCTGGGCGGCCTCTTCTCCGGGTCGGCCATGTTCTTCATGTCGCGTTGAGCCTGACGCTTCCCCTCGGCCAGCCGGTCTTCATCCGAAATATCGCGCGGCTGACCGCCCATCAGCTCCATCATCTTCATAAAATCAACGAACGATTTATCCACGAACTCGCCGCGTTTGCTCTCGTCGACCTTGCTGTACTCCGACGCGAAATTGTCCCAGGTATCTACCGCCAGCCGCGAGCCGTTCTCCATCAGCTGGTCACGAGCCGCCCCCGCCAGACCCGAGGCGAACGAGGCCATAAGCACCGAATCGCCCGCGCTCATGCTCTTGAGCCGCCCGACCAGGTCGCCGATCAGCTTGAGCCGCTGTTCGATGGGCAGGTTGTTGAACTCGTCGGTCAGCAGCGTGTACCCGAGCACGTCGTCCAGATCGCCGTCGAGGTAATCCGGCTGGGGCACGGGGCGAAGAACGAAGTAGAGCCCGACGCCGACGCCGATCGCCGCGATCGAACCAGCCGCCCAGAACGCCCGCACCGCACGCTTGCGCCGCGGCGGGTCTGCTTTGACCTGCCCCCACCAACCCCCGACACGGCGACGCACCGGGCCGGTGAGAGAATCAATCAGCCGTCGCGACATCGGTAAACGCGGCGACGTCGACGCCGGGCCCGGCAGGTCTAGCGAATCGAGCAAACTCGGCATCGTTTGGTTCATTAGCCAACCTTCCCCACGCTGAACCCCCACGCTGAATTCAACACGCCGCCAAACCGCTTAGCTACTTCCCCACCCCACCAAACTTCAGAATATCCACGATCACCTCAGGCGCCTCCTCTGCCGTCGGCAGCTTGGCCCACTCAGCCCGCCAATCAGAGAAAAACAGCCCGTTCTTGGGGATGTCCGCCTTGCGCTGCTTGTGCCACTCGGCAAAGTCTGTCATGATCGACCAGTCCTTGCCCTGATCGCGCCACTTCTCCAAAGTTTTGGTCACCGCGAACGAGATCCGCTCGGGCTTCACCGTCGCGATCTCCGCGAACAGCATGTACAGCCCCGGAATGTAATCGTAACTCGTCCCCGTCGTCGCCCACACTGGCTTGTACCCGGTCTTGTCATCATTAGACTTAAGGTCTGACGGACATTTGTAAGGGTCGCTTACGATGAAATCTGAAGTCTCATCGCCCGAGCGTCGCGGCAGCGGCGCATCCACGAATTGCTCCAGCACGTCCAGCAGCGAAGCGTCTGTTTCCTTGCCGGTCTCCGCGCCCGTGTCGTGCAGCGGCTTCACCCGCGGCAGCAGCCCCTTGGACCGCTCCGACATGTAAATACTCAACCCCATCCCGATGCCCTTGAGGTTCGTCAGGCACTTGAGCCGCCGCGACGTCTCGCGAGCCGAACTCAACGCCGGGAGCAAAATGCTGATCAGCACCGCGATGATCGAGATCACCACCAGCAGCTCGATAATCGTGAACCCGCCCGGCTTCTTCACACCACGCGACCGCCAGCGCGGACCAACACTTCGCCAGGCTCGAGATTCAGAGGTTGGAACAGGGATGGTCATGGAACGCTCTCGATTCTGAACCGCACGCGGCGGAACTTCGTCCAAGCCGACAACCAGAACTATCGACTAGCCACCAGCCAACACTGTGGTTCCGCCGCAGAAGGCCCGGCAGATTCGCCAGCCCGACGTCACCAGCCTTTATCGTACCGGCAACCCTCGCCGAGGATTCACTCATTCTTCAGGAGTTTGTTCGGAAAAACTCGGCCCGGATTCGGGCCGCTGCCGCCTGGTTCAGCGCGTGACCCGAGCGCCAGCCCGTCACCCGCCCTCGCACCGCCCGACCCGCCAGCGACAGATCTCCGATCAAGTCCAACAACTTGTGACGAGCCGGTTCGTCCGAAAACCGCAATTCGTTATCGATCGGACGGCCCGCACCATCAAGCACCAGCATCTCCCTGGGCGACAGGTGCTGGAACAACCCGGCCGCCCGCAACGCCCGGGCTTCGTGCTCTAGGCAGAACGTCCGGGCCGGGGCGATCTGGCGACGGTACGTGGCGGCGTCGATCACAAACCCGACGGTCGATCTGGCAATGCCGCTGCTCGGCCCGTAATCCAACTCGTAGGACATCCAGAGCCCACACCCGGGACCAGACCCGGCTGGCTCAAACACCACCTTTGGCCCCGCCTCCCCCGGCGGGGTCCGCGAGTCCAGCACCTCCATTACGCGATCCACCACGAACGCTGTCGGCCCAGCCCCTGAAATCTGCACCACGCCAACGCGGTCGATCGCTTCCACAAACGGCAGCGCCGACCCGTCCCCGATGGGCACCTCCGGCCCATCCACCTCGATCACCGCGTCCGTCACCCCAAGACCCGCCAACGCCGACAACACGTGCTCGACCGTCGCGATCGTGGCGTTGGTCGGCGACGCGGGCCGCGACGGATCGGCGATCAACGTCGTGTTCCGCCCCGGCAGCCGCGGGTCGGTGGTGACGTGCGAACACAGCGCGAGGATCGGCGGGCTGTCGGGAAGATCGACGCGACGCAAGACAATGCCGTGGCCCGCCGCGGCGGGTTGAATCGTCAGACTCGAAACGTGCGCGGTGAAGAGGCCAGCACCGCGAACCATTACGGCGGCGGACAGAGATGCAGAATCGCAACATGCGAAGCGGTCGGTCACGTCGAAGAAGAGGGTATGTCTGGAGGACCCCCAGTTTGTCTCACCACGTTCGTTGGACCACGCTCGTCCCACCACGCCTGACATATCCTCAAAGAAAAAAGATCCCGGACCAAGCCCGAGATCCCTTGGAAATTAAAGCTCCAACCCAGATCAGCACCCCGCTTCGAACGCGGCCACGTACGCGTCAAAGTCCTCGCCCGTCACAAAGCCGTTGCCGTCAAAGTCCGAGGCGATGCTGCCCAGCTCGAACGCCGCGACGTAGGAGTCGAAATCGTCGCCGTTCACGAACCCGTCTCGGTTGAAGTCCGACGGGCAAATCAGCGTCGCGGCCGCGGCTTGCGCCGCGTTGCGAACATCCACCCGACCCCATCCGAAGAAATCGTCGTTGCCCGGCGCGCCAAGGTCCTGACAGCTCGTAAACAGAATCTGCTCAACCTGACTTGGCGTGAGCGCAGGGTTGATCGACCAGATCAGTGACGCCACGCCGTTGGCCACCGGCGTCGCCATGCTCGTCCCCGAGGCCGAGCAATAGCCACCGCCATTGCAGGTCGAAAGAATGTCGTACCCCGGCGCGAAAATATCTACAGCCTTGCCGTACGCGCTGAAAGACGCCCGCTGATCGCTGTATTCCGACGCGCCCACGATCACGACGTCGGGGAAATCAAAGTCCGAAAGATTGCGCGCGTCGTTCCCGGCCGCGTAAAAATACAGCCCGCCGATCGACTTGATGTACGCCCCCGTCGTCTGGATCGGGTCATACCCGATGCCCGAGTACGAAGCGCTGGCCGTCTTAGCCCCGTGCTCGATCGCCCACCGTGCCCCGAACAGCAGGTCGTCGTAATACGCCCCGCCCGAGCTGTCGATGGCCACGCGGATCATCATGATCTTCGCCGTCCAGTTAACGCCCGAAACGCCGACGCTGTTGTTGCCCATCGCCGTCGCGCAACCCGCGACGTGCGTCCCGTGTCCGTGGATGTCCGCCACGCTCCCGCCGTTGACCTCCGCCACGCGGTTGTACGCGTCAAAGCCCGCGACGCGCTTGGGGGCAAGGTCGGGGTGCGTCAGATCGATCCCCGTGTCGGTCACCGCAACGATCGTTGCGCTGCTCCCCGTCGAGACGTCCCAGCCCTGCGGCGAGCGCATCACCGTGTGGTGCCACTGGCTCCCGAAGAGAGGGTCGTTCGGGATCGTGTCCAGCGGGTAACAGATCCAGTTGGGCACGGCGTACTGGAACAGCCCGCTCGCCATCAGCCGGGCCGACAGAGCGTTCTCACCCGATCCGCGCGCGTCGCCCACAGCCCGGGCTGCGGGAGCGTCGATCACGTACTCATCGACCTCCGGGTAGTACCGGAAGACCGAGCCAGCGATCATCGCGCGAGCCGCCGCGTCACGATCGGCGTCGAGCCCCTGCACGGGGCGAACGATCAGCCTCCCCGAGAACTCAAGCTGGCCGGGCGTTTCAATGAACACACGAGACTGGGCGCTGCTGAGCGAAACGAACGATCCGGCGAGGCCGCAGACAAACAGAGCCGCGAGTGAACGCATAAGAATCTCCTGAAAAGCGGGTGTGAGGGCAAAGAGAAGTGTCCCAGAATAAAGCCCTCGACGCAAGGGTCACGCGCGCCCGTCGAGCAAAGATTCTCAAAAATTCTGAGCCGTCCAGAGGTTATCGCCGGTGGTGTTCAACCTCTCGCCTCGAGCACTTGCCTCCGATCACGCCACAAAAAAAGGCCTCGGGATGTGCCGGGGCCTTTCGATCGTCGGAACAGCAGGAGGGCCGCCCTTCCGACTCCGCGTTCTTCAGATTGATCCAGCTCAGCAGCCAACTTCGAACGCCGCGACGTACTCGTCGAAGTCGTCGCCGGTCAGGAACCGATCCTTCGAACTGTCAGCAAGGCATCGAGCCACGAAAATTTTGGCACCGGCCTCTCAAAGAAAACGAGGACGCGCGAGCGTACTTGGTCGAGCACTCTTCAGTTTCTCACCGCGATCACTCACACTCACACTCACACTCACACCCGACGACGACCGATGGCCGCCATGCCAACGAGCAGCGTCAGCGCCGAACCGGGCGAGAGGATGCGTACAAGAAAAGGTTCGAGCCAGCCGCCCGGGTTCGTCTCCCGCCTCATCAGGTACAGGCCGTTAGACGAGACCTTCGTGATCGCGTTCAGCGACCACCTCGTCAGGTCGATGCCCTCCGCGACGAGCAACGCCCGAAGGCCGTAGACGGTTCCGTCCACGCTCCAGAAGGACGCCGTGTCCTGACCGACGCCGTAGATGAACAGCGAGCTGGCGATCAGCGTTTCGTCGCCCGACACGCCAAACGCCGTGGCCAAGTCGAACACGCCCTTCAACCCAGCACCTGCGTGCTGCCATCTCTCTTCCACACCGCCGCCTAGCTCTGCCCCGCCGCGTTGCGGGCCTGCACGACGATCACCGATCCGGTGGTGGACATGGCGGTCAGAATTTCCAAAGTCTCAGACGCCCGAAGTTGCCATAACCTCCACCCGTGCCACGCCCACTCGTGATGCACGTCAAAAGCCCAAGCAATAGGAGCTGCTGCTCTCACCGGTGCGAGTCGAGATCGCGCAGGCTCTTCGCTGCATCGGCTCGTGCTCGGCCTCCCAGCTTGCCAAAATGGTCGACCGCCCCGCCGACACGCTCTACCAGCATCTGGACGCACTGCGCTGCGCCGGGTTCGTGGTCGAGGCTGGCGAACGCCGCGAGGCTCGCCACCACGAACGCCTGTTCGGCGCCGCGGCCGACGACTTCGCGATGGAGTTCAGCGACGTCTTCCCCAGCGAGAGGCACGCGGCCATCAAAAAAACAACTCGCGCGTTCCTCGGCGCGATCAACAAGAGCGTCGACGACTTACTCAACGCTGGCGAATTCAATCTAACCGAGGATCATCGCAACTTCATCCTGAACTACGAACTTAGCTAGCTCACACCGGAGAAGTTCAAAAAAGCTCGCGCACTCATGTTCCAAGTCAAACAACTTATGGACGAGGCTCGCCCCAAAGCCCGGGGCCGACTCTACTGCTCGCTCACGGTGTTATGCCCGGTCACACGCACGAAACACCGTAGCGCCAAGTCTAAGAAAGATTGAAGACCTCGCCCGAACCCGGGCCGCCAAACTCGGGCCGCAAGGCTCACTCCGCGTCGCCGTCCTCGCCTGCCGCCCCGCCGATCGCCAGCGGACCCTCGCCGCGGCGCCTCTGCTCGCGCACCACTAGGGCCAAGCGCCGCAGCGTGGCGCGATCGCGGAAGAACTCTTTGGAAGGCATGGCTGGCATCCCGAACCACGCCTCGCCCGCCGGAACTTTCTTGGTCACGCCCGACTGCCCCGCGATCATCGCGCCCTTGCCGACCTCGACGTTGTCCACCACCCCCGCCTGCCCGCCCAGCATCACGCCATCGCCGATCGTCGCCGAGCCCGACACGCCGACCTGCCCGGCCATCAGCACCACGCGCCCGATCTTTGCCCCGTGCCCGATCTGCACCAGATTGTCAATCTTGCACCCGTCGCCGATCGTCGTCGATCCCCACTTGGCCCGGTCCACGCACGTGTTTGCGCCCAGGTCCACGCCGTTGCCGATGTCGACGTTGCCGATGTGCGGAACCAGCGTCACGCCCTTGCCGTCGAGGTTGGGCCTGTACCCAAAGCCCTCGGTCCCGATCACGGCCCCGCCGTGCAGATTGCAGCCGTCGCCGATCACGCAGCGGTCCAGGACCGACACGTTCGCATGCAGCTTGCAGCCACGACCGATCCGAACATCACGACCGAGGAACACTCGCGCGACCAGAACTGTCTCGTCACCAACCCGCACGCCCGGCCCGATGATGCACTGAGGCCCCACCGACACGCCCGCGCCCAGCACCGCCGTCGGATCCACCAGCGCCGTCGGGTGGACCCCAATCGGCGCTGGAAAGCTCGGGGGGGCCATCAACTCCAGCACATGGCTCAACGCCTGGTCTGCGTCACGCACCAGGATGATCGCTCGCGTCTCGTCAATGTTCTCTGGCAGCAGCTCGCGCGGCGCGAGCGCCGCCGACGCCACGCTCGTCTCCCACTGCCTTAAAAAATCACGCGACCTCACAAACGTGATCGCCCCGGCCCCGGCGCGTTCCAGCGAGTCGATGTGCGTGATCGGCAGATCAGCCCGACCGATCAGCTCTGCCCCACCGCGTGCCGCGAGCTTCTCAGCCAGCAGAGCCGCGATCGAGCCCGTCGTGTACGCAAGCCGCGAGGCCGCTGCCAAGTGCTCAGATGCGGGTGTGTTCGTCATGGCGTTGAATGTTCCACAAACCAGAGCGAGCTTGGTTCAAACGAAGCGCCCGGAAGAACGAAGCTCACACGCCAGTACGAGATCCTTCGAGCAGTTCTCTCGCCCGCGTGAGGCTCGTCTCGCGGACAGCCCGGCAAGAATTGAAACGAGACTCGACTACTTCTACTTGCCACCGCTGGCCGCCGGGGCCGCCGCCCCAGTCCGCGGCGCAGGCGCCCCGTACTCGTTATTCATCTCCGTGATAATCCGCGGCGTCAGGTCTACCGACTCGGCCGCGTAGATCACCCGCTTGGCGAAGATCGCGCGGTTGATCTCTTCATCGGGCGCGTCCTTGGGCAGCGACACGCTGCGATCGTCCAGCAGCACCAGCGAGTAGCCATCCTTCGCGGCCACCTTGGCGGCCGTGTCCGTCACCCTCTTGTACATGTCGGCAAGGATCTCTCCCGCCTCGAGCTCGATGGTCTTGCGCAGAATCTGTTGCTTGGCCTTGGCGTTCTGTTCGAGCTCGAGCCCTTCAAAGACCTTCGCACGTCGCTCCTTGCTCCCGTCAGGCAACAACTTGATTTCTTCGTTGAGCGCGATCAGCTTCCCGGAGATCTCGTCGAGTTGCTTCTGATAGGCCGCCGCCCGCCCGTTCAGCAGTGCGTTACGGTCCTTAATCTCGTTGAGCCCCTTGGTCACCAGCGTCAGATCAATCAGCCCGATCACCGAGGGCGAAGGCCCCGGCAGCGCTGGCATCGACGACGCCCCGGCACGGAACAACGCCGCCCCCGCGATCACCGCGATGCCAAGCGTAACCAGCCATCCAAAGCCAGGTTTCGTTCCAGATTTCATCCTCGTCGCAATCGTCGCCATCGTACTTCTCCAGAAAAAATCGCCCAATCTCGCCGCTCGGTGGCGTCTTGTCCAGGCCTCGTGGCATCGTACGCGTCGAACTCTCGCCGCGTGCCCGGCCTCCGATTCAGCGCTTCTCCTCGCGCGCCCCTCGCCGCCGCTCACGCTCCGCCCCGACCATCGCCACCGCTCGCTCGATCGACTCGTCCACCATGTCGTTCACCAGAAACACGTTGTACACGCCCGAGCCCCGCGCGCTCTCCATCTCGCGCTTGGCTTCGGCGAAGCGCCGCAGGATCGACAATTCATCCTCCCGCTTCCGCGACCGCAGCCGTGTGAGCAAAGCCTCCTCGGTCGGCGGCAAGATAAACACAGCGAACGCGGCCGGCATCTTCTTCTTAACCTGCTTGGCCCCCTCGACGTCGATCTCTAGAATCACCAGCCGCCCGCGCCGAACTTGCTCCTCCGCCCAGGCTCGCGGCGTGCCGTACTTCTTGCCGTAGATGTCCGCCGTCTCTAGGAACTTCTCGCGCGCCTTCATGGCCTCGAACGCCGCATCGTCGACGAAGTGGTAATCCACGCCCTCGACGTCCGCGTCGGTCTTGGGCCGCGTCGTACACGACACGCTGAACACCGCCCCCGAGATCGACCGCTCGACCCCGCGTGTGATGGTCGTCTTCCCCACGCCGGAGGGACCGCTGATGATGAGCAGGAGGCCGTCGTCGGTGTCGGTGGAAAGGCGGTGGGTCATGGGCAGAGATTGTAAGGCCGAGATTCGAGTTGGCGGCACGAGCGATAAGTTCGACCATGTCTCATCGCTTGTTGAACACGTTGTTGATCGATCCGGCTCCCGCAAACTCCTACCCCGCAACCTGTCCCAATACCCCCATCCGCACCGCCACACCCAGCCTCACCTGCCGCGTCACCCGCGACCGAGGCCCGTCCGCCACCGCGCCGTCAATCTCGATCCCTCGGTTCATCGGCCCCGGGTGCAGCACCACCGCGCCCGCCTTCAGACGAGCCGCTCGCTCTACGGTCATCCCGAAGAACTCTCGATATTCTCGCACCGAAGCGATCACCGGTCCGCGTGCCGATTTATCACCCGCGTGAACCGATCCGCCGCTGGCGCCACTCGAGCCGCTCTCGCTTGCGCCGCCTCCCCCACCACCCTCGTGCCGCTCGAACTGGATCCGCAGCATCATCACCGCGTCGCACGCGCCGATCACCCGATCAAGCTCGTGCTCGACGCGACAGGTCGTTCCCACCCCCAACCCCCCCAAGCCCGCCAGCCCCCGCGGCACCATCGTCGGCGGCCCAACGCATACCACCTCCGCCCCCAGCGCCGTAAACCCCGCGATCGCCGATCGCGCCACCCGCGACGACACCACATCTCCCACGATCGCCAGCCGCAGCCCTGAAAGATCGAACGAATCGAGCCGCCCGTGGGCCTCGGCCACGGTGTAGAGATCGATCAACCCCTGCGTCGGGTGCTCGTGCCGGCCGTCGCCAGCGTTGATGACCGGGCACGCGACGTGCGCCGCGATCAGCCCGGCCGCCCCCGCCTGCTTGGCTCGCACGATCATCGCGTCCACGCCCATGGCCTCGACCGTCTTGGCGGTGTCGATCAGCGTCTCGCCCTTGTTCACGCTCGAAGTCGTTGCTGAAAGATCGAGCACGTGCGCCCCCAGCCGCTGGGCTGCGGCCGTGAAGCTGGTCTTGGTCCGCGTCGAGTCCTCAAAGAACATCGTGGCGACAGTCCGCCCTTCGAGTTCGTGCACCGAGAAATCGCGTCGTTCGAGACGGGCCGCCATCGCGCGAGTCGCGGTCAAGAGGGCGCGAACATCCGCGGCGCTCACGCCCGCCAGCCCCAGCAGGCTCTTTCGTGACCAAGTATTGACGTGCGTTCGAGCGAGCTGCGCGGGCGATGAAGTGGGAGCGGGCATGCCGGATTGTAAGAGATCAAGGCCGAAGACGATTCTGCCGCGACGCTCTCGAAGCGCGTCGCCTGAAAGCTCACACCCCTTCCAAACCCCGATCTTCCAATCCGCCTCTTCCTCGTCTCTCGCTCTACGATCACCGCTCATGCCCTCACGATTGCCACTCTCGCTCTGGCGTTACATCCTCATCGAGCTCTGGCGGCTCATCCTGCTCACCACGGTCGTGCTGGTCACCGTCATTTCCTTCGCCGCGCTCATCAAGCCGCTCTCCGACGGCAAGCTCACGCCCAGCGAGACCCTCAAGTTCATGCTCTTAGCCATGGTGCCCATGCTGCAGTACGCCCTGCCCTTCGCGGCCGGGTTCGCCGCCACCATCGCCTACCACCGCCTCTCCTCCGACAACGAGGTCACCGCCGCCCACGCCGGCGGCATCAGCCACCGCGCCATGCTCATGCCCGCGCTGCTCTCGGGGGTGGTGCTGGCTGGCGCGATGCTGCTGCTAAACCAGCTCGTGATGCCGACGTTCTTGCGCGCGATGGAACAACTGGTCGCGCGCGACGTCACCAAGATCCTCATGGGCTCGATGCAGCGCGGAGACTCGGTCCCCGTCAGCGACAACCTCCTCGTCTACGCCGACCGCGGTGCCCAGATCGAACCTTCCCCCGCGTCGGGCGCAAGCCACGAGATGGCCCTGCGCGGAGTGGCGGTCGTCGAGCTCGATAAACGCGGCGACGTTGTCAGCGATATCACCACCGAATCGGCCCGACTCTGGATCTTTAGCGGCGACCGCGCCCAAGAAGAAACTGTCGGCGCGTCCAGCGTCGTCATCGTGCAGCCCGGCCCGGTGGTCTTCGGACAATCAGGCAAGCTCGGCAGCGCCGACCAGATGAACCCGATCTCCATCGCCATGCCCGGCGGCTTTGACGACAACCCCAAGTACCTCACCTTCTCAGAGCTCGTCGCGCTCCGCTCTCACCCCGAGTCGATGAACTGGATGGAGAGAAAACGCCGCGACCTGGCCTTGGTTCTCGGAGAGCGCGTCACCACCGCCACCATCAACGACCGACTCCGATCACGCAACCAGATCGAACTGACCGACCAGCTCGGCGGGCGCGTCACGATCCGGGCCTCGGGCACCACGTATATCCCACGCTTTCGCTGGTCACTCAACCCGCTCTCAAACAACGCCCCGATCCAGATCGAGTTCACCCACACCGGTATGGACGGCAAAACACCGGTGACCACGCTGGTCTCCGCCAAAACCGCTGGCCTCTACACCCTCACGCCCGCCCGCGACCAGCCCGAACGCCTCATCACGCTCAGGCTCGAAGCCGAGGACGCCGTTGTCACCGCGCGCGGCGCTTCGGACGCCGTAAAGCCGGTCAACGCGGGGCAACAAGCTCTCTACAAGCTCGAGAACCTCTCGCTCATCGACGACCCCGTGCTCGACCTCATCGACCCGAAAAAAAGCCCCTCCGCAAAGCTTCTGGCCGACGCTCAGCCACGCATCGATGCCAACCCGTCCGACTCCTTCGTCAAGGGCCCGGCGCTGCACCTCCAAGACCGCATCCAACGCCTCGGCCGCGAGATCACCAGCAAACAGCACGAGCGCTTCGCTATGGCCGCCGCCTGCCTCGTCATGGTCGTCGCTGGCGCGGTCACGGCTCTCCGCCTCGGGCTTAGCATGCCCCTCACCGTCTACCTCTGGAGCTTCTTCCCCGCCTTGGCCACCGTCATCACCGTCAGCAGCGGGCAACAGCTCACCCACGACGTCGGACCGCGCGGGCTCCTGGTCCTCTGGGCTGGAGTCGCCTTCCTAGGCATCTACGCGCTTGTCGGATACCGCAAGGTAGCGAGACACTAAATGGTTGAACATCCGGCCACCATCAAGTTCAGAGCCGCAGCCAGCGCGAACGAGCCGAGGGGCCCGTTCGCCGCACGGCTTGGCTCATGGCAGGCCGTGCTCGGGCTGGTCCTTTCGCTCGCGCTCGCTCGCATCATCTATCTCGTCTGGCTCTGCCCATACTCGCTCATCGAGGACGAGGCCCACTACTGGGAATGGAGCCGCCGCCTCGACTGGTCCTACTACAGCAAAGGCCCCGGCATCGCCTGGTCGATCGCCGCCTCGACCGGCCTCTTCGGCGACAGCGAATGGGCCGTGCGCTTGCCCGTCGTCATCGCCTCGGCTATTACCATGCTCGCGCTCGCTGGCTTGGCCAACGACGTCTTCCGCGATCTTCGCGTTGCCTTCTTCACCGCCGCCTGCGCCGCGCTCGTGCCCATGTATCAGGTCACCAGCCTCCTCGCCACCATCGACATGCCCTACGCCGCCTGCTGGTCCGTCGCGGCATGGGCAGCCTGGAGAGCGTTCAAACGCGAGTCACTCTCGGCCTGGATCATGCTGGGCCTCGCCTTGGGCGTCGGGTTCCTGTTCAAGTACACCATTCTCCTGCTCATCCCCGGCCTCGTGCTCTTCGCGTTCGTATCAAGGCGCACGCTCAACCTCGCACGGCGCTGGCCGTTCCTCGCTCTCGTATCCATCGCGCTCACGATCGTCGGCACGCTCCCCGTGCTGGTGTGGAACGCCCGGCACGGCTGGCCGACGCTCCACCACCTGCTCGGGCACCTGGGCGTCGCGGGCGGCGACGTGGCAGTCACCCAGGGCGAGGGCAAGGGCTGGCACTACAATCCGGTCTGGACGCTCGAGTTCATCGGCACGCAACTGGGCATCGTCGGCCCCGCGCTCGCGCTCGCGTTCTGGGCCTACCGCCGATCTCGCGGCAACAAACCCCGAGCCACGCTCGATACCGAAACTCACAATCCAGAACAGCCCGCCGAGCGCGCCAACGGCGCTCTCTTTCTCTGGCTCTGTGCCGCCCCCGTGATCGTCTTCTACCTCGCCGTCACGCTCGTCGCCGAGGCCGAGGGCAACTGGGCTATGGCCGGGTACACCACAATTCTCTGCCTCGCTGGCGCGGGGGTCGTTGAAGGCATGGACGAGTTCCTCGCCCGTGTCGCCGCGTGGCGCACGCTCCCCGAACCGCGCCCGCGGCAGGGGCTCCTGCGCCGCAAGCCCGAAACGTTCCCGCAGCTCGCGTGGCTCTGGACGCTGATCTTCGGCCTCGTCGCCGGCCTGGGAATGCTCCGCGTCGACCTCGCCGCGCTCGTGCCCGGCATCGGCCCCTATGTCCCCGTCGGCCGCCTCGCCGGCGCCCCGATCCAGGCTCAGGACGCCTTCAGCCACGCCGCCGCGCTCCGACGCCGCACCGGGCTCGAACCGTTCTACGTCACCCAGCACTACGGCGTCGCTGGCCGCCTCGCGTTCTACCTCCCCAACCACCCCACCGTCTACTGCTCCAGCAGCCGTATGGGGGGCCGAAAAACCCAATACGATTTCTGGCTCGACACCGACCTCGACGACCTCGAAACCCTCGGCGGCCGACCCGCCGTCATGGTCGGCGCCGAGATCGAGACCTGGCAACTTCTCTTTGATCGCGTCGAATCCTTCGGCAAACTCGAGGGCGATCATAAAAAAGGCCGCCCCGCGTTCGGCGGCGTCGGATACCGCGGGTTCCCCAACCGCGCGCGGCCCAACCTCAACGCCAGCGCCACCCAAGCCCAGCCCCCGAAATGACCTGGCTCTCACCCCGAGATCAACAGCACCGCCGCACACGCCGCCTCGCGTTGACCTTGGCCGCGTGCGCGGTGCTGCTCCTGGTGTCGCTGCTCGATCAATGGGCCGTTGGATTCTTCGCCTCCGCCGATCCCAAACTGAAGTCACGAGACTGGTACCAGATGTTCCGCCAGACCGGCTATTGGCCGACTTGGATCCTCATCGGCCTCGCGCTCGCACTTTTTCTCGGTTCACGTTCATCCGGAAAGACCGGCTGGCGACTCGGCCCCCTCGCGGGGTTCCTTCTCATCGCCTCCGCTGGCCTGAGCGGGCTCGCCGCCGAACTTCTCAAGCTCTTCGTGGGCCGCATGCGCCCGGGACCGTGGGGCATCTACGAGTTCAAGCCCTTCCTCTCCGGCTTCATCAACGGCTCCAATCTCGGCATGGCCAGCAGCCACACCGCCGTCGCCTTCGGCGCAGCCTTCATGATCCTCCGCCTCTTCCCCGCCGCCGCACCCGTCGCGCTCTTCGCCGCCACCGGCTGCGCGCTCACCCGGCTCCTTAGCGGGGCCCACTTCCTGAGCGACGTCACCGTCGCCGCCATGCTCGCGTACGCTGTCTCCACCGCCCTCGCCCGCGCGGCCAGCCTCCACAAGGCCACGCGAAAACTCCCCACCATATGAAACTCCTCGACCGCTACATCGCACGCCAGTATCTCTTCAACGTCCTCGCGTTGACCGTCATCCTCTTCTCCTTCATCGTGACCATCGACGTGTCGCTCAACTTCAACCGCCTCTCGGGAATCTCCATCGAGCGCCTCAAGGCCCAGGGCGTTCTAGACCCCTCCGCCCTCCGCAAGTTCTTCTTCACCGTCTACCTCGCCGCCGATCTCTGGTGGCCGCGGCTCCTCCAGCTCTTCAATTTCATGCTTGGATTCGTCCTGGTCGGGGCGATGGGCTTCACCTTCTCGCAGCTCGTCAAGGGCCGCGAGCTCGTCGCCGTCCTCGCCAGCGGCCTGCCCCTGCAACGCGTCGCCCGACCCGTCATCGTCATCGCGCTCCTGCTCACCGGCGTGCAGCTCATCAACCAGGAGTTCATCGTCCCCCGCATCGCGCCGCTGCTCATGCGCGACCACGGCGACGCCGGACGACGCTTCCTCGGTGCCGACCGCGTCCCCCTCTGCGCCGACGCCCAAGGCCGTCTGTGGTACGCCAAGAGCTTCGACCGAGAGGCGGGCACGCTTCAAAGCGTGTGGGTCTGGGAACGCGACGCCGAGGGCTTGGCGACCCGCAAGATCAAGGCCGCGGCCGCGACCTGGCGCGACGGCGGGTGGGACTTGCAAGACGCGACCAGCGAAGTTCGTCAGGGCAGCCTCGGGCCCGCCGCCTCAACCGCTCAGCCGATCACACGCCTCGAAACCGACCTCGACCCCGTCGCGCTTACGATGCGCCGCTCCGAGTCATTCAGCCAAGCCCTGAGCTGGAGCCAGCTCAATCAGCTATTGCTGCGCCCCGAGCGGCTCTCCGAATCGCGCCGCGACCAGCTCGACCGAACCCGCTGGGGACGCGCGTCGATCATCACCGCCAACTTCCTTTCGCTCATCATCGCCGTGCCGTTCTTCCTGCGCCGCGAGCCCGCGAACATGGCTTGGCAGTCTGTCAAGTGCGCACCGGTCGCCATCGTCTCGCTCTTGGGCGGCGTGCTGGGTGCTTCGGCCGCGATCCCGGGCCTGCCCATTCCCCTCGCGGTCTTTGTCCCGTGCCTGGTCCTCGCGCCGCTCGCCGTGGCCGCGGCGACGGGGATCAAGACTTGATACACAGGCCTCGCGCGACACGCGGAACTCGTGAAAAGAAAAACTCTCTCGCGCGCGCGAAGGTTCCCTTCTCAAACGCCACTCGCGATCAACAACCGCGCTAACACCCGATCTCAAAGTCCGACACGAACAAGTCAAAGTCCTCGCCCGTCACGAACCCGTCCGCGTCGTAATCCGCTGTGCTGTCCCCGGCCTCGAACGCCGCAACAAACATGTCGAAATCCTCGCCCGTCAGAAACCCGTCTAGGTTGTAGTCGGCCTTGCACAGGTCCGGGTATATCCGCGAAATCACCGTCGTGGACAAACAGTCCGAGTCCGTCACCGTCAACCTGATCTCGTAATAGAACGTGTCGCCCAGCGCTGTCCCGTGCGGGTCCAGCCGCGCCGTCGTCTGGCAGTTGAAGTTCGGCGGCTCCGGGTGCGTGTGCGCGTTGTGGCGCAGCACCACCTCCCACTTGCACGTCAACTGGCTCGCGCCATGCTCGGCGTCGCTCACCACCGACGTTAGCGGCACCGTGATCGATCGGTACGCCGGGTATAGCGAACCGTCCACCGGCGAAGTGATCGTCACCACCGGCGGCGTGTTGTTCAGCGCCACCTTCACGCTCGTCGTCGAGATGTACCCCACGCTATCGGTCACCGTCAGCGTCGCCGTGCGGCACAGCGGAACCGCAGCCGGAGCCTGCGCGAAGACCCGAAACTCACCAGTGCTCACAAAGTTCTTCTCGCCCCCCGGGTCGCCCTGCAGCAGCACCACGTCCGCATCCACCGGAGTGCTCAGCGTAATCCGGAACGTCTCCCACGGCACGCCGTTGCCACCAGGATAGACCGGCGAAATCGTGTAAGGCACGTTCACAAACACGCCGCCCACCCGCGCCAGCACGTTGAGCGTATTAAACCAGCCACCGTCGCCGAACTGCATCCCTTCCTGGAACAAAATCCCGCTGATCCGCCGCGGCGATGCGAAGCTGTAGCCAATCCAGTCGTCGTTCTCCTGGTCACCGAAGTGGAACGAATCAAACTGCGCGTGCGCGTCGTCGCTCACCGTCGGCGGGAAGATCTCGTCGCGCAGGGTCTCCGGGTCGCGGCTCCCCGCGCCCTGAGGCCCCGGCGGCACCAGCGTGTCCACCTTGGCCATGAACGTGCCCAGGGCCGTGATGTCCACATCATCAAAGTACGTGTACAAGGGGTCGGCTTCGGCGCTCCCCGGCGTGACGTCGCCAAAGTCCCACCGGTACGTCAGCGGCTCGCTCTCAGGGTCCGTTGACGCGCTGCCCATGAACTGAACCGCCAGCGGCGACGCGCCGATCTGAGGGGACGCCGACGCGACGGCCGTGGGCGGAAAGTTATTCCCGCCCAGATACTGGATCCGACGCACCACCGAGTTCCCGTTCTGATCGTAATTGATGTAATGAATATCGCCCGTCACCGGGTCGGTCGTCAGGCACACCGTCGCGCTGCTGCCCGTTGGCATGAACGGCTGGATCAGCGCTGGCCGGTTGTTCGCGTCGAACACGATGCTGCAGACCCACCCGTAGGCAAAGTCCGCGTGAAAATAGGTGTTCCGGTACGACTCCGGGTACGAGGTCCCGGTGTACCACACGCCCCCCACCGCGGCCGACCCGCCGAACTGGGGCCCCTGCACCGGCGCGCCCGGCGCGCCAACATCAAGCACCTGCGACGCCGTGCCGTCATAGAACGAGCACCGCGCCCGCCCCGCGTGCGACCACTCGATCACGGGGCGACTATGCACGAAGCGGTGACGATCCGCCGGGATCTGCTGGGAAGCGTCGCAGGGATTTGGGAACGAAGGGCTCGGGTCCAACGTGTCCTGAATGATCAGGTTGTTAAACGGAAAGAACTCGTACGCGCACCCGTTCACGCCCAAGAGCGGGTTGGGCTCGTCCTTGTTCTGGGTGTCAAAGTTCTTGTAGAAGAGCTGCTGGTCCATCCCCTCGTACACCGGCCAGCCAAAATTCTGCCCGGGCCTCTCACCCACGTACAGCCCCTCGTACATACCCCACCCGACGGTGCCAATGTACAGCGCGCCCGGGTTAGCGTCCGCCGGGTTCGCGCTACCGCTGCCGGGCCGAATCGCCATGCGGAAAGGGTTGCGAAGCCCGAGCTCCCAGACTCGCGAGCGAGCCGCCCGCGGCCCGCTCGCGTCATAAAATGGGTTGGAAGGCACGCCGTCGCCCGTCGCCGGATCGATCCGCAAGATCTTCCCACTCAGTGAATCAACCATCTGAGCGCGGTACGCCCCGACGTCTTCCTTGGTCGAGATGATGCCGTCATCGAGCCCCGTGTTGGATGAGCCGGTGCGGAACCCGCCGATGTCGAACGAGTCGTAGCTCGCCCCGTCGCCCATCGACGCGAGCAACGTTCCGTCCGCGCCAAAGAGCAGCGTCCCCGTGCCGTGCGACTGGTGCAGCACCGCAGGCCCGGTGCCGATCGCCTCGCCGACCAGCACCGTCCGCGACCCATAGTCTACCGAGCGAAAGTCGTCGCCCAGGTTACACGTGTAGCGCGTGATCCGCGCCATGGAATCGCGGTTGTAATCGTTGGCCAGCGGGTCGTACCCCGCGGTGCCGAAATACTTCAGATGGTGAAAGTCAACGACGTAAAAAAGGTAGATGTGCCCGTTGGCTGAAAAGTTCGGGTCGACGCAGAACCCCAGCAGCCCGTAGTCGCGCCAATCGCCGACCTCCTGCCTCAGATCGATCACCGGCTGGGCGGCTTTCACGCCGTTCTCGACATTCCACACCAGCCCTGATTTTTCCCACACGAACATCCGCCCCGACGCGACACCGCCCAGCGGCGCGAAGGTCACGCCCACCGCTTGCGTCCACCCCGCCGCAACGGGCTGATCTACAAAACCGGGCGGAACCTGGCCCCACGCCACGGGCGAGAGCAACGCCAACGCGAGCGCGGCCAATCGCCCGCGAGCACCGCACCCCGCCATCGACCTTTGAGCGCAATCACAGCACAACCAAAGCATGAGAGAATCCCCGAAGCACCCACGGTGAAACAGCATCTCGGAACCGAGATGGCCCCCTGAATGATCGGAAAGATCCGCCGATTTCCCCGCGCCGGGCGCACAAAACTTGCTTCTCTGCCGCAAATCAGCGCGAAGTACCAGCGACTCGTCGCTTATCGGCCCCTCGCGGTACTCGGACTCGAAGTTCAATCAGCATCCTGTTTCAAACGCCGCCACGAACGCGTCAAAGTCGTCGCCCGTCACAAACCCGTTCAGGTCGTAGTCCGCCCCAGGTCCGCCCAGCTCGAACTCGTCAACGAACCCGTCGAAATCCTCGCCCGTCACAAACCCGTCCGCGTTGAAGTCTGAGCGGCACACGGCCGGGTAAAGGAACACGCTCGCGGTCGTCGAAAGACAGTCCGGGTCCGTGACCGTGAGCTTGATCTCGTAAAAGAACACGTCCTCCGCCGAACCGTGCGGGTAGAGGTATGCGCTGGTCACGCAATTCATGTCCGCCGGGTCCGGGTGCTGGTGCGTGTTGTGGTGCAGGATTGACTGCCAGCGGCATGTCAGCTGGTTGAGCGGGTGCTGAGCGTCCGAGATGTTGGCCGTCAGCGAGATGATGGTCGGAACATAACTCGAATACCTGAACCCCAACGGCGGGCTCGTGATCTCGATCACCGGCGGGGTGTTGTTCACCGCCACCTTCAGCGTCGTGGTCCCAGAGAAGTTCACGTCGTCAGTCACCGTCAGCTTCACCGTCCGGCACACCGGCCCGGTCGTCGCCGGAGCGCCCAGCACACGCAGCTCGCCCACGCTGATAAACCTCGACGCGCCGCCGGGCACGCCTTGGATCCGGATCCCGTCCGCGACCACCGGAGCACCCAGCCGCAACTCGAACGATTCAAACCCGACGCTGTTCGCGCCCGGGTAACTCGGCGTCGAGGCGTATGGGAGGCTCACCCACACGCCTTCTATCCGGGCCTCGACGTTCAGCTCGTCAAACCAACCGCCGTCAAGGAACTGCCGACCCTCTTGGAAGATGAGCCCGCGCAGCGTCTGGGGCGACGCGAACGTATACCCGATCCAGTCGTTGTTGCCCTGATCACCTTGATGGAACGTGTCGTACTGGCGCTTCGAGTCGCCCTCGTTCAAGTCGGGATAGACGAGATTACGCATGATCTCCGGATCCTGGTTCCCGCCGCCGATCGGGTTGGGCGGGACCAGCGAGAACACCTTGGCAACGAACGTCCCGAGCCCGGTCAGGTCGGTGTCATCGGTAAACACGTGCAGCGGAGCCGCCTGGCGGCTGGGCGGCGTGGAATCGCCAAAGTCCCAAAGGTACGTGAGCGCCGCGTTCTCCGGGTCGGTCGAAGCCAACCCGTTCAGTTGCACAGGCAGCGGCGAAGGCCCGAACCGCGGCGTCGCCGTAGCGACCGCCGTCGGGGGCTGGTTGGTCCCGCCGACGTATGAGATTCGGTGAACCGCCGCCATCCCGATGTCGTCGTAGCTCACGTAGTGAAGGTCGCCGCTGACAGGGTCGGCGGTGATGCAGACGATGACCGCCGAGTCGTCGGGAATCATGTTCCGAATCTCGGTAGCACGGTCACCCGAGTCGATCGTGAAACTTTTGAGCCAGCGCCGCGTGTAGTCGGCGTGAAAGTAGCTGTTGGCGTAGGGGGCGGGATACTCCGTGCCCGTGTACCACGCGCCACCCACCGACGCCGAGCCGCCGAACTGATCACCCAGACACGGAGAGCCCGGCTCGCCCACCAACGCGTATGTCGAGTTCCCGTTCGGCAGGAAGTAAGGGACGAACGCTTTGGTATCGTGAAACCAGGCCGCCGTCGGTCGGCGGTACACAAAGCGCGGGGTCGCGACCGGGACCTCGACCAGCTCGTTGCACGGGTTGGGGAACACCTCGTCGTGGTCGCGCCGTTCCAGCACCAGCAGGTCGCGGAACGTGAACTTCTCTTGGGTGCAACCGTTCACACCGAACAAGGGGTTGGGCGTGTCAGGGTTCTGCGGGACGAGAGAGTTAATGTACTCCGTCTGGTAGACCATGCCCTCGTACACCGGCCAGCCGAAGTTCTGCCCCCCCGTCGAAGCAACGTTCAATTCTTCCCACAAGTTCCAACCAACATCACCGATGTACAACGTCCCTGGGTCGGCGTCGGCCGGGTTCGTGCTGCCGGTCCCGGGGCGCATCGTCATCCGGAAGGGGTTGCGCAACCCCAACGTCCACACTCGCGAGCGGGGGGCACGAGGTTCGGCGGCATCAAAGAACGGGTTCGACGCCACGCCGTTACCCGTCGCCGGGTCAAGCCGCAGCACTTTTCCGTTCAACGAGCCGAGATACTGCGAGCGGTATGCGCCAATGTCCTGAGCGGCCGTGATGATGCCGTCGGCTCGCGCGGTGTTCGAAGAGTCCGGCTTGGGCGTGACGCCGACGTCAACGCTGGCCGCGCTCGCCCCGTCACCGATCGACGCCAGCAACGTCCCGTCGGTTCCGAAAAGCAAAGCGCCCACGCCGTGCGTGGTGCCCATGATCGCCATGCCGGTCGTGATCGTCTCGCCAACCAGAATATTCCGCGACGAATAATTCACGCTCCGAAACCCATCGCCTGGGTTGCAGGTGTACCGCGTGATCCGCGCGATCGTGTCGTGATACGTCATGTTCGCGGCCGGGTCATAGCCCGGCAGCCCGAAGTTCGTCAGATAGTAGTAATCCACAACATAGCTGACGTAGATGTACCCGTTGGTCGAGAAGTTCGGGTCGGCGGCAAAGCCCAGCATCCCGTAGTCGCCCCAGTTGCCAACCTCCTCGGAGATGTCCAACAGCGGCTGCGCGGACTTCACGCCGTTCTCCACCGTCCAGACCTTCCCGCCCTTCTCCCACGCGAACAGTCGCCCCGAGGCCACGCCGCCCAACGGCGCGAAGCCAACGCCGACCAACTGCTCGAAGTTGGTCGCCACGGTGCGATCAATAAACCCCGGCGGCAACGGCACGCTACCCGAGGACGTGTCAACGCCCAAGCTCGCAATCATGCTGGCCGCCGTGACGCGAACGCACCGCCAGCCGAACGCTTTACCAAACGCCATTTTTGAAGTCCTTGTTCACTGTTTTTCCTGCTTCTCGCAAAGTGTATCCAAAGAGTCCAAATGTCTCCGTCCCGGCGCGAACGGCGTGCCCAAAACCCGATTTTTTCCTCTACACTCTCTCTCTCTCGCAATTCGGGTTTGGTCAGCGAGAACACAACCCGTTCATCGGTGACTAAAACTCCGGCGCGCGTCCGATCGACGCCGCGTCCACGCCCGACGTCGTCGATCGGTGCTGCACTGAAGAACCAGAGTTCTCGCCGTGAGTGGGCGAGGCCTGCTAGGGACATCCAGAGACGAACTCGCTCACGAACGCGTCGAAGTCATCCCCGTTCACAAACCCGTTGAAGTCCACGTCCGCGTCGATCGAGCCCGACTCGAACGCGGCCACGTACTCGTCAAAGTCGTCGCCCGTCACAAACCCGTTGTTGTCAAAGTCAGCTCGGCACGGGTTGGGACGCACGAACACCGTCCTGGTCGTCGACAGGCACCCCGGGTCGGTCACCGTTAAACGAATCTCGTAGAAAAATGTGTCCCCGAGCGTCCCGTGCGGGTCGAGCCGAGCGCTGGTCGAGCAATTGAAATCAGGCGACTCGGGGTGGGTGTGGGCGTTGTGATGCAGGATCACCTGCCAACGGCACGAGAGCTGGTTGGCCGCGAACTCCGCGTCGCTCACCGTCGCGGTCAGGGGGATCGTTAGCGAGCGGAAGATGGGATAGACCGAGCCGTCCAGCGGGCTCGTGATCGCCACGTTGGGAGGTGTGTTGTTGAGAGACACCGCCACGGTGGTTGTCGAGATTAACCCGACATCGTCAGTCACCGTGAGCTTGGCGGTTCGGCACAGCGGGACCACCTGGGTCGGGGCCGCAAGCACACGCAGCTCAGCAAGGCTGAAAAAGCTCTTGGACCCGCCCGGATCGCCCTGGATCCGAATCCCGTCGGCCAGCACCGGCGTATTGAGGCGGAGCACGTAGGTCTCGAACGTCACGCCGTTGGCCCCGGCGTAGGCGGGCGTGGACGTGTAGGCCCGGTTGCCAAAGATCCCGTTGACCCGAGGCTGCAAGTTGAGCGTGTCGAGCCACCCCCCGTCGCCGAACTGATTTCCTTCCTGGAAGATCACACCGGTGATGGTCCGCTTGGTCGGGAACGTATACCCCACCCAGTCGTTGGTCCCTTGGTCGCCGAAGTGGAACGTGTCAAACTGAAGCGACCAATCCGAGCTGCCCACCGGCGGGTACACGCCGTCACGCAGGATCTCGCGGTTGTAGTTGCCGCCGCCCTGAGGCCCGGGCGGCGTCAAATTGTCCACCCGCGCCACGATAGTGCCCAGCGCCGAAATATCCTCGTCGTTCGTGTACGTATGAACCGGGTTGGCCAGCGTGCTGGGGGGCAGGCCGTCGCCAAAGTCCCAGCGATACGTGAGCGGCGCACCCTCGGGGTCGGAAGAAAGACTGCCGGTGAACTGCACGGTCAACGGCGAGTTCCCGCTCGTCGGCGTGGCCGAGGCCACCGCGACCGGTGGCTGGTTGTTCCCCGCTACGTACCGGATCCGGCGCAGCCGGGCATCCCCAAACGAGTCAAAGTCCAGATAGAACAGGTCGCCCGAGATCGGATCGGTCGCCATCGACACGGCCGCCGACCCTGCGGCCATGAAGTTCTGCACCGCCGTAGGCCTCTCCTCGGGCCCCATCACGATGCTCTTCATCCACCCAGTCACAAAGTCGGCCGCAACGTACGTGTTCTGAAACTGCGTCGGGTATTGAGTGCCGGTGTACCACACCCCTCCGGTGATGCTGAACGCGACGGCTGGCTCACCCTGCACGGGAGACCCCGGAACCCCGATGTCCAGATAGTTCGAATTGTTCCCGACATAGAACGATGATTGGGTCTTGACCGAGTGGGCCCAGTCAAGCACCGGCCTATGGTGCACAAACTTGCGCACCGACGCCGAGATCTGCTTGGTCGGGTCGCAGGGGTTCGGGAACGAAGGGTTCGGGGCCTTGGTGTCCTGCACGATCAAGTCGCTGAACGAGAAATAAGGCCGCGTGCAACCGGCCGTGCCGAAGAGCGGGTTGGGCATATCGAGGTTCTGAGGCGAACCCTCCACATACTCCGCCAGCGTGTTCATCCCCTCGTAGAGCGGCCAGCCGAAGTTCTGGCCCGGTGCGTCGCAGACGTTCAGTTCTTCAAAGTCCGACCACCCCACGTTGCCCACATACAGCACGCCGGGGTTGCCGTCGGCGGGGTTCAGGCTCCCCGTCCCCGGCCTGAGCGAGAACCGGAAAGGGTTGCGCATCCCCAGCGAGTACACGCGCGAGCGAGGTGCACGCGGCGCTGTCGGGTCGTAGTACGGGTTGGAAGGCAGACCGTCACCGGTAGCCGCGTCGATACGCAGGATCTTCCCACTGTGGCTGTCAAGCAACTGAGCCCGGAAGGCGCCGACGTCCTCGGCGGGGCGGATGATCCCGTCCGCGAGCGCCGTGTTGGACGAGCCGCTCTGCGGGCCGCCGTTGTCCATGCGCTCGTAACTCGCGCCGTCGCCGCACGAGATCAGCAGCGTGCCGTCGGACCCGAAGACCAGCGCTCCCACGCCGTGCGACTGGTGGCACATCGGCAGCCCGGTGGACATCGATTCCCCGAGCAGAACCTTGCGTGAGGAAAGATCGACCGAGCGGAAGCCGTCGGCCGCGTTGCAGGTGTAGCGCGTGACGCGCCCGATGGTGTCGCGGAAGTACTCGTTGGTCGCAGGGTCATAGGCGGCGGTCCCGAAGTACTTGAGATGATGAAAATCCACCACGTACAGCAGATAGATGTACCCGTTGGTGGAGAAGTTCGGGTCGACCGCGAAGCCGAGCAGCCCGTGGTCACGCCAGTCGCCGACTTCTTCGTGAAGATCGATCAGGGGCTGGGCGGACGTCACACCGTTCTCGACATTCCAAACTCGACCGTACTTATCCCATACAAAGATGCGCCCCGAGGCCACGCCGCCCGCTGGCGCGAACCCCACGCCAACACCCAGGAACCACGGATTGGGTACCGCAAGCTCGTCAGCAAACCCCGGGGGAAGCTGGGCTTTGGTCGTTGCAACCCCTAGGCACAGCAGGGCGCATGCCCACTTTATGGCGATCTTCCGCACGTTCGGTCCCCTTCTTTAGACATAGCCCGCTCAGGACGGTTTTAACAGGTCAGACTTCGGCACAATAATCATGGCAGATTTTTACATCTGTTCAACAGAAATAATCTCTTAAAATGTTTCCTGTCCAAACCTTACGAATCTCGTCTGAGAGTCACTCTGATACGGTCGGCCCTCTCGCCGGTTCCCGAGTTGGTAGCATCCATGCCGAATCCCACTGGGGCGACCGCACGGACGGACCAAGCAGAGCCGTAGAGATCGGATCGCGTATCCCAGCCCTCCACCGAAAGATTCTGAATGAACACTTGCGCCTCGCCCATCCGTGAGGTTCTCAAGCCGTTCGACTTCGAGCGTTTGATTGTTCGAGACCCGGCCGTGAACGCCGCGATCCGGCTCGAGTACGCCACGACCTACTACCGCCCCGAGGACGCAGATTTTCTCGCAACCTCGCTCGGGCAGGGTGACCTCGACTTCAATACGTTTACCCGGTACAACCAGAGCGTCCGCCACGCGCTCTCGTGGGTTTCCAGGTATTTCCCGCTGGCCGGGAAGCGGATCCTCGAAATCGGCTGCGGCACCGGGTCGAGCACGGCGGCGTTCGCGCAGGTTGCGGCCTCGGTCCACACCTGCGACGTCAACGCCCGGGCTCTGCCCACCGCGCACGAACGGCTGCGCCAGATGAACATCACCAATGTCACCATCGACGCGGTCGGTGCGCCCGAGTTCATGAGCCTGGCTCGCGAGAAGTACCACCGCACGTTCGACGCGGTCCTTCTCTTCGCCGTACTCGAGCACCAGACCCTGCACGAGCGAATCGAAACGCTCCGGCAGTCTTGGAACCTGCTCGAGCCGGGCGGAGCGCTGGTGGTCCTCGAGACCCCCAACCGGCTCACCTACTGGGACAGCCACACCTCGCGGCTGCCGTTCTACGGGATGCTGCCCCCCGAGATGTCTGTGAAGTGCGTGCCCACGACGCTGAGCGACAGTTTCCGGATGTCCATGGCTTCGGTGGCCGGAGGGACTCGTGATGAGCAGGAGCTGATGCTCACTCGTTGGGGGCGTGGCATCAGCTACCACGACGTTGACCTGGCGATCCCGCGCAGCGAGTACACCATCGTCGCCGACGGCTACGAGCGCGAGATCGTGGACCTGTTCTCGGTCAACTACGACGAACGGTTGCTGCAGTCATACGTCTCCGCTGAAAAGATGGACCTTTCGCCCGCGTTCTGCCGCTCGGTGTTGTTCATGATCCTGCTCAAGGACGGCGGGACGGGCTTGGCCCCGGTGCGCAGCTTCTCGCCGATGGTCGCTTCGATCGACGAGCTGTCGAAGCTGCGCGACAACCTCGGCGGCATGACGACCGACGAGATCCGCCGACACCTGGACCACGCGATTCACAACGGCACCGGGTTCAACTACCGCCCGCTCCCGCACAGCGCGTGAACTCAACCGCGCACAACGAAACACCAACGAAAACGTCCGGTCGGCGCTGACGCCGACCGGACGTTGGTAGTTTCAATGGAAACAAAGGTCAGAGGTCCGAAAACTCAGCACCCGGCCTGGAACGAGACGACATAACCGTCGAAGTCGTCCCCGGTCACAAACCCGTCGCCGTTGTAGTCCGATTCGGCATTCCCGAGGACGAAGGCGGCCACAAAGCTGTCGAAGTCTTCGCCCGTCACGAACCCGTCGCCGCTGAAGTCGGCCGGGCACTTGCAGAGATCGAGGATGCCGTCGTTGTTGCGGTCGATGGCGGTGCCGTTGGCGATCTCGCAGGCGTCGGCGATGCCGTTGCTGTTGCAATCGGTCCCGAGCGTGCGCGGCACGATCTTAAAGACCTCGCCGCCGTCTTGGTCACAGATGTAGAGCTCGCCGTAGGCGTCCTCGCCGAAGGAGGTGATCGTCGAGATGCTCAGCCCGCTACCTGGGGCCAGCTCGGACGTGCGGTTGGTGAAATCAGTGACAGAGGTGCCGTTGTACTTGAGGCTCCAGATGGTTTCGGCGCAGTAGTCAGCGTAAAAATAAGTCCCGCTCAGGGCGGGGATCGCGCAGCCTCGGTAGACGTACCCACCCGTGATCGAGCAGCCCAAGGTGTGGTCGTACTCTTTGACGGGCAGCGTGAGCGACGAGGAGTTGCAGATGCAGCCGTTGGCCCCGGTGCAGAAGGTGCCTTCCATGCAACGCCATCCATAGTTCCGCCCGCTGACGCTCGGGGGCTGGAAATTGATCTCTTCACGAGTCGATTGGCCGACGTCGGCGATCCAGAGATCGCCGGTCCGGCGGTCGAAGCTGGAGCGCCAAGGGTTGCGCAGGCCGTAGGCCCAGATCTCGTCGTCGCCCGAGACACCGACAAAAGGGTTGCTGCTGGGAACTCTGTAATTCCGGGCGGAGTCGGCGGGAAAGTCGTCGCCGCGGATATCAACGCGGAGCATCTTGCCCAGCAAGTTGGTGGTGATGTCCTGAGCATTGCCGCCCGGCTCGGTGTGCCCGGTGCCCGAGTCGCCGCCGCTGCCGCCGTCGCCGGTGGCGATATAAAGGAACCCGTCGGGCCCGAAGCCTATCCAGCCGCCGTTGTGGTTGCTTTGAGGCTGATTGAACGTGAGAACTGTCATCGCGGACGCGGGGTTGGCGAGGTCGGGGTTGGCGGAAACTTGGTAGCGAGCGACCACGGTGTCGCCAGCTCCGGCGACGGCCGTGTAGTTCACGTAGAAATATCCGTTGGTCGCGTAGTTGGGGTCGAAGGTCAGCCCGAGCAGGCCTTGCTCGCTACCGGAATCGGTGCCGCCAGTGATGATGGGGTCGATATCAAGGAACGAGGTGGGCAGGAGGGCGCCGTTCTTGATTACCCTGATCCGGCCCTGCTTCTCGATCACGAAAACGCGAGCGAAGTCGCCAGCGATGCTGGTGAGCCAGATGGGGCGGACCAGACCGCTAGCGGCTCGCGTGGTGGTTAAGGTTTGAGCTTGCGCGGCCGACCCGGTGCCGAAAGCAAGGCCGAGTGCAGCGAAGGCGGTCCGAAACGATGAAGTACGTTGAATCATGAGCCCGTTGTAGCGGACAGATTTTTATTTTCAAGACTATTTTGCCTGATGTGAAGAAGATTTATCCATTAAGGGATATGTACTTAGTTTCGTTAAGAGTTCGCGCGGTGTTGGTGTGGACAATTTCAGGAACTTCACCAAAATCACAACATTTGTGAATCCGAAAAAAACGGACGAACCGCGCGATCGACCGGTCACGCGTGAACGCGAGCCGGAACTCCCGAGACCGTCATGCCGTCGCCAACGCTCTGGGTCACGACCGCTCCTGCGCCGACAACGCATCCTGAGCCGATGTTCAGGCCGGGCAGCACGCGAGCGCCGAGACCGATCAGCGTGTTCGCGCCAACGCGCACCCGGCCCGCGAGGATCGCGCCCGGCGCGATATGGCAGTTCTCGCCCAGCTCGCACTCGTGCTCGACGATGGCGGCCGAGTTGATGATCGAGTGCGCGCCGATGCGTGCGAAGCTGTGTACCAAAGCCCGCGGCCCGACCAGCGTTCCCGGGCCGATTTCGGCCGAGGCCGAGACGACCGCGGTGGGGTTGACGATGGTGACCGCGCGAGGCTGGTCGCTGGCGGTGGTGATGCGAGACAAGACCGAGCGACGTTGGGCCAGATCACCCAGAGCCAGCACCCAGCGCGGGCCGCCGAGGCGAGCGGCGTCATCGAGCCGACCGAGACAGTCCAGGTAGAGACGCTTGAAGACCGTGGCTTGGTCGTCGTCGTCGAAAAACCCGAGGACGCTAAAGCCTGCGGCGGCGGCGCTCTCGGCCACCACAAGTGCGTGGCCACCGCCGCCGACCAGGCAGAGCGTCAGCTTGGACCCGATCATTCAGGAACCTTCATGAAAAAGGGTGACGAGAAATGGTGTTGAGCGTGGATTGCGAAATGGAAGTCTCAAGCGGCTGTGAGGCGGCAAGTTTTCAGGACTTTCGCCCGAGAAACCAGCCCAGCCCGGCGCCGACCGCCGTCAGCCCGCCCAGGCCGCCGACGAAGGCCCAGAGGTTGTTGCCCAGGGTGTTGATGAGATCGCCGCCGGTGCCCGAGAGCCCGAGCACCACGGCAAAGCCCGCGACCAAGAGCGAAGCGACCGCGCCGAAGGCTAGCCCGCCAGCCAGACCTGAGCCTGCGCCGTCGTAGATTTCTTGTGAGACGAACATCGGCGCAACCGCCGCCGCGCCGATCGCGGCCGCCTCGGCGTCGCCCATGCCCGAGGGGGCGCCCTCGAAGAGTCCACCCTCGTTCTGGGCGGGCTCTTCGGAGGTTTGCTGGGCGATGGTTTCGGATCCGCCGTAGACGTCGTCGAGCAGGTTCGCGCCCAGCGAGGTGTCGTCCACGTCCTTGGTCATATCGAGCAGGCCCGAGCCAGATCCGGAGCGGCCCGGATCCTTCATGGGTGGGGCCGAGGACGCGGCGGTGATCTGTGTCACGGCCGAGGGGTCAGAGTCTTCGGTGGAATCGGAGTCAAAGATGCTGATGCCGGTTGCTTCTTTGGCGTTCTCTTGCGGCATGACGTCCATGGCCGATGCTGAGGACGAGACCGAGAGCGGTTCGAGTTCGCCGCTGTCCGCGAGAGGGATGAGCTCGTCGTCCTGATCGGTGCCAGCGAGGAGGTCCACATGCTCGACTTTGAACATCAGGCGGTCACGGTCGCGGAACTCGGGCAGCTGACCGCTGGTGGCCAGTTCGCGAACCTCGGCTGGCGACTTGCCGAGCTTGGCGGCGGCTTCTTCGAGCGAGTAGAACAGCTTGGCCATGACCAACTCCCAATCTAGACGTGAGACTAAGTGCGAGACCGGCATGAGCCTGAGTCTCCACCTTCTGACGAACACCGACCCGCTGGCGCCGAAACCACCTCGAGCGCGAGCGAGCCACAATCAGACCAGACTTTAGCACAAACAGCCGACCAATGAAACCCCACCTGCCACAAGCCGACCGACA
>Ga0105048_10000789_pt1 | contig 49948 bp, 40 predicted proteins | sample MAT05_FD_78382 | JGI IMG/M metagenome (GOLD analysis project Ga0105048, IMG submission 78382) | Freshwater microbial communities from Lake Fryxell liftoff mats and glacier meltwater in Antarctica - MAT-05 | ecosystem: Environmental > Aquatic > Freshwater > Ice > Liftoff microbial mat | place...
CAGCGCGCGGCTGATCAGCGTCGCCGACGGGTTCCAGCTCTGGGCCAAGCGCTTCGATCGCCCCGAGCAGGACGTGCTCTCGATCAACGACGACGCGGCCCACGCCATCGCCGACGCCCTGACGCTGGATCGCGAGGCCCCGGCGCGCGAGGCGCCGAGCAGCCCCGAGGCGGTGGACCTCTACCTGCGCGCCCGCCACGAGTACCGGAAGTTCTGGCAAGAGAACCAGGAGCAGGCGCTCGCCCTCTTCGCGCAGGCCGAGGCGCTCGCGCCCGGCGACGCGATGATCCTCTCCGGCAAGGCCCTCGCGCTCTCGCGCCGATCCTTCTTCACCGGCGTCGGCGTCGACGCGGCCCGCGCCGCGGCGGAGCAGGCCGTCGCCGCTTCGTCGAACCTGGCCGAAGCCCGCCTCGCGCTCGGCTCGGTGCTGCTCCAGCAAGGCGAGTGGACGAACGCGGTGCGCGAGCTCCGTCAGGCCCTCCACCGCGGCCCCGGGCTCGCCGAGGCCCACGCCGCGGTCGGCCGCGTGCTGATGGAAGTCGGCGACATCAACGAGGCCATGCTCCGGCTGGAGGCCGCGCTCGGGCTCGATCTGCGCGCGCCCCTCGCGAACGAGGCCCTGATCCGCTGCTTCGCCCTCCGCGGCGAGTGGGCCCGCGTCGACGAGCAGATCGAGGCCACGCTCAAAGACAAGGACGACACCAACTACTGGACGACGCGGGCGCGGATGATGCTCTGGCGACGCGATCAAGCCGGGGCCGCGGTGCTCCTCGCCGAGCTGATCTCTCGCAGCCCGATCATGAACGTTCCCCGGGTTTTGCTCGAGATCATCGCCCACCGGCGCACGCCCGTGAGCCCCCAATCTCGGCAGCTCATGGGCTTCGAATTGATGGGCAGCCTCCGGCGCCGGATGTTCTTCATGCAGATGGAAGCGGAGATGCTCTCCTTCCTGGGCGACACCGAGCAGGCGCTGGTCAGCCTGAAGCGCAGCGCCGACGCCGGCCTCATCGACCTCGTCTGGATGGAGAGCTGCCCGCTGCTGGAGGCGGCCCGCCGCGATCCGCGCTTCTCCCCGCTCCACGCGATGGTGAAGCAGCGGGCCGACGAGATCCTCGAGGCGTACCGGATCGGCTGAGCGGGGGAGTCGCGGCCGTCGCGGGCGCCCGCGTCTGGGCGCCACCTGCGCCCGGACTTTCTGGGCTATGTTTCCATGGATGCACCGTGCCCGGCACCCTCACGTCGCGTGCGCCGCCCTCGAGCCGACCGAGGACGCGCACTCAGCCGGGGCCCCGTCACGTTCCTTGTCGGAGCCGGCGCTGCGAAAGGCGGCGGGCTACGGGTCCACCTCGCGCCCTCGCGCCTACCGCCTTTGATCGGTGGGACACGATGACGCCACACTCACCTGGATGGGAGCCTTTTATGCGATCTCTTCGATTTTTTGCCTCGTCTTCGCTGAGCCTCTCCGCGGCCTTCGTCGTCCTCGGCTGCGGCTCTGACTTTGTCGATCCGTTCAGCAGCACCACCAGCACCGGCAGCTCCCTCACCACCGGCGGCATGGGTACCGGCGGTAACAGCGGTACCGGGAGCGGCGGCAACGGGAGCGGGATCTGCCCCAATGGCACGGTCAAGGACAACCTGCTCATCAACCCCTCCTTCGAGGACACCAGCACCTGGGTCGTGACCGGCTCGCCGATCGACTACCCCATGGCCGCCGATTGCTCATTTGCCTGCGGTAATCAGGTCGGCCACGTCGCCGCCAAAGAGGGCGGGGCTATCGGAACGGTCGTCGTCTCCCAGTCCTTGAATCGCAAGGTCGAGCTCGGGAGCTCGTTCACGGTCAGCGCTCGCTACATCTATACGTCGACCTACGCGCCTTACTTCGGCGTGATCGTCAACGCCTACCCGGCGGGCGGGACGTACGTCAACGGCATCAACGAGGGCAAGCACTTCTCGATCGACAATGTCGCGGTGCAGATCAACGATCCGCGCCGCACCGGCGTCGGCGTCCAGGCCAACCTGTACGCGGGATACGACGATAAAGGCATGGACGCGTCCTTCGATTGCTTCGCGCTCACCTACTCTCCGCCCGCGGGCGTCGAGCTGCTGCCGAACGGCTGGTTCGACGGGGCCGCCAGCGACTGGGCCGGCTCCGGCAACGCCGTGCTCACCTGGGAAAATCAGAACGGGACCTGCGGCGCCACCAACGGGGCCGCCCACGTGAAGGTGCCGGCGAACTCCCCCGCCGCCAGCCTCCACGGCTCGGTCAAGGGCAACTGGCCCGCCGGGACGAAGTTCCGCTTCGGCGGCGCGGTCCGCGCGTTCGACGTCAATGGAAAGCTGGCGGATGTCGCCCTCGCATTGCACCTCGAGTACAAGGACGACAACAACAACGCGACCGACGACTTCCTCGATGTCGAGGTGCTCGCGGACCTGGCGAGCGACGAGCTCTGGAAGCCCGCTAGCGGCGAGGCCGTGGCGGCGCGACCCGTCGTCCAGGCCGACCTCGTGCAGAAGGGCGGCAAGGCCGAGGAGCAGGACTACCTGGCTGACTGCTACAGCCTCCGGGCCATCACTCCCTGAGCGCGCCTCGAGCAGGGGGCGAGCGATAGCGCGTCTGCTCGCCCCCGCTCACTCGAGCAGATCGGATTGAAAGGCGAAGCCCACGATCAGATACGGGATCGCCCCGCTCACGTCGCGTCCCGTCCGGAAGCGGTGATCGATGTACCAGTTGGCGATGACCAGCGCGGTCGGCTTGTTGAACTGGGTGAAGCCGCGATCGAAGAAGGTGAAGGCGACGAGGGGGCCGGCGCGATGGTGGCTGTTGTCCGCGAGGCTACGGGCGTCGCCGGACTGGAAGTCGCGCTCGCGGTAGATGGGCTGCACCGTCGTGTAGCGCAGCCCCGCGGTGAGGCGGGCGCCGTGGAACCGGCCTTTCCAGTCCTTGAAGTCGTGGAGATAGAGCGCGTCGAGATCGTTGGTGACCACCCAGCCGTTCGAGGGGACCAGCGTGTCGAGCGACATGTCGTACCAGACCGTGTCGCCGTCGCGCACGTTCATTCTCCAGTACTCGACCGCGAGCTTGTCACGCAGGACGAAGCGGCCGAATTTGAGCTGGATCGTGGGCTCGATCATCGCGTGGGCGCCGTAGGTCGCGTAGTTGCGCCCCGCCTCCTTGCCAGCGCGGAGGTCAGTGTCGGAGTACGCCGCGGTCGGGGAGCTGAAGGACTGGAGAGCGCCGAAGCTCGAATAGAAGCCCACAATCTCGGCGGCGAGGCGGAGGTTGAAGATCGACAGCGGCTGGATCTCGATCGACGGACCAGCCTTGATGAAGGCGGGGTTGATCTTCGGGTACGCGCCGGTGAAGATGAAGTTGTCCCGCAAGACGGCCTCCTTGCTCCGGTAGAGCCGCGTCTGGAGCCCGACGCGGACCTGGTCCTCGAACCCGAGGGGGTTGTAGCGGAAGGCGAGGAGGTTATTGAGCAGGAGCCGAGTCCTGGGCGGCTCGGGCGGCGCGTCGCTCGCGGGCGCCGCCGGCTCGGGCTTCCCCGCGGTGTCGGCAGAGGCGATCGCGGCGACGGAGGTGAGCAGCGGGAGCAACATCCAGGCAAGCCAGCGCATGATCGCGAAGGTATCCGGGGGATCGCGCGCCGACCAGCTTTTTGGCCCCGGACAGATCGCGCCCTTCGCCGATCAGGTCGCCTCGCGTCCGGGCCGGGGCTTTGCAGCGAGGTACTGATCGGGCCAGCGCTGATCGGCATAGCCATACTCCGCCGCCGCGTGGAGCGTGAGGTACGGATCGGCGAGGTGCGGCCGCGCCAGCGCGCAGAGGTCGGCCCGCTCCGCCGCGATCACCGTGTTGGCGTGATCCGCCCCCTGGATGGCCCCGACCGCCATCGTGGGGATCCCCGCCTCGTACCGGATCTGCTCCGCGAACGGCACCTGGTACATGCGCCCGGGGACGATCTTCGACGCGGGCGAGTTGCCCCCGCTGCTCACGTCGACGAGGTCGCAGCCGCGCTCCTTCAGCATCCGTGAGAACACGACGGACTCTTCGATTGTCACTCCGCCGCTCGGGACCCAGTCGCTCGCCGAGATCCGCACGCTGATCGGTTTGTCCTTCGGCCACGCGGCGCGGACCGCGTCGAGGACCGCGAGCGGGAACCTCGCGCGGTTGGCGAGCGAGCCGCCGTACTCGTCGGTGCGGTGGTTCGAGAGCGGCGAGAGGAAGCTCGAGAGCAAGTAGCCGTGGGCGAAATGGAGCTCGATCAGATCGAAGCCCGCGCGCTCGCTCCGGATCGCCGCGTCGGCGAAGGCCTGGACGAGGCGATCCATGTCGGCGCTCACCAGCGCCCGCGGCGTGGGCCAGCCGGCGTCGAACGGCAGCGCCGAGGGCCCGATCGCCTCCCAGGCGCCCTCGTCAACGCGGAGCGGGCGATCGCCCTCCCACGGCTTGGTACACGAGGCCTTGCGCCCCGCGTGGGCGAGCTGGATCCCGATCTTCGCTTTCGAATTGCGGTGGGTGAAATCGACGATCCGCTTCCACGCGGCCTCCTGGGCGTCGTCCCACATCCCGGTGCAGCCCAGCGTGATCCGCCCCTCGGGCGAGACGTCGGTCATCTCGGTGATCACCAGGCCCGCGCCGCCGATCGCGCGGCCGCCGAGGTGCACGAGGTGCCAGTCGGTCGGCACCCCGTCGCCGTTGGTCGAGTACTGGCACATCGGGCTCACCACGATGCGGTTCTCGAGCTTCATCCCGCGCAGCGTGAAGGGCGTGAAGATCGGCGCGGGCGGCTTCCCCAGGCTGTCCCGCGGCGCGCCCGCGGCCTCGGCGAAGCGCGCCGTCACCGCGTCCACGAGCTTCGGATCGCGCTTGCGCAGGTTGTCGAAGGTGATGCGCTTGGAGCGCGTCATCAGGTTGAAGGTGAACGTGAGCGGATCTTGCCCGAGGTAGCGCGCCGAGCTCTCGAACCACTCGAGGCTCGTCTGCGCCGCGCGCTGGGTCTTGATCACCTCGACGTGGCGGGACTCTTCGTAGGCGGCGAGCGCCCGGGGGACGTCGCTCGTCCCCAGCCGCTTGAAGGTGTCGGCGAGGGCGATCGCGTCCTCCATCGCAAGCTTCGTCCCCGATCCGATCGAGAAGTGCGCGGTGTGCGCGGCGTCGCCGACGAGCACGACGTTCTCGTGGTGCCAGCGCTCGTTGCTCACGGTGGGGAACGTGCGCCAGACGCTGCGGTTGGTGAGCAAGCGATGCCCGCCGAGGTGCTTGGCGAAGAGCTTTTCGCAGAAGCGCACCGTGTCTTCTTCGCTCGCGTTCGCGAGGCCGGCGCGCTGCCAGGTGTCCTCGTGGCACTCGACGATGAAGGTCGAGCGCCCGGCCTCGAACGGGTACGCGTGCACCTGGAAGAGCCCGTGCTCGCTCTCCTCGAAGAGGAAGGTGAAGGCCGTCAGCGTCTGATCGCTGCCCAGCCAGCAGAATTTGCACTTCCGTGCGTCGATCGAAGGGCGAAAATGCTCGGCGTAGCGCGCGCGTACCGCGCTGTTGACGCCGTCGGCGCCGAGGACGAGATCGGCCTCGCGGGCGAGCGCGTCGAGGTCGGTGATCTCGCGCTGAAACGCGAGCGTGACGCCGAGCTCGCGGCAGCGCTCCTGGAGGATCGTCAGCAGCGCCTTGCGCGAGAGGCCGCAGAAGCCGTGTCCGGTCGAGGTGACGACCGCGCCGCGATAATGGGTCTCGATGTCGCCCCAGTAGCGAAAGCTCGCCCGGATCCGGGCCATGCTCTCCGGATCTTCGCGTTCGAAGTTGCCGAGCGTCTCGTCCGAGAAGACCACGCCCCAACCGAAGGTATCGTCGGGCCGGTTACGCTCGAAGATGGTGATGTCGGCGTCCGGCCTCGCCTTCTTCATCAAGATCGCGAAATACAGGCCCGAAGGGCCGCCACCGACGCTGACGATCCGCATGGCGGCGGAAGCTAGTCCGAGCCGCCTGCCGCGTCATGCGCTTCTCGTCTCGCCGAGGAATGCGGTAGAGCACGGGCGGCGTTGTCGCCGCGCTCTTCTCTCGCCCCCTCCATGAACGCTTTGCGCCTGCCTCTCCCGATCTCCTTTGCGCTCGCCGCGCTCACGCTCGCGGGCTGCAACGAGGTGCGCTCTGCCGCGCCCGCGCCGAGCGCCACGATTTCGCCGTTCCTGGCGCCCGAGAGCGCGGTGACGGCCGTCGCGGACGCGGGCGCCGTGGGCGAGGCGTGCCCGGCCGACGCGGGCGCGGCGATCCCCGCGGACGCGGGCCTCGACGCCGGCGCGTGGTCCGATCCCGGTTGCCCCGAGGGCATGGCGCGCGCAGGGCGCTCCTGCATCGATCGCTGGGAGGCGCACCTCGTCAAGCGCGGCCCGGAAGGAGAGATCCTCCCGCTGACCCACTGTGACAGGCCTCCTGCGGACGGCGATTATGAGGCGCGGAGCGATCCAGGCGTCTTCCCTCAAGCGTACATCAGCCGCGTCGAGGCGGCGCGGGCGTGCAAGAGCGCTGGTAAGCGCCTCTGCTCGATGGCCGAGTGGCACCGCGCCTGCCAGGGCAAGCGAGGGAGCTTGTACCCGTACGGAGCCCACTTTCAGGCGAAGAAGTGCAACTCCGAGCGGCCGCACCTGCTCTCGCTCCGGTTCGGCTCCGACTCCCGCCGCTGGCGCTACGAGGACTTCAATGATCCCTCGCTCGATCGCGAGCCGGGCTTCCTCGAGAAGACGGGCGCGTTCGCCCAGTGCGGCGGGGAGTATGGCGTCTACGATCTCGTCGGTAACCTCCACGAGTGGGTGAGCGACACGGTCGACGACGCCCTGATCGAGAAGATGGATGCCGAGGACGTCACCCGCAATCATCAGCCCTCGCACACCGGGAACGGGGTCTTCCTCGGCGGGTTCTTCAGCACCCATCAGGAGCTCGGGCCCGGCTGCAAGTTTACCACCGTCGCCCACGAGCCCACGTATCACGACTACTCGACCGGATTCCGCTGCTGCGCCTCCGCGGCGCCCGCCCCGGCGCCCGCCTCCTCGTCCGGTCGCCGCCCCTGAGAGCGCCGTGATGTGGGCGGCGGAGCCACGGGCACCAGCACCAGCACCGGCGGCGGTGATGACGGCACCCTGGTCACCACCGACAAGGGCTCGGTCCAGGGCGCCCTGGTGGGCCGCTCGCCCTGCGCGGGATCGGGCGCCCCGGCGCCGATGAGCGCCTTGACGAAGTTCTCCCAGTTGAGGATCGACACCGAAGGCGACCCGTGGTTCGCCGACCAGAAGAGCCAGCGGTTCACGTCGGCGCGCGCGCGGAGCTCCACGGGATACACCGTCTGACCGGGCGTCCTGTCGGCGAGGTACTGCATGATCGCGTGGGACTCCCAGAGGAGGAAGCCTTCGTCCTCCAGGACAGGCACCTTCCCGTTCGGGTTCATGCGGAGCATGTCGGGGCTCCGCTGCTCCCCCTTCTGGAGATTGACGACCTCGAGATCGAGCTTCACGTCGAGGTGGAGAGCGGTCATCAGCGCGCGGCCGAGCGTGGTCGCGGCGGCGGCTACGCCCTCGACCGGACCTACAGCCTGCCGCCGGTCAACTTCACGGCGCGGGAGGCGGCGCTCCTCGTCGCCGTCGGGCGCCACGCGATCGACATGCGCCTGCTCCCCTTCACCGACACCCTCGAGTCGGGGCTCGACAAGGTGCGCGCCGCGCTTTCGACCTCGGCGCAGCGGGAGATGCTCGCGCGGTTCGGGGAGCTATCGTTCCTCGGCGTGCCCGCGCTCCCGAGCAACAAGGCGGTGCGCGCGACCATCGAGCGCGCGTGGTTCGAGCAGCAGCCGCTCCGCATCACCTACGTCGACGGCGACTTCGTGCAGACGACACGCGCTATCCGCATCCATGGAGTCGTGATGGAGCGGCACGAGACGCGCATCGACGCGGCCGACCTGGAGACGGGCAAGCGGCGGCACTTTCGCCTCGATCGCATCCAGCACGCCGAGGTGCTCTGCGCGCTTTGAGGGCCCTCACTGGAGGCGGCGGCCTTCGATGCTCGAGGCACGCCAGAGGGTGGACTCCGGCACGTCGAAGAAATCGACCTGGCCTGTCTCGAGGGCGTACTCGGCCCCCACGACGACGAGACGTCCTTCGGCGATCCGGCCCGCGATGATGCGGCTGCTGTGGCGGAGGTGGTCGGCCGACGCGCGGATGTTGGCGCGCGTGGCCGCCCGGAGGACGCTCTCGTCGTTCCCTATGCCGCGCACGATCTCGGCGATCGACGGCCTGATGCGATCGACGATGTCGTACACGTTCTCGGAGGGAGCGCTATTGCCTCCCTTGAGCACATCAATCGTCGCCGCCACGGCCCCGCAGCGCGTGTGCCCCATGACGACGACCAGCTCGGTTCCGAACGTGGCGGCGGCGAACTCGATGCTGCCCACGATGGAGGGCGCCACGACGTTGCCCGCCACGCGCACGACGAACAGATCACCGAGGCCGCAGTCGAAGACGAGCTCGGAGGGGACCCGCGAATCGGAGCATGACAGCACGGTGGCGAACGGGGCCTGTCCGGCGACGAGCGCATCACGGCGGTACTGGCTCGTGAGGGCCTCGATGCTGCGGACGTTCTGCGTGAAGCGGATGTTGCCCGCGCGCAGGCGGGCCAGCGCTTCGTCGTGGCGAATCGCGTGACGCAACGGAGAGCTCATGATCGCGGTCCTTTCTCTGGGGAGGGTCAAAGCGCGGCAGGGAGCGCCGCTTCTCGAGCATCGGTGTCGCTCCCTTTCGGGAGGAAGCTGCGCACCGTGGCGACGAGCACGAGGCCGGCCGGAGCGGCGAAGGCGAGGTAGCCGAGCGCGCCCATCGCAGGGACCATCAGCACGGCGCCCACGCTGAAGGAGACGAGCTTGCCGCCGCGCAGCGCCGCGAGCCGGAGCGCGCTCTTCCGCTCTTCACCGGTCGTGAGGCAGGCGATCGCCAGGTGCACGCCAAAGTCCGTCGCGGGGCCGGTCATGTGGGTCGTCCGGACCGAGAGCGCGGTGCTCGTTGCGACGCTCGCGTTCATCAGCCCCATCGCGAAGGCGAGAACGCAAAGAAACTCGAAGTCAGGCGCCTCTTCCACCTGCCCGCCGATGCTGCCAAAGGCGCCGAGGTGCCCGGCGAAGCCGACGATCGCGAGGACGAGCGCGACCGCGAGGAGCGGGAGAGCGTGGAGCGGGCGCTTGCCGCGGATCACGCGCGCCTGGATGGCGAGCACCGACATCATCGCGCCGCCGATGAAGGACACCAGCACCAGCGCGTACTCCACCATGAGGCCCCACGTGCCAGCGTCGAGGCCGATGCGGCTCACGATGCCTGTCATGTGAGAGACGAAGCGCTCGCAGGCCACGAAGGCGCCGGCGTTCACGGCCCCGGCGGCGAGCGCGAGGAGCATCCAGCTCGGCCAGTGGCGGAGCGAGAGCACCTCGGAGGAGCGATGAAGGAGCGGGGATAGCGGCTCACCTCCTGCGGTGTGCGACGCGGAAGACGCGCTACCACCCGTCCGAACCTCGTTGCTCATGCCGCTCTTTCCTTGCTCGCCGGCGTCACCGTGACGTCGCCCTTGGTTTCTACGGCGCGGAGGTCATGTAGACAATGTCGAAAGTACGACGTGACATGTCGAGAAAATCTACATATAGTTTCGAACCATGGAATGGGTCAATTACCACCACCTTCTCTACTTCTGGGTCGTCGCTCGAGAAGGCGGGCTGGTCCCCGCAGGCAAGGTCCTGCGGCTCACCCACCCGACGCTGAGCGCTCAGATTCATGCGCTCGAGGACCAGCTCGGCGAGAAGCTCTTCGCCAAGGTCGGCCGCAAGCTCACGCTCACCGAGGTGGGCCGGGTGGTGTTCCGCTACGCGGACGAGATCTTCACCCTCGGTCGCGAGATGGTGGACACCGTCAAGGGACGACCGGGCGGGCAGCCCCTGCGGCTCAATGTGGGCATCGCCGACGTCGTGCCCAAGCTCGTGGTCCGCAGGCTGCTGCAACCCGCCCTCAGCCTCCCCGAGCCAGTCCGGCTCGTGTGCTTCGAGGACTCCTACGAGAAGCTGCTCGCGGATCTCGCGCTGCACTCGCTCGATATCGTGATCTCGGACGCGCCGGTTCCCCCCGGGAGCAGCGTCCGCGCCTTCAACCACCTGCTCGGGGAGACGGGCGTCAGCTTCTTCGGCACGAAATCACTCGTGCAGGCGCACAAGCGCGGATTCCCGGGATCTCTGCACGACGCTCCGATGCTCCTGCCGCTCGAGCACCTCATCCTCCGGCGCTCGCTCAACCAGTGGTTCGACCGCAATGGCATCAAGCCGCGCGTGGTCGCAGAGTTCGAGGACAGCGCGCTCCTCAAGGTGTTCGGCGCCGACGGGGTCGGGCTCTTCGCGGCGCCCACCGTGGTCGAGGCCGAGGTCATGGCCCAGTACGGCGTTCAGCTCCTGGGTCGGACCGACGAGGTGCGCGAGCGCTTCTACGCGATATCCATCGAGCGTCGACTCAAGAATCCAGCGGTCGTGGCGATCTCGGACGCCGCGCGCCACGAGTTCTTCGCCGCAGCTCCAAGGCCCCGGGGTTAATCTGGTCGCAGGCCCGCTGGCTCATGCTGAGCGTGGCTCGCCGGAGCGACGTTGACCGCGTACATCCCGGCGAGGACGCGCTGGGCGTGCACGAGGGCGTCGCGGATGCCGGGTCGATCCGGCACCGAGCTCTCGGGGTTGATGCCTTCCACGGTCGAGGCGAAGACGCGCGCCGTCGCCGCGATCTGCGGCACCTCGCGGTAGGTGTTCGCGGCGAGCTGAAGGAGGGCTGTGGCGACGATCGCGAGAGACTGCTTGGTCCGCTCCACCGGCGTCATCGCGGGCTCGTTGATCTCGCCTTCGGGGTCGGTCTCGGTCGCGGTCGCCGTCTCGTTGGCCCGGATCGCCGCGGCGGCACGGCGCAGCGCGGGCTCGGCCGCGGCGGCGGGGAGGCGCTCCAGGATCCTGGCGAGCTGGAGCACTGCCCAGCTGATCGCGGCGTCGGCGCGCGCTCCCTCGAAGGCGTGGATTCGATTCACCTCCAGCGCGTAGGCGGACAGCGCCTCGCCAAAGGGTTGATCCTGCGGCCCCGGCGATCCGACGGTCTGGAGCTGGGCGCTGGCCATGGCCCGGTAGGGCTCGGGGACCCTGGTTGGCGGGCCCATCGGCGCTTCGACACACCCCATCGTCGCGCTCGCCGCGACCATCGTTGCTCCCAGGGCGCTCACCTTCCACAGCATGCGCTCGCCCTCGCAAGGTGCGCGCCGCCCGCACCGCGCCGTGGGTGATCAGCGCTTCTCGGCAATCGCCAGGCGCTCGATCGGGCGCGAGTCGCCCAGCCCAGGCCAGTAGCGTTGGGCCCAGTCCACGCTGGACTCGTCCGTGATGCGGGAGAGCCCCGCCGCCCGGAGGATACCGTCCATCTCGTCGGGTGAGAGCGGGCTGCGAAAGGGCTCTCCCATCAGCTCGAGCGCGCGCAGGGCCAGCGGCAGCGCCCAGCTCACGGCCATTCGCTTCGGGGTGTAGGTGAGGGCGATCCGGCTCCCCGCGGCGGACAGGGCGCTCACGGCGGCGAGGGTGGAGGCGATTGCCTCTCTCGTCAGATAGACCACCACGCCCTCCCAGATCCAGAAGGTGCGCGCCTGGGGGTCGAAGCCATGCGTGAGGAGGACGCGATCGAGGCGGTCTGTCTCGAAGTCGAGGGGGACGCGCGTGAGCGAGCGGGCTTTGGGGGGCGGCGGGGAGGCCAGGGCGGCGAGGCGAGCGACCTTGTAGCGCTGCGTGCTCGGGTAATCGATCTCGAAGGCGCGCACCCCGGCGAGCTCGTCGAGGCGGAGGGCTCGGTTGTCGAGGCCGGCGCCGAGGACGACGAGCTGCTCCGCGCCGAGGCGCACGGCGTCGCGGAGGGCGTCGTCGATCGCGCGGGTGCGCAGCGCGATGTAATGGCTGAGGCCGAACGTGGCGAGGCCGAGGCCGTGATGGACGGCGGCGGCGGCCCAGGGGGCGTGGGCGACGACGCTGGCCGGGATCGCCATGGGGAAGGGGACCAGCGCGCTCGCCAGCGGATCCGAGGCGAGGCGATAGGGTTCGGGCAGCGCGGTGTAGAGGGCGCGCAGCGCGGCGACCAGCGCAGCGGTGGAGCTGGGTCGGTCCTTGCGCATGGCTTCAGCTCGGCGAACGGAAGAGCGCGAGGACGCCGGTGTAAAGGGCGACCCGGGATTCGCCTTTGGACCAGGGCGTGATCTCGAAGGCCGAGTGCATGCCGGCGATCGGCAGATCGCCGAAGCGGTGACGGAGGATGCGCGCCTCGACGTCCTGCGCGCCGTAGAGCCCCTGGCCGCGGCCGGCGCAGGTCAGGTAGATGGCGAAGCGCGGCGCGGCGCCGAGCGCTTGCTGGGCGAGGCTGCGGGCCGAGGCCTCGAGGCCGGCCCGCGCGGCGGCGGCGTCGCGCACCGCGAAGGCGAGGCGCAGGCCGGGGCGCGCGTCGGCGCCGATGAGGATGCCGCGGCGGGCGGGATCGATCCCGCGCACAGGGCGGATGACGTAGCGATCGTCGTCGGTGTCGGCGAGCGCGGCGAAGACGACCGGAGGCGGACCGCCGGAGCCGACGTCGCGGAGGCCGGGAGCGCACGACGAGAGGAGATCGAGCGCGGGCGTCCCGTCGATCGAGAGGACCATCCCGCCGCTCGTTTCGTCGATGCGGCGCAGCGGCGAGAGGAGGCGGCAGGCCGAGCTGGACTCGACGAGCGGAGGGGCCGAGCCGAGGAGCACGAGGCCCGCGGCGCGCCCGCGCTTCATCTCGCCTGTCGCCGTCAAGGTGAGGGCGGGGCCACCGACCGTGCCCGCGCCGAAGAGCCGGACGCCGGGCGCTGCAGTACCGAGGCCTTCGAGCAGCTCGGGAGCAAAGTCGGCGCGTGGGAAGAGGATCACGGTGGCGGTGCGCCCCGCCGTGGCCTCGACGATCGCGTCGCGCAGCGCGGTCGCCGGGCTGCCGTCGTTGACCACGAGGGGCACGACCTTGCCGCCCGACCAGAGGATGCCCGCCACCGCGGCGGAGCCCTCCACCTCGCCGCGCTCGGTGAGCACGCCCGCCGCAGGGACGACGCAGACCGGGACGCCTTTCCACGCGTGGCGGACTTGATCGGCGATCGGCCCGAGGTCTTGCGTCGGCGCGCCGGAGACGAAGACCAGGCCGCCCGATGGCGTCGGTACGTCGCTCCGGATCGCGGCGAGAGGCCGGACGAGGCCGTCGATGTTGGTGACCGGGATGTTGAAGCTGCGTGCCGCCATCGGAGAGTGGAGTCTAGCCCTCCCGCCCTCGAAACCATACCCCCGCCAGCACGCCTCTTTCGAACGTTCCCCCGGAGCGATCGACCCGGGCGGCGTCGGGGCGGTCACCCCGTCCAGGTTTCCGCGATGGACAAAAGCCCGCGAACCGCATAGTTTTGCAGGATCTTCACCGCTCGACCTCGGCTCTCGGACAACGCAGGGATGGCACGGCCTCTCATACTTCGATCATTTGGTCGCACGGACGTTGGTCGCCATCGGCGCGCCAACGAAGACGCGATGTTCCGGGACGATACGCTTTCCCTCTACGTCGTCGCTGACGGAATGGGCGGGCATGCGGCCGGGGAAGTCGCGAGCTCCGAGGCCGTCGACACCATCCACGGCATGGTCAAGCGCGGGCTGAGCCAGGCCGGCGCCACCATCGACGAGGTCCGCGCCTGCCGGCTGCTCGAAGGCGCGATCCAGGCGGCCACCTACATGCTCTTCGCCATCGGCGAGGTCGACCGCGACAAGAGCGGCATGGGGACGACGATCAGCTCCGCGCTCTTCGTCGGCCGCTCCCTCGTCACGGGGCAGGTGGGCGACAGCCGCATCTACAAGATCCGCGGCACGACGGCCGAGCAGATCACCGAAGACCACACGCTTATCGCCTGGCAAATGAAGCAGGGCATCATCTCCGCCGACGAGGCGAAGACGTCGCCGCACCGCAACGTGATCACCCGCGCCGTCGGCAACCGCGACTACGTGGAGGTCGACACCTCGGTCCTGGAGATCGAGGCCGGCGATCGCTACCTGCTCTGCTCCGACGGGCTCCACGGCTACCTCGAGCTCGACGAGGTCGCCTCCATCGCCGGGCTCGGCGGCGAGGTCGCGGTCGATCGCTTCATCGACGTCGCCAACGGGCGCGGCGGGCGCGACAACATCACCGCGGTGCTGGTCGAGGTTACGTAGAGCGGATTTCGGAGCCCTCGTCGGCGTCCGTTTTGTTGACCTCTTCGTCGCGGCTTGATACCCGGTCCTACGTGACGGCCCACCGTGGGTGGCCGGACACGAAGCGCGTCCTCGGCCCTTCGTTTCCGCCCTCCGTAAGCCGAGCTTTCGCTTGAACCGCGCCGGGACGCGCTCCCGGTTTGCTTCTTGCGAAAGCGTCGAACAAGGCGCGGGATCGCTTCAGCCGATCCCCGCGGTGCGGGGCTGTGCCCTGCGACGGAGGATTGGCGATGAACAAGCGGCATTCGGATCTCCGCGTCACGATGAGCGGCGCGCGTCGGCGGCGAGTGGGCGTCGTGATGGGCGGCTCGTCAGGCGAGCGAGAGGTCTCGCTCCGCTCCGGCGCCGCGGTGGCGAAGGCGCTCGAGGCGCGCGGGCATGACGTGGTGCGCCTCGCGCTCGGCGACGGCTTCGGCGCCGAGATCGGCCAGACGCTCCAGCACGCGCAGCTCGACGTCGCGTTCCTCGCGCTCCACGGTCGCCTCGGCGAGGACGGCTGCGTCCAGGGCCTGCTCGAGCTCCTGCGGATCCCGTACACGGGGTCGAGCGTGCTCGCGAGCGCCCTCGCGATGGACAAGCTCAAGGCGAAGGAGATGTTCCGCCTCCACAACGTCCCCACGCCCGCGTACTACACCGTGGACGAGAACCAGGACATGGCCGACCTCGAGGCCATCCACGGCTCGTTCGGCTTCCCGGTGATCGTCAAGCCGCGCGGCGAAGGATCGAGCCTCGGCATCACCAAGGCCCACAACCTCCCCGAGCTCGCCCGCGCGCTCGACGCGGCGTTCGTTCATGACGACGCGGCGCTCGTCGAGCGCTTCATCGCGGGTACCGAGGTCAACGTCGCCGTGCTCGACGGCCGCGTCCTCGGCGCGATCGAGATCGTGCCGAAGGGCGGCATCTACGACTACGAAGCGAAGTACACGCCGGGGATGACCGAGTACTTCATGCCGGCGCGCCTCCCGCCCACGCGCTACCGCGGCGTGCTCAACCTCGCCGACCGCGCCGTCCGCGCCCTCGGCTGCACCGGCGCCGCGCGCGTCGATCTGCTCGTGACGAGCAGCGAGAACGAGTACGTGCTCGAGGTCAACACCCTGCCCGGGATGACCGAGACCAGCTTGCTCCCCAAGATCGCCGCGGGCGCCGGCTACGATTTCGGCCGCCTCTGCGAGGCGATGCTCGACGGCGCCCGGCTCCACCAGCCCTCGCGCCGCAGCCGCTCGGCGCGCGTGACGGAGACGGGCCCGCTCCGCCGCGAGCAGGCCGAAGACGGCGTCTGGGTCCTCAAGTCAGTCGGCTGAGCGCGAGGCGTCAGGCTCGATCTGACGCCGCTCAGCGCCGCTCGACGCCGCCGATCTCGACCCCCTTGTCGCTGATCTTTCCCCGCTGAACGAGGGTGACAAAGCGACCATTGTCGCCCGGGACGCCGTGGGCGAGGAGCTCGAAGCCCTTGCCGTCGGCGTCGGCGCGCATCTCGTACTGGAAGCGCTGGGGCTGGCCCTCGAAGTTGAAGTGGAGGCACGCCCAGCCGGGAGAGCTCCAGTCGGCTGCTGTCGATTCGTAAGGCCCTTTGGCGACGAGCGCGCGATCGGCGGGGACCTTCGGCGCGTCGGGGCAAAGCTTCCCTGTCTCCCGGTAAGCACCGACGGCGCGGAGCGCGATCTGCCCGAGGACGACCTTCGCTTCGACCTCGCGCGCGGCGGCGACGTAGCCGCGGATCCCGCGGCCGAGGAGATCGCGGCACCGCTCGACATCGGCCGGCTTCATTGACGACGGAGGCTTGGCGAGCGCCGTTTGCAGCGCCTCGAGCGGAGATTGATCACCGGCCTTGGCCTTGGCCTTCGCCATGGCGTTCATCAGCGGTTTGCAGAGGCGCTGGGTGTCTTTCTGCTCGGCGGCGGTGAGGGGCAGCGGGTCCGGCGCGGCCAGCGGCGGGGCGGGCGCGGCGCTCGCGACGCTCTCCACGGGCGCGGCGCTCGCCACAGGCGCCGCGGTCGCCTCGGCGATCGCCGGAGCGGCAGCGGCCGACGGAGCCGCGGGCGCGGGCTCTGTCGGCGCGGGCGTGGAGGAGCAAGCGGCGAGGAGCGGGAGCAGGACAAGACCGCGCGGGTGCATTGGCGACGGCATACGGGAGCGGGGAGGGGGACTCAATCCTCGCTTGAAGGGGAAATCCGGCGGCGGCGCGCGCGACGTCCGCCGCCTTCTCCTCGAGGATCACGCCGGGCTGGGGAGCGTGAAAGGTGTGGAGCGTCGGCACCCCTTGCGCTCGGCGTTCTTGATCGCCTTGCCGTGGGCCGTGTCCTACTTGACCTTTTCCTTGACCTCTTCGCCCTCGCCTTCGTCCTCCTCGTCGTCGTCCTCGTCCTCGTCGTCCTCGTCATCGTCCTCGTCCTCCTCCTCGTCTTCGTCGTCCTCGTCCTCGTCGTCCTCGTCGTCGTCCTCCTCGGCAGCGAGCGCCTCGAGGACCTTGTCGTTCACGAGATCTTCGTCGACCTCGAGATCGTCGTGGTGGAACGTCTCTTCCGTCGAGGGCTCATCCTCGCTGTCGTCGACCTCGAGGGTCAGGACGAGCGTTTTGCCGTCGATGTAGCCGTTGACTTCCTCCTCTTCCTCTCGGAGGGTCATCTTCGCTTTCTTGCCCTTCCACGTGACGCGGACATCGAAATCTTTCATCTGATCGCCTCCTGCCGACACCGCGCCGCGCTCCGGTTTCGTCGCTCCACGGAGCGCGACCCTGGCCCGTGCCGATGCATCCGGCGCAACGCTAACAAAAGGTAGCGCCCGACGGGCGAGAGAGCTGGCCTCAAAGGCGCGGGGGCAACGTTTCCCCCGTCTTCTCGAAGATCGACGGCGTCGCGCGGCGCCGCGTCAGGGCTGAGCGACACAGTCCACCCGAGCCACCCGGAGCCGGGGCCTCGTCGCTCCTGCGGGCAGCTCGGACCAGGCGACGAGGGCGGAGCCGGTGGCCTCGGACATGAGAAGGCTGAGCGGCCCATCGATCCGCCCCCCGGCGGCAAAGTCGATGGCCCCCTCTTTTTTCTCGTTGCCGGCGGCGTCGACCTGGACGAGCTGCACGCGATCGATCGCGCCTGGAGATCGAACGACCGCGGTGATCACGTCGCGGTCACCCAGCGGCTTCGTATCAAACGAGGTTGTAACGAGGTCGCCCGACGCGATCGGCGCGATCGAAAAGGACCCGTCGAGGATCAGCTCCGTGCTCAGGATCGTGCCCTGGAAGAGCGGTTCACCCTCGACGCTCCACACCACCCAGGCGGCGGCATCGACTCGGTCGGCTCGAAGCTGGCCCCCGTGCCCTGGACACCATCCCGATAGTCCGGAACAGGACCCCCGTGGTCTCCAGCCCGAACGCCCGACCCTCCAGCTCTACTTCACCAGTCTCAAAGACTATCGCCCGACCCCCCACGCCGCGCCGCTTCTGCTACACCGCTCCCGTGCCGGACCTCCTCGTGCATCCCGCCGCCTCGCCGCTTCACGGCAGCGTCCCTGTCCCCGGCGACAAAAGCATCGCCCACCGCGCCATCCTCCTCGCTGGGCTCGCCTCCGGAGTCAGCCGCGTCGAGGGCGGATCCATGGGGGAGGACAACCTCTCCACCCTCGCCGCCCTCCGCGCCATGGGCGTCCGCGCCACCGAAGAGCCCGGCGGCGCCCTGATCATCGACGGCTCCGGCCTCCAGGGCCTCCTCGCCCCCTCTGCCCCGCTCGACTGCGGCAACTCCGGCACGACGATGCGCTTGCTCTCGGGCGTGCTCGCCGCCCAGCGCTTTCAGACGATCCTCATCGGCGATCCCTCGCTCTCGCGCCGGCCGATGAACCGCGTCGCCAAGCCGCTCCGGCTCCGCGGCGCGCACATCGAAGGCACGGCGGATCCGCGGCGCATCGGGGAGATCACCGCGCCGCTTCACGTCGGGCCGCTGCCCAGCCCCCACGTCCTCGCCTCGCTCGAGTACGAGCTCCCGGTCGCCAGCGCTCAGGTGAAGAGCGCGATCCTCCTCTCGGGCCTCTACGCCGACGGGCCCACCTACGTGGTCGAGCCCATCGTCTCGCGCGACCACACCGAGCGGATGCTCAGCGCCCTCGGCGTCCCGATCCGCGCCATCGGCGCGATGGTCGAGCTCGACGCTGTCGCGTGGTCGGGCGCGCTCCCGGCCTTCTCGATCCGCGTCCCCGGCGACCTCTCCGCCGCCGCGTTCCTGATCGTCGCCGCCCAGATCGTGCCGGGTAGCCGGGTCGACGTACGCCGCGTCGGGATCAACCCCACGCGCACCGGCATCCTCGACGTCATCCGCGCCATGGGCGGCCAGATCGACGCGGTCGCCCTCGGCGACGAGCTCGGCGAGCCGGTGGGGGACGTCCACGCGGCGGCGTCCTCGCTCATCGGCGGCCGCATCGGCGGCGAGATCGTTCCGCGGTCGATCGACGAGATCCCCATCGCTTGCGCCCTCGCGGCGCGGGCCCGCGGCGAGACGACGATCTTCGACGCCGCCGAGCTCCGCGTGAAAGAGAGCGATCGCCTCGCGACGATGGCGCGCGTGCTCCGCGCCTTCGGCGTGGGCGTTGAAGAGCGCGAAGACGGCCTGGTGATCCAGGGCGTCCCCGATCGCCCGCTCACCGCGGCCGACGTGGCGAGCGACGGCGACCACCGCGTGGCGATGACGGCGGTGGTGCTCGCCCTCCTCGCCGACGGGCCCTCGCGGGTGCGCGACGCCGGGTGCATCGCGACGAGCTTCCCCCGCTTCGTGGGGACGATGCGGGCCCTCGGCGCCCACATCGAGGTGATCGAAGAAGAAGGCGCGGCGTGACGGTGCGATCAGCGGACAGAGACTCTTTGCTTCGAGCGCGCCTGCGCGTGGCGATCGACGGGCCGGCGGGGGCGGGGAAGAGCACCGTCGCGCGCGGCCTCGCCAAGCGCCTTGGCTACGTGCTCCTCGACACCGGCGCGCTCTACCGCGCCGTGGCGCTCGCGGCCCGCCGCGCGGCCCTCGCCTGGGACGACGAAGCGGCCGTGGGCGCCCTGGCGCAAGAGCTCGCCGACGCCGCGGCGATCGCGATCGAGGCCAGCGACACCGCGCCGGTGAGCCTCCTGCCTCCTTCCCGCGAGGCCGTCGCGTCGGCGGCGATCGGCGGCAGCGGGATGCGCGTGCTCCTCCGCGGCGACGACGTCTCCGCGGCGATCCGCGAGCCCGAGATGAGCCTCGGCGCCAGCCGCGTCTCGGCGATCCCCGCGGTGCGCGCGGCGCTCCTCGACATGCAGCGCCGCGCCGGCGTCGAGGGCGGCGTGGTCCTCGAAGGGCGCGACATCGGCACGGTGGTCTTGCCCGACGCCGAGGCCAAATTCTTCCTGACCGCCTCGCCCGAGGTGCGCGCCCGTCGCCGCATGGAAGAGCTCGCCGCGCGCGGGACGACGATGACCTTCGAGGCCGTCCTCGACGAGGTCGTGAGCCGCGACCGCGCCGACACCGATCGCCCCGTCGCCCCCCTGAAACAAGCCGAAGATGCGATCCTCGTCGACTCGAGCGATCGCCCCGTCGACGAGATCATCGAGGAGATGGCGCGTGTCGTCGAAGCTCGCGCTCGGGCTCGCTAGCGCGGCGTGGCTCGGGCTCGCGATCGCGACGTCCGGGTGCGGCAGCAGCGCCCCGGTCGCCGCGGCGAAGCGCGCGCGCCCGCCGCTGCCCGCCCTCGATCGGCGCCTCGATCCTGCCGACATCTTCCCCGCCGACCTCGACCTCGTCGTCCGCCTCGACGTGGCGCGGATGCGCTCCACCATCGGCCCCGCGGCGGCCTCGGCGATGGCGGCGCGGGCCGCGAGCGAGGCCGGCGACGACGTGCTCCGCGCCGCGCTCGCCTGCGCTGACGTGGTCTGGCTCGCGGCCCGCCTGACCGATCTCGACGCCGGCGATCATGTCGTCGTGGTCGAGGGCGCCGCGTGCACGCCGGACCTCGATTCCGCCGCGTGGAAGCCGCAGCCTTCGCGCAACCGCACGGTGAAGATCTTCGATCGCGAAGGCCCCGCCCACCGCGCCGGCACCGCGCGCGTCGTCGTCTTCGGCGAGCACGCGACTGCGTTCGTCTCCCCGATGGAGATGGACAGCGTCACCCGCATCCTCGCCGACGGCCCTGACGAGCGCCGCGGTACCCCGGTCGCCGAGGGCGTGGTGAGCGCCGACGTGCGCGCTGGCCGCCTGCCTCCCGCGCTGGAGCAAAAATACCCCTCGATCGCCGCGCTCGTCGCCGGCCTCTCGCGCGTCCGCGGCACGGCGGTGGTCGTCGACGAGGGCGTGCAGATTGATCTCCAGATCCTGAGCCCGACCGCCCGCGGCGCCGAAAAAGCTCTCCGCTTCCTGTCAGCGCTGCGCGACAACGTCGAAGATCCCCGCTACGCCGCGGTGCTCCGCAAGGTATCGATCGAGCAGATCGAGGGCACGGTGCGCCTCCGCCTGCTCCTGCCTGGCAAGGCGGTGCTCGCGCTCCTCGCGGCCCGGGAAGATGCCGCGCCGCCGTGAACACCGCTTCTCACGGAGAGCATTTCCCGGTTACGCTGGGCGAATAATGCGAGCTTCGATCGGCGCGGCGATCGCCGGGATCCTCTTCTTCGTCCCCGCCAACGCTCGCGCCGCGCCGCCTCTGCTGCCGCCCGCGGCCACCGCGCCGCCTCCGCCATACGGCTACGCGCCACCGCCATACGGCTACGCGCCACCGCCGTACGGCTACGCGCCTCCGCCGAAGTATCCTGATTACGTCTACGTTCGCGGCGCCGAGGAGAGCTCGGCCGCGCTTTCAGGCCCGACAGTACGGGTCTGGTACGGCTGGCAAACGCTGCTCGTCCTCGGAGGCTCGGCCACCATCGGCGTGATCTCCTCCGTCGCCGGGGGCGTGAGCGGGGCCGGCGGCGTCGCCCTGGTCGGAGGCACGCTTGGCGGCACTGGCCTCCTCTTCGGCGGGCCCATCGTCCACTGGGCGCACGGCAACACGGGGAAGGGCTTTGTCTCCCTGGGCATCAACTTCGGCGCGCCGGTCGTGGTCGGCGGCATCAGCGTCGCCGTCATCTGCGGCGCTGGGGGCTGCACCGGCGGGAACGGCGTGTTCGGTATCCTGGGCGGCCTGACGATCGGCGGCAGCGTGGGCCTCCTCGCCGCGATGATCGTCGACGTCAGCGTGCTCTCCTACGATAACAAAGCGCCTGACGCATCGAGCGCGCGCCACAAGGCTCCAGGATGGATCATCCTGCCTGATCTCAAGATCTCGCGGGAGAAGACCACCTTTGGCTTCGCCGGCGTTTTCTAGCCGGTCCCGCCGCGGGTTCTGTTAGCATCGCCGATCATGGAGATGGTCTCCTTCGGTCCGCTGCCCGCGGAGTTTCTGGTGTGGCAACCCAGCCCCAAGGCCTGGGCGCTCACCGTCGCCTGCAAGGCGACGTTTCCTCTCCGCCCCGGCGAGGCGATGCTCTCCGCTGAGCAGACTCCGATCCTCGAGCAAGACAACTACTGGGACGACAACGTCGCCCGCAGCGTCTGCGCTCCGTGTGACCTCGTCCCGTTCAAGCCCAGCGCCGACGTCGTGCTGGTCGGGGCCGTGTTCGCTCCCAATCGCACCCCGGTCCGATCGGTGACTGCCTGTTTGACCCTGGGCGAGATCGTCAAATCGATCGAGGTCTTCTGCGACCGCGCCATGATGCTCGACGACAGCATCCAGGAGGGCTCGGGCTTCATCCGGATGCCTCTCCTCTACGAGCGCGCCGCCGGCGGCGGTGGCACCTCGAACCCGGTGGGGATGCGGGCGGACGCGCGCGACGCCTACGGCCGGATCATCCTGCCGAACCTGCAAAAGCCCGGCACGCGCCCCTCGAGCGCGGCGTTCCCGGAGCCGATAGGCTTCGGGCCCATCGCCCCGCACTGGCCTCAACGCCTCGAGAAGCTGGGGGCCCGGGCGCAGAGCTGGTCTCCTTATGCCTTTCGCGGCGAGCCGCTCCCGCCGGGGATGGATCCTTCGTATTTCAACGTAGCTCCACCCGACCAGCAGCTCGCCGCGCTCCGCGAAGCGGACTGGATGTTTCTCGAGAACCTCCACCCCGAGTATCCGCAGCTGCGCATCAACCTTCCGGAGCTCCGCCCCGCGGTCTTCGCCCAGATGGCGGAGCGCCCTCCGCAGCGCCTCGCGATGCACATGGATACGATCTGGATCGACACCGATCAGCAAATCTTCACGGTGACGTGGCGAGGGCGGCTGGCATTGAGCCACCGCGCCGAGTGCGTGCGCGCCGTGACGTCGATGGAGGTCGGCAAACAAGCCATCACCTGGGCAGAGCTGGAGTCCAACCTCCTGGGCCCACGGCCGTCCACGCTCGCGGTGCGCGCTCCGATGGCGACCCTTCCTCATGGCGAGACCGAGGCGTCAAAGCCGCTCCCTCCCCCGTACGCGGCCGAAGCTTTGCTGTCTTCGCAAGGCGGTGAGTCCACCGCGTTCTTCTCCACCGTCCCGACGTCGGGGGCCGGGCCAGCGAAGGAAGACGCGCCTGCGTACGGCCTGCCCTTCGCGCCTTCAGCGCCCCGCGTCGCGCCGCGGACACGCCTCGACGCCTTCCAGAGCGCCGACAGCCGGGGCCGAGATTTCCCCTTCGTGCCCTTCGCCTCACCCGCGGTCGAAGGGCCGCCGAGAGAGTCACTCGACGCGCTGCCCTTCGCGCCCAAGCCGTCCGCGCCCCCGCCGCCGAAGTCAACGCCGGAGAGCAGCCCCTGGGCCTCTGGCGCGGCGATCGCCGCGCCAGCCCCGTTCTCGTCTCCAGGTGTTCTTCGTCCCCCCATGGGGTCCCCCGTCGGTCCCCCGGTGGAGCCGCCGTTGCATCTCGAGAGCTCACCGATGAGCGCGCCGCCGGGCCCTGTATTCAGCGGCTCGGTCGGCGCCATGGCCGCCTCGAACGCCGCCGCCCAACCCTGGGCGACCACGCCGAGCCCCTCGGCCGCGCCGGCCCTCGCGCTGGTCCAGCCGATCGGGCGCACCGCCTACCGCACCGAGCCGCCGGACGTCAATCAGCTGCTCTGGTATCACCCGCAAAGCGTGGCCCGATTCCGTCGCTCCCCGGAGTGGAAGATCATTCTCCAGGCGCTCGAGCGAAAGCCGCGCGACAAGGAGCTCGACGATCCCGCCACGGCCGATGATCCCATGGAGATGGAAGAGCGGCGCGAGGTGTTCGAGATCCTGACGCACGGGACGCCGAAATCTCACGACGCCGTCCAGCAAACGTACCTGGCCGCCATCCGCGACGATGGGAAGTTCGTGCCGCCTCTGGTGCTCGTGGCGGGCGAGCTCTCCTTCTTCTTCGACGAGCTCGAGACCCTCAAGGCCACGGTCACCACCGTCTCTCCGCTCGCGACCCCGAACGACGAGAGCCTCCGCGCCGCGCTGGAGAACGCCAAGGAGTTCCTGAAGACCCCGGGGCTCTCCAGCGCGCCCGCGGTGTCGGACGGCCTCACCACGCGCATTAAAGAGGCGTTTGGTCAGGGGCGCCGCAGCGTGCCGGCGGGCTACGTCGACACCCACACGGAGCGCGTGCTCCTCGAGCAACGGTATTACCAGAAGCGCGCTGTCCTCGGCGAAAAGTACCTCCGCGCCCTGCTCCCGCTCCCGGGATCCTCCGCGCCTCTCCCCACCTACCTCCCCGAGGCGGTGAGCTCCAGGCTCCCCATGTACCAGCGCTTCCGCGCGCGCCTCATCGTCGAGGTCCACCAGCAAGAGGATCAGTACGAATCCAACCCTCTCGCCCTCCGCGTCCTCGCCCTCTCCCGCATGACCCCTCCTCCGCGGCGCTGAGCCATGAACCCCTGTCCCTCCCCACCCTCTCTGCGCTGAGGTGATCCTATGCTTCATCCGACACTCCGTCTGGGCAGCGGCTACCCCGATCTCTCCCCGTACCTGCGCGGCGAGGTACAGATCCTTCAGCGCGCCCTGGGTCGCTGGGGCTACAGCGTGCCTGTCGACGGCGAGTTCGGTCCGATGACCGAGGGGGCCGTGCGCTCGTTCCAGCGCCGGCAGGGGTTCCGCGACGACGGCATCGTCGGCAACATCACGTGGACTTCCGCGCTCTCGGATCGCGCCACGTCCACCGGCTCCGGGTTCGCCTTCAAGCCCCCTGGGACCAATCAGCCGCCCACCGTCGCTCCCCCCATCGTCAGCACCTCGGACAGCCCCTCGTGGCTGGAGATCGCCAAGAAAGAGGTCGGCCAGCACGAGGTGGCCGGCAAGTCCGCCAACCCTCGCATCATCGAGTACCACGCCGCGACGGACCTGAAGGCCAAGTCCGACGAGGTGGCGTGGTGCTCCTCGTTCGTGAACTGGTGCATGACGAAGGCCGGCATCAAGGGCACCCGCTCCGCCGCGGCGGCGAGCTGGGCCGGATGGGGGGTCGCCTCGAACGGGAAGCATGGCTCGGTCGCCGTGATTTACAACGCCGGCAGCGCCAACAGCTCCCTGTCGCGCTCGGGCAATCACGTCGCCTTCCTCCTCGACGAGACTTCGACCCACCTCGTCTTGCTCGGCGGTAACCAGAGCGACTCGGTCAAGATCTCGAATTTCGCCAAGAAGTCCTGGCGCGTAAAAGCCTATCGCTGGCCACCCACCGCGGCGACCTGAAGGCTTGGGGGAGCGCGCCCCCCTTGGTCGCTCCTCACGGAGAGACGCCGGGGGGCTCCTTGCGTCAGTGTCGGACCTCGACCTGGTATGCCGGGTTTTTCCCGGAATCAAAGGCGGGGACCAGCACCTTCTTCACCTCATCGTAGAGATCCATGTGGCTCACGCCGTGGGAGATCTTGGCCGTGTAGATCACCCCGCCGCGCTGCTTCTGGAAATCCACGCCGGCCTTGATGTCCTCGGGCATGACGATCCCGCAGGCGCGCGCGTCCAGCTCGGCCTTGAGGTGCTCCAGCGTCAGCTTCAGCGCCTTGAGCTGCACTGCTCGGCTGTCGTTGATGATCCAGTCGACCTTGCCGAGCCCGTCGATGCCGGCCTGGATCTTCTCGTACTGCATCTGGGCGAAGAGCTGGAGCAGGAAATCCATCCGGAGGCGCGGGGTGGGGGAGCCGTGGTATTGCCGCTGCGTGCTCTCGAGCTTGGAGATGAATTTGGCCCACTGCGCGTCCCGCTTCAGGTTGTACTTATCGTACTTGTGCACCGGGACGTCGAAGATGGGAAACCCCTTGATCTGATCCTTCGGAGACGTCTTGGTGTCGTCGAAGCGGTCGAGCTGGCCGATGATCAGATCGTCGACCAGATCGAACAGCTGCCCCGACAGCGTGGCCTGGTTGAACGACAGGAACGCATTGAGCGTCTGGAACAGGACCCCGACGTTGAGATCGTCGAGGAAGAGACCGCGGTCGTACTTGTTCGAGTACCAGTGGGTCGGCGCCGCCAGCCGCGCCCTGAACCGCGTATCCGCGGTGACCGCCCACGCGTCCAGCGCCTTCGCGAGCGTGGTGATGATCCCCATGGATCGCTCGGAGAGGACGTCGGGAAAGTTCTTGTGCAGCTTGGCCGCGAGGGCGATGGCGCCCGCCATCCCCTTGCGGACCGTGTCGAAGATCCCGAGCATCGACCTCCACAGCTGCGGCCCCTCCGTCGTGTCGTCGATCCCCCCGAGCATGGTCTGCAAGAGCTCGAGCTTCTTCAGCCCCTCGGTGTCGATGGCGCGAACAGCCTTGATCGTCGCGGAGAAATTGGGATCACCCTTGATGTCGTCGACCATCCAGGGCAGCTGCCGCATGGTGTAGTCGGCGATCACTCGCTGCGTCAGATCGTACTTGTTGAAGACGTTGACGATCCGGCACTTCGGGTGAAAATGGCTGGTGTCCGCCTGGTGCATCTTGGTGAAGAATGGCGTCGACAGGTAGGTGATGCTCTTGATCTTCCAGTGCTTCGGGAAATCCCCGCGCTCCTTGATGGCCTTCGTGAACTCGTTGATCACGTTGCCGCCGTGGGAGTGGCCAATGAGGTGGAGCGACACCGCCTTGTCCTTCCACCCCTTGTAGAGCGCGTCCCCCTGGTGGGCGTTCTTCTCGCGCGCGTAGAGCAGCTCGCGCAGGCGGTTCCCCGCCTTCGTCCGCTCGTCCTTGGAGTTGTCCCCGGACCACGAGAACGCCTCGTGCATGATGTGCAGGTCCTTGTACTCACTCTTGAGCTTTTTGACCCGCTCCATGAGGTGATCGTCCGCGCCGCCCTCCCAGTAAGACTTGTTGGCCTCGTGCTGGGCTTCCGTCGAGTTGACGGGATCCGTCGTGCCCGGCACGAACACCAGGATGTCCTTCGGCGGGACGTCGTACTTGAGCCGCGCTGTCTGCTCGCCCGAGAGGTTGACGCCCTTGAGCGTCGTGGTCGCGTTTTCCATGGTGCCTCACCCCTCTTCGGTCACGTCGGGCTTATCGACGCGGACAGAGATCTGCTTGCCGACGACAACGCTCTTGACGCGGGCTTTCCCACCCTTGGTGTGGGCCACGTGCTCTGCGCCGTCCGCTCCGGTGACGGTGACGCGCGTCCCGTCCGGCGGCGGCTTCTGCTCCTCGCCGAGGCTTTCTCCCAGGAGCACGTGCTCGAGGAGGTCGACCACGATGGCCTTGGTGAGCCACAGCGGCCCTGAGCCGCCCTCTCCCTTGACGCCGCCGACATCGACCTCGAACTGGTACTCGAGGGGTGACTCCCTTGCGGTGGTATCTTTGGAGAGATCCACCTCGGCGTCCTTGCCGCCACGGGTCCAGGCGACCTTCATGCGACCGCGGGGCCGATCGAGCCGCATCGTCAGCGTGTCCACGAGCGTCTTGCTCTCGCCGCTGCACTCCTGGACGCGCACCGTGGCCTCTTCTCCGCCGCGGAAGCCGCTCACGTAGAAGGTCGCGAAGGCCTTCTTGCCGACGTCCACCCGCGCTTTGCTCCACTTGAGCGAGATGACAGCGCGCGCGTCCTTGGCGATCTTCACCGGGGCGAGCTCACGAAGCTCCGGCAGATCGGGGAGCTCGGGCTCGTCCACTCGAGCGATCGTCGGCAGCTCCGGCAGCTCGGGGTTTGCCCCGCGCCCTTTGCCGGCGCTCCCGCCCGCGTTGATCTTGATCGCCACGCCCGAGATGGTGACGCCGCTCGCGTCGATGCGGAGAAAGCCCCCCGGACCCTTGATGGTGATGTCCTGGGTCGCTTCGACGGTGAAGGCCGTCCCCGACTTGAGGTGGGTCTGACGGCCTGACTCCATCGCGTGGCTCTCACCGACCTTCTCGTAGTGATTGCCATTGACGGTGATCGACTGATCTCCGCCGACCTTCTCGCGATTGTCGCCGTCCACGTTGAGGTGCACGTCGTCCTCGACCAGCTCGCGCTGCGTCCCCTTGACGACGAGGTGCTGGTCCTGGGCGATGTGCGCGAGGCGGTTCATCTCCAGTCGTCGCTTCGAGTCGCCCTTGATGCGCGTGCTCGCGTTCGCCCCGACGATGAGGTGATTGTACGCGCCGGTCACCTCGACACGGCTCGTCCCGGTGACCTGCACGCGATCGAGGATCGTCAAGTCCCACTCGTCGACCTCGACGTGCTTGCGCCGATCGTTACCGACGGTGATGGTCTCGTCGTTCTTGACGAGCGCCCGCTGGTTCCGCTCCGCCTGCTGATAAACGAGCTCATCACCCTTGAGGTCTTCGTAGAGGATCTCGTTGAACCCCTGCCCGCCCGGGCTGGTCTCGGTGCGCCAGGTGCTCTGTGTCTTGGTGTCCGGCAGCTTGTACGGGACGGGCTCGACAGCGTTGTAGGCGCGCCCCATGAGAACGGGCAGGTCGGGATCCCCGGACAGGAAGGTCACGAGTACCTCCTGGCCGACGCGCGGGAGCGTCATCATGCCATAGCCGGAGCCCGACCAGCCATGGCTCACCCGGATCCAGCACGAGCTCTTCTCATCGAAGGTCCCCTCGCGGTCCCAGGGGAACTGGACGCGTACGCGGCCGTACTCGTCAGTGTGGATCTCGTCGCCCGGGGGGCCCACCACGGTCGCCGTCTGGATCCCTCGCACCGTCGGCTTCGGCGTTCGAAGCACCGGCCGGTAGGGCTCCGCGGCAAAGACGGCTTTGCCCGACATCGCCCATTCGCCCTCGGCGGTCCCCTCGATGGTCTGATCGATCACCAGGAGCTTATCGCCCTCGCCCAGCTCCCCGTGGGGATGACGATCGAGGCTGAAGAGAACCCCCGGCCACATATCCACGATGTTGGTGTGGAACGCAACGGAGCGCCGCCCCTGACGCTCGCCTTGCAAAGCCCGCTCCGCGCGCTCGTTGCCGGCGCTCGGCCAGTGCCGCGCAAACCCGAGATCGTCGGCCACGGGCGTGCTGCCCGTCGCGCCGACCTCCACGAGCGAGGAGCCGGGGCGATACAGGTACTGCTCATACCTGTCCTCCGGACCCTTGGCCTTCGTGGCCTCACCGAAGAGCGGGAAAGGCGGGTTGCGGAAGTCGTAGTCACGCAACGTGTAGGCGCCGGGCCGCACCTCGTGGATCAGCTCCACGGCGGTCATGTACTCCTGCTCCGAAGACTTGCTGGGGTTGTCGACGAAGCGGATCGGCGGCGAGTCCCGCAGCGGGTGCGCCTGCGGCCGATCGTCGATGGTCAGGACCGAGCCCGCGTCGTCCTCGTCCTGGAACAGGAACGAGAGCCCCGCCTCCTCCAGCAGCCGACACACGAAGTTGAAGTCGGACTCCCCGTACTGCACCTTGTACTCGAGCTTGGGATAGAGATTCTGATCGATGCGCCAGACGGCCTCGACTCCCCACTCCGCCAGCACCTTCGCGACGATGCCAGGGATGGTGAGGTGCTGGAAAATGCGATGCTGGACGCGCTGGGTGAGCGTCCAGAGCGTCGGTACGATGCGCAGGGAGTACGTCGAGAGCCCGTTCTCAGCCCCGCCGAGGTGATTGGCCTGGATCTGCTCGGCGTAGCTGACAACGCCCTTCCAGGTGCGCGTCCCGCCCCGGCGCGCGAACGCGTAGCTCGTGGCGAGCCGGAACGTGGCCGGCTGGCCCACCAGGGCTTCGAGGTCGACAGCAGGGTTCGGTGACCGCGCGATCACGAACACATCGAACAGCGAGGAGATGGAGTCGCGCACCGCGAACTGCCTGACCGAGAGCGAGGATTCGGCGGAGGCAAAGGTTAGCTCAAGGATGGGCATGGGTCAGTCTCCTCGGGAGAACGCGGGAAGGATGGAAGTGGAAAGGAGCACACCACCTCCAGATCGTCGTCCATCACGATGAGCGACAGGGGGCCGCGCGCGAAATGCGCGGAGCGGGGAGCGGGGAAGGCGCCGAGGTTCAAGGGGAGCTCGTCCGTCGCGAAGAGCCGGTGGACAAAGAAATGAGTCTGCCCGCCTTCGCTGACCTGGAAGAACGTCCACTGCCCGTCGGGCGAAAAGGAGCCGAGGCGCAGCAGCCCCACGTCCTCGGCGAGGGCGACAGGGGTGATCGCCACCGCCCCTCCGCCGAAGTCCGCCTGGAAGACGCTGTAGGTCCGCGTCCCTTGCCGGTCGACCTCGAGGAAGGCGAAGACGACGACGTCGCGCGTGGGGTGGAATCGAAGTCCCTGGAGGCGAAGGGCGCGGCGCTCCTCGAAGAGCTGCCGGAGCGCCGCGCCGAGGGGGTGAGTCGCCTGGGGGACGAGAGAGGCGTTGTAAACCTCCAGATACCCTTCCTTGAAGGCGACCACGAGGCCCCGGCCCGCGCCCCAGTCGAGCTCTTTCTCGGCGTCTTGCTCGAGCTCGAGGGCGCCGCGCTGCACGAGGCCCCTCTCTCCGAGCTCGCAGGCCAGGAGCCGCGCGTCCACGTGACCATCCTGGCCATAATGCGTGGTGTCCTCCACCTGCACGATGACGGTGAGCGGGCTCTGCGTCGCGAACGCGCCGGCCATGGCGATCTGCTCCATGTCCACGTCGTTGATGACGCGGTAAGCCTGGTGCGTCCGCGTGACCAGGTCGAACAGCACGAGACGCCGACTCTGGAGGTAGGCGATCTGGTGCTCGGTAGGGCTGGGCTCCACCGTGGAGAGCTGCCCGCCCGCGATGGAAGGCAGGTAGTCGTTGGCGACGGGGATGAGCTTGACCTCGGCGCCTTCCAGCGTGAGCAGGCGCAGCGCGTTGTCGTAGCAGATGACCGCCAGGGATTGGTCCACCGCGCAAGGCATCGCGTGAACGAAGAGCAGCGCCGGCGCTGGGTAGAGGTACCGGCTCGGCGAGATCGCTGCGGGCGTGTGCAGATCGAGCCGAGGCGGCGTGATCACTGATCAACCTCGGTCAGGGTGAACTTCAAGGGACCTTTCTTGACGTCCTGCTCCATCTGGGCGAGCTTTCCCGCGTCGACGCGCTTCAAGGTCTCGTAGGAGCGCGTGAGCTGCTTCCGGGCCTCGCCGCTGTCGATCCCCCGGACCTGGCCGATCTTGGCCTCCAGCGCCGCCTTGATCTTCGGGTGGCGCTCGTGGACGCGATAGAACTTGATCGGGTTGATGATCGCGAACTGATGGAAGAGGTTCCACGTGGTGTACTGGCCGCCCAGCTCCTTCTGGACCTCGGCCAGCGCCTCCTGCATCTGCTTGAACCAGGCCTCGTACTTGTGGGGCTCCAGCAAGATCATGTACCAGTCGGTGCCGAACATGATCTTGTCGACCATCTTCGGGTAGAGCCGGATGATGTCCGCCAGCATGTGCCAGTAGTACCGCCTGGTCTTGAAGAGACCCCACGAGTCCACCTTCTCGAAGAGCGGCAAGTAGGAGACGTCGGTGTAGAAGTTCGGGAACTCCAGGCACATCTCCACGATGGTCCGGATCCAGCTCTTGGCGTAGATCACGTCCGACCCGTCGATCGAGGGCTTGGACTTGCCCGGGAAGGCGTTCGACTTCCACAGCTCGTCGAGCAGATCCTTCTCGCCGAGCCGCCCCTGCTCGGACATCGACCGCAGGTCGTTGTGCTCTTCCATCTTCTGGAAGAGCACCGGCATCTCCTCCCTGGAGAGCGCGGGCTTGCTGTACTCCGCCGGATCGTCGTTCCAGAGCGGCTTGTCGGAGGCGAAGTGAGCGAGGCAGAGGCGAAGCGACGAGTTCGCTTCCATCACCGGGCGCCAGGCCTCGGGGTGCACGAAATGCTCCTGGAAGTAGCGGGTTCGATCGACGTCGCGGAGCTTCGTCCTCCCTTTGGGCATGTAGAGCGCGCGCTCTTCTTCCGAGGCGAGGTCGATGTAGAGCTCGCGCTGATGGGTGTAGAAGCCGGCGGGCGTGCAGTGCACCATGATCGGCATGTCGAGCGAGGCGCACCGCGCGAAGAAGCTCGTGGTGATGCCCTTGACCGCGGCTCCCGCCGTCGTCGACTCGCTGGGCATGTACCCTTGGGATGTGTACATCTTGAAGCCGATGTAGACGCCGCCCTGCTCGTAGAGATGGTTGAAGGGCGCGCTGCCGTCCTCCTTGATGTACCGCCGAGGCTCGTAGTGGTACATCGGCATCAGCCGCAGAGGGTTCTGGACGCTCACCCGCTCGGTCCGGATCAGCTGCTGATTCCAGGTCTCGAACAGGCTGGTGTTCATGTCCTTGAGGAAGTTGTCGAGGGTCAGATCATCGCTCCTCGCGAAGTCCGTCCGCTCCATGTCCGCCTCGATCTGCGCCGCCTTGGCCTGGCAGAAGGCGTCACGCCGCGCCTGGTAATCGTTGGCGTAGGCCACGGCGCCGAAGCCGGACTCGTCGTAGGGTGGCCTGTAGGGATTGGCACTCTCGAACTCGCGTGAAGAGAGGTCCCGGATCGTCCTCGTGCGCTCTGTCTCCAGGGTCGTTATCCGCGCCCGCCGCTGCTCCTCGGAGAGGCTCCGGTCGGCCTCGACGGTGCGGATCTCGCGGTTCTTCTCCTCGACGTCGAGCGGCCAGTCCTCGCGCCAGTCGAGGTACACGCGCTTGCACTCCTCGCGCGGCTGGGTGCCCGTCTTGCGCTTGAGATAATAGCGCTCTCCCTTGTGCTTGCTGTTCGCGTCCGTGTCGTGAAAATAGACGGAGAGCCCCTCGTAGCCGTCGATATGGCAGAAATCCATATCCATGGTGAGGACGATGCAGATGCCGAGGAAGGAGTTCTGGGCCGGCGTGCCCAGGTAGGACAACTTCGTGAACTCATCGACGACCATCTTGCCGATCACGTCAGTCGGCTTCGGTGAGACGTCGCCGATCTTGTGCGTGACGAACGCCTTCATGATCCACCACGTGCCCGCGGAATCGATGGTCGATCGGCTGAGATCAATCCCCGCCATGCGGGCGTGCAGAGGGGCGAGGGGAGCGCACGTTCCGCTCTGGATGTGCATGTGCGCGTCGAAGAAGACGGGAGGGTGGAGATCGACGAGCGGGCAGGGGGCGGCCGGATCGGCGACGGTCCCCGAGCCGGCTCTCTGATCTGCCGCGCCTGTCGCCAGACGAAGCCTCTGCGACTGTGTTCCGCTCACGCTGACCTCATTTGTTGAAGCTCTTCGGCAGGCTCTTCGGCGACGCCTTCGGCCTGTTCCACGATGGCCAGCGCCCTGTCGCTGAGGACATCCATGCGCGCGGTGGGATCCGGCACAGTGACGTCGTTCAGGATGGGCTGGACCCAGGGCGCCGTCCGGGGGTTCGTGTCGAAATCAGGGCCGAAGATCATCATCAGGTTGATGTACTTGCAAACGCCCTTGGGGGAGACGACGCCATGGCCTTCTGCGCTGCGGATCGCCTGCTCGATGCGCGCGCGGACGCGCTCTATCCCGAGCTCCACGGACTCGTCCGCGAAGTGCTCGTGGACGTGGAGCACCATCTCGTCGACGAAGTCCTCCAGCGCAGGCTTCTGCAGCGCATTCATCTGATCTTCTCGAATCCGCAGCATGCTGTGGCCTCAGGTGAGCGCAGGAGCCGCTTCGATGGAGTTGGGCGCTGTCGCGGCCCGCGGCGGCGCGGCGTCGAGCTCCCGGGGATGCTCGGTGACCTCGCCCTGCTGCCCTTCGAGGAGAAACGTGGCGATGTCGCCGAAGAGATCCCCGCGCTGCTGCCTCGTGCAGGTGGGGAGGAAGGACGCGAGGACGCGAGGATCGTAGAAGCGGAAATAGAGCGGCTTGCCCCCCTCGTCCTCGACCAGAAGCAGCCGTCGCAGGTGCCGCCTCACGTCGGTGAACACCGCGTCGGACCAGAAGAAGACGCCCCAGCGCTTCTGCCACCCTTCGACGATCAGGCGCGTGAGGAGGTTCGATCGCGGCTCGATCGCCACGAGGTACGGCGCCACCTCGGCCATGGCCATCCCCTGCACGCCGTCGTAGAGCGACTGGCACCTGTCCACCGACTCGCGCAGCAGGAGGAGAATGCGATCCTCGCGCGAAGGGTCGACCACCGCGAACAGCCGCCCTTCGGCGGCGCGCTCGTGCAACGTCACGAGGGCTTGCTCCTTGGCTTCGACCTGCGCGTGCGTCTCCAGGGGCGCGTCATCGTCCTCGAGCGCCGGAGGCGTGTGGTCCTCGATGTGGAAGAGAAAATCCGTGGTGCCAGCGCGGATCCAGCCTCCGTGCGGCACCGGGGCCTCCACGGTAGGGACGCCTCCCACCAGCGTCCCCTTGGCGCTCTCCAGATCCCGAAGGTGGCAGTCCGCGCCGTCCCAGGTCAGCTCGAAGTGGGCGCCCGACATCTGCGCATCGGCGGATATCCCCACGTCGGCGCGCTCGGTTCGGCCCACGCGTACGGTGCTCCCCGGGTCGAGGACGATCTTCCGACCGGCCTGAGCGCCGTGGCACACCTCGAGGATCCCGCGGGCCATCAGGCGCCACCGCCGGCCTTCTTGCGGACCGCGCGCTTCTTTTTGGCCTTCTCGCACTCTTCGCAGACAGGCTTCTTCGCGCGGAGCGTCTCGCCCTGCGCCGAGGATCCGATGGTCACCGTCGGGCACCCGGCGACGACGACGCCGCCGTGGGACGTCGCGTCCCCCATCCGCGCCGCGGGCTTGTTGCCGATCAGGACAGAGCTCTCGCCTTTGGAGATGGCGTCCGGCGGCCCACAGCAGACGAGCTTGTCGCCCTGGCGCGCCGCGGGCTGATAGCCAATCAGCACCGACGGCTCGCCCACCAGGACCGGGCCGCCGACGTGGGGGACCGGCCCTGGCTCCACCTTGGGGCAGGTGTGCATATCCGTGATTCGCGCTGCGGAAGGCATGGCTCGGTTCCTCGCGGCTGTCGCGTTTCTCGCGTTACTGGGCAATCCCGCTGATGCTCACGTCGTCCATCTCGGGCGCCGCGGGCAGCTCGAACTCGGCCTCTTTTGCGTCCTCCGGGGCCTCCGGGTTGGAGCCTGTGCCGTGTCCAGGCGATCCTCCGCTGTTGATCCGCACCAGCGTTCCCTTGATCGTCACGCCGCTGGCGTCGATCCGGATGAAGCCGCCCGGCCCGCGCAGCGTCAAGTCCTGCACCGCCTCGATGACCATGGCCGTGCCCGCCTTGAGGTGGATGTCCTTGGCGGCCTCGAGCGCGTGGTTCTGCCCCACGAACTGCTGCTGGTTCTTTCCCACCGTCAGCGACTGGGCGCCGAAGACCTTCTGGTTCCTCTTGCCCTTGACCGTGATGTGGCTGTCCTGCTCGACGCGCTCGCGTTTGACCTGCTTGACGATGATCTCGTGGTTCTGACCGATGTAGATCTCGACCTTGCCGTCGACGCGCAGGAGCTCATCGCCCTTGATCAGCGTCTGGTTGTTCACGCCGATGACGGTCGTGCGGTTGATCTTGGTTATCTCGGTGCGGTTCGACCCCGTCACCTCCACGCGGCTGAGCCCCGTGGTCTCGGTCTCGTTGGCCTTGACGAGCTTCGAGCGGTTGTTGCCGATGGTGATGGTCTCGTCGTTCTTGACCAGCTTGCGGAGGTTCTTCTCGGCCTGCACGTAGACGAGCTCTTTGCCCTTGAGGTCCTCGAACATGATCTCGTTGAAGCCGCTCGACCCGAGGGAAGAGTCGCTCTTCCAGGTGCTCCGGGTCTTGTGCTCCGGGAGCCGGTAGGGCACGCGCTGGAGGGCGTTGAAGACGCGTCCGACGATGATCGGCTGATCCGGGTCCCCTTCGAGGAAGCCCACCAGGACCTCCTGGCCGATGCGCGGCAGGACGATCATGCCGTAGCCGGTGCCGGCCCAGCCCTGGTTCACGCGGATCCAGCACGAGCTGCCGTCGTCCAGCGTGCCTTCGCGGTCCCAGGGGAACTGGACGCGGACGCGGCCGAACTCGTCGGTGTGAATCTCCTGGCCCTTGGGCCCCACGACGGTCGCGCTCTGCACGCCGTCGACCACCGGCCTGGGCGTGCGCAGCGGCGGGAGATAGGGCACGTCCGCGAAGACGGCGCGTCCGGAGAGGGTCCACTCGCCCTCGGGCGTGCCCTCGATCGTGGACTCGGTGACGAGCAGCTTGCTCGACTCGGCGAGCTCGCTGTGGGGATGGTGCTCGATCTGAAAGATGCAGCCGGGGTACAGATCCATCACGTTGCTGTCGAACGCGACCGATCGGCGCCCCATGCGCTCTCCAGCGAGCCTTCGCTCGGCGACCGTCTTGCCGAAGGTCTGGTCGTAGCGGGCCACGCCCTTGTCGTCGGCGACCGGCGTCCCGCCGCCCTTGCCGGGCTCGATCAGGAACGCTCCCGGCTTGTAGTGGTACTGCTCGTACCGATCCTCCGGGGCCGGGGCCTTGGCGGCCTCGCTGTAGAGGGGAAAATTCGGGTTCCTGAAGTCGTAGTCGCGAATGACGTGCGCCCCCGGCCGGACCTCGTGAGCGAGCCGAACGTGGGTGATGAACTCTTTCTCGGCAGCCTGGTTGGGGTTGTCGACGAAGTGAATGGCGCCGCCGGCGCGCGCCTCCGCTGTCTGCGGCTTGTCGCCCAGCACCAGGGTGCTCTCCGCGCCGTCGACGTCAGCAAAGCGGAACGAGATGCCCGCCTCTTCCAGGAGCCGAGCGAGGAAGTGGTAGTCGGTCTCGCCCGATTGCACTTTGTATTCGAGCTTGGGATAGCTCCCGCGGTCGATCTTCCACGTGGGGGTGATCTTCCACTCGGCGAGGACGCGATCGACGATATCGGGGATGGCGAGGTGCTGGAAGATCCGGTGGTTGCGCCGCTGCGTCAGCAGCCACAAGGCCGGGACGAGGCGCATGTAATAGGTGGAGAGCTCCCGGGCGCCCGCTTGCGGGATGACGGCCTGGACTTGCTCGATGGTGCTGATGACGCCGCCCCAGGATCGAAGCCCGGAGGCCTGCACGAACTTCCACCCGCTCATGACGCGGAGCCCCGCGGGCTGCCCCACCAGGGCTTCGAGGTCGACCGCTGGGTTCTCCGAGCAAGCCCAGATGGACACGCTGAAGAGCGTCGAGATCCCTTCGTAGACAGAGAAGCGTCGAACGGAGAGCGATGTTTCACCGTCGGCGAAGGAGAGCTCGAGGAGGGACATTGCTGGTTCCTGGCGGAGGTCGCGGGAGGTGCCCAAAAAGCCGAGGGCAAGCGATGGTACGGGCTACGGGTGCTGGCGGAAACTGGAAACGAGGGAGCACGCTAACTTCTTGTGGCGCCGCCCGAATCGGGATGTCAACGCGCGGCGCGGGGAGGGCGAACCGGTGGCGCCCCCTTTCTTCGAACTGCTAACGTAGCCCCCGCTGCATGGCCGACACGATCCTCGACTCCGCCGACGACGAGCCCCCGCCGACCCTCAACGAGCCACCGCGGCTCCCGGGGCCTCCTGAGCTCGTGGTGGAGATCGCGGACGACGACGACGACGACGATCTGCCGCGCCTCACCGAGGTGGATCCGATCGCGGCGCCGAGGCCTCCCCGGCCGCCGCTCCCGCCGATGCCGCGCTCGCGCAAGATCGCCATCGCGCTCTCGATCCTCGCGGCCATCCTCCTCGTCGCGGGCGTCGCGGTCTACCTCTTCGTCATTCGCTACGAGCCGCTCGCGCGGCGCCACATTCCGGGCAACGCCAACTTCGCCGTGCGCCTCGAGCTCACCGATCTCGTCCTCTTCGGCCCGGTGCGTGAGCACCTCTGGCCCCTCGTGTTCGAGGGCGCGCCCGACGACGCGCCGAAGGGGAAGACGCGCGCCGAGCGCATCCGCGCCGCGACCGGCGTCAACCTCGCCACCGATCTGCGCGAGCTCCTCGTCGCCTCGGTCGAAGGCGCGAGCTTCGTGGCGATCGCCGGCGGCAAGATCCCGCGCGGGCGCTTCGTGAAGGGGCTCGCCGCCGTGGCGAAAGAAGAGGCGTGGCCGGGCGGCTGGCACGAAGCGGGCGAGCTCCTCGTCGGCCCGGGAGGGCTCTCGATCGGCCAGGCTGACGACGGGACGATCCTCTTCGGGACCAGCGAGGCCATCGTGATCGCGGCGCTGCCGGCGTCAGACGATTTTCATCGCCTCGCGCTGCCCGAAAAGGGCGCCTCGTCCTTCGCCGTCACCAAGGAGGCGTGGGGCGGCGCGGCGGGCGTCGCGGTGGTCGCGCACGCCAGCGTGCTCCGCAAGATCGAGCGGGCGAGCGGGCACTTCACGCTGAGCAAATCGCCCGAGCTCTCCATGGAGATCGAGCCGGTCTCGGCCAGCCCGGCGCCGGCGCTCGCGGGCGAGCTCGAGCAGCTCCTCTCCGAAATGCGGATCGTGGCGATGCTCTTGCCCGACACGATCGGCGAGAAGGGCGCGCTCCAGGCCGCGAAGGTGACGGCGAAGGACGGGCGGGTGATCATCACCGCGCCCTGGTCGTACGAGGCCCTCGACGGCGCCTGTGCCCGCCTGGCGGGGCAGATCCGCGCCGGCCTCCAGGCGAGCCCCGAGGCGTTGCCGCGTCGCTGAACGGATCCGCCGGGAAACTCGTGGATCCCAGGGTCGCTGGTAGCGTTTGACTCGAAGCTGGACCGAGGGTACAGGCACGCCCCTCTCCCGAGGCGGGCACGAGATCTACGCACCCGTCCGCTCCGAAGCTGGGCCCTCCGCGAGGGTGGCCCGCTCAGGAGCGGCGGAAACTCGAGCCTGACGCGCCTCCAGTCTCTTCGATTCACGTCGGGGATCCGCACTTGCGGTCCCAACCGAGACCGGCGGCACGGGTCCCCAACCAGGGACGCGGGAGAAATCTTTCGGAAAGGACGGACATAGACGAACGAACATGACGAACACGAACGTGGAGACAGCCGCCGACATCGGCGGAGGGATGGATAGCTTCGCAGCGCTCTTCGAGCAGAGCGTCGAGGGGGGAGATTTTGCCACTGAGGGCACGATCATCTCCGGCACCGTCGTGCAGGTCGGACGCGACACTGTCGTCGTCGACATCGGCGGCAAGAGCGAGGGCGTCATCGCCCTCCGCGAGTTCGCGGACGCCGCGGGCCTCACGCATGTCAAGGCGGGCGACAAGGTCGACGTCTACATCGAGAGCCGCGAGAACGACGACGGCCTCGTCACCTTGTCGAAGGAAAAAGCCGACAAGATGAAGGTCTGGGATGAGATCTCGAACGCCTGCGAGGCGGACGAGCTCATCGAAGGGACCATCAGCCAGCGCGTCAAGGGCGGGCTCTCCGTCACCATCCGCGGGGGCGTCAAGGCGTTCCTCCCCGGCTCCCAGGTCGATCTGCGGCCGATCCGCAACTTGGACAAGTTGATCGGGCAGACCTACAAGTTCAAGGTCATCAAGTTCAACAAGAAGCGCGGTAACATCGTGCTTTCTCGCCGCGTGCTCCTCGAGCGCGAGCGCGACGAGATGAAGGCCAAGACCCTCGAGACCCTCACCGAGGGGATGACGGTCAAGGGCACCATCAAGAACATCACCGAGTACGGCGCCTTCGTCGATCTCGGCGGGATCGATGGTCTGCTCCACATCACCGACATGAGCTGGGGCCGGGTCAACCACCCGTCCGAGGTCTTCCAGGTCGGCGACGAGGTCCAGGTCAAGGTCCTCAAGTACAACGCGGAGACGGAGCGCGTCTCCCTGGGTCTCAAGCAGACGCAGGAAGACCCGTGGAATCACGCGGAAGAAGCCTACCCGGCCGGCAAGAAGGTCCGCGGCAAGGTCATGTCGATCACCGACTACGGCGCCTTCGTGGAGCTGGAGCCGGGCGTCGAGGGCCTGATCCACGTGAGCGAGATGAGCTGGACCAAGAAGGTCAAGCACCCGTCGAAGCTCCTCGAAGTGGGCCAGGAGATCGAGTGTCAGGTGCTCGAGGTCGACGCCCGCGCCAAGCGGATCAGCCTCGGTCTCAAGCAGCTCGAGCCCGATCCGTGGATGCTCTTCACGGACAAGTACCACCCCGGCGACAAGATCGCGGGCAAGGTCCGCTCGCTCACCGATTACGGCGTCTTCGTCGGCATCGAAGAGGGCGTGGACGGCATGGTCCACAAGAGCGATCTCTCGTGGTCAGTGCGCGTCAACAACCCGAGCGACCTCTATCACAAGGGTGATGACGTCGAGGCCATCATCCTCTCGATCAACCACGACGAGAAGAAGGTGTCTCTCGGCATCAAGCAGCTCTGGGACGATCCGTGGCCGAGCATGCTCACGGAGTACCCGCCGGGCCGCGTGATCGACGACGCGCACGTCGTCAGCGTGGTCGACTACGGCGTGTTCGTGCGGCTGCGGGAGGGCGTCGAAGCCCTCGTGTCGTCGAGCGACATCCTCGAGCCCGAGGCTGGCAAGATCAAGGTGGCGGACAAGATCAAGGTCGAGATCTCCTCGATTGACACGATCGACCGTCGCCTCTTCGTGACGATGAAGAACATCGGCGCGGAGAAGCCTGCCGCGCCGGAGCGCACCCGTCAGCCTGGCAAGAAGCAGGCGCCGGGCGCCGTGGACGACGCGCCGGTGGCCGGCACGATCGGCGATCTCATCCGCCAGAAGCTCGGCGCGAAGATCGGCAAGGTCGAGGAGTAGTCGGTCCTGCCGGGGTGACTCGGCAAGATTGATTCGCACGACCCCTCGCCCTCACGGGCGGGGGGTTTTGCTTTCGAACGGTCCCGGCGCTTGCTGAACAAGCTCTTGCAGTGGCCGCGCCCGGGTCCTAAGCGTGGCTGATGCGATCCTGGTCGTGGGCGGCCGCTCCGTTCGCTCTTTCGCTGCTGCTCGCGCCCGCTCCGGTGCGCGCGGCGCCGCCGGATCCCGATCCCTGGTTCGGGCCGGATAAAGCGCTCCATTTCACGGTGAGCGGCCTCGTCACCGGCGGCGGTTACGGGATGACGGCGATCTTCAGCGACCGAGTGGCGACGCGGATCGCCTTCGGTGCGGGCCTCGGCCTCATCGTCGGCGCGGGCAAAGAGCTCTGGGATCTCTCCGGCCACGGGGACCCGTCGTGGAAAGACTTCACGTGGGACGTGATCGGTACCGCCTTCGGCGTGGGGATCGCCGTGACGATCGACCTCGCCACGCGCGGCTCCGAGCGCGCGCCCGCGCGCTGAGCCGCGCTTCGAGGGCGCCGCTGCGCGCACCCGCGAAGGTGGCTGTGCTAGCGTCTCGCCCCCATGACCAATCCGCTCTGGGCGCCGTGGCGCATGGAGTACATCCTCGGCCCGAAGGACCACGCGAAGGCATGCATCTTCTGTGGCATCGCCGAGGCGAGCCCCGAAGAGCGCCGCGCCCGCCTGGTCGTGGCGACCACCCCGCGCCTCTGCGTGATGCTGAACCGCTACCCGTTCGCCGCGGGGCACCTCCTCGTCGTTCCGCATGCGCACCTCGCGTCTCTCGAAGACTTGCCGCTGGACGAGCACGACGCCCTCTTCCGCGTCGTGCGCGAGAGCTGCGTGCGGCTGAAGCGCGCGCTCAAGGCTGAGGGGCTCAACGTCGGGCTCAACCTCGGCGCCGTCGCGGGCGCGGGCGTCGCGGCGCACCTCCACGTGCACGTCGTCCCGCGCTGGTCGGGCGACACCAACTTCATGCCGGCCCTCGCCGACACGCGGGTGATGCCGCAGGCGCTCGAGGCGACGCAGGCGCACCTCGAGCGGTTCTTCCTCGACATCGAGGGCGTGGAGGCCCGCCCGTGAGCGGCGCAGGCTCGCCCCGGCGGCGGACGATCTTCCTCGCCGTGAGCGCCGTGTGCATCGGCGCGGTGATCCTCGCGGCGCATCAGGTGCTGCTCCCCTTCGTGCTCGCGCTGGTGGTCGCCTACGTGCTCACGCCGGCCGTGTGCCGCGTCGAGAAGTCCCACGTGCCGCGCTGGGCGGCGATCCTCCTCGTGTACGCGGTGACGCTCGGCTCGATCGGCGGCTTCGTCGCCCTGATCGTCCCGCGCCTCGTCACCGAGGGCCGCGGCCTCGGCGCCGAGTGGCCCCGGCTGACCGCGACGGCCCGCGCGCAGTGGCTCCCCACCATCGACGCCAAGCTCTCCGATTGGTCCGGCCAGCCGCGCGTCTCGGCCCCGCCGGAGCCCTCGTCCGCGGCGATCGAGCCTGCGCCCGCGCCGTCGCTCGACGAGAAGCCGCCGCCGTTTCGCCTCGTCTCCCAGCCGGACGGCTCCTACGACGTCCGCGTCGCCGAGGGCGTGCAGTTCCGCGAGAAGCGCGACGGCGTCTGGCAGATCGAGCAGGTCGAGCGCCGCCGCGGCCTCTCCAGCGCGGTGATGCTCCGCGACGGCTTCGACAAGGCCGTCGCCTACCTGCAGGAGAACTCGATCGAGGTGCTGAAGATCGGCCGCGAGGTCGTCTTCGCCGTCTCCCGCGGCATCTTCACGCTCTTCATGACGCTGATGCTCGCGGCGTACATGATCCTCACCCACGAGCGGATCCTCGATTTTTTCCGGAGCCTCGGCGCCCCTGAGTCGCGCGCCTCGTTCGACCGCTTCCTCCGCCGCCTCGACCGCGGCCTCTCCGGTGTGGTCCGCGGTCAACTCTTGATCTGCCTCGTCAACGGCGTGCTCTCGGCGATCGGCTTCTCGCTCTTTCACCTGAAGTACTGGCCGATCCTCGCCGTCGTCGCGGCGGTGATGTCGCTGATCCCGATCTTCGGATCGATCCTGAGCTCGGTCCCTGCGGTGGCGATCGGGCTCACCCAGTCGCCGGGGACGGCCCTCGGCGTGCTCGCGTGGATCCTCGGCATCCACCAGCTCGAGGCGAACTTCCTCAACCCGAAGATCATCGGCGACTCGGCGAAGATCCACCCGGTGCTGGTGGTCTTCTCGCTGATCGCGGGCGAGCACTTCTTCCAGCTCGTCGGGGCGCTCTTCGCGGTGCCCTGCATGTCGATCGCCCAGACGATCTTCCTCCACTTCCGGGAGACGTCGCTCGGCGTCACCGATCCACTGGCCTCGGTCATCCCGCTGCCCCGCCTGGTGGAAGATGTCCCCGCCGAAACGAAGGCGCCCCCGGAGTGAAGCTCTCCGGACCTGGATGAAAACAGTACGCGAATTCCAGGAGAGATAGACTCCCTCGGTGCTGGAGCAGGGGGAGCTTGTCGCGGACCGATTCGAGATCGTCGGTCGCGCGCGCTCCGGGGGGATGGGGGACGTCTACAAAGCCCTCGATCGCAGCACCAGCGAGCCGGTGGCGATCAAGGTCGTCACCGATGGACACGGGAGCAGCGGCGGCCGCTTCACGCGGGAGATCCGGATCCTGGCGGAGCTCGAGCACCCGCGCATCGTCCGCTACCTCTCTGACGGCGTGCTGGGGTCCGGCAAGCGCTACCTCGTGATGGAATGGCTCGAAGGCGAGGAGCTCCTCGCCCGCCTCGATCGTGGGCCGCTCGACATCGCCGAGAGCGTGACGCTCGCGCGAGGCGTGGCCGAGGCGCTCGGCTTCGCCCACGCGCGCGGCGTCGTTCACCGTGATCTCAAGCCGGGCAACCTCTTCCTCGTCGGCGGCAAGGTCGACGCGGTGAAGATCCTCGACTTCGGCATCGCGCAGCTCCTCGCGGGCGCGCGCTTGACCCAGACCGGCAACCTCGTGGGCACGCCCGGCTACATGGCGCCGGAGCAGGCGCGCGGCGTCGATCTGGTCGACGCGCGGGCGGACGTGTTCTCGCTCGGATGCGTGCTCTACCAGTGCCTGACCGGCGAGCCGGCCTTCGCTGGCACCCAGATCCTCGCCGTCCTGGCCCGCATCCTCTTCGACGAGCCGCTGCGGGTGCGGGAGAAGCGGCCCGACACGCCCGCGTCGCTCGACGCGCTGATCGCGCGCATGCTGGCGAAGAGCGCGCGCGAGCGGCCCCGCGACGGCCACGCGGTGCTCGAGGCGCTGCGCCTACTCGAAGAGGCGTCCGAAGGCGCGCTGCGGTCGTCCCCGCCGCCCCTCGTCGCGTTGACCGAACGCGAGCAGCGCGCCGTGGCCGTGAGCCTGATCGCGTCGCCGTGGGGGCCCCGGGGCGCGGACCTCGCCAACGCCGTGACGATGGAGCTCGGCGAGACGATCGCCGAGGTCGCGGAGAGCCACGGCGGCCACACCGAGCGGCTGCTCGACGGATCGATGGTCGTCGTGATGACGAGCTCGAGCCTGGCCACCGATCTCGCCGCGCAGGCGGCGCGCTGCGCGCTCGCGCTGCGCCGGTGCGCGCAGGGGCGGCCGATCGCCCTCGCCCTGGGCCGCGGGGCGACGAAGGAGCGCTTGCCGATGGGCCCGGCGATCGACCGCGCAGTGCGCCTCGTCGCCAGCGCCTCAGTCGACGCCATCCTCGTCGACGAGGTCGTGGCCGGCCTCCTCGACGCGCGCTTCGACGTGCGCGAGACCAAGGCAGGCTTTGCTCTCCACGGCGAGCACGCGCTCGCGGAGGGGACGCGGACCCTGCTCGGCAAGGCGACGCCCTGCGTGGGGCGCGATCGCGAGCTGCGCCAGCTCGAGCAGCTCCTCGACGAGTGCGTGGAGGACAGCGAGGCTCGCGCGGTCCTGGTGCGGGCGCCCGCGGGGGCCGGCAAATCACGGTTCGTGCACGAGCTGCTCCGCCGGATCAAAGGGCGCTGGGATCGCCTGAGCCTCTGGATCGGCCACGGCGATCCCCTCCGCGCCGGCTCGGCGTTCAGCCTGCTCGGCCAGCCTTTGCGGCGCGCGTGCGGCATCCAGGACGGCGAGCCGCTCGCGCTGCGCCGGCAGAAGGTCCTGGCGGGGGTCCGCGCGCGGATCACGGAGGGAGCTCAGCGCGTCGCGGAGTTCCTGGGCGAGATCGTCGGCGCTCCCTTCCCCGACGACGAGAGCCTCTCGCTCCGCACCGCGCGCGCCGATCCGCAGCTCATGAACGACCAGATGCGGACGGCCTTCGTCGAGTTCCTCGGCGCCGAGTGCGAGGCGGGGCCCGTGCTCATCCTGCTCGAGGACCTCCACTGGGGTGATCACCCGACCGTGAAGTTCCTCGATCGCGCCCTCCGCGATCTCCGCGCGCGCCCGCTCTTCGTCCTCGCCCTCGGGCGCCCCGAGGTGCGTGAGGTCTTCCCGGATCTCTGGGGCGAGCGCCACGTGCAGGAGATCAGCCTCCACGAGCTCAACCGCAAGGCGATCGAGCGCCTCGCCCGGCACGTGCTCGGGGAGAGCGTGAACGCGGAGACGATCGAGCGGCTGGCGCGGCTGTCGGAGGGCAACGCGTTCTACCTGGAAGAGCTGATCCGGAGCGCGGCCGAGGGGCACGGCGCCGATCTGCCGGAGACCGTGGTGGCGATGGTCCAGTCGCGGCTCGGCGCGCTCGACGACGAGGCGAGGCGCCTCCTCCGGGCGGCGAGCGTCTTCGGCGAGATCTTCTGGGCCAGGGGCGTCTCCGCGCTGCTGGGCGGGGCGACGACCTGGGAGCGGCTCGCGGCGCTGGTCGAGCGCGAGGTGCTCGTCAAGCGGATGGAGAGCCGCTTCCCGGGCGAGCGAGAGTACGCCTTCCGCCACGGCCTCCTCCGCGAGGGGGCCTACGCGATGCTCACCGACGAGGACCGCGCGCTCGGCCATCGGCTCGCGGGCGAGTGGCTCGAGGAGCGCGGAGAGAGCGACGCCCGCGGCCTCGCCGAGCACTTCGAACGCGGGGGGCAGCCGGAGCGCGCGCGCGCCCACCACTTCCGCGCCGCCGAGCAGGCGCACAAGGCCGGCGACACCGACACCGCCGTGGCCTTCGCGCAGCGCGCCCTGCGCGGGGCCGTCGGCGACGAGGTCGAGCTCGGGCTCCTCGGGCTCCTCTCCGAGGCCCACGCGTGGCGCCACGACTGGAGCGCCGCGGCGGACTACGCGGGCAAGGTCAGCCGCCTGGCGGAGCCCGGGAGCGCGCCCTGGATCCGCGCGATCACCGCGAAGTGCATGCACGCGATCGACGTCGGCAGCGCCGACGAGATCCTCGGGCTCCTCGACACCGTGCTGGCCGTGAGCCCGGCCCCCGAGGCCGTCGCCGCGTCCGCGCTCTCGCTCGCCACGTGCGTGATCGTGCTCCTCTCCAAGGGCCGCCTCGATCTGATCGAGCCGACGCTCCAGCGCCTCCACGAGCTCGTCGACCCAGTGGCCGAGCGCGATCCGATCGCCGCGGCGTGGATGCACCTCGCCCACCCGCGCTGGGACGCGTGGGTCAACGAGGATCCGTGGTCCGGGCTCCAGCATTCGCAGGCCGCCCTCGCGCATTTCCAGGCGGCCGGGCACTCGCGCGGGATCCTGATCGCCAAGGTGACGCTGGGCATGAACGCCTGGTTCCTCGGCGCGTTCGAGCAGGCCGAGCGCGAGCTCCGCGACACGCTCTGCGAAGAAGACGAGCTCGGCCCGGGGACCTCGCTGCGCACGGTCTCGCTGATCTCGGTGCTCTCCGAGCGGGGTGAGCTCGCCGAGGCGCGCCGCATGGCGACGCGGATGATCGCCGGCGGGCGCGCCCAGGGGCGAGCCCTCTTCGAAGGGCACGGCCGCTGGGCGCTGGCCGGCGTGCTCCTGCGCGGAGGCGATCTCGTCGGCGCGGAGCGCGAGGCGCAGGCCGCCGAGGCCCTGCTCGCGAACCTGCCCCTCGAGCGCCCCGCGACGGCCTTGATGCTCGTCGCCGTCCACTTCGCCGCGGGGCGCGCCGCCGAGGCGCTCGCCGCGGCCGAGCGGGCAATCCTGGAGCACGATCAGGTGGGCGGGTGCAGCTTCTTCCGCGGCGCGCGCCTCCGCCTGCTGCGGGCGGAGGCCCTCCACGCCCTGGGCGAGCGCGCGAAGGCCTGCGAGGCGATCGCGACGGCGCGGCGGCGCCTGCTCGTGATCGCGGACAAGATCGGCGACCCCGCCTACCGCGAAAGCTTCCTCGAAGAAGTCCCGGAGAACCGGCGGACGCTCGCGCTCGCGCGGCTATGGCTGAGGGAGGCCGGGCCCAGGGAGGTCGTGCTCATGGACACGGAGCACACCGAAGATTGAAACTTTCCGGCCTCGAATGAAATAAGCTCCCATCGCCGACCGAACCGAACGGGTGGTGCAATGAGACGCTGCCAAGCATTCCTCGCGTACGGGTTCTTCTTCGCCGCGCAGGCCGCCACGCTCAGCGGGTGCGCCGCGCCCTCCGCCCCGATCCGGCCGCAAACGGCCCCCAGCCTCCTGATCACGACGGGGCCGCAAGCCGCGCCCGCTTCGTCGAAGATCACCGGCGACGCGGCGGAGCCCGCGATGGTCGAGGTCGTCGAGCGCGCGCTGCCCGCCGTGGTGCTGCTGCTCAACTACCGACCTGACGGGACGACGACGTACGGCGCCGGGGTCATCGTCGGAAAAGACGGGCGGGTCCTCACCAACCACCACGTCATCGCCGGCGCAAAATCGCTCGGCGCGATGCTCTACAAGCCCGGCCGCATCAGCTACATGCCGATGGACGGCGGCCTCTCGCGCTACATCTTCGAGAACCAGAAGGACATCGTCACGACGACGGTGATCGAGGGCGACGCGACGACGGACCTGGCGATCGTCAAGGTCGACGCCGACACTTCGAAGCTGCCGACGCTCCCGTTCTCGAAAGAGAAGGTCCGCCCCGGCGAGCGCGTCTTCGCCCTCGGGCACCCGCAGGAGACGGTCTGGTCGTTCACCGCGGGCGCGGTCTCGGCGCTGCACAACGGCGCGATCTAGCACGACGCCGTGCTCAGCAACGGGAGCTCGGGCGGCCCGCTGCTCAACGCCCACGGCGAGGTGATCGGGGTCAACACCGCGCGCGTCACCAGCGAGAGCCGCGGCCTCTCCTTCGCGCGCCCGATCGAGATGGCGAGCCGCTTCCTGGCCAAGGGCACCGAGAAAGACGACCTCGATCTGACCTCGCCCGAGAAGGCGGTGGTGAGCTGCTGGCACGCTCATGAGCTCTCCTCGCCGAGCGTGACCGAGTGCGTGGACTGGGACGCCAAGTGGCAGGTGTTCCGCTCCGCGCTCGACGCGGTATTGGCGCCGCGCCGCGCCTGGAAGACCGCCGAGCTGGTGACCCGCTACAGCGGCGCCAACGAAGACAAAGCCGAGTGGATTCGACGGAGCAAGGCGACCTACGTCCAGCGCACGACGACGGGCGGGCGCAACGAGCCGATGGCGGGCGCCCTCGACGCCGCGCGCGCGCTGTCGAGCCGCGGGCCGCAGGTCAGCCCGGCCAGCCCGGCCAGCCCGGCCAGCTCGGCCAGTCCAGAGGCCGACGCGACGGCGGAGCTGGCGACGATCGCCGCTGATCGGCAGAAGAAGAAGCGCGAGCAGAACGGGATCAAGGTCGACACCGCGAACCCGACGACGCTGCACGACCTGCTCCGCATGGGCGTGCGCATCGAAGAGACGCGCGCCGTCGACGCCGATCGCGTCTGGGTCCTCCTCGCCGGGCGCAACCCGGATGGGAGCCCCTACCGCTACTCCGAGTGCTGGGTAAAAGTCGGCGCCCGCTGGGTCCAGCGGACCTCGCCGCGGACTGACGATCTGGCGATGCTGCCGAGCGGGTGGGCCCCGCCGATCGATGATTTCCAGTACGCGCGGCAGCGGTTGATTGCCACGCTGGTGAGCGGCGGCGCCGGGGGCTGAAGAGTTGAGGCGGGCAGGGAGGGCTGCTCGCCTTTCGCTCGGAAACCTGCCCAGCGCGCCTCGTTGGCGGTGACCACGCCGCCGGTCTTCGTTTACGTTGAGCGCGATGCGCCACCTCGAAGACGGACCGCCCCTCCACGCGCTCTTCTCCACCGACGCGCCCCTCGACGCCGAGCTTCGCCGCATGCTCGCCTGGGTCCACGTCATTCGCGACAGCGACGATTGGCAAGACGCGCTCGACGACGCGAGCGAGGTCCCCGACGACGCGCCGGAGCCGCTCCTCGAGCACATCCGCCAGGGCGACGTCCCGCCCTTCGCCCTCGACGTGCTCGCCGGGCTCACCGGGACGATCCTGACCAAGGATTACCGGATGTGCTTCCTCTGGGCCGCCGCCTGGGGCCTGCTCGAGCGACCCCCGGGAGAGCCTTTACCGGACGACGACGCCGAAGTGGCCGAGGAGACTCTGGAGCAGGTCGAGGAGCGGATAGCCGATCTGAAAGGCCAGCTCGCCGCCCTCCAGGAGCACCAGAAGGTGCTGGAGATCGAAGAGCAGCGCAAAGCCGAGGCGGGCGTCGATCCCCAGGTCGAGATCTTCATGCGCGCGCGCCAGGCGGGCCCGCAGGCCCGCGATCTGCGGCGCGGGATCGAGCCGGACCTCGCGACGCCGTCCGCAGATCACCAGTCCACCGCGGCGCGCGTGGCGCTCCTCGGCTTCGACGGGACCGATCGGTTCTCTGCGAGGGAGTCGCGGATGATCCTCTGGCACTACCGCGACATGGGCCCTGCCTGGGTCGCGCTCTGCGCCGCGCTCGACGCCGTCGGCGCCGCGAGCCACGCCGGCCTCGAGCGCCTCAGCGCCCTCGCCGACGCCCACCCCGACTCCCCCGCTATCCTCTGGCTCGCCGAGATCGCCTGTCGCGTCGCCCGCGACGACAAGGCCCTTGCGCGCGCCGCGCAGCTCGACGCCCTCCTCGACTCTGGCACCCTCGGCCAGAACGCCCCTCACCTGGTCTATATACTCAAGCACGGTCGCGAGCACGAGATGGCCAAGAACGGGACCGCCATCCACGACGCCTGGCTCCGCCTCGGCGGGATGCACCGCCCCGAACCCCCGCACGAAGACGCCCGCGACAAGCTCACCCCCGCGCAGCGCGCCGCCATCCGCCGCGGCGCCAAGCAGGGTTTACCCGGGGCGGTGGCGATCGTCGCCATGGATGCCTTCTACGACCGCATCATCTCCGAGGAGCAGCGCGAAATCGCCCTGGAAGGGCCGTTCCGCGGCCTCCACTCCCCCCCTCCGGAGGTGGGGAAGATGGTGGATCACGCGCTGCACTACCTGATTCACGGGTTCCGGGAGGCGTACTCGCTGGAGCTGCTGCGGGACGGGATACCGCGGCTGGAGGCTTGGCTCTCGGAGGCCCAGGGATCGGCGGAGAAGTCGGGGAAGTCGGGGAACGAGGCGATCTGAGCGAGCGGCGGGCCTCTCCGGCCGGCGCCCGGTGATTTCCCGCGCCGTGGGGGGGCGCCGAGCTTGCTCCCCGCGGGTTTTTTGCCTCCTCAGACGAATCTGTGGGCCTGTTGCGGCTCTGGCAGGTGGCCGAGCGTAAGCCCCTTACAGTCAGCCTGAGTGCGTAGACCTCGGTCTCCCACCATGCTCTGGACATGGCGAAGACGACGAGCTTGCAGGTCAGTGGCCGTGGCCGCGTGAA
>Ga0105048_10000790_pt1 | contig 49937 bp, 34 predicted proteins | sample MAT05_FD_78382 | JGI IMG/M metagenome (GOLD analysis project Ga0105048, IMG submission 78382) | Freshwater microbial communities from Lake Fryxell liftoff mats and glacier meltwater in Antarctica - MAT-05 | ecosystem: Environmental > Aquatic > Freshwater > Ice > Liftoff microbial mat | place...
CGGCGGTACGATCCCTATCCTGCTCGACCAAATGCGTCGCGACGGTCGTCTCCAAGCCGGGCAAACACTCTGCTTCTTGGCGCTCGGCGCCGGGCTGCATTGGGGCGCAGCCGTCGTGAAGACCTGACACCGGCAGCGTTGCCTCGTGCCGGCCGCCTTCAGTTCTTGGGTTCGCCCTTGCGTGCCTTGGCCCAGCGTCGGTAATCGCCTGGGGTGTGCCCGGTCACCTTCTTGAACGAGCGAATCAAGTGATGCGGCGATTGAAAGCCGCAGTTGATGGCGATTTGCGCCGTTGGCAGGTTGGTGGTGCGCAAAAGCATCTTGGCGTGTTCGACCCGGACGTTGCGCAAGTAGGCCAAGAACGACGTGCCCGTCGCATGGCGAAAAATGCGACTGAATGCGGGCACCGAGAAGCCGGCTTTCTTTGCCACGTCCGGCAATCGCAACTGGTCGGCGAAGTTGTCCTTGAGAAACTGCAGGCTCGATTCGAGCCGAATGCTCTTGGGTCCTTCGAGCGCGCGTGACGCGTAGAAGCTGAGCCGGCCAAGGACGTCCTTGAAAGTCTCGATCAGCTTGGAAACGCTGGCTGCCTCTTCGAGCTTGCGCGAAAGCTCGTCGGCCAGTTGATCGACGGCCTTGGTGTTGATGGAGTGCCGCTTCTGCACGCCCGCAATCAAGCGAAACACCGTGGCCAAAAAATGGCTGCGCACGACCTCGAGGCGTTCGCCCGAATAGACCAGCACCTCGCGCACGTACTTGTCGGAAGCCAGCTTGATCTGATCGATGGCAGCCCGATCGTAGGCGTCAGTCAGCGTCTGCATGGCCGTGTGCACGTCGGCGTACCGCACCTCGCGCTCTTCGGACGTGAACTTCTCGTCGAAGAACAACACGTCCTTCTCGAGCTGTACGCACAAGTGCAGCGCATGAATCGCCTCTTGGTACGACACCGAGAGCGGCTCGCCCGGCGGCACGCTAGGCCCGATGCCGACGACCGTCTTGGTGCCCTGTTTGCGGGCGATCTCCTGGATCAGGCGAGCGCGATCGCGCAGCTCGGCGCGCGCTGCAGCGGGGCTCTTCTTGGGATCGGCCGAGGTCACGAAGAACGCACCGTAGTCGCCGAGGTGATTTGCCGCCGTGTGCGACATTTCGAACGTGCTGCGGATCAGCTCGCGCTGCAGCGTGAAGTTGTGGACCAACGTCTCGACGCCGTCACGTTCTTCGTCGGGTGGGTCCAGGGGCATCAGCGCGATCACCGTGGTCGGCAGGCGCTCGATCTTCATCTCCTCGCGCATCCAGTCGGCCAACTTGCCTTCGTGGTACCAAGGGGTCAGCCGGAACTTTTCAGACGAAACAGCGCTGTAGACCCAATCGAGGTTTGGCCAGTCTTGGACGAAGAACTCGCGCCGCACTTGGTCGACGCGCTTGTGATGATCGGTTGGCAGCTCCGATCGCGTCAGATACTGGCTGAAAAGCAGACACAGTTGCTCGAGGCCCCGCAACACGGGTTCGCGGATGATTGGCAGCTGTAGCGCCATCTTGACGAAGCGCACGAAGTCGGGGTTCGCGCTGGCCGCCTCGCGCCCCGTGATCGATTGCCACGATTGGCACAGGCCTTCCCACGTAGGTGGCACGGTCAGGAATTGACCGGCGTGGAGGAAGGTTTGACCGTCCGGATCGCCCGGCACCGGAAAGAACAGATCCGAAAAGCCATGCAGACGACCAACCATCATGCGCTTTTCGCGAGTCGCCTGTTCCATGGTGGCCTTGTAGTAGCCATCGCGCATCTGATCGCGACCATAGAAGATCTCGAAATGGAAGGGCTGGATATGCTGCCCTTCGATGTTCAGCTCCATCCAAGTGAGCGCGTCCTGCTCAGTCCTGCGGATGAGCCAGAAATTCGGCTCGCGGTGCAGGTGAACGATGTTGTGAATCCAGTAGTACGACTGGACTTCATCGAACCAAGGACGTTCTTCGCTGATGGACGTGGAGAAGATGACACGCCTGCTCGGACGAACCAAGAACGGCCACCTCGAACGAGCAGCGAGGTGGCGTCCCAGGGGTGGGTTAGTGGCTCGCGGCTGCCTTGAACGCGCGCGAGAACTCGGAGTCCGAGGCGATGCCGGCCGGACGCACCGGAGCTTCTCGGTCGTTCGCCTGGGTGGCGCGCTGCTCGAACTTGGCCTTGTGTTCGGTCAGCTCGGCGTCGTTCTCCGAGATGCGCTCGGGAGGCAGAGACGAGCCGATCGCCGTCGAAATGGCGCGGTCGGGAGCTTTGAGCGCAGCGGCCGCAACAGGCGTCTGCTCGCCGGGTGCCAAGAAAAAGAGCCCTCCCAGAGCAGCTGCACCCACCAGGCTAAATGCGGCCGGCCGCTGCCAGCGACCTTTGCGAAACTCGGCGTGCGGATCGCGAAGATTCGGGGCAACCGCACCGGGCTGGGCGACGAGCGGTGCCGCCGCCTGTGCTGCAATGACGCGTCCAGCAGGAGCCGGTGCAGCCATGGCGAGCGGAGCCACGGCAGCGAAGGCCGGAGCTGCCGGCGAACTCGAATCGGCCCGGGGGGCGCCAGCAAAATCCAAGAAAGGATTGGACGCCTCAGCCGGTGCTGCTTGCGGTACGGGCCAAGCCGCAACGACGGGCGCCGCAACCTCGGCATGGCGCACGGGCGGAGCGGGCGGACGACCCGGCGCGCGCTGGGGCGGACCCGGCGGACCCGCTGCAGCAACCCGCTGCGCTCCACACGCCGGACAACGGAGGGCAGCCGCGCCAGAGGTCGGTGCGTTCGACAGATCGTGGTTGCAGTGCAAGCATCGCGCAGCGTGACTCATGGGTGCGTAGCCTATCCGGGAACCGGCCGAGGATCCGGTACTTTCGCACCCCAGCACGGACGATCCCCAGGTCGGCTGAACTCGCGTCTCGGGATGAGCCGATGCGGCGCGTTCGCCATCCTGTTCATGGAAGCGACAGCGGGCGCCGTCTCGAGCCCCCAAGCGACCACTCCCGACGAGCCGATTCAGGCCCCACCCACGACAGCTCGCGACGAGGACGCGCCGGTGAGCGTGCCCTATGTCGATCCACCGCCGTCGAACTTTTCTGGTGTCGCTATGGGTTCGCTGCGCCACACCCGCAGCGGCCTGCTCCTCCGACCGACGCTCGGCCTGGGTGTCACCCATATTTTCCGCCGCACCGAGCAGAGCTCGACCGACGGGACGGGACCGACTTCGGGCTCGTCGGCCATCACCGCCGTGCCGCTCGAGTTCCGCGGCCTCATCGGTGGCGCATTGTCGCGCGACGTCGTGCTCGGAGGTTTTCTCGGTATCGCGCAATCGCCAGGTGCAACCTTCGCGTCGACGGGTGACGATTCGCTCAGCTTCGAAGAGGGCATCGCTCTGCAAATGGTCGGCGCCCAGCTTCTCTTCTTCGTCGACTCGGCGTCGCCGTGGCAACTCGGAGCATCGGTCGCCTTCCTGAATTGGTCGGCGCACGAGCCCGGTTCGGACGGCAAAGTGCCAGGCGGCGCCGGCATATTGGGTACGCTCGAGGCCGGCTACCATTTGTGGGTGGGTCCGCGCTTCGAACTCGGGCTTGTCTTCGATCTGGATCTGGGCGCGACTCAAAACGGTCAGGTTTTCCGCATCAGTGAGGTCCTGGTCCAAAATAGCGAGACCTCGTTCCTGATTCGCGGCAGTCTCGCCATCGCCCTCTCGTACTATTGAACCTTCGACTGCCCCTCGCTCATGACCCCCGGCTTCCTCTCGTGTCGCATCTCGCACATCACCCAATGGGCGCCGGGTTTGCGAAGTATGCGACTCGATCATGTTTCTTCGCGCTTCGTGGCTGGGCAATTTTTCCAACTCGCGCTCAGTGAAGACGGCATGACGAACAAGCGTTCGTACTCGGCGGCGTCCAAGCCCGGTGAACCGCTCGAGTTCTTGATGAGCGAAGTGCCAGCCGGCGTGCTCACCCCCGCCATCTTCCGATTGCGCGAAGGCGACGAACTCGATCTGGATCCCACACCGCTGGGCTACTTCACGCTCGACGAAGTTCCCGACTGCCGCGTGCTCTGGCTGATTTCGACCGGCACCGGGCTCGGGCCAACGCTTTCGATGTTGCGCCAAGGCAGTATTTTCAAGCGCTTTGCGCAGATTTGTGTCGTACACGGTGTCCGCGAGACGGAGCAGTTGGCCTACGCGAACGAACTGCGCGAGCTCGGTCGTACGTGCGGTCTCGCCTACTTGCCTGTCGTTAGCCGCGATGCGCCGCCGTTCGGCGGCCTGGCAGGCCGGGTCACCCAGGCTTACGAGAGTGGCGCGCTCGAGCGCTCTGCTAGCCTGGCCATCGACGCGGACGCGCACGTCCTGCTCTGCGGCAACCCAGAGATGATCGAAGACATGACCGTGCTGCTCAAAGCGCGCGGCCTCAAGAAGCATCGGCGACGTGAGCCCGGACACTTCAACTACGAGAAGTACTGGTGAGCGACGCACCCGAACTGTTGGTGGTCGGCGCCGCCATCTTGCGCGGGGCGACGTGCCTCGTCGGGCAGCGCCCGCGCGGCGGGTCGTTCGGGGAACGCTGGGAGTTTCCGGGTGGCAAAGTCGAGGGCGGCGAGACTCCCGAGCAGGCCCTCCAGCGCGAGATCGGCGAAGAGCTTGGCGTCGCCATCGCCGAACTCGAGTGGGCAGGTCAGGGGCACGTGCTCGCGGGCGGACGCCACATCGTGCTCGACGTCTATTTCGCGAGTCTCGCAGCTGGCGAGCCCCGAGCCCACGTGCACATCGAGCTCCGTTGGATTCGAGCGAGCGAGATCGAGAGCTTGGCTTGGGCCGATGCCGATCTGCCGATCTTGCCGGCGTTGCGGGCTCGATTACTCGAGCGCGAAAGCGAGCAGTCTTCGGCTGGCTGGGCCCAGGAGCTGCACCAAAAGTAGTGCGATGTGGGCACAAAAGCGTCTAGGCCTACTCAGCTCGGCGTCTTTCACATGCTAGCATGATCATTGCTTAAGATTTTGTTCCTCGTGCCGCGGGCCAGGTCCCTCTGCGGGGATACTTCATTTGTCAGCATTCCTGCCTTTCTCTCAGCCCTTTTCGTTCCCACCTGGCTCTCGCAAACGCGCAAACGTTGCAGAGCACGCAATTTTGTTCGAATCGGCTGGATCTCGAGTCACGCGCTTTCCCTTCTGCCTGCTTGCCCCCATGACCCGAACCAAGTCTCAGTTTTCCTCGAGTCCCTGGCCTGCCTCCCGTGAGTTGCGGCTGGCGGTGGCCTTCCTGACGCTCGTGATTCTCACCGCCTGCGGCACGAGCGACCGCCCACCGGGACTCAACGATTCCGATGGTGGCGACGGCAACGGCCAGATCCCCGATCCGACGCCGTGTGAAGACGGTTCCTCGCGAGCCTGTGGTGTGACGCTCTCACAAGCCAATGGCGTGAAGTCTTGCTACCGCGGCACCGAGTACTGCGACGGCGGACACTGGTCCGAGTGTACGGACGGCGTGGTCACGAAGGAGCCCGATCACACCGAGGCGCAGCTCGACGAGATCTCGAAGATCTTGTCGATCAGCTCGGCCGCAAAGTGCATCGGCAATCCTTGCGATCCTTCGTGCATGTTCTTCGACGAGAATCCCACCGACATCACCGGCGGTAGCGCAACGAGTCTGCCGGCCTACCCAGGCCAACCCCCGACCTGTACGCATCCCTTGTGCACGACCGGAGCCGCGCTCGCAGCGAGTTGCAACCCCTGTGTGGCTTCCGTTTGCGCCGTGAACTCGGCTTGCTGCTCCACCTCTTGGACCAGCGCCTGCGTCGACCTGGTCTACACGGAGTGCGCCAACGTCCGCCCGCCGCTCAACTTGTGCGCCTTCGGTCTGTTCTCGGACTCGACCGTGGTGCTCGCCAACCGTTCGTCCAGTGACTCGGCGATCGGCGCCTACGGCGACATCACCATCAGCACGGACTCGGTCTTCAAAGGTGTCATCTCGACCGGCAACATCACCTTTGCCAACCTGAACGGCATCAATTATTCGGCGCCCCTGGGCATCCAGGCCAACGGCTCCGTGTCGTTTGCCGCCTCCAACAGCGTCATCACGTCCAACATCTCGGCTGGTGGAGAAGTCAGCCTTGCCGGCAACATCAAGATCTCCGGCCAAGTGGTGGCCGGAACCAACATCAGTGGCCAGGCGGGATCGCAAATCTGGCAGAACGCCTATGCAATCGGCACCATCTCGGGCGTAGCGGTCAGTCCGGGCACCGCCTACCCGGCCTCGGGCGTAACGCCGCTACCAGTGAGCTTGCCCCCGCAGACGGCCGGCACGTCGATTCCGACCCTGCCGACCATCTGTACCGGCACCGCGAACTTTGCGGCGTCGAACACAGGCGACGTCGCGACGGTGAGCGGCCCGGGCAGCTACGGGAGCGTGAGCGTGACCAGCGGTGCCACGCTCAGGCTCGTGGGCGGCGGCACCTATTTCTTCAGGTCGCTGGCCGTCGGAGGCATCCTGCAGCTCGACTCCAACGGCGTGGCCGGCGCGACTTGGGACATCCGTGTTTGCGCGGGCGGCAGTGTTAATCTCGGCAACGACACGAAGGTCCAGGGAGCAGGCGTCGGCATGACCAACGACTCTACCGGTGTGTTGTTGGCTCCCGATCGGCTCACGCTCTACTACGACGGCGCAAGCACCATCAACATGGGCGTCGATGTGTATTGGAGCGGCATCATGCTCGCTCCGCGTGCGCGGATCTCCAAGTCCAACGTGAACGTCCCGATACCCACCAACGCGCAGATCGCGGCAGGTACGCGGGCCGCCCCCATCAACGGCGCTCTCTGGGGTCACTCGCTCAACGTCGGCACCAACGCGGCAACCAAAACAATCCCCGGGACGGTCTGTGAAGGCTTGGCGATCGCGTCGACTTTCCCGGCCAATGTCTGCCCGGTAATCGACAACGGCGCGCCGCCAGCCATCAACCAGCCCTGCTCCACGGGCCGGGATTGCCAAATCAACCACCGCTGCGTCGAACCGAGGACCAACGGAACGTGTGCCCATTCCAAGTGCGTGGTCGGCAACAAGCTCAGCGCCGGGTGCGACGAGTGCGTGCAGCGCGTTTGCGCCAAGGACGCCAGCTGTTGCAACAGCACCTGGAGCCAAGCCTGCGTTGGTCTGGTCGCCACCCAGTGTGACGCCACCTGTGGTACCGCTGACTGCGGTCAGGCCCTCTGCGACGTCGGTCCCGCCATCAATTCGACCTGCAGCACCTGCGTCGCCAACGTGTGTGCGGCCATGCCGTCATGCTGCACGACGGCTTGGACCAGCGCCTGTGTCGACAAGGTCTACGATCTGTGTGGCTCGGGCGTGCCGCGGTCGTCGCCCATCGGCACGTCGATCTGCGATTACTCGGTCTACGGCAATGGCCCCCTCGCTCTCCAAGGTGGCTCCAGCGAGTACGTGACCATCCGAGGCGGCAAGGTCAGCGGTCAGGGGTTGGGTGCTCTCGCCATCAACTACTCCAACGTTTACGACGACGTGCTGACGGCTGGCACCCTTGCCATCAACTACTCCAACATCCACGGCAGCGTCGTGCAGAATGGCGCGGGCGCCGTGAGCACCTTTTTGACGACCATCGACGGCCAAACGGTGACCGGCGCCAACATTCCCACGGCGGCCCGTCCCACGCGCGCCCTCACCTGCCCTGGCACGACCGCGACCACCGGGGGGTCCATCGCGCCCGGCAACTACGGCGCCGCTGCCGTGCCCAACGGCGGCACGTTGACGCTGAGCGCTGGCACCTACAGCTTCACGTCCCTGACCCTGGGCACCGGTGGCGCGACGGGCGCCAGCCTGGCTCTGCCGGCCAGCGGACGAGTCACTATCAACGTTTGCGGAGCCGTGGTGTTCGATACCCATTCGCGCATGACCGGGCTCAGTCCCAGCACGGCGATGAACGTGGACATCTACGCGACGGGGGCCATCACGCTCAACGGCAACAATACTGCCTACGGCATTTTGAACTCGAACACCCAAGCCGCCGTGTTGAACGCATCGACCGTCTACGGCATCCTCCTATCCGGAGGTGGCGCCAGCGTGAGTTCCGGATCCACCGTAGACACCACGGGCCTCGGAGACTCCTGCCGCGCGCTCGGCCACGATCCGACTGCGCAGAGTCTGTCGAGCTCAGAGAGGCTCTGTGCCTACGCCGCTTACTCGAAGACCGAACTCGTCACCAACAACAACACCACGATCACAGGCGACGTGGGGGCCGGGACTGTCGGCATCTCTACGGATAGCGGCACCTTCAATGGCAACCTGTTGAGCCGAGGCTACATCCAGGTGAACAACACCTCGCTCGTCGTCCAGGGCGATGTGCGCGCCAGCGGCGCCATAACAGGCACCCCGACGGTCTACGGCACCAAGCAGGGCTCCGATGCCAGCGTCCCGGTGCCAACCTTTCCGGCCTATCCGTTCACGTGCCCGACGGGCGGCGCCGCGCAGCCCAACGGTGGCGTGTTGGCTCCCGGGCCTTACGGCAACGTCGTAGTCAATGCCGGCGAAACGCTCACGCTCAGTGCGGGCAACTACTTCATGAGCCAGCTCGGCTTGTCCTCCAACAGTACCATCGTGCTGCCGTCCACTGGCACAGTGAAAGTGTACGTGTGTGGCACGGTCTATGTCGGCCAGATCGCCAATCAAGTGGGCATCGCCTCTGGTGCGGATGCTCTCCGTTTTCAGATTTTCTCCAACAGCGCCTCAAGCCCAGCCATCGAGATCTCACGCAACGACGTAACGACGCCTTGGAATGGAGTGCTGGTAGCTCCGCAAGGTGGCGTGCTGGTCAATACCAACTCCCGCCTGAATGGCCTCGCCTGGGGCCAGACGCTCAACACCGGCACCGGCGCAATCATCGATTCGACCGGCGCCCTGGGCGCAGCCTGCGAAGCGCAAGGCCTTGATGCGAAACCGCCTTGCCCTGCCTCCCTCACTCCGACTGCGCCCGGAGAGACCGCGCTTTGCGTCCACAATGCGCCGACCTACAAGGATGCAACGTGCATCGGCTACGACTTGGCGGCGGACATTCCGTGCGGCAACAAAGTTCCCGTCTGTAATCACGGCACAACGGACTTCTCTGGCTCGGTCGTGGTTGGCTACTGGGCGGACTCCAAGCGCGTGATGTCCGCGTCCTACCCTTTGTTGACGAGCGCGAACGGAACATGCTCGCAGACGGTGACGATTGCAGCTGGCGCTTGTGTGGACGTGACCTGCGCAATTCCCGCTGGCACGCATACGGTCATGGTCGATCCTGGTGCGGTGTTGGCTGAGTGCGATACACGTCGCTTGGACAACTGGAGCGTCGCCGATGGTCGCACCTGCGGAGCGGGAGTGACCGAAGTCGTTTACGACTACAAGGCAACCTGCACCGTTGCAGGAACCCTTCCTCGCTGGGGCCTGTTGACCTGGAACACACAGACGCCAGGGACTTCGGCCATCATCTTCTCAGCCAAAGTTGCCGCCGGTGACGCCTCCAACCTGAACGGCGGCACCTACACCACCGTGGGCACAGCGCAGCTTTCGCCCAACACCCAACTTTGCAGCAACGGCGGCCCAAATCCCACGTGCCCCGTCGATCTGACCAAGCAGCTGAACCTGTCAGGCTCACAGGGCGAACACCTGAGGATGCGCATGCAGTTCTCCGGGTCGGGGACGGTTTTACGCGACTGGATCATCACCTACAGTTGCGTCTACGACCAATGAGGTTCCACCCCCTCGCGTCCAATCCTTCTTCCTGAGCCAGCGCGTGCCGACACCTAACCTCCCAGCTTTCTTTCTTGGCAGATCTTGGCGTTTCGTCTCCGTGCTCTCTCTGGTGAGCGGAGTCGTCGTGGGCTGTGGAGACGGCGGTGACGTGCCAGGCACGGGTGGCAACCGTACCGACGACGAGGGCGGCGAATCGGGCAAGGGCGGAGAGGGAGGAAGCGGCGCAAGCGACTCCGGCGGCTCGGGAACAGGCGGTGGAGACGCGCCGTCGTCTTGCGAGGACATCAGTTGCGTTCGGGGAGCGTGCAACGACAAATCGGGAACTGCCGTCTGCGTCTGTAGCGACGGCTTTGGCGGGCCCGACTGTGAGGACGTCAACGAATGCACTAGCGGCGAAGGCTGCGGTGTGGGTGGGCAATGCGTGAATACGTTCGGCAGCTTCTACTGCCAATGTGACTTTGGTTTTACGTCGAATGGTGACTCCTGCGATGACGTCAACGAGTGTGACGACTCACCCTGCGCGCCCGACGCCACCTGCAGCGACGTGGCGGGAGGCTACGGCTGCGCCTGCGATGACGGCCCCAGCTACGGCAACGGATATTTCTGCGCCGCCAGCGATCCCTGCGCGGGAAGCCCCTGCGGCGCGGGCGCGACTTGCATCGGGACGGCCGGAGGCCACGTCTGTCAGTGCCCAGCCGGCAAGTCCGGTAAGACGAGTTGCGCTTCGACCTGCAACAGCTTGCCGGTCACCGATCCGGCGCTTATCCAAGCCATCAAAGCCCAGCTTGGCATCGACATCGGGGCCATCGTGCCCGCCCAACACCTTGCCGGACGATCCTCGCTTTCGGCCGTCGGCGTACAAACGTTGGATGGCCTCGAATGCTGGCCCGGGCTCGAATACCTCGACCTGACCGGCTCGCCGCTCAGCGGCGCTGGCGCGCCCAGTGACCCCACGCCCGTCGCCGCCCTGGGTTCGTTGAATCGCCTACGCGGCCTCACCCTGGGCTGCGTGGCGCTCACCAGCTTGGACGTGCTCGAAAATCACCCTTCGCTCACCAGGCTCACAGTGAGCCAGCAAGGCTGCGCGAACGCCAACGCTTTGACCGACTTCTCGGCCATCGCTTCGTTGAGACAGCTCGAGGGCCTGACGTTGACCGCGGTCGAGCTGGGCAACGCTTCGTTCGTTTCGGGATTGTCAGCCCTGAAAACCGTGGACCTCTCGCAAAACGAACTTGCGAACGTGACTCCCTTCACCGGCCTTCCACTCCTGCAGCAGCTAGGTCTTTCAGCCAATCAGCTGAACGATGCGGCAGCGCTAGGCGGCGTCGCGAGCCTCGTGACTCTCGACGTCTCGTTCAACAACCTGGACTCCCTCGCGTGGGTCTCGGCATTGACGGGCCTCGAGGACCTCTATGCTTCGAACAACGAGCTTCAGACGATACCCAATCTGGCCACATTGACCGCCCTACGGGTGCTCTTTCTGGCCAACAACCAGATCGCCGCCGTCACTTCGATCGCCAACAACACGAGTCTAGGTTTGGTCGACCTGAGCGGCAACGACGTGACGGACCTCGAGCCGCTCGTCGGCTCGGCTTTGGGCGGCGAGCTGGGGATGTTCGGCAACCCGCTCGTGTGCGCGGCGCAGAAGCCGATCATTCGTACGTTGGCCGGCCAGGGCCTGCGCGTGACTAGCTCTTGCCCCTGAGGACCGCACGACGGGCGCTTCAGCAGCCGTCAGGACCGTACGACGGGCGCTTCAGCAGCCGTCAGGACCGTACGACGGGCGCTTCAGCAACCGTCAAGACCGCACTGCGCGCCTTCGGCCAGGCTCGCTTCGGGCTCGGGCACGTACTCCGCGTTGGCGCGATCGAGCACCTGAAGCAAGTACTCCGTCGGCTGCGCCCCTGATACGCCATAGCGGCCGATGACGAAGAACGGCACGCCGCTGACGCCCAACTCACGTGCCGCTGCTTTGTCGGCTGCAACTTCGTCGGCGTACTGATCGGAAGCGAGCACGGCCGCGACCTCGTCTGCATCGAGACCTGCCTCGACGGCGACGCGCGTCAGCTGGGCGTGGTCGCCCAAGTCGACGCCTTCGCTAAAATACGCCTTGAAAAGCCGCTCCTCGAGCTGATTCTGCAAGCTACGATCACCCGCCAGCTGGATGAGGCGATGCGCGTCGAAGGTACTGGCCGGAACCGCCTTGCCGAAGTCGAAAACGATGCCGTCCTTCTGTCCGGTCTGCGTCATCTGCACGAGCATGCCTTGGGCGCGCGACAGCGGAAAACCATACTTCTTGGCTAGTCGTTCGGCGTAGCCGAGATCGTTCTTGCTGCCACGCGACGGATCGAGTTCGAACGAGTGCCACTCGACATCGACCGCTTCGCCGAATCTCTCGACGGCTGTCTCCAAGCGGCGCTTACCTACGAAACACCACGGGCACGCGACATCCGACCAGACATGTACCGTGAGGGCCATGGGCCCAAAGTAATGCCTGGAGCCCGCGAGGGAAGGCCTGCGGGCAAGAAATGCTCAGGCCGCTTCGGCTGCGCTGCCGCGCAGGGCGCCCAGGATTGCCTCGATGTTCTTCCGGGCGTCACCGAACAGCATGTCGGTGTTTTCTTTGTAGAACAGCGGGTTGTCGACGCCAGCGTAGCCACTCGCCATCGAGCGCTTCATGACGATGGTGGTCTTGGCCTTCCAGCATTCCAGCACGGGCATGCCGTAGATGGGGCTCGACGGATCTTCCATCGCTCCGGGGTTGACGATGTCGTTGGCGCCAATCACCAGCACCGTGTCCGTGTCGGAGAAGTCGTCGTTGATCTCATCCATCTCCAGCACGATGTCGTACGGCACCTTGGCCTCGGCCAAGAGCACGTTCATGTGACCCGGCAGGCGACCAGCGACGGGATGGATGGCGAAGCGTACCTTGGTGCCGCGCTGACGCAGCAGCTTCACGATCTCGTAGAGCGGATACTGCGCCTGCGCGACGGCCATACCGTAGCCGGGCACGATCACGACACTGGACGACTCTTTCAAGATCTGCGCGGTCTCCAGAGCGCCGACGCTGGTGGCTTCGTCCTGCGCGGCAGCACCTGCCGCGGGCGCAGAGCCGCTGGTCGCGCCGAAACCACCGAAAATGACGCTGGCAAAAGAGCGGTTCATCGCAGCGCACATGATATAGCTCAGGATCGCGCCGCTGGAACCGACAAGCGCGCCGGTGATGATCAACAGATCGTTGCTCAGCATGAAGCCTGCGGCAGAAGCCGCCCAGCCCGAGTAGCTGTTGAGCATCGACACGACAACGGGCATGTCGGCGCCACCGATGGCCATGACCAGATGAACGCCCAAGATGCCGGCGAGACCCGTCATGATCATCAGGTTCTGCAGGCCGCCGTGATCGGGCTGGCCGATGAAGCCGACGCACAGCCAGATACTCGTTCCGACGATGGCCAGGTTGGCGACGTGTCGACCCGGCAGGAGCAGAGGCTTGGAGCTGAAGCTGCCGCGCAGCTTGCCAAACGCGACTACCGAACCGGTGAAGGTCACCGCGCCGATGAAGATGCCGACGAACACTTCCACTTCATGAATGACGCCTTCGGCGCCCGCAAGGTCGTAGTTCGGGTCCAGATAGCTCGCAAAACCGACGAGCACGGCCGCCGCTCCCACGAAGCTGTGCAGGATGGCGACGAGCTCGGGCATGCTGGTCATGGCAACGCGCGCCGCCAGGGTGGCACCGATGATGCCGCCCAGCACGACGACCGGCACGAGCACCGTAAAGCCTTCGGCCTTGAGGTGCAGCGCGGTGACGGCGATGGCCAGCGACATGCCCAAAATGCCATAGGTGTTGCCGCGCTTGGCCGTGGCCTGCGTGGCCAAGCCACTGAGGCTCAAGATGAAGAGTATGCCTGCGAATAGGTAGGCGACCGTGATCAGTGTGAGAGGCATGGTGTGTCCAGATCCGATTGCAGGGTCAGCGCGTGAACATCTTCAACATGCGCTGGGTGACCAAGAAGCCACCTGCGATGTTGATGGTTGCGAGAAAGATGGCCAAGGCGCCCAAAATGGTGACGGGGCTCGTCACGGGTCCAGAGACCTGGAGCATGCCGCCCACGATGATGATGCCGCTGATGGCGTTGGTGACGCTCATGAGCGGGGTGTGGAGCGAAGCGCTGACCTTCCAAACGACCTGCCAGCCGACGAAAATGGCCAGAACGAACACCGTCAGGTGGGCGACGAAGGCAGCCGGTGCGACCGCGCCGAGCAGCGCGAGTGCGGCTCCGATGCCGAGCAGCGACAAGGTCGAACGCACCGCATTCTGCTTGGCCTTTTGTTCGGCGCTGGGGCCTTTCTTGTCGCGGGCCGGCTCGGCCTTCTTGGCGACCTCGCGCGGGTGCGTCGCCGGAGGCGCGGGCCAGGTCACGGCGCCCTGGTGCGTCACCAGCGCCCCTCTCAGCACTTCGTCGTCCAGGTTGACGTTCCACTTGGCAGCGCCGCCGATGTCGCTGAGCAAATGGACCAGGTTCATGCCGTACAATTGGCTCGCCGTCGGAGCCATGCGGCTCGGCAAATCGGTGAAGCCGGCGATCTTCACGCCGTTGTTGTCGACGACGGTGCCGGGCACGGTGAACACACAGTTGCCGCCGGCCTCGGCAGCTAGATCCATGACCACACTGCCGGGGCGCATGGCCCGGACCATCGCTTCATCGATCAGCTTGGGCGCTGGACGGCCCGGGATGAGAGCCGTGGTGATGATGATGTCGACCTCTTTGGCCTGCGCGAGGAACAACGCCATTTCGGCTTTGATGAACTCCTCGCTCATCGTCTTGGCGTAGCCACCCTGGCCCGTGCCGTCCTCGGCGAAGTCCAGAAGCAAGAACTCGGCGCCCATCGACTCGACCTGCTCCTTCACGGCGGGGCGCGTGTCGAAAGCACGAACGATGGCGCCGAGGCCGCGTGCTGCACCGATGGCTGCCAGACCCGCGACACCAGCTCCGATGATCAGCACCTTGGCCGGTGGCACCTTGCCGGCCGCCGTCATCTGCCCCGTGAAGAAGCGACCAAACAGATGGGCCGACTCGATGACGGCTCGGTAACCAGCAATGTTGGCCATCGACGACAGCGCGTCGAGCTTCTGCGCGCGGGACACGCGCGGAACCGCGTCCATGGCGAAGGTCGTGATCTGACGCGCGCGCAGCTTCTCGAGTAGCTCGGGGCTCTTGGACGGCCAGATGAAACTGATCAGCGTGGTGCCTTCGCGCAGCAGATCGACCTCGTGGCCGCCGCCCACCAACTCATGGGGGGGCTGCACCTTGAGCACCACGTCACCAGCGGCCCAAGCGCTCGGAGCGTCGGCGACGATGGTTGCGCCCGCCTGCTCGAACAATGCGTCCGAGAAACCGGCCAACTCACCCGCGCCGCTCTGCACGAGCACCTCGAAGCCTTGCTTGTCACGCAAGCGACTGACGGTGTCGGGAGTTGCTGCCACGCGCCGCTCATCGGCGCGACTCTCTTTGACGATAGCGATCTTCATGGGGTGCCCTGGGGCGCCCGTTTAGCAGTCTCGAGCTTTCAGCGCGAACTGAGCCGTTCGAGGTCGAAATCGGCCGCCGTGGCCAGCGTCGCGCGATTTCGACCGCTTTCCTTGGAACGATAGAGGGCAGCGTCAGCCGCCCGAATCAACGACTCCGAACTCGCCCCGCTTCTTTGATCGGTTCCTGCTATACCCAGACTGCAGGTCACGCTCAACGCTCCCGCCGGAATCTCGAGTGCCCGGCCCGAAACGGCCGCGCGGACGCGCTCCGCCACCGAGACCGCCACCTCCGAGTCGCAGGCGCTCAGCACGACGAGAAACTCCTCGCCGCCGTAGCGACCAGCGGCGTCGTAGTTGCGGAGGGCGCTGCGAAATCGCGCCGGGACGCCCGCCAAGACCGCATCCCCGGCTTGATGGCCGTGCCCGTCGTTGATGGCCTTGAAGTGGTCGAGGTCGAGCATTAGCACCGAAACCGATTCGCCGATTCGCGCCGCTCGCCCGAGCTCACGATCGAGTAGCTGCAAGATCGCTTTGCGGTTGAACAGACCCGTGAGCATGTCGTGCGACGCTTCGATGCGGAGCTGCTCGCGGGCCGCGATCAAACTCTGCTGCAGCTCGACCATTCGTTTGCCGGCTCGGAGCCGCACCTCGAGCTCCAGCGGATGGCAAGGCTTGACTAGGTAGTCGTCGGCACCGGCCTCGAGGCCTTCGACCAGATCTTCGATGTCCGTCTTGGCCGAGAGCAAGAGTGTGTAGACGTAAGGCTCACGGGCTTCGGCACGCAGCGTTTTGCAGACATCGAGCCCCGAGATTCCGGGAAGCATCCAATCGAGCACGCACAGCTGAATCTCCGCGTCGTTGCGCAGGAGTCCGAGAGCCGACTCGCCGTCGACGGCGGTCACGACCTCGTAGCCCCAGCGGGTCACCCAGCGTCCCAACAGGGCGCGCGTCGTCGGATCGTCGTCGGTGAGTAAGATTTTCAAGGCGTCCCCCCGGGAACTACAACGGCGGCAGACGGGCTCGGGTTGAGTGCCGCCGCGCTTTCAGCCGGAAATGCCGAAGCGTTCGCGTCGCTCCGCCACGAATTGGGCGTAGTATTCGCTCGGTCGCCCCGAAAGCAACTCGCCCGTTTCGCAGGCGGCCTCCAGCGCCCGCTTGATGTCGCCGACGAGTTTGGACGGCGGCAGGCCGAACTCGGCCATGAGCAGCTCGCCGACCCCTTTGGGCAGCGGGGGCAGCTTCTCGTCCTCGGCGTTCAGCTGCTCGATGCGCTCGCTCAGCTCATGGATGTAGCGGATGCCCCGCCGCTTCTTCTCGGGCCGCTTGGTGGTGATGTCCGCACGCGAAAGGCAAAGCAGGTCGTCCAAATGGGGCCCCATCTCGCGCGTGAACCGACGCACGGCACTGTCGGACCACTGGCCTTCGTAGGAGCTGGCCCGCAAATGGTGGAGCACGAGAAAGCGCACCTCGGAGAACAAAGCCTGATCGGCCTTGAACAGGCGCTCGCGTCGCTCGAGCTTATCGAACATCCGCGCCCCGACCTCGGCATGGCCGAAGAAGTGCACGTCCCCGCTCTCCGAGATCGACCTCGTCTTCACTTTGCCGATGTCGTGGAACAGGGCAGCCCAACGCACCTCGAGGCGCGGAACGGCCTGGATGACCACCTGCTTCGTGTGTTTCCAGACGTCCTTGTGGCGCCACTCGCCGTCGCCAAAACCGACCAGAGCGTGAGCCTCGGGCAATAGCGCCTCGAGCAAGCCCGAGGTGAGCAGGGCGTCGAGACCGGCATCGGCATGCCGCGCCGTGATCAGCCGGTCGAGTCCCGGTCGCAGCTGCTCGCGCCCGAGCCCCGCCATGTCCTCCCGCCGCACGAGCAGAATGGGGGCCGTGGGATTGCCCGTTTCCGCAGCCTCCAAGGCCCTCTCCAGAGCCGCGACCACGCGCTCGGGATTGGCGGGGCTGGGATCGACCGTCTGCGAAGACCCGGGCGTCAGGACGGCTTCACTCATCGAAAAAATTTCGCTGCAGACAGGAATTCTCCGAAACCCGAGCCGGGGCGAAGGGGGCGGCTCTTAGCACAGCCGGAACGGCGGGCGTACCCGAAAGCCCCGAATTTCGGGCCCCCGCCTGCCTTTGGTGTAAGGTCCCCGCATGGTTCGGGCAGGCCAGACGAGCGCGCGGCCGCCCCGCAGCCGCCCGCCACGTGATTGGGGTAAGGCCCTTTCGCGCCTGCTGTGCGCCTTGTTCGCGTGCGTCGGCCTCATCCCCTTGAGCGGCGGGCTGGTGCTCCGCTCGCCCCCCCTGCAGCGATGGGCCGCCGCCGAGACTTCGCGCGTGCTCGACGAGCAGCTGGGGGTGACCGCAACCTTCGCCGTCGAGATAGACCTGATCCCGTTGCGCTTGGCGGTGACGGATCTGGTCGTGCCAGCAAGCGACGGCTTGGGCCCCGCGGTTTCGACTCATCTCGCCTCGATCAGTCCGCGCTTCTTCTCGCTCCTGGCTGGCCGGCTCGACGTCGGCGACATCGAGCTGGAGGAGAGTTCGGTGCGCTTGGTGGTTCGGGACGGCCAGGTGACCAACGTGCACTACCGCTTGCCGAAGAGCAAAGGCGACTCGTCCTTCGAGCTCGAGCGCTCGCCCTTCCGCAGTCTGACCGTCACCAACGCGCGCTTCGACATCGACGTCGAGGGCACCCATGTGCGCACGGATGCGATAGATCTGGATGCTTTCGCCGAACCCGACCTGGCTTTCGACGTCGCGCTCCGTATGGCTGGAGCCACACTGGACCGCTCGCGAGAACGCAAGCAGAAGGACGGCGGTATCGCCTACGATGAAGACCGCTTGTGCGCGCTCGATCTGCGTGTGCTTTTGTCACGTCAGCAAGTGTCGGTGCGGCGCTTCTCGCTTCTGGGCGCCATCGATCTCGATCCATTGCCCGAGACGCGTCCGGGCTGCGACGTCACGGGTGCCGAGAAGCTGGCGGTCCGCCTGTCCCAACTCAAGATCACGCCGCGGCAGGTCGGGCTGCCGCTCGTGCGCGGGCGCGTTTTCGTGCGCGCTCCGGCCGGCATCACCAACCGCTTCGTCGGCACGGACTTGACCGGCTGGGTCGGCTTCTCGGGGGAGGTCGCGCTCGACGGCACCACGCGTTTGCCGGAAGTGAGCGGCCAGATCAGCGGCGAAGGCCTGAGTATGGGGGGCAAGGCAATCAGCAAGCGCCTGACGGGCACGGTCGAAGTCGCGGCGGACGTCGTACGCGTGCCCAAGCTGGAAGCGGATTGGGCCAACGGCACCGCCTGGATCACGGACTTCAAGATCGAGCCCTTTGCCCCCGGTATTCCCTACTCGGTGGCGCGGGTGGAGTCGCGCAACATGAACTTCCCCGGGCTCATGCGCGACATCAACGTCACACGGCACACCATCGTCGACTGGAACTACGATCACGTCGACATCGAAAAGGTGAAGGGTACGGTCAAGCCGTTCGTCATGGCGGGCTCGGTCGACTCGCGGACCAGCAACTTCACCGTCTACAACAAGGGCTTCGACGACCCAGCGCGCTCGCGCATGATCGGCGTGAAGAACGCCACGCTCGTCGGGCACTGGCGCGCCAATGGCAAGAGCCTCGATTTTTACGACGTGCAGACAGCTTTCGGCAACAGCCGGCTGCCGGTCGATTTGGTCAGCCTCAGCTTTGGCGGCGCCGAAACGCCATTGATCGTTCGGCTGAAAGAAGGCGCCGTACTCGACCTTGCCGACGTGGGCCCGATCGCGTCGCTCGAGGTCGCCGGTGTGGCAAAATTGGGCATCGGCATGAACGGGCCGATGGCGCACCCCTCGCTCGACGGCACGCTCAGCGTAAATGGCTTGATGCTCGGCGGATTCGAAGCTGGCGATCTGCACGAGGCCGACGTCCACTTCGAACCATTGTTCGTCGAGTTCAAGAACATGCGCGGCACGAAGCGCGACATGAAGTACCGCGTGCCGACGGCCAAGCTCGACTTCGATGGTCCGGCCACGGTGGCTTTTTCGGCCACCGCCGAGTCTGACCCGTTCGTCGTGCGCGACTTCTTTCACATCTTTCACTTCGACGAAGATCCGCGCTTCGCCCACATCAGCGGCCACGGCAAGCTCAAGGCGGGGGTTCGCTACGTCCTGGGTGGACCGGAAGACGCGTGTGAAACCGGGCGCCTCAGCGTGAGCGGCCACACCGAGCTCAGCGAAGCGGCGCTCCTGGGCGAGCGCTACAGCGGAGCCCAGAGCGACTTCGCGTTCGAGTGGTTCGACATCGACGCAGGCATCCGCGGCTTCCGCCTGGACGTGCCGAGCGTCGTGCTACGCAAAGGCAGCGGCACTTTGTTCGGTCGCGCCACGGTCCAGCGTGGCGGCGCAGTCAGCGGACACTTCGTCGCCACGCGCGTACCCATCTCGCACATCGACGTAGCAGCCAGCCTTTTCGGTCAAGCCGACGGTTTCGTCACTGGAGCCGGGCGCGTCGAAGGCCGCCTCGAACAATTGGCGTTCACGGCCGACCTGAACGTGAGTGAAGTGAGGGCACGCGGCGCGACTCTGCCTCCTTCGGAGTTGCACGTCAGCCTCGTGCCCAAACCGGGACCGCTCGAGACCTCGGGAAAGCTCAGCGCTTGTGGCCGACCGCTCCCGCCAGTTTTCGACGAGCTGGCGCACACGAGCGACGCGAGCGACGCGAGCGACGGTGAATTTCGCGTGAGCGGCGAGCTGTTCGGCAAGCAGCTTCTGTTGCAGGATTTGCAGCTGACGAGCCAGAGGAACCGTGTGCTTTCCGGCAAGATCGAGATGAACAAGCTCGATCTCGGCGCGCTCGTGGCGTTCTCGCCGGGCGCCGGACTGCTCTCGCAGGTGCCACGCGGCATGCTGTCGGGCTCGATCGATCTCGCGCGCGTGTACTTGAAGAAACCGTTCGATTCACGCGCCACGCTGACGCTACGTGAGTTGACGATGGGCGCCGAGGGCTTCGAAGTCGGGCTGACTGAGGGACCTGCCGTGATCGAGCTCGAAGGCGGCGCTGTGACAGCGCCCCGGCTCGCGCTCGCTCTCACTACACCAAGTGGGCAACGCGGCATCCTCGACGGCTCCGCGAGTATGCAGCGCGACCGCAAAGTGGCGGCCAAGCTGATCTTGCGCGAGACGTCTCTCGGCGTCCTGGTCGCGACCGTGCCGGGCATCGCCCGCGCCGAAGGTCGCCTCACCGGCGGAATCGAGGTCCAAGGAGCGCTTTCGGCGCTCGAAACGCGCGGCTTCGTCGAGGTTCAGGAGGGCCGCCTCGTTCTCGCCGGCCTCTCGAGCGCCATCTCCAACTTGAGTTTGCGCGTCGACGTCGACCAAAATGGAATCCGCATCACACGCGGCGAGGGCGACTGGGGCGGTGGCAAGCTCAACGTGAGCGGAGGAGCCCCGCTCACGGGGGGCACACTTGGCACAGCGCGCGCGCGCTTCGTGGCGCGCCAGGTCTCGTTACCATGGGGCGACGACGTGCGCGTCGGCTTCAATGCCGATCTCGACCTCACCCTACCAGCCAGCGGTGGCGAAACCCAGGCACTGCCGCGGCTCAGCGGCGACGTCGAACTGCTCAGCGCCTCGTTCGAGCGCGCGATGACGGCGACGGCGGACATCACCTCGCTCACCGGGCGCGGCCACAAAACCGAAGTCGACGCGTTCGAAACGGGAGAGGATGGTTTGGAGCTGGACGTCGTCATTCGCGGCAAGCGGCCGTTGACGGTGAAGAACGCGCTGGTCGAATGTGCGCTCGAGCTCGATCCCGGCGGTTTGCGCATTTCTGGCACGAATCGGCGCTTCGGCGCGGTCGGCAACGTCGAAGTCGTGCCCGGCGGTCGCATCTTCCTGCGTCGCAACGCCTTCGAAGTGAAGAGCGGCCTGGTGCGGTTCAACGATCCAACTCGCCTGCGTCCCGAGGTGGACGTGAGCGCCGTCACCGATTTTCGCCGCTTCGAAGATCGCAGCGGCACACAGGCCACGGTCAGCTCCACGGCCAGCAACACGGCCGGAGCCGGAGGCAGCTGGCACATTCGCCTGCGGGCCTATGGGCCGCCCGACGACTTGCGCGTCGACCTGACGAGCGATCCTCCGCTGGCCCAAGACGACATCTTCCTCTTGCTTACCGTTGGCCTGACGCGCACCGAACTCGATCAAGCGCGCAGCGCCGGCGTGGGCAGCTCGGTGGCTCTCGAGGCTCTCGGCAGCCTTTCGGGCGCCGAAAGCGCGGTCACGCAGACCGTACCCATCGACGAATTCCGCTTCGGCAGCGTGTACTCGGCGCGGAGCGGGCGCACCGAGCCCACCGTGACCATCGGCAAGCGCCTGAGTGAGCGCATGCGTGCCAGCGTCACCACCAGCTTGAGCGACACCAACGAAGTGCGCTCGAACATCGAGTACCGCGCCACGGGCCAGCTCAGCGTCGAAGGTTCGTACGACAACGCCCAACGGGCCGGCGCACCGGCGCTTGGCAACCTGGGCGGAGACGTGCGGTGGCGTCTCGAATTCGATTGAGCTAGCTAAGCGCCCATGAAGGTGCGTTTGGTTCGGAACCTGAGCTTCGAGGCGGCCCATCGTTTGCCGAAAGTGCCCACGGGGCACAAATGCGAGCGACTGCACGGGCATAGCTTCCGCGTGGATCTGGTGGTGGAAGGCGAAGTGAACCCCGAGACCGGTTGGTTCATCGACTACTCCGATATCGACGACGCCTGGGCGCCGCTGCACGCGCAGCTCGATCACAATTACCTGAACGACGTCCCCGGCCTGGAGAACCCGACCAGCGAGATCCTGGCGGGCTGGTTGTGGACGCGTCTGAAGACGCCGCTGCCCTACCTGACCCGAGTCGTGATTCACGAGACCTGCGACGCCAGCTGCGAATACGAAGGCGACTGAGCGTCGTTTCATGAGCCGAGCCAGAGGTGAATTCTGGTCGATTCTGCGCGTCGGCTTGCCCGTCGCCGCAACCCAATTCGCTTTCATGCTGATTGGTGTCGTCGACACGGCACTGCTCGGACATTCGAGCGACGTCGCGCTCGCCGCTTCGGCCATCGCCAACATGTGGAACTGGGGTTTCCTGTCGTTGTCGGTGGGCTTGGTGCTGGGTGCAGATCCGTTCATCAGCCAAGCGTTCGGGCGGGGCGATCGCGACGGAGTCGCCTTGAGTTCGCAACGCGCGCTGGTCATGGCGACCTTGACCAGCATTCCAGCCTGTTTGGCCTCCGCCTTCACCGAGCCGGCGCTCTTGTTCGTGGGCCAGCCTGCCGACGTCGCGCACGCGGCCGGCGTCTACAACTTGTGGCGCTTGCCCTCGACGCCGGCTTTCTTGGTGTTCGTCGCCCAACGCATCTACTTGCAAGGACGCGGGCACGCGGCTCCGGCGATGTGGATCGCCATCGTCGCGAACGTTCAAAATCTGGTGCTCGGTTGGGCGCTCATCTTCGGCAAGCTCGGCTTCCCGGCCCTCGGACTGGTCGGTGCGGCAGGGGCCGCCACGCTCACGTCTCTAGCCTTGCCCGTCTACCTCGCTTTGTGGATGCGGATCTCGGGCGCACGCCGGGATTTCGAGCGAGCATGGGACCGCCGCTCGTTCTCTTGGGCCGGCTTGCTCCAAGTGCTGCGCATGGGCCTGCCAATGAGTCTGCATTCGGCCATCGAAGCCTGGGGTTTCGTGATTGCCATGCTCATTGCCGGCAAGCTGGGCACGGCGGAAACGGGCGCTCACCAGATCGGCATGAATCTGACGGCATTGGCGTTCATGGTGCCGCTCGGCATCGCCATCGGTGCCTCGGCTCGCGTCGGTAACCTGATCGGCGCACGCGACCACGCTGGCGCCCGACGCACTTTGGCCCTCTCGCTGCGACTCGCGCTGCTTTGGTCGGTCGTCGCGGCTCCGCTGTTCTACGTCTTCGGCAGCGAGATCGGCTCCGTATTTTCTTCCGATCCCGCGATCGTGGCCACGGTGGCCGGACTCTCAATCTACGTGGCGCTCTTCCAGCCATTCGACGCCATTCACGCCGTGAGTGCGGGTGTGCTCCGAGGCATGGGGCGACCAGGGGCCGCAGCCTTGATGAACTTCTTGGGCTTCGCTCTGGGGCTGCCGCTCGCCTACGTTTGGGGCGTGCTCTACGGCGAAGGCATTTCGGCCATCTGGCAGGCACTCAGCCTGCGCCTGTTGTTCGTCAGCTTGGGCGTGGGCTTTTGGGCGCTCCGCACCTCGCGTCGGCCGCTCGACCAACTCGCAGTCGAGCCTCACTCGTGAAGGCCGGGACGGCCTGCTAGGAGGGACTCGTGAAGCCAGCGCAACTCTTGCAGTTCGTGTTCATCGCGGTGGCCGCGTTCTTCGTCTACGCGTTCGTGGCCACGGCCAAAGACGGCGAAACACGCCGCTCCTGCACCGCTCTATGCGCGCTCGCCCCCAACTACGCGGGCCGTAGTCGGCGCGCGCCCGAGTTCGAGTTGCCCAACCTGGCAGGCAAGAAGGTCCGCCTCAGCGACTACAGAGGCAAGACGGTCATCCTCAATTTCTGGAGCAAGACCTGTCCGCCGTGCCTCGAAGAAATGCCCTCGCTGGCAATTCTCGGCCACGCTTTGGCCAAGCGGACCGACGTCGTGCTGGTCACCATCACCAACGACGAATCGGCAGAAGACGCGAAAGCGACCCTGCACTCTGTCCTCGGCGGAGACATTCCGTTCGAAGTCTTGGTCGACAGCGAGAACCTGATCGTCGGCGATAAGTTCGGAACCAAATTGTTCCCCGAGACTTGGTTCATCGACCCGCAGGGTGTCGTCCGCGCCCGGGTCGATGGCGCGCGCGACTGGAGCTCGCCTCTGGCGCTGCAGTTGGCCGAGAGCTTCTCCGCGCCGCTCGCCTGCGGTGTCACCTTCCGAGACGCCAAACCCGACGGACCAGACGCTGCCGTGTGCGGACCGCTGGACTGAGCCTAAATATCTGATTTCGTTTGATAAATTAAACGGAGTTCGAGTTGTGCATTCGCGAGCGACGGAAGTTGCCGCCCGCCTCCGTTCGCCCGCTCCCTCAGCGCCGAAGAGCGCAAGCAGCTGGCCGGTTCGCGACACCCCCCACCGCGCTGAAGCGAACTGGGAGCGGACCGTCGGACTACCGAGGCCGCGCGCGCTCAGTCGAGCGAGAACCGCTTGTTGCCTCGCTTGATGTCGAGGTGCAAGTGGTTCCTGTGCGCGTGGTCGTGATTGGGCGTCAGCATGTGATGAAAGGCGCCGCGACGTGCCATGTCACAGACCAAATTGCGGAGCCGCACGGCCTCGTCAGTCTCCGGTTCGAGGAACGCCTCGGGCCCACACACAGGAGCGTCCAACCGACCGTGAAAGTCTCGCTCGACGTCGAGCTCGCGGCCGTCATCAAGGGTGACGGACACGACGTCCGCCGCCAATGCGTAGGCGTGTTGGCTCTTCTTGCCGTGTCCGGCGGGCAGCCGAGCGCGCGGCCGGTAGAAGCTGTCGATGCGCACCGACCTCACGTGGTGCGCGCGGAGCAGCGGCGTGATGTCGCTGAGTACCAGCGCCAACCGACAATCGATCAGACCGAACGGCGTCTTTTCGGGCGGAACTTGAAAAGTGACCTCACCCAGCTCACCCGAAAATCGCAGGGGCGCGGCGATGCTGTCCACCTTGCCGCAACGTTTGAACGGCAATTTGTCGCGACGCACCTGCTCGAGGCACGTGCTTGGTGGCAGGTTGGCGAGGCGCATGGCCGAACCCTCGAGCAACTCTGCTACGTCCGGCATGGGCTGTCGAAAGGGCAAGAGGCGCGCGGGCGGAGTCAACGGCGGCGCAGTTGGAGCCGCCGCTGCGGAACGGGGCGTGTGCTGACTGGGCGCCAAGACCAAGGGAGCGTGACTGCGAACGGGGCGACTCTTCGTCGCCGCGCTCGCGCCGCTCGTGGCGAAGGCCAACAGCGCCCAAACCCAAACCCCAAAACGCCGCACCTCTCTATCCAAACATGCCCCAAGGCAGAGTCCAGTGCGGCGGCCCGAAATCGGCGCTAAGTGACGCCCTCCCATGGCCCATCGCCCGAACAAGCTCGCCGACGAGACCAGCCCCTATCTGCTCCAGCACGCGAAAAATCCGGTTGCTTGGTATCCGTGGGGGCCCGAGGCCCTCGAGCGCGCCAAGAGCGAGATCAAGCCGATCCTCCTGAGCATCGGCTATGCGGCCTGCCACTGGTGTCACGTCATGGAGCGCGAGTCGTTCGAAAACGACGCCATCGCTGCGCTCATGAACGAGCATTTCGTGTGCATCAAGGTCGATCGCGAAGAGCGCCCCGATCTCGACGAAATCTACATGGCGGCGACCATCGCACTGTCGGGTAGCGGCGGCTGGCCCATGACGGTCTTTCTCACTCCCGAACAAGAGCCGTTTTTCGCGGGTACCTATTTCCCGCCCGAAGACCGCCATGGTCGTCCGGGATTTCCCTCGTTGCTTTCACGCGTCGCCGACCTATGGCGCCAAGATCGCGGGCAACTCCTCGAACAAGCGCACGAATTGACCGAGCACGTGCGCGCCGGCGCACGACTCCCCCAGGCCGCCGCCGTGTCCGCCGAAGCCCTGCGCGTCGCGGCGCGCCAGCTGGAGCGTGAGTTCGACCCCTCGTTCGGCGGTTTTGGGCGCTCGCCGAAATTCCCGCCCAGTAGCGCGCTTGCGCTCTTGCTCCGCTACCACCGACGCAGCGGAGACGCGACCAGTTTGCACATGGTCGAGCGCACTCTCGACGGCATGTCGAGCGGCGGTATGTTCGATCAGTTGGGCGGTGGGTTCGCTCGCTACAGCGTCGACGAGAAGTGGCTCGTGCCGCACTTCGAGAAGATGCTGTACGACAACGCGCAACTCGCCGAGGCCTATCTCGAAGGCTACCAAGCGACGGGTAACGTCAACTACCGGCGCGTGGCGCGGGCAACACTCGACTATGTCCTGAGCGAAATGCAGGCGCCGAGCGGCGGTTTCTTCTCATCGAGCGACGCCGACAGCGAAGGCGAGGAAGGCAAGTTTTTCGTCTTCACGCGCGAAGAGATCAAGAAGTGCCTCGGTGAACCGGACGCCACGCGCTTCTGCGAATTCTACGGCGTGAGCGACGCCGGCAACTTCGAAGGCAAGAACATCCTCACCTTGTGGCGTTCGCAACGCGACGTTGCCAAGCAGCTGGGCATCTCCGAAGTCGCGCTGAACGAAAGCATCGAACGCGGCCGCGCCCGTTTGCTCGAACTGCGCGCCTCCCGCGTCGGGCCCGCCGTCGACGACAAGATCATCGTGTCTTGGAACGGGCTGATGATCCGTGCACTGAGCGAGGGAGCGCTCGTTCTTGGCGACTCACGCTACTTGGAAGCCGCCAGGCGCGCGGCCAGCTACATCCTCGAAGAGATGGCAAGAGCCGATGGCGGGCTCTACCGAACGGCGCGTTCGGGCACGGCTCATCTAGGCGCGTACCTCGAAGACTACGCGTTCTTGGCCGACGGCCTGCTCAGCCTCTACGAAGCCAGCGGCGACTCCGCGTTCCTGCGCGAGTCCATAGCGCTTGCCGAGCGTTTGCTCGCCGATTTTTCGGACGAAGGCGGGGGCGCGTTCTTTCACACGGCCCAGAACCACGAAACGCTGATCGCGCGTTCGCGCGAGGGGCACGATGGCGCACTGCCCAGTGGCAACGCGGTTGCATGTCGCCTGTTGACCCGGCTCGCCGCTCACACGGGTCGCGGCGAACTCCGCGAGCGGGCCGTGGCCGTCGCTCTCGCCTTTGGCGCGCACCTCAAGCGTGCGCCGCGTGCCTTCTGTACCTTGCTCTGCGCCGTCGATGGGCTGTTGGAGACCCCGCTCGAGATAGTGCTGGCGGGCGACGACGACGACGACGAAACACTCCAAGAACTCGCGGGCGTCCTGGCTACGCGTTTTTTGCCGCATCGCGTGCTGGCACGCGTGGGCCCCGAAGGGTCGCAAGCCTCGCCACTCACGGCCGGCAAGGGTCTCGTCGCCGGTCGGGCTGCCGCCTTTCTCTGCGAAGGCTACGCGTGCCAGCCGTCGGTCGGTGACGCCGACTCCTTCGCCCGCCTGCTCGACGAGTTCGAAGAGCGTGCGCGCGTTCGGGGCGCACGCGAACTCGGACGCGGTTCGCTCGAAGGACGCGCTACGGCCAGGGGCACATACCGAGCACGCGAGCGAAGCGGCCTGCCCGAGGCCGCCTTCCGAGAATTCGACGGTTTGCTGCTGAGTCGCCTGGCTTTCGGCAGTTACCGCGTCGGTCTCGATCAACCCAGACACCGCCAAGCGCTCAGCGCTGCCCTGCTGGCTGGCTGGAACGTCGTCGACACCTCACCGGCCTTTGCGCTGGGTGACAGTGAGCGCCTCGTCGGCGAAGTCTTGAGCGAGTTGGTAGCCGCCGGCACACTCGCTCGCGACGAAGTCGTCCTCGTCTCCAAGATCGGCGTCGCTCTCGCCGCGGATGCCGAGCAGCTCGCGCGGCGTAGCGCAGGACGCGACCTGCCTTTCACCGTTTCTCTGCGCTCGGGTGATCCAATCGAGCGCGGCGCGTTCTGCCTTGAGCCGGAGTTCGTCCGGGCGCAAATCCGCGGGTCGCTCGATCGGCTGGGCGTGGAACACCTCGATTTCTGCGTCATTCAAAGCCCCGAGCACCTGTTGCTCGCCGGAGTCGATCGCAGCGAGTTCGAGCGGGCCCTGCGCGAAACCTTTGCCCTGCTCGAAGACGAGGTCGCCAAGGGTCGCATCGGTCGCTACGGCGTGATGACCAACACCGCAAACGAAACGGGCGCACCGGAACGCGTGGATCCCCTTCGTTTGCTCGAGCTGGCGCGCGAGGTCGCCGGCGTTGAGCATCATTTCCGACTCGTCGAATTGCCGATCAACTTGGTCGAGCGCGCGGCGCTCGCCGGCTCGGCGCAGCAGCAGCCGTTGGCCACTCGCGCCGCCGAAGCGGGTCTGTTGGTCGTGGCTTGCCGACCGCTGAGCGCCTTCGCGAATGGCGCTTTGCTACGCTTGGTCGAACCCACGCCCGCAAGCGACGGCGCCCGTGCCACCGGCCTCTCGGCGGCGCGCTACCGCGTCGCCTCGCTCGAGGCCGAATTCGAGACGACGCTTGCTCCGGCGCTGCGCATCGCGGGATTGCTCGGCCCCGACGCCGTGTTGCCGCTCACTCAACGTCTCGGTCAGGTACTCGAGCGCGTCGAAACTCTCGAGCAGTTCGAGCAAGCGGAGTCGACGCTGATCACACCCAAGCTGCGAGCCATCTTGGCCGAGCTCGATCGCGTGCACCAAGGTTTCGACGACGGCAACTGGCGAAGATTCCGCACCTCGTACGTGCAAGCCGTCGGGACCTACCTTGCCTGCGTGCGCGAAGTGGCGGCCGACAAGAATCGACTGCTGCTCTCCGAACTGCACGACGAACTCGCGGGGACGGCCGAATTCGGCGCTCAGCTGTCAGCGGGCAGCGAACGCCCCTGGAATGAGCGTGCTCTCGGCGCGCTCCTTGGCGCGTCCGGTGTCGGTCTCGTGGCCACCGGGGCACGCAACCCCGGCTACGTCGAAAGCGCCACTCGGCTCCTCTCTTCGGTGTAAGGCGTGAGCCGCCCGTGCGTTCTCTCTTGGAATCCCCAAGGAGAGGTCGCCCATGTCACTTCGTTCGCTTTATATCGTTCTCGCTGTTTTTCTGTTGGCTGCCTGCGGCTCGAGCCGTCCGCAACAAGAGGTCGCCGCTTCGCCAGTTCTGCACGGCTCGACCGACGCCCGTCCAGAAGCTCGTCCCTATGCTCCGGCCGAATCGGAGGCGCGCCACAAGTCCGCCGACTCCAGCTACCCAAGTCCGAGCGGCATGGCGCCGCCGCCCGCATACCGACCCGGTCTGGCGACCAGTTGGGGCGAGGCACGCCGCAGCCAGGTGCACAGCGCTCTTTTCGAACGACAGAGCGCGCTCGAGCCGACCGAGTGGGCACGCGTACAATACGACGACGAGTCGGGCGTGCGCGCCGCCAGCGGTGGCTCGTATTTCCAGGCGGGTCCTCACGAGCAACTACTGCTCGCGGGAGCACTGCGCGTCAGTCTGGTGGACGACGACGACGATGCTCTGCCGAGCGTGCGCGTCGGCGCTTCGAGCTACGTCATCGCCGAGCGCGGCGAGCGCTACCAGATCCAGATCGACAATCGGAGCGGCGCGCGCTTCGAAATCGTGGCGAGCGTCGACGGCCTCGACGTGCTCGATGGTCGCCCGGGTGGCTTCGAAAAGCGTGGCTACCTGGTTGCCCCCTACTCGACCCTCATCATCGAAGGCTTCCGGGTCAGCGACTCGGAAGTGGCCGCTTTCCGCTTTGGCAGCGTGGCCGAGTCCTACGCGGCTGCCCGCGGCGGCGCTCAGAACGTGGGCGTCGTGGGCATCGCTGCCTTCGCCGAGCGCTACAGTAGCTGGGGGTTGCCCGACGAAGTCTACCGGCGGCAGAATGCCAATCCTTTTCCTGGTCGTTACGCCACTCCGCCTGGCTACTGAACGCAGCAACCCTTGCGTCCTTCTGGGCGGAGACCAGACTCAACGGCAGGACGCGCATGACCGACCAGGCCACCGAACTGCTGCAAGCGGGACCCATCCTGCTCTACGACGGAAGCTGCGGCGTTTGCAGCCAAGCGGTGCAGTGGGTCCTCAAGCACGAACGGCAGACGTCGCTGCGCTTCGCTCCGCTCGAAGGGCCGATTGGGCGCGAACTCCGAGCACTGGCAAACGTGCCCGAGGGCGTCGACTCGCTTCTCTGGACCGAGATGCGTGACGGCGGGGTGCATGCCGACATTCGCTCGTCCGCTGCGCTCCGCGTGGTCGAGTATGTGGGCGGACCTTGGCGTCTGCTCGCGGCGTTTCGCATCGTGCCGCGCTTCATCCGCGATGCCTGCTATCGAGCGTTCGCCAACGTGCGCTACCGCATCGCCGCGCAGGCGTGCCTGTTGCCGACGCCCGAAGAGCGAGCGCGGTTCGTCGGCGATTTCCGCGCCACGACTTGAACCAAGGTAGGTTCGGCATCTTCGGGGTGCGGCTCGGCGCGCGTGTCGTGATCGCCAGGGCCGCCGTGGTCGTGGTCGTGGTCGTGCTGCAGCGCGTCCCTTACGGGCGGCGCATGTTCATTGTGCGCCGCGTGCTTCGGCTGCTGAGCGGGCACCGCGTGAAAGAGCAGAGCGCCCAGGGCTCCCGCGAGCAGCAAAGGAACGGTCGTTTGACCGCCGGGCTCCGCTCATGTGTGGGCGTGACCTTTTGATGGCCCGTGGGCGTCACTCATGAGGCGCCGGGCTTACATGGGCGCTTAAAGGTCAGGCTACCTTCTCGGTCAGCTCGAGCGTGGCGATGCGCCGGTACAAGGTGGCGCGACCAATGCCCAACCGCTTGGCCGCCAAGGTGACGCTGCCGTGTGTGACGCGCAGCGCGTGTTCGATGGCGAGCCGCTCGAGTTCGCGAAGCGGAACCACTTCGTTGTCTGGAAAGGACAGCAATTGATTCACAGGCGAAAGGGCAGCCCGACGTTCACTTGGCGTAGCGCCGCGCACTTCGGCAGGCAGGTCGGCCAGCGTCACCGTTTGACCCGATGCGGCCAACAAGCTGCGGTGCACTACGTTCTCGAGCTCGCGCAAGTTGCCTGGCCAGTCGAAGCCCACGAGGGCCTCCATGGCCTCGGGCTGGACGGTCACGACCGAGTCGTCCCCCATGCGTCCCGAGATCGCGCGCAGGTAGTAACCGACGGCACTCGGAATGTCTGCGCGTCGCTCACGGAGCGGAGGCACGGCGATGGGATAGACCACCAGCCTGAAGAACAGTTCTTCGCTGAACGATCCGGACTCGACCAGCTCTCGGAGATCGCGCGAACTGCCCGCCAGAACTCGAACGTTGGAGACGAACTCGCTCCCTCCATCGGCGTGACGCATGCCTTTGCCCGAAAGGTAGGCTGCCAGCTGCGCTTGCGCCGAACACGAGAGTTTCTCGACCTGCTCGAGGTAAACCACCCCGCCACTGGCCTGCTCGAACGCCCCGCGCACGACCAGGCCATCTCCGCCATCGCGTCCAGCCAAGAGTGCCTCGTGTTCGCTCGGGTCGTGCGTGCCGGCGTCGAATACAACGAAAGGGCCGTGAGTCCGAGCACTTGCGGCATGGATGGCCGCGGCTACCAGCTCCGTACCCGCGCCATGCTCACCGTGAAGCATCACCGCCACGTCGCGGTCCAGAACGCGGCGCAGCTGATGCTCGACGTCGCGGAGCGCTCGGCTCTTGCCTGCCATTGCTCCGCGCAAGATCCGCGAGGCACCTTCGACCGATACTTCGCTCATCAAGTGCCTGCGGTCGCGAGCCTTTTGCACCGCGACCAACAGGCGCTCGGCATCGAGCGGCTTGGCCACGTAGTCGTGCGCTCCAGCCCGCATGGCCGTCACCGCGCTTTCGATATCGCGTTGCGAAGTAACGACGATCACGGGCAAACCCGGATCCAGCTTGTGCAAGCGGGTGAGCAGCTCGACGCCTTGGCCCACCGCAATGCCGAAGTCCATGCACACGATGTCGGGGCGCTGCTCGACCAAGGCGTCGATCTCGGAACGCGTCGTGGCCTCGCTCACCTCGTAGCTCGCGCTCTCCAACCAGTGCCGCATGAGCCGCCGAGCGGTGGGATCGGCGTCGACAATCGCCACCCGCACGGTGGGTGCAGGCATGGACGAACGCGAGGAGGGGAGTCCAGACGCAGAAGGACCGCTTGAAAACATGGCGCTCCTATCCCTACGAACATGCAGTTGCTTTCTTTAGGAGCCCTTTTGAGGCAGCCCAAAAGCTACCGGGGTCGGCCCGATGGACCCGCTGGGGCCCTCTCGGGTAGCCTGCGAGCCATGAAACTCCGCACCCGAACCATCGAACGTCTCCGGGATGCCTTGCTCAAGAGTGGCCGCAGGCCGAGCGCCGTTGCCTCTTCGGCCTACGAAACGCTGGCTCGTCAGGGCCTGCTGTCCGACGACGAGAAGGCAGCAGTCGCCCGGGTCGACGCCGTCGCCGAAACCATGTTCCTGATGATGGCGGCAGACGAGATGGTGTCGGAGAGCGAAGTTTCGGCCGTCCGTGGAGCGATTCGGGGCCTGACGGGCGAGATCCTCGGTGACGGTGTGATCAAGGTCATGATCGAAGGCTACGCCCTGAGGCTCAAGAATCAGGGACGCGAAACGCGCCTGCGCGCCATTGCGGCCTCGATGTCCAAGGACACGGACGAGGCCGCCTCGGCGTTCGCGTTGGCAGCGGCCGTCGCTTTGGCCGACAACGAAATCGGCGACGCCGAAAACGCCTTCATCCAGGAGCTGGCGCGCTGGTTCGGCTTCGACGAAACCCGCGCCAACGCCATCTTGGATCAGCTGGCGAGCGATCAGCAGGACTGAACGGGCACTCCCTGACCCGCTCGACCGCTTGCGGGCGACGTGGTTAGCTTCGCGCCGTGAAAATCGCTGTCATTGGGTCCGGATACGTGGGTCTCGTCGCGGGGGCATGCTTCGCCGACTCGGGAACCACTGTCGTTTGCGTCGATCGCGATGAGCGCAAGTTGCGCCTGCTCGAAAAGGGCGAAGTTCCCTTTTACGAGCCGCGGCTGGGAGACATCGTCAAGAAGAACTGGCCGGAGCGACTCACCTTCAGCTCCGATCTCGGTACGTCAATTCGCGGCGCCCAGGCAATTTTCATCGCCGTTGGTACGCCGCCTCGAGAGGACGGCAGCGCCGATTTGAGCCACGTTCTGGGCGTCGCCGAGCAAGTAGCCCAGCTCGCCGAGCACGACATCGTGCTGGTAACCAAGAGCACGGTGCCAGTCGGCACGAACCGCAAGGTGCTGGAGACGGCACGCGCCCACACCAAGTTCAAGGTCTCGGTCGTCTCCAACCCGGAGTTCTTGAAGGAAGGCGACGCCGTGAACGACTTCATGAAACCCGACCGCATCGTGATCGGCACGCACGACGACCGCGCGTTCGAGATCATGTCGCGCCTCTATGCGCCATTCAATCGCCAGCAGAACCGGGTGATTCGCATGAGCCCCGAGAGCGCCGAGATCGTGAAGTACGCGGCCAACTCGCTACTCGCTGCCAAGATTTCGTTCATGAACGAGATTGCCCAAGTGTGTGACGCGACCGGCGGCGACGTCGAAGACGTGCGCATCGGCATGGGCAGCGACAAGCGCATCGGCATGCACTTTCTCTACGCCGGCCTCGGCTTTGGCGGCAGCTGTTTTCCCAAGGACCTGCGGGCCTTGGTCGATACCGGTTCGCGGCTCGGCATCGACATGGCAATCAGCCGCGCGTCGACGGCGACCAACCAGGTTCCGGTGCAGGTGCTGCTCGCAAACATGGAGCGCGATCTGGGCGGCCTCGCCGGCAAAACCATCGCGATCTGGGGGCTGGCCTTCAAACCGGGGACCGATGACGTGCGCGAAGCACCTGCGTTGGCCATCATCGCCGAGCTGAAGCAGCGCGGCGCCCAAGTGCGCGCCACCGATCCTCAGGCCCGCGAAACGGCTCTCGAGAGCATGAAAGCTTCCGGCACCGACGACATCGTCACGCTGACGCCGCGCCCTTACGAAGCCTGCGAGGGCGCCGACGCTCTGATCATCGCGACCGAGTGGAGCGAGTACCGCAATCCCGATCTCGAGCGCTTGGCCAGCCTGCTCCGTAGCAAATGGGTTTTCGACGGGCGCAATGTACTGGTGCCCCAGGCGGCAGGCGAAGCCGGACTCAACTACCGAGGCGTGGGACGTCCGGTCGTATTGGCCGGAAAGTGATCGACACGGCGGGGATCCCAGGCTGCACCAGCTGCGGGACCTGCTGCTTCTCACGAACCGAAGACTACCTGCGCGTCGCAGGTGTGGACTACGAGCGTTTGGGCAACGACGCCGTGCGGCTCACTCATTTCTTGGGGAACAAGAGCTACATGCGGCTCGAAGACGGCCACTGCGCCGCCTTGGTGCTGGACGTGACGGCCGCCACGTTCCTCTGCTCGGTGTACGAGAATCGCCCCGACGTGTGCCGCTGGCTCGAGCGTGGCTCGGGCCAGTGCCGCGCCGATCTGCACGAGAAAGCCGAGCGACCGCTCCTGGCTCTCCGTAAGAAGGCAGCCGAGTCAGCGAGCTGAGCGCGCCCGGAGCCAACGCGATCTGTGAATCGACACTTACCTGCGTGTGCCGAGAGCGTCAGGCGCGGGCATCGCGCCGGGGATTGGGGGCGGCGGCGTCGCACCGGGCACCTGGGGCGCCACGGGCGCAGCACCGGGCACCTGGGGCGCCACGGGCGCAGCACCGGCCGCGCGAGGCGCCACGGGCGCAGCACCGGCCGAGCCGGCAGGTGAACTCTGCGGCGAGGAGCTGCGCGGGGTGCCGCAATCGCAAGCGCCGAAGCCCGAGCCATCGGCCAAGCACACCTGACCACCCTGGCATCCAGCTGCGCCCACGCAGGCTTGTGAGGCGCCAGGCACACAAGCGGGCGCGCCGGTCGGCGCGCCCGCGGCAGGAAGTGGCTCGACCGCGGGCGCCGGCAGCTTCGGTGCGGCCTTGCAGACGGGCTCCTCGATCTTCACCGCGCCGCAGATAATCTCGAGTTCGCCGACGAACAGCACACTTTGATAGTTGCTCGAGGAGCCACCGATTTGATGCGTCGCATTCCGGCCGCCCAAGATCGTGTAGCCCTTGCCGCCGCAGAGGTTCTCGGCGCGCGCAACGCAGTCGGCCATGCCCTTCTCGCACTGAATACGATAGCCTCCTGTCGGCAATTTCGAGGCCTCGACCGAACTACAGCCGAGCAACGAAACGGCCGCACCGACTCCGAACGTCCACGAGAAAAGCGATTTCACCCGCTCAGCTTACACCGTGGCTCGGCGCCGTCGAGCCCGCGAAATCGACCAAGCGAGCTGCAGACTCGGACGAGCCGCAGCTTCGAACGGACGATCAGGCCAAGCGTACGAGGCGCGCCACGCGCGCCGTGACTTCTTCGTGGAACGCCTGAATGAGGCGAGCCGCGAACGCTCCCGGATCGAGATTCGAGTCGGTGACCAAGGGCATCAAATCGACGCCGTAGATGAGGCCCTGGGTCTTGTCGACGCCGTGGCTCTCGCTGAACGTCGAGTGCGCCTTGCGACGGCCAAGGGCCGCCAAGTCGTAGCGCTTGCCACCGGCAATTTGCGAATCGAACACGCCAAGTAGCGCGGCCTGCAGGTTCTCGTGCCGCGTCACGTCCATGACCACCTTGAGCTCGTCGGGAACCCAATCCAGGTCGCGCCAGACCTCGCAGCCGATCACCTGCTGGGGGCGGTGCTCCGGGGCAAGTGCACGCAACGCAGCGATCGTGCGCAGAACGACAGCGATGTGCGTGTCGTGCTTGTCGCAGAGGTTGTGAGTGTAAACTACCTCGGGACGCGTGGCTTCGAGTACACGCGTGAGCTCGTGTACGACCAGGGTCTCTGCTGGATCCTTCACGAGCCGACTTGGATGGTCGAGCAGAAATTGCGCGGAAAACTCACCCACGAAGGCCGCTTTCTTCTGCTCGGTGCGGCGCACGGCCTTCATCTGTTCGTCCGTGTAGTCGGCGTACTCGAAGTCGCGCGCGCTGCCGGCACCGTCTGTGACGACCACGCCAGAGAACGCACGACCCGGATGGTGAAAGCACTCGAGGATGCCGTGCGTAGCCAGGATCTCGATGTCGTCCTGGTGAGCACAGATCGCCAAGTGAGTGGTGCGCGACAGTGCCTCGGCAACGGGGCGCTGATCCCAAACGTAGATCTCGGAAGTGGGCTGGTGCAGTTTCATGACCGACTTTTGCGACTGAAGAATGGCGCGAACACGTCGAAGATTGCGAAGCGCTCAGGCGCGCTTCGGCAGACTGGCTGCGGCGATCGACTGGCCGACACGACGACTGGCTTCGTCAGGAAGATGCAAAGTAATGCCCTGGGCGAGTTCGGGGGCCTCGAGAGCCAGAACTTCGCGGGCCTTGTCGACGAGCAGAGTCCCGCCCTCGCCGCTCGTCACGCGGCCGAGCAAGAGGACGTGCTTGATGTCGTAGAACTCGGCGTAGTGAATGAGCGCGTAGCCCAAAAAGACGCCAATCGACTCGTAAACGGCGGCGATGCGGCGATCGCCGGCCTGGAACATCTCCTGCACGCGCTTGAGCTTTTCACCAGGCGTAGCTTTGGCGTCGAACTCGATGCCAAGGCGGGGCGCCAAGCGGATCACCGCGTCTTGCGAGAAATACTGGGAGCCGACACCGCGATCGCCCGACCACTCGACGTCGAGACCACCCTCGGGTGAATAGTCGACGGGCGCGAACGCGAGCTCGTTCAACCAACCCGTGATCAGGCCTTCGCGGTTCACGTAACCGACCGCTTCACTCGTGCCCATGGCGATGCCGAGCACCGCGCGATCGTCGAGGCTCATCGCGCCAGCCAGGGCCGTGACGTCGCCGTCGTTGGCCACGGAAACCGGGACGTCGCCGAACAAGCGCTTGGGCACGTCGAGGTAAACGTTCTTGATGTGCTTCTCGAACTCATCGTCGGGCACCTGGCGAAACAGCGAGGCCACCATGGTGCGATTATTGACGTAAATGCCGGCCGAACTGATGCCCACGGCGTCGACGCGGGGTAAGTGCTCGGCGGCCAGCCGCAGCGAATGCTCGATACCTTCGATGTGGTACTTCGGATCCGAATTGACCTTCGGGTGCCAGACGATCTCGGTCGAGAACACCTCCTTGCCGTCGATGATTGCCGCGACTTTGCGATCGCTACCACCGGCGTCGAAGCCGATGCGACAGCCGTCCAAGTAGCCACCGGCGGGCACTGGGCTCTCGTTCTCGTGCGGCAGCTCGCTCTCGGGCACGTGCCGCACCTCGAAGCGCTCTTGTTCGTAGACCTTCGCCATGAACTCAGCGTCGAACGCGCGGGCCCCACCGGGCGCGTACTGTTGCGCCAAATGATCGGCAATGTCCTTGGGACCGGCCACGAATACGCGGAAACCTCCCTTGGCCCAGAGCAACATCTTGACGATGCGCTCGGCGTAGAAGAGGTTGTCCTGGACCTGGGGATGACCCGCCGGCAGCACGACCGTCTGGAAATGCGCTACCTCGTGCCCGCTCCGCTCGACTCCGAGCACGAGCCTCTCACCCCCTCCGGCTTCGCGGACTGCCTGGACGAAGGCGCGATGGCCCAGGGCGCAGGGGCGAAACTCCGGGGCGAGCGGTGCGGGGATCCGGGGGACCTGGAGGAGAAGCGAATCGGCCATGGGTTAGGAAGATAGTCGGTCGAACCGAACGGTCATGCACGAAATTTTTCAATAGATGGCGCTTAATTCTCCGCTTCCACTTCGGAAGACACCGCCCCCACGACCCGAGCTCAACGCCCGGCGAGCGCTGGCGGGGCCCAAAGTGAAAGGGCTACCTCGCCTGGGTCAGCTGGCGCCCGCCTCGCGGCGGCAGTGCCGGAGCAGCATCGCCCTGAGCTCCTGCACTTTGACTGGCTTGGCCAGGTAGTCATCCATGCCGGCTTCGAGAGCACGTTCGCGATCGCCCGGCATGGCATTGGCCGTCAATGCCACGATGGGCGTGCGCCGACCGAGCCCGGCCTCGATCCAACGAATGGACATTGCGCGCGGCCGTGTTCGTGAACGACACGCGTAAATCCGCGTCGAGGTGGATGAGACCATCGCGCAGAGCCTCGACCATACCGAACAGGTTGAGCACGAGCGCCCGGAACTCGCCGTCGTCCATCGGGTTCAAGGCGCGCGGCAGCCCGCTGCTCGATGCGCACGCGACGGCGGCGAGGTAGGCGCAAGCGAGGGGCAGGGCGGCGAGGTAGGCATGCGGCGGGGGGCTGGCGCCCCCTCCGCAAAACGGCCCTGCGACCGTGAACTTGCGGCTCAGCCGGGTGCCAAGATCAGCGCGCCCAGCGGCGGCAGCTGGAGGCGCAGCGACTGGGGGAAGCCGTGGGCGCCGAGCGCCTCGGTGTAGAGCTCGTGCGCCGTCGGGTAGCCACTGCCGCCGAACTCGCTGGCGTCACTCGACAGCAGTTGGGTGTAGCGCCCCTCGGCGGGTGCCCCGATGCGGTAGTCCTCGCGCGGTACGGGCGTCAGGTTGAGCACCACGATCAGGTGCTGCGCCGTCCCGGGCACGCTGCGTTGGTAGACGAGTACCGAGTTGTCGCGATCGGTGCAATCGATCCAAGCGAAGCTCGAGGGTTCGGGATCGCCCTGCCAGAGCTCGGGACGCGCCTGATAGAGGTGACCGAGCTTGCCGACGTAGTCGAGCAGCGCCCGACGTTCGGCGTGCATGGCCAGATGCCAATCCACCGAACCGTCGACGTCCCATTCGGAGTGCTGACCCATTTCACCACCCATGAACATGAGCTGCTTGCCGGGACGCGTGGCCTGGTAGGCGTAGAGCAGCTTGAGGTTGGCCACCTTCTGCCAGAAATCACCCGGCATCTTTTCGATCAGCGAGCCTTTGCCGTGAACGACTTCGTCGTGGCTGATCGAGTTGATGAACAGCTCCGTGTACTCGTAGATCATCGCGAAAGTGAGCTGGTCTTGGTGATGCTTGCGGTGAATGGGCTCTTTCTGGAAGTAGCCGATCGTGTCGTGCATCCAACCCATGTTCCACTTGAAGTCGAAGCCAAGGCCACCTTCGCTGGGCGGCTTGGTGACGCCACCCCAGGCCGTCGACTCCTCGGCGATGGTGAACGCCCACTTGCACTCTTCGTGCACGGTGGTGTTGAGCTGCCTCAGGAAGCCGACAGCGTCGATGTTCTCGCGTCCACCGTATTCGTTGGGGACCCACTCGCCGGCCTTGCGGCTGTAGTCGAGGTAGAGCATCGAGGCGACCGCGTCGACGCGCAGACCATCGATGTGGAACTCCTTGAGCCAGTAGACGGCGTTGGCCACCAAGAACGCCCGCACTTCGGCGCGACCGTAGTTGAAGATCAACGTTCCCCAGTCCGGATGCTCGCCGCGTCGCACGTCGTCGTGCTCGTAGAGCGCTGTGCCGTCGAAGCGGCGGAGGGAGAAATCGTCCTTGGGGAAATGGGCGGGCACCCAGTCCACGATCACGCCCACGTCGTGCTGATGCAGGTAATTGACGAGGTATTTCAGATCGTCGGGACTACCGTAGCGCGACGTCGGCGCGAAGTAGCCGGTAACCTGGTAGCCCCATGACGGGTAATAGGCGTGCTCGGCTAGAGGCATGAATTCGACGTGGGTGAAACCGAGCTTCTTCACGTGCTCGACGAGTCGCGGGCCGATCTCGCGGTACGAGAGCGAGCGGTTGCCTTGCTCGGGCACCCGAACCCAAGAGCCGAGGTGGAGCTCGTAGATGTTGACCGGGCTGCGCTTGATGTCGCGCTTGGCGGCTCGAGCGATCCAGTCATCGTCCGACCACTCGAACGAAGACTCGTAGACGACCGACGCAGTACCGGGGGGCAGCTCCATGGCGCGTGCGACCGGATCCGTTTTGACGCGCAGCGCGCCGTCCTGGGTCTTGAGTTCGAACTTGTAGAGCACGCCCGGACCGACACCCGGCACGAAAAGCTCCCAAATGCCCGACGCTCCCAAGCTGCGCATCGGCAACAAACGGCCGTCCCAGGCGCAAAATTCACCGACGACGCTGACGCGCCGAGCGTTGGGAGCCCAAACGGCGAAAGCAGTTCCGGCGATGCCGTCGATGACCATCGGACGCGCGCCGAGCACGCCGTAGAGCTGGCGGTGGGTTCCCTCACCCAGCAGGTAGAGATCCGTCTCGCCCAATGTCGGCGCGAACACGTATGGGTCCCAGAGCTCCCAAGTCTGGCCGTCGGCGAAACGAAACCGGTAGCCGTGATTCTTGCCAAGCTCGAAGGGCACGCGCACGCCGAACAAGCCGTTGTTCAGGGCGATCATCTCGAGGTCGGGCGAGCCGGGCACGAGCAATTCGCAGGTCTCGGCATCGGGGTGGAAAGCACGCGCAATCTGACCAGCCGGTCCACCGCCGTGCACGCCCAGAATCGAATGCGGATCGTGATGTTCTCCAAAAAGCAAACGGTCCGTCTCGTCGGGAGAGACGTGCACCAAGAGATCCGCAGCAACAGTCATTCGTTTCCTTCGTAACAGAGCAGCACCAGGGAGTGAGGTGCCACGTTCAGAGTAGTCCCCTTGGGGATGCGATGGGTCGGTTGAGCGGTGTTGACGATCTCGTGCCAGTAGCCGCGATCTTTGAGCTCGGGCAGATTCGTAGCACGGGCGCGGTTGCTGCCATTGAGAAACAGCAAAAGCGTCTGGCCGGTGATGTGGCGGCCACGTTCATCCATGTCGTCGGATGCCGAGCCGTGAATCAACATGCCCAGCATGCTGCTACGCGGGTCTTTCCAGTCGTCTTCGGTCATTTCTCGACCGTCCGGCCGTACCCACAGGATGTCCTTGACACCCTTGTCGCTCGTGGGGTCGGCGGCGAAGAATTTGCGCCGACGGAATACAGGATTGGATCGTGAGATCTGGAAGACTTTCTGCACGAAAGACAGCAGGTCCTTCTGGGCTGGCGTCAGATCCCAATCGATCCAGGTGAGTTCGTTGTCCTGGCAGTAAGCGTTGTTGTTGCCTCGCTGGGTGCGACCGAGTTCGTCGCCGTGTCCGATCATCGGCACGCCCTGACTAAAAGCCAGAGTAGCGAAGAAATTCTTCATCATGCGCTCGCGCATGCGGTTGACCCAAGCCGCCCGGGTCTCGCCTTCGTGACCCCAGTTGCGGCTCTCGTTGTGATCGTGACCGTCGCGGTTTTCTTCGCCGTTTGCCAGGTTGTGCTTTTGTTCGTAGCTCACCAGATCGCGCAGGCTGTAGCCGTCGTGGCAGGTGATGAAGTTGATACTCGCGTAGGGCCCGCGATCGCCCGACTGGAAGATGTCGCTCGAGCCGCTGAGACGCGACGCCAACTCGGGCACCTGACCCTCGTCGCCCTTCCAGAAGCGTCGGATCGAGTCGCGGTACCTGCCGTTCCATTCCGTCCAACCCGGCGGAAAACCACCAAGTCGATAGCCGCCTGGCCCCAGATCCCAGGGCTCGGCGATCAGCTTCACCTGGCTGAGCACCGGATCCTGTTGGATCGTGGCCAGAAAGCGCGAGAAGCCGTCGAACTCGAAAGGATCGCGCGCCAAGGTAGGAGCGAGGTCAAAGCGGAAGCCGTCGACGTGCATCTCCGTCACCCAGTGTCGCAAACTGTCCAAGATCAGTTGCAGCGCTCGCGGGTGCAATACGTTCCAGCTGTTTCCGCAGCCGGTGAAGTCTTGGTAGTAGCGCTCGTTGTGCGGGACGAGCCGATAGTACGAGGCGTTGTCGACCCCGCGGTAGCAGATGGTCGGACCGTTCTCGTTGCCTTCGCCGGTGTGGTTGTAGACCACGTCCAAGATGACTTCGATGCCTTCGCGATGGAACGCCTTGACCATCGTCTTGAACTCTTCGACCTGCTGCCCGCGATTGCCGGTGGCGTACCGCGGATCAGGTGCGAAAAACCCTAGAGTTTGGTAGCCCCAGTAGTTGGTCAGGTCGAGATCACGCAGCCGGCGATCGACCATGAAATGGTGCACCGGCAAGAGTTCGATGGCCGTGACACCAAGCGACTTGAGGTGATCGAGAATGGCGTCGGAAGCCAGACCCAAATACGTACCGCGCAGGTTGGGCGGCACGTCCGGATGCTTCATCGTCATGCCTTTGACGTGAGCCTCGTAGATCAAGCTGTCGCTCCACGGCACGTTGGGGCGACGATCGTTGCCCCACGTGAAGGCCTCGTCGACGACGACGCATTTGGGAACGTAGGGAGCGCTGTCGGCGGGGTTGAACGACAGATCGCGCTCGGGGTGACCCAACTGGTAGCCGAACAAGTCGTCATGCCAGTCGATTTGGCCGGCGATGGCGCGCGCGTACGGATCAATCACCACCTTGTGCGGATTGAACCTGTGGCCCCGTTGGGGCGCGTAGGGTCCGTGCACACGGTAAGCGTAGAGCTGACCCGGACGGATGTCGGGCGAGTAGCAATGCCAGATGCGATTCGTGCGCTCTTTGAGCGGGATACGGTGTGTTTCGAGCCCCGGATCGTCGGAATCGTAGAGGCACAGATCCACGCCCGTCGCGTGTTGGGAGAAGAGCGCGAAGTTCACGCCTTCCCCGTCCCAGATGGCTCCGAGCCGCGACGCACTTCCTGGCCAGATTCTCATGACAACGCTCCCACCTTTACACCAAACGGTTCCTCCGCGGAAAGGACCGGCCCGGAGAAGTGAACTCACTCCAAGCGCGGGAGCCAATCTGGAAACGAAAAAGGTCCCGGATTGACTCGCGCCAGCCCTCAAACGCGGTCGATACGGAACAGGTGCCCAACGCGATCACTCGGATCGAGTCGTACGTAGTTCGACGAGCCGCGCCACGAGTAGCTCGTACCGGTGAGCAAATCGTGGACTTGATAGATTTCGTCGTCGCCGATGCCCAGCGCACGAAGCGGCACGTGCACCGTCGTCTCGCGAGCCTCGAAAGGGTTCAACGTCGCTACGATCAACAGGTTGGCCGCCTTCGGGTTCGGAGCGAGCTTCAGGTAAGCAATCACCTCGTCGTTGTCACTGGGAATGAACTCGAGGTTGGTCAGCTCGGCTAACGCGGGCTGGCTCTTGCGAATGCGATTGAGCCGCGAGATGTCACGCTTGATGTTGCCGACGGCGTTGAAATCGCGCGGGCGCAGCTCGTATTTCTCCGAGTCGAGGTACTCCTCGCTGCCAGGATTCACGGCCGCGCCTTCGCACAGCTCGTAACCCGAGTAGATGCCGTACACGGGGGCCAGGGTGGCGGCCAAGAGCGCTCGAATGCGGAAGGCCGGGCGCCCGCCGTGCTGCAAATAGTCGTGGAGGATGTCCGGCGTGTTGGTGAACAAGTTGGGCCGGTAGTAGTCGCTGACCGGTACCTGGCTGAGCTCATTCAGATAGTCGGTGAGCTCGGACTTCGTGTTCTTCCACGTGTAGTAGGTGTAGCTTTGAGTGAAGCCGATCTTGGCTAGACCTTGCATGCGATTTGGGCGCGTGAACGATTCCGACAAGAACACCACGTCGGGGTAGCTCGTCTGCACCTCACGTATGCACCACTCCCAAAAGGACAGCGGCTTGGTGTGGGGGTTGTCGACGCGGAAAGCGCGTACGCCGTTTTCGGACCAGAAAAGCAGCGCATCGCGGGCCGCTTCCCACAAACCGCCCGCCTGGTCGCTCCAGAAATTGAGCGGGTAGATGTCCTCGTACTTCTTGGGAGGATTCTCGGCGTAGCGGATGCTGCCGTCGGGCCTGACGAAGAACCACTCGGGATGCTCCTTCACCCAAGGATGGTCCGGTGAACACTGCAGCGCGAAGTCGAGCGCGATCTCGATGCCGAACTCGCCCGCAGCCTTCACGAACTTGCGGAAGTCTTCGAGCGTGCCCAGCTCGGGATGGATGGCCACGTGCCCACCGGCCTCGCCGCCAATCGCCCACGGGCTCCCGACGTCGCCGGGTTGGCAAGTCGTGTTGTTGTTCTTGCCCTTGCGGTGCGTCACGCCAATCGGGTGAATGGGCGGCAAGTAGATGACGTCGAAGCCCATGGCTGCGATATCGGGTAGCCGCAGCTCGGTGTCGGCGAAGGTGCCGTGACGACCGGGTTCGCTTGCCGTCGAGCGTGGGAACAGCTCGTACCAGGCCGCAAAGCCGGCCTCGCGCCGATCGACGCGGACTGGATAGGTCATCGACCGACTCACTTCGGCCGTCTCCAGGGGACCGTACATCAGCTCGAGTAGGGTCTTGGAGAATGCGACGCGCCGCCGCGTTTCGTCGCCGACCTTGTCATCGGAGAGCACGCGGGCCGCGTTGAACAGCGGCTCGCGATCCTGCTCGGGCGCCAGCCCAACGCGACGTCGCACCAAAGCCGCGCCCTCGAGGAACTCCGGCCGCACGTCCTGGCCGGCTTCGATGCGCTTCTCGAAATCGCGACGCCAAGTCCGAAAGAGGTCGGGCCACGCCTCGATCACCATCTCCCAATTGCCGACCTGAGCGACCTCGAACGAGCCTGACCAATGATCGGGTTCGAAGGCATATTCGAGAGGATCGGCATGGAAAGACTCCTGACCCACGGGGCGGCTCAGGATGCGCGCCGTGATGAGTTCGTGACCATCCTTGTAGATGGCCGCGCCGACGACGATGCGATCGCCCACCAGCCGCTTGATCGGAAATCGGCCGGCGTCGACCGTGGGTGTAACCTGCTCGATGAGGAGTCGCGGAAAGTAGGAGGTATCCATCGTCTGTCGCTGTGGTCTCGGAAAAAACGCCGGGAGGGGCGCAGTTTTCGACCGCGCTTTCTGATCCGTCAAGGCAACGCCGAGACTCGCCGAGAACACCCAGACGAGAAGATTACGTTCGCTGTCGAGAGACTGCGGCAGGTGTGCGTGCGGGTATCCGCAAAACGAACGGACGCGGACGCAAAACTCGGGTCAAAGCTCGAGCCATCAGCCACAGTGGCACGGCTACCATGGCTCTTTTACGCAGCTTCTCGATCCTTCTCGGGGTCAGCAGTCTCCTCGTTCCCGCCTGCAGCGGAACGAGCCCATCACCAACCGACAGTGGCAGCGGGGGGAGCACGAGTGGTGATCTGGGCAGCGGCGGGGCACTCAACGGCCAGGGCGGCGAAGGTCCCGGCGAAGGAGACGTCGATCCGCCCAGCGAACCCGTGAGCGATTTCATCGTCGTCGACCAGTTCGGCTACTTGCCGGATGTCGAAAAGATCGCAGTGGTGCGCGATCCGCAAACTGGCTTCGACGCCGATCTGAGCTTCGCGCCCGGCGCGAGCTACCAACTGATCGACGCCAGTACAAAGGCGGTAGTGCTCGAAGCAGCACCCGCTGCTTATCAGGCCGGAGCCGTGCACGATCAAAGCGGCGACAAGACGTGGTGGTTCGATTTTTCGAGCATCACCAAGCCGGGCGTCTACTACCTGCTCGACCCGACCAACTCCGTCCGCTCGGACCTGTTCCGCATCTCCAGCGACGTCTACCGCGACGTGCTCAAGCACGCCGTCCGCTCCTTTCTCTACCAAAGGGCAGGTTTCGCCAAAACGGCCGAGTTTGCTGGCGCCAGCTGGGCCGATGGCGCAAGCCACGTCGCTCCGCTCCAGGACAAAAACGCACGGCTCTACAACGACAGCGGCAACGCAGACACCGAGCGCGATCTATCGGGCGGTTGGTACGACGCCGGCGACTACAACAAGTACACGGCTTGGACGGGCGACTACGTGTCTCTCATGCTGCGCGCCTACCAAGAAAAGCCGGGCGCCTTTGGGGACGACTACGGGTTAACCGACTCGGGCAACGGAGTGGCCGACATCGTGGACGAAGCACGCTTTGGCTTGGAGCACCTGGCGCGCCTTCAAGAGCCGAGCGGGGGCGTGCTATCCATCGTTGGCCTGGCTGGCGCTAGTCCGCCGTCGTCCGCCACCGATCCAAGCGTCTACGGCCCCGCTAGTACGAACGCCACCATCCGCGCGGCCCTCGCCTATTCGGCGGGCGCCCGCGTTTTTGCCGCAATCGACGCTGATTTTTCCGCGTCTCTGAAGACCCGCGCCGAGGACGCCTGGGACTGGGCGACCGCCAACCCCGCCCTCACGTTCTTCAACAACGACAGTACTCGCGGCACGCAGGGTGTGGGCGCGGGCCAGCAAGAAATCAGCCCGACAGACTTGGCGTTGTTCAAGAACTGCCTGGCCGTGGAGCTATACCGGCTGACGGGCACGGCCAAGTACAAGACCTTCTTCGAGGCGAACTACGACAAGGACGAGTACGGCCCGCTCAACGGCTATGTCGCTGCCTGGCAGATCTATTTCCACGATTACTACCTCGACTACGTCATGCTGAGCGACGCCACTCCGACCGTGAAGGCCGCAATCGTCGCCGGCTTCAACGGCGGCATGGCCAATGCCGACAACTTCGCTTTCTTGGCGAGCGAGCCCGATCCGTACATGGCTTACGTTTCGAACGGTAACTACACCTGGGGTTCCAATGCGCACAAATCGGGCAAAGGCTCGCTGTTTTACGAGTACGTCGTCTACGACTTGGACGCGAGCAAAGCGGCTGACGCGCGGCGCGCGGCGCAGCGCTACGTGCATTACCTGCACGGCGTGAATCCGCTCGGGCTCGTCTACTTGTCGAACATGGGCGGCGCCGGCGCCCATCGCTCTGTCTCCCAATTTTATCACACGTGGTTCGGTGAAGGGACCGATTGGGACGAAGTAGGCGTGAACACCTACGGTCCGCCTCCCGGCTACCTCGTCGGTGGACCCAACCCGTCCTACAACTGGGACGATTGCTGCGACGCGAACACTTGTCCAGACGCCGGTTGTGGGGCCGCGCCACTCGCCCCTCCGCACGGCCAACCGGCACAGAAGAGTTATCTGGAGTTCAACGACAGCTGGCCGCTCAACTCGTGGGAGGTGACCGAGAATTCGAACGGCTACCAGTTGGCCTACATTCGCCTGTTGTCCAAGTTCGTGAACTGAGGCCCTGCTCAGTTCGTCGCGCGCGACTCGACAGAACCCCCGAGATCTCAACCATGAAACACCATGTTTTCAGCTCCTTTTCTCGAACCCTGACCGCGCTCGGCTTGACCTACAGCCTCGCCTTGAGCGGCGTCGCTTGCGACGATGGCATCACGGGCGCGGCAACTGGAGGCAGCGGCAACGGTTCCGGCGGCACGGATCCAGGTACGGGTCAGGGCGGCCGAACGGCTACGGCTCTGCCAGCCAAGTACGCCGACTTCTTTCCGATCGGAGCAGCAGTCAACTCATGGCACTTGGACAATTTGACCGAGATCGTTGCGACGGATTTCAATCATCTCACGGCCGAGAACGCCATGAAGGTCCAGGACATCCATCCAGCCGAAGCCAGCTTCAACTGGACCGAGGCGGACAAGATCGCCGACTTCGCACGCGACCACGGCATGAAGATGACGGGCCACGCGCTGCTCTGGCATCGCCAAGCGCCGGCTTGGATGTTCACAGGCGTGACCGCCGGCGACGCCGCCAGCTTGGAGACCCTCAAATCTCGGCTCAAATCGCACATCGAAGCCATGGTCGAACGCTACGACGACGTGGTCGACAACTGGGACGTCGTGAACGAAGCCATCAGCGACGCGGCCGGCAAGACCTACCGCGACGGCAGCGAAGGCTCCAAGTGGTACGAACTCTTCGAGAGCCACGAGTACATCTACTGGGCGTACAAGTACGCGTACGACGCGCTCGAAGCCAAGGGCGCAGGTCACTCCGCCGGCAAGCTCTACTACAACGAGTACACGGTGACCGTGAAGGTCGAGAAGATCATGACTCTCCTCGATTGGCTCGAGAACGACAAAGGTCTCAGGATCGACGGTGTCGGCTTCCAAAGCCACGAAAACATGACCTGGCCCAGCACCGCGGATCTGCAGACGGCCATCGATCAGTTTGCAGCCGCTGGCTACAAGATGAAGATCAGCGAACTCGACGTCACCGTTTATTCGGACTACTCGACGGGATCGTTCGTGGCGTCACCGGAAGTGCCGTGGACGCAGGACCTGGAGACCGCGCAGGCGGCGCGTTTCCAGGCGCTTTTGGACCTTTATCGCAAGAACAGTGAGCACATCACCAGCGTCACCTTCTGGGGCATCAGCGACGATCGCTCCTGGCTCGATAACGAGCCTGTGCCCGGCCGCAACGACTACCCTCTGCTCTACGACGAGGCGCACGAGCCCAAGGACGCGCGCGCTGCCATCATGAATTTCTGAAGGCACTCCAGGCGCTCGCCCTAGCGGGAGAGCGCCGTGATGACCAAGCTGGCCAGCGCGGCAACCGTTAGCGCGATCCAAATGAAGCGTCCGGTCGCGTAAGCGCTCTCGTCCGCAGAGCCGAGCGCTCGCCTGCAAATTCCGGCGCGGTGCGCAGCCACTTCGACGACTCGGTCATGTTCAGCGATCTGGAGGCGGGTCTCCGCCTCTACGGTGACCTCCCCGCGGAGCTCGAGTACCGCGCGCGCCGCCCGCGCCAACTCGGCAACGCGGCCGCTGCGCGCCTGATCGAGCAAGCCCGCGTGGCTCGTCATGTCGCCTTCGTGGGTAGACATATAGCCTTCCTTTTCGCCTTCGATGCGGTCGGCGTCGGCATGGGCGCGTCGCTCGGCATCCTCGGCCTGACGAACACTCTGCGCCCGCAGCTTGAAGTCGGCGGCGGCGGCGGCGAGCGCGGCACGCGCGGCTTTCAGTTCATTCTCGAGGGCGACATAACGCAGGGCTAGGTCTTGAGGCATCACGGCGCCATCGCCAGCGCGCTCTCGCGCGAGCTCTTGCACGTTGCGCACCTCGATCTCGAGGCGGTTGGATTGGGCGCGCGCCCGGCGCACCAACCGATCGGCCTCGGTGTGCACGGCCCGTTCCTGCACCGCGCTCGCTTCGAGCGCTTCCTGCGCGGCGCGCGCTTGCTCGAGTCGACTCAAGATTGCGCTCAACGTCGACTCGCCAGACACGTCGGCCTGCGCCAAGCTCCGCGCACGCTCGGCAATCAAGGCTTCGTACTTGTCGATTTCGAGATAGAGGCGACTGAAGCGATCGTTTTCGCCCAGCTCGGGTCGCAACTTTTCACCCAAATTCGCCAAAATTTGGTCGCGTTCGAACTCGGCTGCAGCCAGTGCACGCTCCGACTCGTCCAAAGCCACCTGCACCTGTTTCTTGCCGAAGAACACCCGCAAGAAGTAGAGGGGCGAGGTCAAGAACGAACCTGGGGGCTGCCCGAAGCCGGCCGCGTCGTCGACCTGTTGCTTCGAAATGTTCAGTTCATCATCGAGAGGCGTTCGCCCGTGCGGCCATGGACCGTCGCTCGTCGTGTCGCTCGGCAGCGGGACGGCCACGACCAAATCCATAGAAGGAGCAAGGCCGAGGGCTTCGTCGAGATCCCAGTCCGCAGCCCCTGCCGACGACAGCGGCGCGCCCAGGCTGGGCGGCGGCACCGAGGCTTGCGCCGCCATGGGCGGGGGGAACGAGCTGCGCTTCGGCAGCACGCAACCGCGCATGTCGGGAAGCGATCCGTCGAGCAAACCAGCCGTCGGGCGCACGCTCGTTCTTGGCACCGGCTGCTCCAGCTCGAAAGCCGGAGGCTCCGCGGCGACCTGCTCGGGGTAGTCGAACGCATCGGCGCCCGTGCCCCACAAGGTGTCAGAGCGCTTGCTCGTTGCGCCCAGCAGATCGAACTCCAACGCTCCGCCGTCCTCTTCTTCGTCAAACGCGCCGGCAGCGTCGTCGCTCGGATCTTCCGCGAGATCGAACGAACGACTTCCAGGAGGAATGGACGCCGTCGGCACGCTTGCTGCGCTGCGCGCCACCGGCCGATCTGCTGACACCGGCCGATCTGCTGACACCGGCAGAGCCGCTGACACCGGCAGAGCCGCTGACACCGGCAGAGCCGCCGCGGGCGCTGGCAGAAGACGTTCGGCATCGGGCTTGGCTCGGGCCCGGGCTCCCGGGAACAGATCCGGGATATCTTCGTCGTCTTGCCCCATGCGCGGACCACTATAGCCGGCTGCGGCTCGCGCTTGGACAATGTAAAGTACG
>Ga0105048_10000791_pt1 | contig 49934 bp, 50 predicted proteins | sample MAT05_FD_78382 | JGI IMG/M metagenome (GOLD analysis project Ga0105048, IMG submission 78382) | Freshwater microbial communities from Lake Fryxell liftoff mats and glacier meltwater in Antarctica - MAT-05 | ecosystem: Environmental > Aquatic > Freshwater > Ice > Liftoff microbial mat | place...
TGGCGCGCGACATCGCGGGCAAGTTCAACCGCGATTTCAACGCACCGAACTTCTTCCCCATCCCCGAGCCGATGACCACCGGCCCCGGCGCGCGCATCATGTCGCTCAAGGATGGCTCGAAGAAGATGTCCAAGTCGGATCCCTCCGACGCCTCGCGCATCAACCTGCTCGATACGCCGGACGATATCGCAAAGAAGATCAAGCGCGCGACGTCTGACAGCGACTTGCTGCCGTCCGAACCAAAGGGTCTTGAGGGCAGGGCCGAAGCCGCCAACCTTGTCGGCATCTATGCGGTGCTGGCGGGCATGAGCGAACAGCAGGTTCTGGATGAATTCGGCGGCCAGGGGTTCGGCAAGTTCAAGCCGGCGCTGGCTGATCTTGCGGTCGCCAAGCTCGGCCCGGTGGCTGACAATATGCGCCGCCTGATGAACGATCCGGGTGAGGTCGATCGCGTGCTGAAGGACGGCGGCGAGCGCGCCAATGCGATCGCAGCGCCCGTGATGGAAGAGGTTCGCAGGGTGATCGGGTTCTGGCGTCCATAGGGCGCATGTTGCCCGGGGCGCTGGGCCTCTAAATCGAAGGCCAAGCTGAGGATCGCCCCATGAGGATAGTGTTCGCTGGCCTTGCCCTGATGCTCGCCGCGTGCGGTGGACCAGCGACAAGCCTTACCGTCGACGAAGCGACCTACCGCGCGCCGCTCACGGAGAAGGGCGCGGGCGTTGCCTATTTTTCGATCACCTCGTCGACCGCCGACCGCATCATCGGCCTGACATCACCCCAGGCCGACCGGGTCGAGATGCACAACTCTGTGACTTCAGCCGACGGCATGGCTTCGATGGTGCGTCTTGATTCGGTGGACCTGCCCGCCGGGGAGACCGTCACATTTGGGCCTGGCGGGCTGCATGTTATGGTTTTCGCGCCACAGCTGATCGAATCCGGCGCCACATTTCCGATCCAGATCGAGCTGGAATCTGGCCGCAATGAAACTATTTCCTTCGCTCAAGCGTTGGGGGCGGGGCGGTAAAAGTAACGCCTCCTAAACGAATGTTGGGTTGAGGTTAACGTCGGACCCCGACAAGGTCCGATTGTGCCGATAGCCGGGGCTGGGCCATGTCTGTGCTGAAATTGCGTCGCGACATGGTCGTGGTCGAGGAGGGCTCCGCGCGCTCCTCCGAAAAGGAAAGCGACAAGCCTTTCCCGCTGCGCCGGATCGAGGCTGAGCCCGATGACATCATCGAGGCTGAACTGGTTGAGCCGGATACGGGCGAACCCGAAGAACAACCTACGCAACACAAGTCTTTTTTTCAGCACGTAAGCTTCTGGCTCAAGGCGACTGGCATCGTCGCCGTGCTGGGCGCCTATCCCGCCATGGTCGTCGCCTCCAGCGACGTTGGCGATCGCGATCTGTCGACCCTCGTGGATCGCTCGCAGTGGGTCGCGCCCTGGGCCGGCGGCTCGGCCGTCCTGATGCAACAGCATTTCGAACAGCTCGGCTGGGCCAGCGACGCGCAGGCCTGGGAACCGATGGCGCGCCTCACCGCTAAGCCTGCTTATCAGAAAGCCATGGCGGAGAGCCTAGGCTCCGTGATCGCGCTCGCAAATTCGCAGGCCATCGCCGATGGCCGTCCGAATCTCGATCTTGAAGCGGCCGCTCGCCTTGTGGCGGCAGACTCGTCGGGCGTGCAGCTGCGCGCCGCGCGTGATGCGCTGGTCAACTACGATCGCAGCATGAAGCGCCGGGATGCCGAGATCGCCTCGACGCCGGCGCAGCTGGCCGCACAACTCGGGCTGGTTTCCGGCTGGGCGAGAGAAAGCCAAAGCGCCATCGTGGCGTCCGCCAGCACGATCGGCGGCAATCCGATGGACGAGGACGCGACGCGCGCCGTCTACGCTGCCAAGGGCAGGGCGGTGGTGGCCTTCGTGATGCTCGAGGCGCTCGACTGGCCGCAGACGCCGGCCGCTGTTGCTGCCCGCGCCAAGGCGATCGAATCCTGGAAATCGGTTGCGCAATTCCATCCGCTGGTTGTGCTCAACGGCGATCCCGATGGATCGGTGTTCGGAAACCATCCTTCATCGATCGGTTTCCTGCTGACGCAGGCGCAAGCGGCGACTGACACGCTGATGGCCACATTACCTGCGGCGAAAGCCGTGGCGCCGGCTGCCGAACCTGTGGCCGCCGAGTAGGTCGACGTCGGGGCAGGCTTGACCCGGCGGCGGCTCGCACCCTTGATGACCTCATGAACGATGTTTCACGCAAATTTCTCGCGGTCTCAGACGAGACCGAAGAATGCATGGTGGCGATGGTGTTCGCCGCGATGCGTGCGAGGGCCGTGTCAGCCCGCCTGATCGTGCTGCGTTGCGCACGGGTTCCCGGACTTGGCGGCTGGATCGGCCTCGACCGGGACATCAGCGAGGACGCGATGGATTCGGCGCGCCTGAAGGCGCTGAAGCATATCGAGGCGGTCGAGCAGCGCGTCGGGATAAAGGCGGAACTGGTCATCAGCGAGGACGACCCGGTCGACGCCATAAGCAAGCTGGTCAGTCAGGACAGGTCCATCAAGTCACTGGTGCTCGCGGCAGCGCCAGGCTGGCGGCCGGGTCCGCTGGTCTCGCGGCTGGCCAAGGGAAAGCCAATGGCTACCCGCCCGATAGCCGTCACCGTGATCCCGGGCGACCTGACAGACCCCGAACTGGATGAAATCGGCGGGTTGGCCGGATAGCCCAGCTAACCATGAACCCGGGTTGAAGCCGATTGCACCGGCGGCCTGTCGGGCCCATCTACGGGTCAGCACAAAGGCCTGAGCAGCATGTTCATCCAGACCCAGACCACGCCCAATCCGGCGACGCTGAAGTTCCTGCCCGGCCAGGATGTGTCGCCCGTCACGCCTTACGAGTTTGTCTCCGAAAGCGAGGCGGCGGCGTCCCCCCTGGCGGCGGCACTGTTCGGCATCAACGGGGTCAGCAACGTGTTCCTGGGCAGCGACTTTGTCGCCATTACCAAGACGGACGATGCCGACTGGGCGGTGCTGAAGCCGCAGGCGCTGGCTGCGATCATGGATCACTTTGTCTCTGGCGCGCCGATCCTGGTTGACGCCGGCTCGCCCCCGCCATCCGACGAGGCTGACGACACCGTCTATGACGGCGAGACGGCGGAGATTGTCGCCGAGATCAAGGAACTGATCGCGACGCGCGTGCGGCCGGCAGTCGCGAACGATGGTGGCGACATTGTCTTCCGGCGCTTTGATGTCGGCACGGGCGTCGTGCACCTGTCGATGCGCGGCGCCTGCTCGGGCTGCCCGTCGTCGACGGCGACGCTGAAGAACGGCGTTGAGAACCTGCTGAAGCACTACGTGCCGGAAGTCACCGCCGTCGAAGCGACGATCTGAGGCGAGGGGAGCCGCGATGACGAAGCCGCTGGCAGACCAGGCCCTCGACCAGATGTTCCGCACTGCGCGCACGCGGCGCGGCTGGACGAACGAGCCGACCCCGGAAGTGCTGATCCGCGCGACCTACGATCTCCTGACGCTGGCGCCGACGGCCTCGAACATCTGCCCGGCGCGCTTCATGTTCGTTCATTCGCCCGAAGCCAAGGCGCGGCTGGAACCGCATCTCGACGAAGGCAACCGTAAGCAGAGCATGGGCGCGCCCTGCACGGCCATCGTCGCCTATGATCTCGATTTCGTGGCACAGTTGCCCAAGCTTATCCCGCATGCGCCGAATGCGAAGGACTGGTTTGCCGACCCGAAGAACGCCGAATGGAACGCGATCCAGTCGGGGACGCTGCAGGGGGCTTACCTGATTATCGCAGCGCGATCGCTCGGGCTTGATTGCGGGCCGATGGGCGGATTCAGCCGCGAGGGGATCGACAAGGAGTTTTTCCTGGACGACCCCGTGATGAAGAAGTGGCGTTCGAACTTCCTCGTCAATATCGGGCATGGCGATGACACACGGCTGCGTCCGCGCGCCCCGCGTCTCGATTTCGACGAAGCCTGCCGGATCCTCTGATGCTTGTTCTGGGTATCAACACGGTTGCCAATGTCTGCGAGGCGGCGCTGGTCGATGGCGACCGCGTGGTGGCCCATGTCTCCGAGCCGATGACGCAGGGCCACGATGCGCGCCTTGCCCCTGTCGTTCATCAGCTGATGAGCGAGGCCGGTGTTGGGTTCGTGCAGCTGGATCGCGTGGCGGTGATTGTCGGGCCGGGCTCTTTCACCGGAGTGCGTGTCGGCGTGGCGTTTGCGCGGGCGTTGGGGATGACGCTGGAGATTCGGGCGGTGGGCGTCTCGAGCCTCGAGGCGCTGGATGCTTTGCCGCGCGAAGGCAATATGCTGGGCGTTCTGGCCGCCAAGCGCCGGCCTCCGCACCGGAGCTGGTGGGTGCAGCGGATCGAGGCGGGCAGGGCTGCGGGCGATGCGGGCGAGTTGGATGGAGCAGGTGTCGTCGCGCTGGCGGCGGGCGTCGATGCCGTATGCGGCGAGGCTGGCGATCTGCCCGCAACACTGGCCCGGGTCGTACCGGCCCGGCCCAGCGCAATTGCGGCTGCGCTGTTTGCAGCCCGTCTTGCGGCAGGCGACTTGCCTGCGGCGCGGCCGATCTACGTGCGGGAGCCGGACGCTGCGCCGATGAGACCCGTTCGCACATGAGCGTGCGTGCGGCGGTGGCGGGGGACGCGGCGGCGCTTTCCGCGATTCACGCCGCCTCTTTCCGCGAGGGATGGACGCAAGCCGACTTTGAAACCTGGCTCGCGCGGGCCGAGGCCATCTGGGTTGTGGCCGAGGAGGCGGGGGAGGTCGTCTCTTTCGGGCTCGCGCTTGCCGCGGGAAGTGATGCGGAATTGCTGACGATTGCGTCAGTTCCCGCCCTGCGGAGCCGTGGCCTGGGTCGCCAGATCATGCGCGGCCTTGATGATGAAGCGGGCCGGCGCGGGCTGCAGCGCTGGATTCTGGAGGTTGCGCGCAACAATCTTTCAGCGATTGGACTCTATTCGTCCGAGGGATTCGTGGAAATTGCCGTCCGGAAAACCTATTATCAGGCTGAGACCGGGCGGATCGATGCCTTGGTCATGACGCGTCCTGTGTCACCACAAGGTGGACAGGGCCGCGCTTGACCAGCATATGTCGGCCCTACAGGTCCAGACTATCTGTGGCGGGCAGAAGCCGGGAGCGGGCATAGGCATGTCGATGATCGAACAAAGGTGCATCGAAAAAGGTCTGCGGATGACGGAGCAGCGCCGCGTGATCGCGCGCGTGCTGTCGCAGGCCGAGGATCACCCCGATGCGGAAGAGCTGCATCGCCGCGCCGCGTCCGTGGACGCCAACATCTCGCTGGCGACGGTCTATCGCACCGTGAAGCTGTTCGAGGATTCCGGCATCATCGAGCGCCACGATTTCCGCGATGGCCGCTCGCGTTATGAGGAATCGCCAGACGAGCACCACGATCACCTGATCGACGCCAAGTCTGGCAGGGTCGTGGAGTTCAAGTCCGACGAGATCGAGAAGCTGCAGATCGAGATCGCCCGCAAGCTTGGCTATCGCCTGATCGATCACCGCCTCGAACTTTACGGCGTGCCGCTGACCGAGGACGAGAAGACGTAAGTGGCTGACGCCAAGTCCCCCGAGTCAATTCCGAAAACCAAGGGCCTGTTCATCAAGACCTACGGTTGTCAGATGAACGTCTACGACTCCGAGAGGATGCGGGACGTGCTGAAGCCGCTTGGCTATTCCCCGGTGGACAGCCCTGAGCAGGCCGACCTTGTCGTTCTCAACACCTGCCACATCCGCGAGAAGGCGACGGAGAAGATGTTCTCCGAGCTTGGCCGCCTGCGTGACCTGAAGAAGGATACCGGCGGGGCTCTACGCATCGCCGTCGCTGGCTGCGTCGCGCAGGCCGAAGGCGACGAGATCATGCGCCGCCAGCCCGCCGTGGACATGGTGGTGGGGCCGCAGGCGTACCATCGTCTGCCCGAGATGATCGCGCGCCTTGCTCGCAAGACCGGCGACATGCTGGAAACCGATTTTGCAGCCGACGAGAAGTTTGATGCGCTCCCCAAGACGCGCGAAGTTGATGGTCCTTCGGCTTTCCTTGCGGTGCAGGAAGGCTGCGACAAGTTCTGTTCGTTCTGCGTGGTGCCCTACACGCGCGGCGCAGAGTATTCGCGCGGCGTAGACGCCATCGTTGCCGAGGCGCGAGAGCTTGCACGTCAGGGTGTCAGCGAGATCGTGTTGCTCGGCCAGAATGTGAACGCCTGGCATGGCGCGCCGCCAGCGCACGATGCCGGGGCAGGCGAGTGGGGCCTTGGAAGCCTGATCCGCCACATCGCGAAGCTCGGCGGCGTCGAACGCATTCGCTACACCACGTCCCATCCGAGCGACATGACCGACGACTTGATCGAGGCGCACCGCGACATCGAACAGCTTGCGCCATTCCTGCACCTTCCCGTACAGGCGGGATCGGACCGCATCCTCAAGGCGATGAACCGCAAGCATACGGCGGAAGGCTATCTCCGCATCATCGAGCGTGCACGGCAGGCACGTCCCGACATCGCCATCGCATCCGATTTCATCGTCGGCTTCCCCGGCGAGACCGACAGGGATTTCGAGGACACGCTGGCGCTCGTGAAGGCCGTTGGGTTCGCGCAGGCCTACTCGTTCAAGTATTCCCCGCGGCCGGGCACGCCCGCCGCCGGCATGCAGCTGCAGGTCGAGGAAGCCGTGAAAGACGAGCGTCTCGCGCGCCTTCAGCGACTGCTGAACGATCAGGCGCAGGCATTCAACGACGCCACGATTGGCCGCCGCGTTAAAGTGCTGTTCTCACGTCAGGGCAGGCGTCAGGGACAGGCGCTTGGCTATTCGCCCTATATGCAGTCCGTCCATGTCGATGATGCCGCGCGCGCGCCGAACAGCATGGCGGAAGTTGAAATTCTCGGCGCCACCATGTCGAGCCTGAAAGGCCGCCTAGTCGAAGCCGTGGTCCCCGCATGAGCACCAAACCCAAATCTCCCCGCGCCAACAAATTCGTCGTGCCGGTCGCCAGCCAGCAGATGCTGCGCGATCTGTGTGGGCCGGCGCACGTGCACCTGCAGATGCTTGAGCAGGCGTTTGCCGACGATGGCGTGCGCATCGACAGCCAGGGGCAGAGCGGCGAGATCGTCGTTACAGGCGAGGGCGATGGCGCGCGTCGTGCGGCCGAGGCGCTGAAGGCGTTTGCGCGCCGCATCGCGAATGGCGCTGAAGCCACCGCAGCTGAACTCGAAGCCGCCATCCGCCTGACGGCCGTCAGCGATAGCGCCGGCGCAGCGGCGGATGCCGTCATGGGGCTGCGCAAGCCCGTGATGGCGCAGACGCCGGGCCAGCGCTCCTATCTCGAAAAACTGCAGCGTGATGATTTCGGCCTGATCTTTGGCGTGGGTCCTGCCGGAACGGGCAAGACGTATCTTGCAGTCGCCGTTGGCGCAGCCGAGCTCAAGGCCGGCAAGCGCGAGCGTCTGGTCGTTGCGCGTCCGGCTGTAGAAGCGGGCGAGAAGCTCGGCTTCCTTCCCGGTGCGCTGGAGGAAAAAGTCGATCCCTACATGCTGCCGATCTGGGATGCGCTCAACGAGTGCCTTGGCGCGCAGGAAGTGGACCGTCGCAAGGAGCGCAAGGAAATCGAAGTCGCGCCGCTGGCCTTCATGCGCGGCCGCACGCTGAAGAACGCCTTTGTCATCATCGACGAAGCGCAGAACGCGACCGTGCCGCAGATGAAGATGGTGCTGACGCGCCTTGGACGCGGCTCGCGCATGGTGGTAACGGGCGATCCCTCGCAGACCGACCTGCCGAACGGCGTGAAGTCGGGCCTAGGACATGCGATGTCGATCTTGCGGGATGTGAAGGGCGTCGCCATCGAAGAGCTGACGCGCGCAGACGTGGTGCGTCATGAACTGGTCGGGCGCATCATCGAGGCTTACGACAACGATGCCTCCGGGACTGCCTCGAAGGGAGCTTCGCGCAAGTGAGCGAAGTTGCGGCAGATGGCCGGCTGTCCATCGACCTGCGCATCGCTGATGAGCGCTGGAATGTGCTGGGCGATTGCTACGCGCTTGCCGCGCGCGTTCTCGGGACGTCTGCCGCGAAGCTGAAAGCAGGGGGCGAGGCCGCCATCCTGCTGACGGATGACGCCGAAATGCGTGCCCTGAACAAACAATGGCGCGGGCTGGACAAGCCTACCGACGTCCTGTCCTTCCCGGGCGAGGGCCCTGAAATTCCCGGCCAGCCTCAATACCTTGGCGATATTGCTGTCGGGTATGAAACGGCCCTGTGTGACGCAGAGGCGATGGACCGCCCCTTCGAGGCGCACATTGCCCACCTCCTGATACATGGCTTCCTTCATCTACTGGGCTATGATCACATTGAAGCGGAAGATGCGAAGGTGATGGAACCTATGGAAGTCGAATTGCTGGCAGGGCTGGGCTGGCCGGACCCCTACGCGACCGGCCCCTATGTCGGCACTGAGGAGTCCTGACCTTGCCGAACGATGGAGAGCCTTCGCAGCGAACGTCCCTGCGCCAGCGTCTCGCCCGACTGATCGCGGGCGGGACCGAGCCGGACGTCGTTCTGATGTCCAAGGCCAATATCCACGCGCCGGCGGCGATCCGGCTGCGCCTCAAGGAATTCGAAACAGCGAGCGTGCGCGATGTCATGACGTCGCGCGTCGACATTGCTGCGGTGTCGATCGACACGACGCTCGGCGAGGTGCTCGACTTCTTCGCCAAGCAGGCCCACTCGCGCATGCCGGTCTATCGCGACTCGCTCGATGAGCCGCTCGGCTTCATCCATATCAAGGATGTTGTTGCTGAAGGCGTGCGGCAGGAATGGGCGCCGGAGACCATGGCCTCGCGGCCGGTGGAGCGCCTGCTGCGCCAGATCATGTTCGTGCCGGAATCGACGCTGCTGCCCGACCTGCTGATCAAGATGCAGACGAGCCGCACGCATATCGCACTGGTCGTGGACGAGTATGGCGGCACCGGCGGCATGGTGTGCCTCGAGGATCTGGTCGAGCAGATCGTGGGTGAGCTTGAGGACGAGCACGACGATGCGCGTCCGAGAATCCTGCGCCGCGGCCGCTCGACATGGGAAGTCGACGGGCTTGCCACGATCGAGGATGTGGTGCGCGAGACATCGCTGCACCTGCAGCTCGAGGATTTCGAATCGGACGTCGAAACCATCGGCGGGCTGATCTCCGCCATTGCCGGGCGCGTGCCGCTGGTTGGCGAGACGGTGGAGCATCCGCGCGGCTACATGATCGAGATCGTCGAGGCCGACCCCCGCCGCGTTGTCCGCCTGCGCATCCGTTCGCCAAAGCCGGCACCACCGGCGCTTGCCGAGGGCAAGCCTGAAACAGTAGATCGCTAGCGCCTTGATTCGGGTGCGCGGGGAGGGGCGATGACAGATAACCGTTCCACCCGAAGCCCGCCCAGCGGAAGCTCGGGCGCCGCGCAAGGCAACCTCATCGCGCCGGCCTATCTGTGGGTGGCTGGCCTGCAGGGCTGGCGCGCGCTTGCCTTCTGCGCAGCGCTTGGTGCTATCGCAAACCTTGCCTTCCCGCCGCTTCATCTGTGGCCGGCGTATGCGATTGCGCTGTCGGGCCTCGTCTGGAGCCTTGATGGGGCAGCCCTCGCGCCGCGTCCGCGCAGGGCCGCGTTCTGGCGCGTGGCGTCGTTCGGCTTCGCCTACTACTTGATCGGTATGCACTGGATCGCGTTTGCGTTCCTGGTGAATCCCGGCGCGCATCTCGCTTTCATCTGGATGCCGCTGATCGCGCTGCCGAGCATCCTGACGGCGGTGCTAGCCGGCTGCGTTTATATCGGTTTCCGCTTCTGGTGCCCGGGCCCGGCGAGGCTGATCATCTTTGCTGTCGCCTTCATGCTGGGCGAATGGATGCGCGGCTCGCTGTTCGGTATTGGCGGCCTGCCGTGGAATCTCCCTGGCATGATCTGGGCGCCGGGGGAGGCGATCTCGCAGTCAGCCTCGCTGTGGGGAATCTACGGCCTGTCTGCGCTCACAGTCATAGCCATGGCTGCCCCTGCAACGTTGGTCGACAGGCGAGGGCGTGGCACGATGGCCTCGCGCGCAGCGCCTGTGATCGTCGCCGCCATCGTCTTTGGCGCGCTCTGGGGATGGGGAGCGCGGCGGCTGTCGGATGCGCCCGCTGATCCCGGAACCGGGGCCATGGTGCGCTTGATCGACATCGGCACGCCACAGGCCGAAAAGCATCAGTCCGACAACGCCGAGAAGATCGTGCGGCGCTATCTCGAGCTTACCGGCCCTGCAACGGCGAACACGCCAGACATCGTCATTTGGCCGGAAGGTGCGCTTCCGTATTTCCTGTTCGAGTGGGATGGTGCGTTGCGCGCCGTCTCCGACAGCATCGGCCAGCGCAAGCTTATCCTCGGCGTGCCGCGCCTTGAAGGTGTCGGCACGGATGATGTGCGCGCCTACAACTCGCTGGCCGTTCTCAGCGGTGATGCAGACGTGCGCGGCGCGCGCCACTGGTATGACAAGCACATGCTGGTGCCGTTCGGCGAGTTCATGCCATTCGCTGACGTGCTGGGTGCAATCGGACTTAAGACGCTGCAGGATCTCGCGCCGGGCGGCTTTGCTGCGGGCCCTGATCCGTCGTCCGTGCGTGTCGATGGCATTCCGCCTTTCGGTCCGTTGATCTGCTACGAGGTGATCTTTCCGGGCTTGTCGCCGACAGGCGAGGATCGTCCCGAATGGCTCGTCAACATTTCGATCGATGCGTGGTTCGGTGAATTCATCGGGCCAGGACAGCACGCCGCGCAGGCGCGCTACCGCACCATTGAGGAAGGCCTGCCGATGGCCCGCGTGGCAAGTCGCGGGGACACGGGCATGATCGATCCCTACGGGCGGTGGACGGCGCGAGGCGCGCCGGCAGACCCGCAGCTGTTCACGTCGGATCCAAAGGACTGGCGCTCCAGCATGGTCGACGCCCGCATTCCGCAGGCGCTTCAGCAGACGCCCTACGGCACATGGCGCGACGGCCTGTTCTGGGTGATGTTGCTGGGATGCAACCTTGGGTTGTTCGTCCTGCCCCGCCGCTAGGTTAGTGGTACCCAACTTCTGGGTGTGCCGCTCACGCCCGGTTTGTCGGGGGAGCCGGCTTGGAAACGAAAAACCCCACGCTGATCGACCAGCACGTCAGCAGCCGCCTTCGCTGGCGGCGCGAGGAGCTGGAATTGTCGCAGCAGGATCTCGCAGATCAGCTGGGCGTCACCTTCCAGCAGGTCCAGAAATACGAGAAGGGCGCCAATCGGATATCCGCCGGCAGGCTGTTCGAACTGGCCAAGCTGCTAGAGACCCGGATCACATACTTTTACGAGGGTCTTGAGGTCGTCTCCGCCGGGGCCCGCCGCGGGGCGGCGGAAGAAGGCTCTGATTATACAGGGGAAGTCGATCAGGATGCGGTTGACTTGCTGGTCGCATACCAGCGCATCCAGGATCTTGACGTACGCAAGTCCGTCCTCTCGACCGTGAGAAAACACGCACGGGAAGCAAAAGTGCTAAAGGCAAAGGCCCGGACGAAGCCACGCTCATCCAAGAGTTGAGCGCAACCGCGAGACTCGACCGACGAAATCATATAAAGCTTTCTTTATATGGCCGGTGCGGTTAGTGAGCGTCCGGTTACAGATGTGGGTTTTCGCTAGGAGATCGGCGTGGCGCGTTCGAATTACCTTTTTACCAGCGAAAGCGTGTCCGAAGGACACCCGGACAAGGTCTGCGACCGGATCTCCGACGAGGTCGTCGACCTCTATTATCGCACCACGATCGAGCAGGGGCTCGACGTATGGTCGCTGCGTTGCGCGGCTGAAACGCTGGCCACGACCAACAAGGTCGTCATCGCGGGCGAGTTCCGCGGCACCGACGCCGTCACGAAAGAGCTGATCGCCCACTACGCCCGCATGGCCATCAAGGACATCGGCTATGATCAGGAAGGCTTCTCCTGGCGCAACGCCGATATCGAAGTCCTGCTGCATGGCCAGTCCGAGCACATCGCACAGGGCGTGGATGCTTCCGGCAACAAGGAAGAGGGCGCGGGCGACCAGGGCATCATGTTCGGCTACGCCACGAACGAAACGCCCGAGCTGATGCCGGCGCCGATCCAGTTCAGCCACAAGATCCTCAAGCTGCTGGCCGACGCGCGCCACAGCGGCGCCGAGAAGACCCTCGCTCCTGACGCCAAATCCCAGGTCACCGTGCGCTACGAGAACGGCAAGCCGAAAGAAGCCGTCTCAATCGTTCTCTCGACCCAGCACACGGACGAGAAGCAATCCTCCGGCGACATCCGCAAGATCGTCGAGCCCTATATCCGCAAGGCGCTTGGCGACCTGCTGCCGATCTCCAAGGATTGCGTCTGGCACATCAACCCGACCGGCAAGTTCGTCATCGGCGGACCCGATGGCGATTGCGGCCTCACTGGCCGCAAGATCATCGTGGACACATACGGCGGTGCAGCTCCTCACGGCGGCGGCGCTTTCTCGGGCAAGGATCCGACGAAGGTTGACCGCTCGGCCGCCTATGCTGCGCGCTATCTCGCCAAGAACGTTGTCGCGGCCGGTCTTGCCGATCGCTGCGTCATTCAGCTCTCCTATGCCATCGGCGTCCCCGAGCCGCTGTCGATCTACGCGAATTGCGATGGCACCGAGAAGTGCGACCTCGCCAAGCTCGAGAAACGCCTCGGCGAAATCATGGACTTGCGTCCGCGCGGCATCCGCACGCACTTGGGCCTCAACAAGCCGATCTATGCGCGCACCTCCGCCTACGGCCACTTCGGCCGCGAGCCAGACAAGGATGGCGGCTTCTCATGGGAGAAGACGGACCTTGCAGCCCAGCTCAAGGACCTCGCCTAACCGCCAAAGCGGACCGACAGAACAGGGCGCGCTTCTCCGGAATGGGGGAAGCGCGCCTTTTCATTTTGCCGCCGACCTTTTGCAGTTTCGCTGATTTTGCAGCGCGCGGGCGCATCGCTTTGTGGGATGAGGCGCGACATGTCCGGCCGGCCCCTGGGCTGGGACCATAATGCGCGATGGAGCCGACCAACGAGACTTCGGACGGGAACGCCGCCGACCTTGAGCTTGCCGCCCTCGCGGCTGCGGACAAGGCGCAAGCGGCGTGGCGCGCGGGGGCCCATGGCGCCCAGCTTCCGCCGGAAGGTGAGTGGGCGACGTGGGTGTTTGTCGGCGGGCGGGGGGCGGGCAAGACGCGCGCCGGAGTCGAATGGATTGCCGATCTTGCGGCGCGGCGACGAGGCGGTCGCTTCGCGCTGATTGCGCCGACCGAACACGATCTGCGCGAAGTAATGATCGAGGGTGCCTCGGGGGTTCTCAGCCTGCCAGACCGTGAGCCCCCGAAATACGAGCGCTCACGCCGCCTGCTCGTATGGACCAACGGCGCGAGGGCTTACGGGTTCTCGGCCGAAGAACCCGAGCGCTTGCGTGGCCCACAATTCGATGCAGCTTGGGGCGATGAGTTTGTGGTCTGGAAGCGTGCGGACTATCTGCTGAGCACGCTGCGTCTCGGCCTTCGGCTCGGGCCAGATCCGCGCCTTATGGTGAACACGACGCCCAGACACTCCGCCAGTCTGGAGGCGCTGCAAAAGGAGCCGACATGCGTCACGACGCAGGCCGGCACTGAAGCAAATGCGGCCAACCTGTCCCCGGGCTTCATGCGAACGGTGGGCGATCTCTATGGCGGCACTGATTTCCACGCGCAGGAGATCGACGGTAGCGTGATCGACAATCCGGGGGCCATGTGGCGCGCCGATGAGTTGGCCGCCATGCGCCGCAGCCTCCCCGAGAAGCGCGAGCGGGTGATCGTGGCTGTCGATCCGCCAGCCGGCGGGTCGGTCGGCCGCCATGGCTCGGCATGCGGGATCATTGTCGCCTGCATGGCCGGCGGCGACGCCTATGTGATAGCCGATAGGTCGAAGCATGGGCTTACGCCCCGCGACTGGGCCAACCACGTCGTCAACACGGCGCGCGAATATGGGGCGAGCATGATCGCCGCTGAATGCAACCAGGGTGGCCAGATGGTCGGGACAATGCTGCGGGAGTCGAAGCCCCCCTGCATGGTCAAGCTGGTGAGGGCGAATGAGGGCAAGCGCGCCCGCGCGCAGCCGATCTATCAATTCTACCAGAACGGGCGCGTCTGGCATGCCGGCGCGTACCCTGAACTGGAGCAACAGCTCGTCGCCTTGGGGCAGGGGCGGGGCGGGGATTTCGACCGCGCCGACGCTCTCGTGTGGGCGATCCACGAATTGCTCGTAGAAGGACCCCCTCCGGTGCCCTGCATCGCCTCACTTAATTAGCAGGCTAAGCGAATCCGGGGTCGCTCTCTCCAAAAGCAGGGTCGCGAACGATGTTTGGTTGTCCAAGCGTCAATATTATCCCGTCCAGTTTTCCGTTTCTGGCAAGAAATTGCCTTGGGCGATAAAGCGTCTGCGGAAGACGGTCAGGCCATGACGGGTGATATTGGAATATCCTGCCTGCCGCTGCGAGCGCTGATGCAGAAATGCTACAGCAACTCGCATGTTTACGAAATATCCTTCGCGACGCCTATGCGCAATTGACCTGTGAAAGTTTATGACAGGAATATGGCCGATCTGCGAGAGCGCCCATAAGCGTAGGCATTTGCTGGTTGGGAATATCGCGGCGGGCGTTCCGGCGCCTAGAGGGTCAGCTAACCAGATCAAGTATCATTGAGGGGTCTCTAATCGTGAAAACTACTGCGAAAGCGCACCTGTTGCACTCCACGCTGCTCGCCGCGCTTACGGTCGCGCCGGGCATGGTCTCCAGCGCCTTCGCCCAGGAAACTGTCGCGCCCGCCGCGGCTGCTGCGGAAGAAGAGCGTGACGTTGTCATCATCACGGGCTCGCGCATTGCCCGTCAGGACTATGTCGCCAACTCGCCGATCGTGACGGTCGGGACAGACGAGATCGCCGCTACGGGCGTCACCACGCTCGACACGCTGCTCAACACGATGCCCCAGTTCGTTCCCGGCATTAACATGTCGTCGAACAACCCGTCGAACGGCGGCCAGGCCAACGTGCAGCTGCGAGGTCTCGGCGGCAACCGTACGCTGGTGCTGATGAACGGCCGCCGCGTCGTCCCGTCGAACGCGTCGGGTACCGTCGACTTGAACGTTCTGCCCTCACAACTCGTCCAGAACATCGAAGTGATCACCGGCGGCGCCTCGGCGACCTACGGTTCGGACGCTATCGCGGGCGTCGTCAACTTCATCCTGCGCGATGATTTCGAAGGCTTCGAAATCTCCGCCCAGAAGGGTGAGACTGACCGCGGCGACGGCAACACCGAGTCCGTCTCGATTGCCACCGGCGGCAAGTTCGCCGACGGCAACGGCAGCGCTTCGCTGATGGTTTCGTACAACCGCCGCGACGATCTCTACAACGGCTCGCGTCCCTTCTCGTCGATCTCCGGCGGTTCGGGCGCGTCCCCGCTCGGCAACACGATCTTCGACTCGACCAACCTGCCGACACAGGCAGCCATTACGGCTGCAGTGCCGGGTGCAACGAACTCGAACACCTTCGGCTTCAACAACAACAACACGCTGTTTGCCTATCAGGGCCGCCGCGATTTCGTGAGCCCGGGCGGCATCACATATGATGGTTTCGCCCAGCCCGGCGCGACGTTCAACCCGGACTTCGCCTACAACACGGGCGCGCTGAACCTGCTCACACTGCCGCAGACGCGCTACAACGTGTTTGCGCACATCGACTACGACATCAATGACTCGGCGCAGGTCTATACCGACTTCCTGTTCACCCAGTACGAGGCCTACCAGGAACTCGCGGCCTCGCCGGCTGCTGGTCCGACTGGCTGGCGTGTCCCCGTCTCCAACCGGTTCATCACGCCAGAACTGGCGACGGTGCTGGCTTCGCGTCCGACCCCGCTGGCCTCGTTCCGTCTCGACAAGCGCTTCAACGCTCTTGGCGCGCGCCGCGGCTCGGAACTCTATGACGTGTTCCAGATCACGACCGGCATCACCGGCGACGTCGGCCTCATGGATTGGACCTATGACGCGTACGCCTCGCTCGGCCGCGTCGACCGCACCACCACGCAGACCGGCAACGTGTCGCGCTCGGCCGTCCAGCAACTGCTGAACGCCACCGACGGCGGCAACGCGCTCTGCGCCGGCGGCTTCGACTGGTTCGGTGAAACGACCCTGTCCGACGCCTGCAAAGCCTTCGTCGGCCGCGCCGCGAAGAACCTTTCGGTCAACGAACAGCGCAACGTGGAACTCTCCGTGCAGGGCGGCGCCTTCGCGCTTCCGGCCGGCGAAGTCCGCTTCGCGGCTGGCGCCAGCTACCGCGAAGACACCTTCCTGCTCATTCCGGACGGCTCGCTGACCGGCCCGATCACGACGCAGCCCTGCCTCGCGACCGCCGCCTACTCCGGCGCTGGCCCGAACCTGGCGCAGTCCACCTGCACCGGCACGTCGATCCCGGCTCTGACCGGCAACGACATCGCGGGCTTCAACCCGTCGGCTCGCCTTGAGGGCGCTGGCGACGTGACCGAATTCTTCGGCGAAGTGCTGATCCCGGTTCTGAAGGATCTTCCATTCGTTGAAGAACTGAACCTCACGCTCGCCGCCCGTCAGTCGGATTACTCGACTGTCGGTTCGCTCTCGACCTACAAGATCGATGGCGATTGGCTCGTGACGGAAGGCTTCCGCTTCCGCGGCGGCTACTCGCAAGCGACGCGTGCGCCTTCGATCTCGGAACTGTTCTCGGCGCAGACGCTGGGCTTCCCGGCCATCGGCCTGCCGCAAACCACCGCGCTCGTTCCGCAAAAGTCGGGCGATCCGTGCGACGTGCGCTCGGGCTACCGCTCGACTGCCGGCTCGAACCTCGCTGCTCCCACGAACGCCCAGGTCCGCGCTCTCTGCATCACGCAGGGCGTGAATGGCGCGATCGCCAACACCTACACCTTCACGAACGGCCAGGTCCCGGGTCTCTCGGGCGGCAACCCGCTGCTCACGGAAGAAACCGCGACGACCTACTCGGCAGGCGCTGTGTGGCAGTCGCAGTTCCAGGAGCCGCTACTCGCCAACCTCTCGGCCTCGGTGGACTACTACAACATCGAAGTTGAAGATGCTGTCGGAACCGTCTCGGCCAGCGATATGATCCAGCTGTGCTACAACGCGAACGGCACCTCGAACCCGACCTACGATCCGAACAACTTCTACTGCACGCTGTTCACTCGTGATCCACTGTCGGGCAACATCATCAACCCGATCTCGACCAACGCGAACCTTGCGGTTCTCAAGATCTCGGGCGTCGACTTCCAGGTTGACTGGTCCTACGACATCGGCCCCGGCACGCTTGATCTCGGCTGGGTTGGTTCGTGGCTCGAGAATGCCGAATACCAAACTCTGCCGGGCGGCGCTTTCCGCCAGCAGGAAGGCACCATCTCCAACGCGACGGCTTCGGCCTATCCGGAATGGAAGTGGACGGCTGACGCCACCTACCGCTGGGGCCCCGCCCGTCTCGGCGCGCGCTGGCAGCACATCGGCGAGATGGACAACTTCAACAACCTCGCGACCGACGTGCCGGCAATCGGTTACTTTGACCTGATCGCCAGCTACGACATCCTCGACAACGTCACGCTGCGCTTCAACGTCAACAACGTGATGGACGAGCAACCGCCGTTCTACACGCCGTCCGTGCAAGCCAACACCGACCCGTCGACCTACGACGTGCTCGGCCGCCGGTACACAATCGGCATCACGGCTCGCTACTAGGCGAACCGCGAGCAATCGGCTCAAAAGGGAAGGGCGGAGCGAAAGCTCCGCCCTTTCTGCGTTTGGGGATTGTGAAGCGGCGGAGCATTCGCGCGTGCGCGCTTGCGCGCGCGTCAGCGGTGACGCCGGTCAGTTGCATTGACGAAGCTGAGGCCGGCGTCAGTCGCCGATGGAGTGGAGCGCGCCGCCGCGTTCGTGTAGCCAGGTGCGCGCCTCGCGCCAGTCCGGATAGCAGCGCTCGACCTGTTTCCAGAAGCGGGCGGAGTGGTTCATCTCCTTGATATGCGCGACTTCGTGCGCGGCGACATAGTCGAGCGCAAAAGGCGGTGCGCACACCAGCCGCCAGGTGAAGTTCAGCCGGCCTTCGGAGGAGCATGAACCCCAGCGCGAGCGCATATCCTTGATGGCGATGGAGCGCGGCGTGACCTTCAGCGTCTCGGCGTGGACGGCGACGCGCTCGGCGAAGTCGATGCGGGCTGCGGCGCGCAGGAAGGCGCGCACCTTGTCGGCGAAGGCCTCGCGCGGGCCGGGCACGAGGATAAGCGGCGTCGGAGCTGACGTGCGATCAATCTTCACCGTGCGGCCGCCTTCGGCCTGCTTCAGCCGGTGGATGGCGCCGCGCAGCGGAATGTAGACGCCCGGCCGGAAGGCGATGGGCGGGGGAAGGGCGCCGAGCCGTTCGGCGATCCAGTCGACACGCTCGGTGGCGAAGGAGATCGCGTCGAGGGCGTGGCGGGCGGCGGGGGCGGTTGCGACCGCCTCGCGGGCCGTCGGGTCTATCCTTACGGAAACCCGCCGGGCACGCTTATCAATGTGCACCCGCACAGGAACCGAAGCACCTGATTTCGCTATCAAAAAAACCCGAGGATGGGATTCCGCGACGACCATGCTAAGGGGGTATCGTCCTGGGGACGCCGAAGCAACCAGACCCATCGAGGGGGACGCCTAAAATGAAGCTCAAGTTTGCGTTTGCCAGCCTGCTGGTCCTTTCCGCCTGCGGAACGAGCCAGGAAGCGCTCCAGGCGCTGGACCTCATGCAGTTCCGGGAAAATGCCAACGCGCCGGGATTTTCGTACTCAAAACTCTCCGGTTCCGGGAATGACGTGAAGCTGGAAGGCGTTTCCTTCCTCTCTTCCGCGATGATGGCCTCCATGATGGGGATCCCGGTAGAGGGCCTGGAAGACGAAGATTTCGACGCGGAGAAAGTCGTTCCGGTTCTGACCGCCCAGTCCGTCGTGCTGAATGGCCTGACGATGAAAGACGGCAAGCCGGTGGTCCGCGACTTCGTGTTCAACGGGGTCGTTCCAGCTGGCGACCTTGGCGGTGCGACGGTTACAATCGGTTCAGTCGGCATAAAGGGCCTCGACCAGGCGACCGGCGCCTTCATCGCAAGCTCTTTCACCGAGACTGGCCCCGGCGACATGCCCGCCTTCGAAGCCTGGACGTTCGGCAAGGCCGGGATCAGCAACATTGTGGTCAAGGGCGAAGTCGAAGGTGAGATGGGCCTCTCGAGCTTCGACGTGAAAGTCGGCGAGCTTTCGGTGTCCAACCTGAAAGACACCATGATGGGCCTGGTCCGCGTGGCGGGTATCGCAGGCGAAGTGAACATACCGACGGAGATGGTTCCGATTTCAGCCGTCTTCGATCTGGGCACGATGGACATCACGAACCTGAACACTGGTCTGTTCGTCAAACCATTCATGATGGGCATGTCAGCCGCAACGAGCGCTGATGGCGCGTCGCCGGATTACGCGAGCCTGTATGAAGACTACACCAGCCCGCTCGAAGTTGGTTACGACAGGTTCGACTGGTCAGGCATGAGCGTCGATGTGTCGGGGCTGAAGCTCAATTCGACATCGCTGCACCAGACGCTTACGCGCAACGCGGACGGCGTGGTGGTCGCGTCCGACATGCCGCGCGGCGCGCTCAAGCTGACGGCTGACTCTTCCGGCGGCATGGCCGGCGCGATGGGCCTGATGGTCCTGGCCATGGGAGGATATCCGTCCGACTCGATCGAACTCTACGGCGAAGGCAAGGCCACGTTCGATCCGGCCAAAGACATCACGCGCCTGTCCGGCTACAATCTTGGCGTCACCGACGTCGTCGACATGAAAGTGGATGTTGGCATCGTTGGCCTGAAGCAGGCATTGCCGACGCTGATGTCCGCCGCCAGCAGCTTGACCGGCATGATGGACAGCGCGATCGAGCCCGAGCTCGACGAAGAGGGCAATCCCATCCCTGGCGATCCCGATGCGGTGTCCAACGCCTCCACAATGATGGCGATGCAGATGGTGATGGCGCTGATGCCGCTCCAGCTCACTGACCTCGACCTGTCGATCACCGACGAGACCCTGGTGAATCTCGTCCTCAACCAGCAGGCCTTGAGCGCGGGCCAGGGGATCGATGAATTCCGCACCGATCTCGTGACGATGGTTCAGGGCGCGTCCGTTTTCATGTCTGACGCTGGCGTCGATCCCGCCATCTCCAGCGAGCTGACGGCTGCTGCGGCTGGTTTCCTGTCGGGCCCGGGCACGCTGCGCCTGCAGATCAAGCCGAAACAGCCATTCGGGATGATGTCGGCCATGATGTCGCCGATCACCAAGGAGAGCCTTGGCTTCTCCGCCACGTTCACGCCGGCCCCTGGAGGCGCTCCTGAACCTGCCGCCGCGCCGACGAACTAGTCTTTATCGACCAGGATGATCGAGCGGGCGCCTGAAAGGGCGCCCGCTTCGTTTTGGCGATGCAGTGAACTGCGCCTGCGTCAGGTGCAATCGGCGCCGGCGCAATCATCGCCCTCGATCTCGACCGTTGCGTGGCCGACGCCGTGGGCTTCCCTAAGGCGCGTCTTGATGCGCGAGACGATGGCGGGCCCCTCGGCGCTGTTGGCGATGCGGGCGTGAAGGGTCATCACGGAGCGGCGACCGTCGAGCGACCAGAGATGCGCATGGTGAACGTCGAGCACGCCATCGACATGGTCGACGAGATCGTGTGTCACCTTGTCGAGGTTGATGTTCGTGGGCGCGCCTTCCAGCAAAATGTGCGCGCTCTGTGCGGTCACCGACCAGGCAGAGCGCAGGATGATCAGCGCGACGAGGACCGACAGGATCGGATCCGCCTGGATCCACCCGGTCGTCATGATGATGATGCCCGCCGCGATCGCCGCGACCGAGCCGAGCAGGTCTCCGACCACGTGGAGCAGGGCGCCGCGCACATTCAGGTTGTCGCGATCAGCGCCGTGAAGCACGGCGAACGAGGCGATATTCACGCCAAGGCCCGCAACGGCGATCCACGTCATTAGCATGGGCTCGATCGTGCGTGGCTCGTTGAGGCGCCAGATCGCCTCATAGACGATCCAGGCGGCGATCGCGAAGAGCGTCAGCCCATTCACGAAGGCGGCGAGCACGGGGAAGCGGCGGAAGCCGAATGTGCGTCGCGAGTCGGGCGGGCGTCGCGCCATGCGGAAGCCGATCCAGGCGAGCGCAAGGCTGCCGAAATCCGACAGCATGTGTCCCGCGTCGGCGATGAGCGCGAGCGAACCGGCGATGACGCCGCCGGCAAGCTCGACGCCCATGAAAGCGCCGGTGAGCAGCGCGGCTATGCCGATGCGGGCGGCGTTCTTCTCGTCGTCGCCATGGTCATGGCTGTGGCCGTGCGCGTGGCCGTGTGCATGCGCGTGGCCATGCCCGTGGGAATGGTCATCGTCGCCGTGGGCATGAGCGTGATCGTGCGCCATGCGCCTGACCTACGCGGCGCCTGCGCAAATATCAAATGAATACAATGGAACGATATACCGCCACGCCTGCGGTGGCGAATCGCTGATCAGGCGCCGGCCAGCTTTGGCCCGGTCGAGTCGATCATCGCCTGGGCGATCTCTTCCTCGCCGGAGATGATCACATCCGCGCCGCGGCCAGCGAGATGTTCCGCCTCGGCGTCGGAGTGGGAACGGGCGAGGATGCGGATGCCGGGGTTCTGCTGGCGCGCGATCTCGGCGACGCGTCCCGCCTCGAAGCCATCAGGCACGGTGATGTAAATCAGGCTGGCGCGCTCGACGCCCGCCGCCTTCAGCACGTCGACCGATGCAGCGTTGCCGGTGATCGTCTCGATGTTCTGTTCCAGCAGCCGCTCGATGATCTCTTCGCGCTCCTCCACGACGGCGTAGGGGATCTTCTTCAATTCCAGCTGCCGGCCGATGCGCGATCCGACCCGGCCGAAACCGACAATGATGGCGCGCTGCATGGCGGCGGGCGCAGCGGCGATCGCAGGATCGACCGGGGATGCGAGCGGCGCGGGCTTGGGCACGAAGCGGTCGGCAACCAGGAAGACGAGGGGGTTCAGCACGATGGAGAGGATGGCGGCGCCGAGGATCAGGTCCTGCGCTTCCAGGGGCAACAGCCCAAGCCCCACGCCAAGCGTGGCCAGGATGAACGAGAACTCGCCGATCTGGGCCAGGCTCGCAGAGATCAGCATGGTCGAGTCGGGCGGTTGCTTGAACACCCGCATGATGGCGATCGCTGCGAGTGACTTGCCGACGACGACGATGCCGAGCGCACCGAGCAGGGGCCACGGGTTCTGCAGCAGGGTCATCGGATCGAACAGCATGCCGACCGAGACGAAGAAGAGCACGGCGAAGGCGTCGCGGAGCGGCAGCGTCTCGTTGGCGGCCTGATGCGACAGCTCGCTCTCGCCCATGATCATGCCGGCGAAGAAGGCGCCGAGCGCGAAGGAGACGCCAAACAGTTCGGACGCACCCAGCGCAACGCCCAGCGCGATGGCCAGCACCGCGAGACGGAACAGTTCACGCGAGCCGAGATGGACGACGCGGTGCAGGATCCACGGGATCAGCCGTTTGCCGAAGATCAGCATGACCACCATGAACGCGCCGACCTTGCCGAGCGTCATAAGGATGGCGAGGCCGATCTGGCCGGCCTGGTCCCATGTGAACGTGCCGCCGCTTTCGGCGACCTGGTTGCGCAGGTCCGCCCATGTGGGCAGGAGGACGAGCGCGAGCACCATCGCAATGTCTTCGACGATCAGCCAGCCGACGGCGATGCGGCCGCGTTCGGTCTGCACCACGTGGCGTTCCTGCAGCGCGCGCAGCAGCACCACGGTCGAGGCGACGGAGAGGGCGAGACCGAACACGATGCCGCCTTCCAGCGGCCAGCCCATTAGATAGCCCATGCCGACGCCCAGAAGCGTTGCGGCGAGAATCTGGGCCAGCGCGCCGGGAATGGCGATAGCGCGCACGGACAGGAGATCGTCGAGGGAGAAGTGGAGGCCGACGCCGAACATCAGCAGGATGACGCCGATCTCCGCGAGCTCTGTGGCCAGGTTCGCATCGGCGACGAAGCCCGGCGTGAAGGGTCCGATGATTACGCCAGCGATGAGGTAGCCCACCAGAGGCGACAGCTTCAGACGGGTCGCAATCATGCCGAAGACAAAGGCCAGGCCGAGGCCGATGGTCAAAAGCGAGATTAGCGGTGTCCCGTGGGGCATCGTGCAGGGGCATCCCTTGTTTGGTGTAAGGCCTGATGGCCAGTTAAGTGTGAGGGTGCGGGATTGCAGCCCCGAAATCCAACAAAAACATCGTGTGAGGCAATGATATCTCGCGCTGTGTCGTGAGGGTCGCGCCTGCCGGAGAGCATTCGGCATGCTTTCCCTTTGAGCCCAAGCAGCGCTACCTTCGCGGCATGACGAGTGATGCGATCCTGGTTGGCGATGTTGGCGGCACGAATGTGCGGTTCGCGCTGGCATATGCCTCAGACGGCCGCATCACGCTGTCGGAAATATGGAAGCGCGCGGGCGCGGACTTTCCGGAGTTCAACGACGCGCTGGATGCTTTCCTTTCGGAAACAGGCGCGCGGCCTGCGGGCGCCTCGCTCGGGCTGGCGGGCGTGGTCGCGAGCGACCACGTCAACCTGCTCAATCGGGGATGGATCGTGGATCTTGCGGCCGTCCGCGCGCGGCTGAAGGGCGGCCGGCTGACCGCCGCGAACGATTTCATCGCCATGGCGCGCGCAGCGCCCGAGCTTGATGCGGACGGTCTCGAGCCGATCCGCTCCGGCAAGCGCGATCCCAGGGGCTCGGCGGCGGTGGGCGGGCCGGGAACGGGCTTTGGCATAGCCATCCTGCGCCGCATTGCGCGCGGCTGGGTGGTCGCAGGCGGTGAGGGCGGGCATCAGGCATTCGCGCCGCAAACCCCGCTGGAATGGGAACTCGCCGAGGCAATGCGTCGGCGCGGCGTCGATGTCTCCAACGAGCTGGTCGCGGCCGGGGCGGGTTTCGAACTGACGCGCGATTGTCTGGCTGAAGTGATGGGGCTTCGGGCCCGCGCGATGTCGCCGCGCGAGGTTATTGCCGCAGGGCTCGAGGGCGATGCCTTTGCTTCGGCTTTCTGCCGCTTGCGGGCAGCGACGGTGATGACGGCGATGGGCAACCTCGCGCTGATCTGCAACGCGTCAGGCGGCGTCTACATCGCGGGCGGGGTCGCCAGGCACCTCGCGCCCTGGCTGGACGAACCCGAAGCGCTGGCGCGGTTCCACAATCGCGGACCTCATACGCCGCTGCTTGAGACCTTTCCGATCAACATGATTGTCTCGGACGCCGCGCCCCTGCTGGGGGCGGCCCACCTGTGGCTCGATGAAGGTGAGCGTGGCTGGCTCTAGGGCCTATTTGCAGCCGCAGCCGCGGCCTTTGCCGCCACCATGACCGCCACCCTTGCCGCCGCCGAACGAGACGGCGGATGCGCTGGCAAAAGCGACAGCCGTGGCCGACGCTTGGGCGCGGGCGGAGCCGCCACCGATCACGATGACACGGCCACCACCGCCTGAACCACCATTGATGTCGATGCCGACGCCGCCTGTGCCGAAATCGGACGGCAGCACGATCGGGGCCGGGCCAGCTTTCACCGGCACGGGGACGGGAGGCGCCGGGGTAGGCGAAGGCGGGGTCGGCGGCGTCTGAAGCGGCGGCGGAACGGGCGCGACAACGGGCGGCACGCGACGATTGCGGCCGTCAGCGAAGGCCGGGCTCGCCAGGGACGAGACTATCAGGGCCGCAGCGAAGAGGCGGAATATCGGTTTCATGGCGATCTCCGATGCAGTCCCCATGCCGAACCGTGAAGTGCGACTGCGGACCAGCAGGCAGACATTAACACGCGAATGCCGGATCCGGCCAAGCCAGACGCCCGCCAGGCGATCGAAGGTTAACTAGAAATCGACCGCGAGCCCCTTTTTCTCCCAGTCGCCATAGCGGGTGGGTTCCTCGCCCTCGCGGCGGCCGTTGATCTCGACGGGCAGCTCCTCAGGGGGCGCGGCCTGGCGCCGCGCCTCCGCCTCGAGCAGCGCGCGGACAGCCTCGGGCGACAGCGCCTTGCCCGGCGCAGCACCAGGAATTGCTGGAGCTTCCGGACCTGAGTCTTCGGCGTCACCGGCAGAGTCGGGAGTAGGGTCTGTGTCCATCATGGCGTCCACGTTCACCAATTTTTTCTGTTTTGGAAAGGAAGCATTCACCAAGATCACCAAAGCTGTCCTTCAGGGGACCACCCTGCGTGAGAGACCTGCGATGAGCTATATCAAAGCTGCCGGACTGATGCTCCTGATCCATCTCGCCTTCGCGGGATTGGGCTGGTGGATCGCGGGCAGGGAAGGCGCGCTGATTGCGACACTGATCGCGCTGGCCTTCCACATCCTCGTTTTCTGGTACGCCGAGAAGATCGTGCTCAAGCTGCACAACGCCCGCGAGGTCGGATCTGACGACGCCTCGCCGATGATCCGCGCTTTCGTGGCTGATTGCGACCGTCTTGCCATGCGGGCCAACATGCCGCGCCCGCGCACCCATATCGTCGACGCGTTCCAGCCGAACGCTTTCGTCGCCGGCCGCGACACCAATCACGCATCGATCGCCGTCACCGACGGCCTGCTGAAAACCCTTACCCGCGCCGAGGTTTCGGCTGTGGTCGCGCATGAACTCGCGCATGTGAAGCGCGGTGACGCACTCGCCATGGGCATCGGCTCGGCGCTGGCCGCCGTGCTCACCACCATTTTTGGCGCGATCGCCTATCCGCTTGGACAGCGCAAGCGCGTCGAGCGCGTCGTTGCGGGCCTCGTCGCCCGCGTGGGTCAAAGCCATCACCGCGAATACGCCGCCGACAAGCAGGCCGGCGAAATCTGCGGCAATCCGGTGAACCTCGCCAACGCGCTGCTGAAGCTCGAGCGCCACACCGCCTCGCTGCTGAATCCGCTGGCCGAGCGCAGCCCGGCGACCGCCCACATGTTCGTCATCGATCCGCTGCACGGCCCCCGTCGCGGACCTTCCGCTTCGCACCCGCCGACGGAGCGCCGCATCGCGCGCCTGCATCGCCAGGCTGCCGAGATGGAAGGCGTGGAGTAGGGCGACGCCGGCCTGTGTTTTCTGAACGCGCGCTCTCACGGAGCGCGCGTTTTTCATTCCGGAAGACGCCAAAGCGTCTTTCGCGCCGCTGTTGGGCGCCGTCTCGCCGAACGCGCGGAACGTTGCTGTCAGCACCGCGTTGAGCGGCATATCCCAGAAAAACCTGGCGACTGATTTTCTCCTGAAGGGAGACGAAATGCGTATTGCTTTTGCAATGGCGGCTGCACTGCTCGGTGGGGCTCTTATGGCCAGCCCAGCGTTTGCTGACCCTGCGCGCGACAACCTGCTGCGCGCCGAGACACAGATCCAGGCCCTGAACCCGGCAGACTCGTCCGCTGCCGCGCCGGTTGACTATCGCAATGCCATGCTGCGCCTCGACGAAGCACGCGCGGCAGAAGGCCGGAACAAGGACGACGAATCGCTGAGGCGTTCGAACGAGGCGATGCTTTACGCCGAGATCGTCCAGGAAAAAATCAAGCTGCACGGGCTCAAGCGCACCGTCTCTGAAATCGAGACCGGCATCGCAACGCTCCGCCGCGAACTCGTCTCTTAGGAAGCTCCACACATGAAATACGCTCTGAAATCCGCGGCTGCGATGGCTGCGTTCTCGTTCATTCTCGCCGGTTGCGCCTCGGCGCCCGAGCCGAGCCCGCGCCTGCTCGCCGCTGAAGCCTCGCTTCGCGTGGCCAAGTCTGACGCCGACACGATGGAGTCCGGCCGCGCCCCTCTGGAAAAAGCGGAGATCGCTCTGCGCGACGCCCGCGAATCCTACATGGGTCGTGAAACCGACAACTACGAACACTCCATCCGCATGGGTGAAGGCTATATGCAGCTCGCCGAAGCACGCGGCGGCCAGCTAGAGGCGAACCGCAAGATCGCATCGCTGAACACGGAGCGCGCGGACATCGTGTCCGAAGCGCGCAGGCTTGAGGTTGCGCGCGCCGAAGCAGCGACCGCAACAGCGCAGGCTGCAACCGCCAACGCCCAGGCCGCCACTGCGACCGCGCGTGCGGCAACAGTTGGCGCCGAAGCCCGCGCGAACCAGTCAGCTACCGTCGCTGCTGCGGCGCTCGCCGACACCGCGGCCGCCCGCGCAGATCAGGCAGCGGCTGAAGCGCGTACGGATGCTCTCCGTGCGGAGCTTGCAGGCTATGAACAGCAGAAGACCGCGCTGGGCGTCACGCTCATTCTGCGCGACCTTCAGTTCACGTCGGGCTCTGCCGTACTTGGAGCTGGCGCGCAGGGTCGGCTTGCGCCGCTCGCCGCGTTCCTCGCCAAGCAGCCGGATGCGAAAATCCAGATCGCCGGCCACACCGACTCGCAGGGCGGGGACGCCGCCAACATGGATCTGTCTGCTCGACGGGCCCAGTCTGTCGCGGCCTATCTCGGCTCGACGGGCGTCGACATGAGCCGCATCAACGCGATTGGCATGGGCGAGACGGCCCCTACTTCCACCAACGACACCGCTGCGGGCCGTGCGATCAATCGCCGGGTCGAAGTGACCATCCTCGACTGATCTCGTCTTATGACGAGTGATCTTGGGAAAGCGCGCCTTCGGGCGCGCTTTTCTGCGTTTGGGCCTACCCGATCAGCGGATAGACGGCCTCCTCGACATAGCTGCTGCCAGCGCGGGTCGCACGCGAGGAATACATGCAGAAATGATCCACGATGAAGGGTTCGGTGCGGAATTCAGCGGCATCGGCCAGGAAGTGCGCAACCTCGACATCGCGTGTTCCGTGCAGGTAGGCCACTGTCACGTGGGGCTTGTACCGGCGGGGCTCGGGCGACAGGCCGGCGTTCTGGATGGCGGTCTCGCACGCGCCGGCAAGCCGGGTGAGGGCAGGGCTGTTGCTGACGCCCGCCCACAACGCGGTTGGTTCTCGCCCGCCGAAGCTGCCCACGCCCTGCAGCGCGATCTCGAATGGGGCGGCGAAGATCCGGCCAAGTTCGGTGTCGATGTCGCGGGCCACGGCTTCGTCGACGTCGCCGATGAAGCGCAGGGTGAGGTGATATTGCTCGGCCGTACGCCACGACGCGCCCTGCGCCTCGCGTTCCAGCGTCGCCAGCCGGTTAGCGACTGAGCCGGGAAGAGGTATGGCAAGAAAAAGGCGTAGGGCCATGACGATGAACTTGGCGTCTCCCAAGCATTAACGATGCGCGTGCGCAGCTGTAACAGGCCTTACAAGTAGCGCTTCGCCTGATGTTTGCCGGAATCAAGGGTTAGCGTAGCTTTTACTGCGATCACAGACTCGCCAGCAGGTGCGCAAGGGCCCGGATTTACTTGCAATGACGCGTCCGGATGACCATTATCCAATGAGATTGGCTGGGCATCGTTCCCGCCGCTGACAGAGGGTTGAAAACAGAACCATGGCTGACTTCCAGTATGCCCAGACGCGCACAGGCGCTCAGACGGGCGATATGGCCACGGACGCCGGCCTCCGCAAATTCATGCTGGGCGTCTACAACAAGCTGTTCCTGGGCATCCTGCTCGCGGGCGCTGTTGCTTATGCGGCCGGCGCGATACCGGCTGTGAGCGAACTCGTGTTCAACACGCCGCTGTTCTACGTCGTCCAGTGGGGTCCGGTGGCTCTGCTGCTCGGTTCGATGTTCTTCATGAAAAACCCTTCGCCGCTTGCGACGGGCATCATGTACTGGGCCATCGTCGTGCTCATGGGCGCAGGTCTTGGCGTCTGGGTCATGATGGCCGAAAGCGGCATGGCATCGTCGACGCGTGGCGGCATCGGCATGTCGACGACGTACATCACGATCGCGAAAGCCTTCCTGATCACGGCGTCGGCGTTCGGCGCTCTCTCGCTGTTCGGTTACACCACAAAGCGCGACATGTCGGGCATTGGCTCCATGGCTATCATGGGGCTGTGGGGCGTGGTTGCTCTTTCGCTCCTGAACTTCATCCTGCCGCCTTCCTCGATGTTCGAGTGGATCATCATGGGCGCGGTGTTCGCACTGTCGGCCGTGCTGATCGCGGTTGAGACCCAGCAGCTGAAGAACGGCTATTACCAGTTCGGTGGCGATGCCCGCAGTCTTGCGGTCATGACCAACTGGGGCGCGCTGAACTTCTTCATCTCCTTCATCAACATGTTCCGCATCGTGTTGATGTTCCTGTCCTCGCGCGAATAGCGCCTGACACAGGCTGGAATACGAGAGCCCCGGACCGATGGTCCGGGGCTTTTCGTTTCAGGCTATCAACAGCTGTGGATGGCGCCTGTGCACTTGCTGTGTGGTAATCGTTAGCGCCGCATGGGTTTCGCCGGTCGACGATCGCTACTCAACAACGTTGAATCGCTTCCGGTCGAAGAGGCGCAGCACCTGCGTTAAATCTTGTCCACGCTTGAGAACTAGGCCGGCCGAGTTGGTGACTGAATATGCGCCTTGTCTGCGCGCAAGCTCGGGCCGCTTCTCTACGATCCAGGTCGGCGCTTCGGAGGCGCGCTTGTACATGCAGAAGGCCGCGTGATCAGCGTAGGCGCCAATCGCATAGTCGCGACATTCGCCTTCTGCCACAAGCTTTCCGTACGCCCAGAGGATCTGTTCGAGCTCACGCCGATCAAACCAGATCTGTCGCGGCGCGCTCTGTGAAGCGGAAGGAGACCCCGGCTGACTCGTCTGCGTCATGGCCCATCCTGTGGACAGTTGAACGTCCGGATTCCGATGCTGCGCACCTTACGAAGAATTCGCAATATCACCTCATTTTGGACTAGCCAAAGCCACCGATCACGGTCAGGTTAACGATGTCGGGCGGACAGTTAAGACGCCGACCTTGGACCCAACAGCCCCCCAGCCCCCCAGGGTTGCGACTGGACGGTTCGTCCGACACTCTATCCTTCTAAAAATCCCCAAAATTCAAGTCTTCCCAGGGCCTCACGGCTTGTACGTCTCCATTTGCGAGCGGGTTCCGGTGCGTGGCTGGGAAGGGTTAATGCTGACGGCGAATCAGTGCGTCAGCACGCCGATTCGCATTGGCCGAATCTTCATCAACTCTTGGCTTCCTTCCGGGCCTTCCCGGGCTTAGCAATCGACGTCCCAGATAGACGGCAAGACAGCCAAGCGGACAGACATGGACGCTCTCAAAGTCGAAAGCCTCTCCAGGTCCTTCGGATCGCGACAGGCGGTGCGCAAGGTGAGCCTCTCCGTTGCACGCGGCGAGACGGTGGCGTTCCTTGGTCCCAACGGCGCGGGCAAGTCCACGACGCTGCGCATGATCGCCGGATACCTTGAGCCGGACGAGGGCGATGCGTGGATCAACGGCGCATCGATCCAGTCAGACCGAACGCGCGCGCAACTTGCGCTTGGCTATCTTGCAGAAGGCGCGCCGCTCTATCTCGATCTCTCGGTGAAGGATTTCCTCGCCTTCCTCGGCCGCACGCACGGCCTGCGGCGCGGCGAGGCAAGGGACCGGATCGCCAGCGCCGCCGAAGACGCCGCCATCACCGATGTCCTGTCGCGCCCGATCGAGACGCTGTCGAAAGGCTATCGCCGCCGTGTCGCGCTCGCAGGCGCCATTGTGCATGATCCGCCGGTACTGATCCTCGATGAGCCCACCGACGGCCTCGACCCCAACCAGAAGATCGCCATGCGCGCCCTGATCCGCCGGATGGGGGAGGCGAAGGCCATCCTGATCTCGACGCACCAACTCGACGAGGTCGAAGCCATGTGCTCGCGCGCCATCCTGATCGACCGGGGAGAGATCATCGCCGACACGACACCCGCAGAGCTTGCGGCGCGCGCGCCGGGAGGACGGCTGGAAGACGCGTTCCACGCCCTCACACAACGCGAGGCGGCTGTATGAGCGAGGCGACCGCATCGCAATGGAAAGAGACACTGCGCCAGGCGTCGAGCGCCATGCGTGCGGTCTACCTGCGCGAGCAGTCTGCCTACTTCCTGACGCCGCTCGCCTATGTCTTCATTGCTATCTTCCTCATCGCGCTGGGCGCCTTCACGTTCGAGATCGGCCGCTTCTTCGAGACCAACCAGGCCGACCTTGCGCCCTTCTTCCTGTTCCATCCCTGGCTCTATCTCGTCTTCCTGCCCGCCATCGCGATGCGCCTGTGGGCTGACGAGTCGCGGGGAGGGACGCTCGAGCTGCTGCTGTCGCTGCCTGCGCCGACATGGTCGCTGGTGATCGGCAAGTTCCTGGCGGCGTGGACAGTGGCGGGCGTCGCCCTTGTCTTCACCACGCCAATGTGGATTTCGGTGAACTGGTTGGGCAGCCCGGACAATCCCGCGATCTTCCTCACCTACGCGATGAGCTTCCTGATGGCGGGGAGCTATCTCGCCATCGCGTGCGCCATGTCCGCCGTTGCGCGGAACCAGGTGGTGGCGTTCATACTGTCTGTCGCCGTCGGCTTCGTGTTCACGGCTGCGGGCCTGCCGGTGGTGACCTCGGGCCTCTCTGCGCTGTTCGGGCCCGGGGCGGCGGATGCGCTCGCGTCCTTCTCACTGCTGATGCACTTCGAATCCGCCCAGCGCGGCGTGCTCGAGCTGCGGGCGTTGATCTTCTATGGCGGCTTCATCGCCCTGTGGTTGTCGCTGAATGCGATCTGGGTCAGCGCAAGGAAGGGCGGGTGATGCGCAGAACCCATTACGCCATCCTCGCCAGTGTCGCCGTCGTCGCCACGTTCGCCGGCCTCAATGTCGCGTCGTGGAAATGGCTTGCGCCGGCCCGCGCCGATTTCACCGCCAACCATCTCTACACGTTGTCTTCCTCCGCCCGGCAGGTGGTCGAGCGCCTTATCGAGCCGGTGGAACTGGAGTTCGTCTATTCGCGCTCGCTGGGATCAGATTTCCCGGCCATCCGCGCCCATGCCGATCGTGTGCGGCAGCTGATCAATGAGATCGCCGCGCATTCGGGCGGCAAGGTGAAGGTGCGCGAGACCGAGCCCGAACCCTATTCGGAAGAAGAGGAGCGCATCGCCGGGGCAGGGCTGACGCCCGCGCCGACCGATCGCGGCGACCCCCTATACATTGGCGTCATCGGCCACAACACGGTGGACGACGCCATCGCCATACCCTTCCTAGCGCCTGAGCGCGACGCGCTGCTGGAATACGAACTTGTGCGGCTGATCTCGCAGCTGGACGACCCATCACCGCCGAAGGTGGCGGTGATTTCCTCCCTCACGCCCTACCAGATGCACCCCAGCGAGCCGCAGGCCGCCTTCCTGCTGCGCGAGGCGCGCCGCGCCTATGACGTCGAGGTGATGGAGCCCGATTTCCAGGAGCTGCCGCCCGGAACCGACGTGCTGATGATCGTCCATCCGGGGCCGCTGAGTGAGTGGCAGCAATACCTGATCGACCAGTTCCTGCTGCACCAGGGCACGGCGCTGATAGCGCTCGACCCGGCCGCGCGCGCCGCCGCTGTACAGATGGGCGGCCAGGCGCCGACGGCCTCGTCGCTTGGCCGCGTCGAGCAGATGCTGGGCGTCAGGCTTGCGCCGGATGTGATCGCCGATCGCACCATCGCGCTACCGGTCAATGTCGATGCCGGCGCCGGCCGCATTGTGCAGGTTGGCCAGCCGCTGTTCATTGCGCCGCCGCCGAGCATGATGTCGAAGGCCGATGTGATCACGGCAGACCTGTCGCGCCCGATCAATTTTGGATCGTCCGGGCATCTCGTCTTCACGACACACGCAGGCATGAAGTTCGAGCCGCTGATCGAGGCCAGCTCCGACGCCGCGCTGATGACGCCCACCTTCGCGATGAGCGATCCCGCGCCGCGCGCTGTGACGGAGGCGTACCAACCATCCGGCCAGAAGCCCGTCCTCGCTGCGCGCATCTCGGGCGCCTTGCGCTCGTCATTCGAGCGTCCGCCGGCACCGCCCGAGGGCGAAGACGCTGTTCTGGCCGAGCTGCAGCGCCAGGCCATGGCGCGGGCTGCGCCATTTGTCGCCGCCTCCGAATCGCCCGCCGAGATCATCATGATCGCGGACGCCGACATGATGGACGATGGTTTCTACGTTCATCCGCAGACAGGGCAAGCGCTGGCCGACAACGCCGCCTTCGTGCTCAACGCGCTGGACAATCTCAGCGGCGACTACGCCCTGACAGAGTTGCGCTCGCGCGCTCCTGCTGCCCGCCCGATGACGCGCGTGGATGATATCGAAGCCGCTGCACGCGACCGCCTCTTTGCCGAACAGACGCGGCTGCAGAAGCTGCTCGACGACGCCGAGGCAAAGGCAGGCGCGCTGGAGGCCCGGCGGGCAGGCGGCGCGGCGTCGACCGAGCAGGAGCTTGCCGAGATCGACGCCTACCGCACTGAAGCGCTGGAGGCCCGTCGCCAGCTTCGCGCGGTCGAACGTGAATTCCGCCGCGACGTCGATGCGTTGTCGGCCCAGCTTGCGTTCATAAACATCTGGCTGCCGCCGCTCACCGTCGTGCTGGTCGGCGTCGGGATAATCTTCTGGCGCAGCCGCAGGCGTGGAGGCGCGACATGAGCGAGGTAGGCTCTCGTCAGCGACTCAGGACGCTGATGATTCTGGGCGGCGTTGCCGGCGTCTGCGCGCTGCTCGGCGCCCTGTCGCTGCTGCCGCCGCAACAGGATCTGGCGCGCTCCGAGGTTGGCCAGCGCGTGCTGCCGGCGTTCGACACGAAGACCGGGCTGATCCAGCTGATCATGGTGTCCACGGAGGAGGAGAGCTACCACATCGTCCGCAATGGCGATCAGTGGGTGCTGGCCGAAAAGGGCTCCTACCCCGTGAGCCCAGCGCGCATCCAGGATCTTACGCAGGCTCTTTCCGCCATGGCGTATGGCCAGGCGATGACGCGTGACGATCGCAAGTTCGATCGAATCGGCCTTGGCGATCCGGGGTCGGGCGGCACGGGGGCGCTGCTCGAAGTCGGTGATGGCAATGGCAACAGCTTCGCGAAGCTGATCGTGGGCTTCCGCGACGGGCGCAGCTATGTACGCAAACCGGAAGACCTGCAGGCGTGGGCAGTGGAGGGCGCGGTCATCCCGCCGCTGCAACGCGCGGCGCGCTGGCTCGATCTGAATGTCGTGAAAGTTGCCGCGGCGGATATCACAGAGGTCGACATCCGCCCCGCTGAAGGGCCCGCCTACAGCCTGGTTCGGATGCCGGATGGCGGCTTTGGCCTTGGCCCGCCGCATCAGCAGCGCCTGATCCTCGCCGCCCTTGGGCCTGCGATGGTGGCGGAGGGGTTGTCGCGTCTCGCGCCGGTGGATGTCGCGCCCGCCGGCGAGATCGGGGTGGGCGCTCCGCTGGCTGAACACATCACGCGAACCCGGAACGGCGTCGCCATCGTGGTCCGCTCCTGGCGCGCGCGCGCGCGCGGCTGGGTGACGGTGAGCGCGGCGACGGTGGAAGGCGCGGGCCCCGAGGCCCAACAGCTGGCTGCAGACATCAACGCGCGGGCGGCCCCATGGGCATTCGGGCTCAACGAGCTCGACTGGGGCACGTTCTCGACGCCGCTGACCGCGATTGCTGAGTAGGCAGAAGCCCTGAGGACTACTTCTTCTGGGCCGCGCCGATGACCATGCCCTCGGCTCCGTCCTTCTGCACCATGACGACGCAGCCGGTCGGGCAGGACAGCGCAAAGCGCTTGGGGCCACCTGTCCATTCGCCAAGCTGTTCGAACTTGGTCACCAGGTTGAAGTAGGACATCGACTTGCCCTTGTTCGCGCCGGCGCCGGGCGTGACCTTGGTGAGGCCGGGGCGGAAGTGAACGACAACGACGCCCGCCTTCGTGACGCCTTGCGGCAGCGAGCCGGAGATCGACGCGCCATCGCTGCCGATCGCGACGCTGACCAGGTACGGGCTGATGTCGCGGCGGCCGAAGGCTTCCTCGATATCCTTGATGTCCGTGCCGGGGCCATGCAGGCGACCGGAATAGACAACCTGCGGCGTGTAGGCGCCGCGATACTTGAGGACGCGGTTGTAGCGCTTCTGGCGTTCCGTGAACTCGGGCTTGGCAAAGGTGTCGTCCCAGCCGAGATAATCCCAGATCCCAACCGGATAGGTCAGGGCGATCACGTCAGACCGTTCGGCCAGCAGCATGATGTTATGGTTGGCGGCCGGGCAGTTGCCGCAACCCTGGCTGGAGAAGAGTTCCATCACCACTGGTCGCGCAGCGTGCTCGGGCACGTCCATGCCGCCGCGCTGGCCAAAGGCGGCCGGCGCGAGCAGGAGCACGAACAGTGCACAGAGGAGGCGAGATACCGACTTCATTCAGTCCGTTATCTCGCACCTGCACAAAACCACGAATCAAGACGCTGTGAGAAACAGCCCATTCCTGATCACGAAGGCTTGGCCTGATCACGAGGCCTTGGCCAGCTCCCGCAGCACGTAATGGAGAATGCCGCCGTTCCGGTAGTAATCCAGCTCATTTTCCGTATCGATTCGGACTTTGGCCTGGAACGACTGCGTGCTGCCGTTCGGGAAGGCGACATTTACCATGACCGTCTGCCGCGGCAGCAGTTCCGTGATGCCATCGATCGTGACGGTTTCCGCGCCGGTCAGACCAAGGGTCCGCCAGCTCACGCCCTCGGCGAACTGCAGCGGAAGCACGCCCATGCCGATCAGGTTGGAGCGGTGGATGCGCTCGAAGCTTTCCGCGATGACCGCACGCACGCCCAGCAGGCGAGTGCCCTTGGCCGCCCAGTCGCGCGAGGAGCCGGTGCCGTATTCCTTGCCGGCGAAGATCACCAGCGGGGTTTTCTCGGCGATGTATTCCATCGCGGCGTCGTAGATCGCCTTCTGCTCGCCGTCCTTCAGTGTGATGCCGCCCTCGACGCCGGGAACCATGTGGTTCTTGATCCGGATGTTGGCGAACGTGCCGCGCATCATCACTTCGTGGTTGCCGCGGCGCGCGCCGTAGGAGTTGAACTCCGTCACCGGCACCTGGTGCTCGCGCAGGTACTTGCCAGCCGGGCCCTTGGCCTGGATGTCGCCGGCAGGAGAGATGTGGTCGGTGGTTATCGAGTCGCCGAACAGCGCGAGGATCTTCGCGTTCGCCACGTTGGTGACGGGCTCCGGCGTCATCGTCATGCCTTCGAAGTAGGGCGGGTTCTGCACATAGGTCGACGTCATGGGCCAGCCATAGGTGGCGCCGCCCTCGATCTTGATGGCCTGCCATTGCGCATCGCCCTTGAAGACGTCGGAATAGCGCGTGGCGAACATTTCAGCCGTCACGACCGTGCGGACAGTCTCGGCGATCTCCTGCGATGTCGGCCAGATCTCCGACAGGTAGACCGGCTCGTTCTCGTCATCGTAGCCGATGGCGTCGTTGGTGATGTCGATATTCATCGAGCCGGCGAGCGCATAGGCGACCACCAGCGGCGGCGAGGCGAGATAGTTCGCGCGCACATCAGGATTCACGCGGCCTTCGAAGTTGCGGTTGCCCGACAGCACCGACGTGGCGACGAGATCGCCCTCGGCGATGGCCTTCGAGACGTTGTCCGGCAGTGGGCCCGAGTTGCCGATGCAGGTGGTGCAGCCATAGCCCACCAGGTTGAAGCCCAGCGCATCGAGATCGTCCTGCAGGCCGGCCTTGGCCAGATAGTCGGTGACGATCTGCGAGCCCGGCGCCAGCGAGGTTTTCACCCACGGCTGCGTCGTTATCTTGCGGGCGCGGGCGTTGCGGGCAAGCAGGCCGGCAGCGATCAGCACCGAGGGGTTGGACGTGTTGGTGCAGCTGGTGATTGCCGCGATAACGACGTCGCCATGGCCGATCGAGTACTTCTCGCCCTCAACCTTGGCGCGGACGTGCGCCTTCTCGAGACGGTTGAACTCCTTGTCGAGGCAGATGGCGAAATTGTCTGCGGCATCACGCAAGGCGATGCGGTCCTGCGGGCGTTTCGGGCCGGCGATCGAAGGCTCGATCGAGGCAAGGTCCAGCGACAGCGTGTCCGTGAAGACCGGATCCTTCATGTCGGCGCGCCAGAAGCCCTGCGCCTTGGCGTAGGCCTCGACAAGCTGCACGCGCTCGGCCAGGCGACCGGTGGCCGAAAGGAAGTTGATCGTCTCTTTGGAGATGGGGAAGAAGCCGCACGTTGCGCCGTACTCGGGCGCCATGTTGGCGATCGTGGCCTGGTCTTCGAGTGAGAGGTTGTCGATGCCGGGGCCGTAGAATTCCACAAACTTGCCGACCACGCCTTTCTTGCGCAGCAGCTGCGTGACTGTGAGCACGAGGTCGGTTGCAGTTGCGCCCTCAGGCAGCTTGCCGGTCAGCTTGAAGCCGATGACTTCCGGGATGAGCATGGAAACCGGCTGGCCCAGCATGGCCGCCTCCGCTTCGATGCCGCCCACGCCCCAGCCGAGAACGGCAAGGCCATTGATCATGGTGGTGTGCGAGTCGGTGCCGACGCAGGTGTCCGGGAAGGCGAGGATCTCGCCGTCTTCTTCCTTGGTCCACACGGTCTGCGCTAGGTATTCGAGGTTCACCTGGTGGCAGATGCCGGTGCCCGGGGGCACGACGCGGAAATTGTCGAACGCGCTCTGGCCCCATTTCAGGAACTCGTAGCGCTCCATGTTGCGCTCGTACTCGCGCTTCACGTTCTGGCCGAACGAGGTCGCCTTGCCGAAATAGTCGACCATCACCGAGTGGTCGATCACGAGATCGACCGGCACCAGCGGGTTCACTTTCTTGGGATCAGCGCCCAGCTTGGCGGCGGCGTCGCGCATTGCGGCAAGGTCGACCACGGCCGGAACGCCGGTGAAGTCCTGCATCAGCACGCGGGCAGGGCGATAGGCGATCTCGACCTCGGCCGAGCCCTTGTCCTTGAGCCATCCGGCGAAGGCCTGGACGTCTGATTTGGTGACCGTCTTGCCGTCTTCAAACCGCAGCAGGTTCTCCAGCAACACCTTCAGCGACACCGGCAGGCGCGAAATGTCGCCCAAGCCGTTTTGCGCTGCCGCCTCAAGGCTGTAATAGGCGTACGTCTTGGCGCCTACCTTGAGGGTCTTGCGGGACTTGAAACTGTCGAGGGACGGCATGTCGGGACAGCCCTTTCAGGGTACCGGGTTATTGTTCGGGGGGGAGCTGGCGGCCCCCCGCTCTGGCGGCGTTCCTACAGGACGCCGTTATGGGAAGCAATTGAACCTGAAGGGGTAAAGGAATTGGCCCAGTCAGGCGCCTCATCACTGGTCCTTGAGGTCGAAAACCTCGCGGCGGCGCGCGGGCTGCGTATCCTGTTCGAAAACCTCGGTTTCCGGCTGGAAGCAGGCGAATCGCTTGAGCTGCGGGGCGCAAACGGGTCGGGCAAATCGACCCTGCTTCGCATTCTCGCGGGCCTCACCCGCCAGCATGCCGGGACGGTGCGATACTCGGGCGCAGGCGAAGACGCGCCGCTCCACTTTCTCGGACACCTCGACGCGGTGAAGCCCACGGAAACGGCGGCCGAACAGGCGCGATTCTGGGCCCGCTATTTCGGCCGGGAGATTTCGGCCGCCGACGCCGCCATGAAGCGGGTCGGACTGGCCAACCGGGCGGCCGTGCCGGGGCGCGGCCTGTCTGCCGGTCAGAAGCGCCGGCTGGCACTCACACGGCTGCTCATCGAGCCACGGCCGCTATGGCTGCTGGATGAACCCACTGCCGCGCTCGACACCGAAGGCCGCGCTCTCGTGGCCCAGCTGGTCGCTGAACACCGCGTCGGCGGCGGCATGGTAATCGCCGCCGTCCACGGCGACGGGTTTGCAGGCTCGCGCGTGATCGATGTGGCCACGTTCCGGGCGCAGCGGGCCGCAGCATGAGCGGGGCATTCGCAGTCTTTGTACGAGAGCTGAAGCTCGCGTGGTCGGGTGGAGGCGGGGCGGCCCTGCCGGTGGGTTTCTTTGCCGCCGCCTCCAGCATGACGCCGTTTGCCGTGGGCGCGAATACGGCAGCGTTGCAGACGGCGGGGCCCGGCGTGATGTGGATCGCGCTTGCGCTCTCCAGCCTCCTGCCGATGGAGCGGCTGTTCCAGGCCGATCTCGAGGACGGCACGCTGGATGCCTACGCAGGATCAGGCATCGCGATGGAGGGGATCGCGCTGGCCAAGACGCTGGCGCACTGGATCGCCACCGGCATACCGCTCGCGCTGATGGCGCCGATCCTGTGGATCATGCTGCAAGGCGCGCCAGAGGCGAGCGGCCTAGTCATGGGCGCAGCGCTTGTCGGCTCGCTGGCTTTCTTCTTCTTCGGATCGGTGGGCGCCGCCCTTGCCGCCGGCATGCGCCGCGGCGGCCTGCTGATCGCGCTGGTGACCCTGCCGCTCTATGTGCCCACAATGATTTTTGGCGCAGCGACCCTTAACGCTGCGGCCAACGGGCTCGACTGGACCGGATCGATGATGCTGACCGCAGCCGCCGCCCTTTTCGGCATCGCGACATCCCCCTTCGGCGCGGCATTGGCATTGAGAACGGCACTGGACTAGATGTTCGCATGAACGAGATCGACGATCCCATCGGGTTTTTTGGCAGGCTGGGCCAACTGCACGACGCACGGGTCGAGTGGATCAGCTGGGGCGACGGCGAATTCCGGCTGGTGGTCAGCAACCTGCATTCCGCCTTCACGGACGGTGATACGCCATCCCCGGACTATCCGGGCTACGCCGCGCGACCGGCAACGGTTGTGTTCAGTGGCGTCAAAGACGTCGCAGGCCACATGCGAACGGAAACGGACTACATTTCAGACCTATCCGTGAAGCGGTTGCGCGATTGTTACCACGTGAGGATCGTCGGAACTGATACTTGGATGTTCACCTTAGACTGCGCCAGCGTCCACCTTGAGCCTGCCGGAGAGCCGGCCTCGGTTGGCGCGCACTACGCACAGCTGAAGGCATAGGGAAGCGCCAATGGCCGTGATGTCTTACTTCGCCAACCCGCACCGCTTCATGGCGGCTTCGAAATGGCCTGCCTGGGGGTTAACTGGGCTCGGCCTCGTGCTTGTGGCGGTGGGCGTCTACTACGGCCTGTTCGTCGTGCCAGAAGATCATCAGCAGGGCGATGGCGCGCGCATCATGTTCGTGCACGTGCCGGCCATGTGGCTGTCGCTGTTCGCCTACGCCTTCATGACCGGCGCCAGCCTCGTCTCCTTCATCTGGCGCCATGCAATTGCAGACGTGGCCGCTAAATCCGCCGCGCCGACGGGCACCGCCCTCACGGCGCTTGGCCTCGTGACCGGATCGATCTGGGGCTATCCCACATGGGGCACGTGGTGGGAGTGGGGCGACGCGCGCCTCGTCTCCGTGCTGATCCTGTTCTTCATCTACCTTGGCTACATCGCGATCTGGAGTGCGATGGACACGCCCCAGAAGGCCGCGCGCGCAGCCGCAATCCTCTGCCTGATCGGCGCGGTCAACCTGCCGGTCATCCACTTCTCGGTCGAATGGTTCTCCACGCTGCACCAGGTGCAGATGAAGGCCGCCGACGAGTTCAAATATCCGATGTATATCGTGGCGCTGGGCTATCTCTCGCTGTTCGGCGGCTTCACGCTGCTCAACATGCGGGCCGAGATCATGAACACGCGCGCGGAAATGCTGATCCAGCGCAGACAGGCGGCGGACTGATCCCATGTTCGAATACGAAAAATATACGCCCTACGTCCTGACGTCCTACGGCATCGCATCTGTCGTCATTCTGGGTCTGCTTGCCTGGTCGGTCATGCGACTGTCGAAGGCCAGCAAGAAGCTCGCTGAAGCAGAAGCCGCCGAGGCCGAAGCGAAACGGGAAGGCCAGTCGTGAAGCGCGCGATCGCCATTATTCCGCTGATCGTGCTCGTGGGGCTTTTCGTGGTCGCGCTCGGCCTGCTGACCTCGAAGGATCCTGCGCCCGCTTCGTTCACATCACCGATGCGCGATGCGCCAAAGTTCGATGTCGCAAGTCTCGCTGGCGGGCAGGTGAAACTGGAAGACTTCAAGGGCCGCCCGGTGCTCGTGAACTTCTGGGCGACCTGGTGCGGGCCCTGCAAGATCGAGCATCCCCTGTTGGTGCGCATGCGCGAGGCCGGCGTCGAGATCGTGGGCATTCTCTACAAGGACGCCGGCGGCATGGAAGCCGCGAAGGTATTGCTCCAGACCGAAGGTGATCCCTACACGGTCGTCGGCCTCGATCCGACCGGCGACCTTGGGATCGAGATGGGCCTGTCGGGCGTGCCCGAGAGCTTCCTCATCGACGCGCAGGGCCGCATCGTGAAGACAAAGCGCAACTACTTCACCGAGCCCGACCTTGAGGACTTCGTCACGGCGTATCGTACGGAAGTCGCGAAAGCCCCCACGCCCTGAACACGCCTAACGCTTAGCACGGGCCTTCTTGCGCGCCTTGGCGGCGGGCGCAGACGTGGACCTGCGTGGAGCTTTCTTCTTTGGCGCGGGCAGGCTTTCGATTTCGGCGTGAAGTTTGTCAGCCGCCTCGGCCAGCGACACGAGCAGGGCCCTGAACAGCGACCGGTTGGCCGATGGTATCGCCGCCAGCAGCGCGCGATCGACTTGGCGCATCGCGGGCAGGGCGTCATCGAGACGGCGGCGCCCTTGAGCTGTCAGCCGCACGGATTTGGCCCGGCCATCGTCGCGCGCGGCGGCGCGGGCGATCAGCCCCCGGCTTTCCATCCGCGCCATCATTTCGGCCAGGGTCGACCTGTCGACGCCCGTCATCCGTACAAGATCGGATTGGCTGGCCCCCTCTGACTCGGCAATTGCGGCCAGTAGCACGCTCTGGCGCAGGGTGACCCCGTCGCGAAGATCCGACGTCACAAACATCTCGGCAGCGAACTGTTCCGCACGGCGCAGGAGATGGGACGGCGATTCAGTCAGCTTGAACATATTGGCCTTGGACGCAGCCGCCTTTGGAGGGGCAGCCTTCGCCGCCTTCTTGGCGGGACGTCTCTGGGCTTCCGCGCGATTCGTCATGGGCAGACACGCCTCCGATTCAGATCAGCATACGGAGGGCCGGACCAAGCAGTGAGCCCCTGAAGAGGAAAACCCGCTCCCCGCCTTCCACTATGCACAGCAAAGCGTCATCATGAGTTCGTGAGCGACGCACCGGTTCCCATTTCTTTCTCAACGAAGGTCCCTCCCGGCGAGGATCGCGAGCGGCGCGTTTGCGACAGCTGCGGTTTCGTCGACTATGTGAACCCGCGGATCGTGACAGGCGTTGTGGCGCATTTTGATGGCCTGATCCTCCTGTGCCGCCGCGCCATCGAGCCTCGCAAGGGCTTCTGGACGTTGCCGGCCGGGTTCCTCGAACTTGGAGAAAGCGTCGAGGATGGGGCCCGTCGCGAGGCTCGCGAGGAAGCCGGTGCGGAGCTTGAGATCGAGGCCCTGCTGGGCCTCTATTCGATCCCTCGCATCGGACAGGTTCAGGTATTTTTCCGCGCCCGTCTCCTGAACGATCCGTTACCGGGTCCCGAGAGCCTCGAAGTCGGCCTGTTCGCGTGGGAGCAAGTTCCATGGAAGGAACTCGCATTCCCATCAGTGCGCTGGGTGCTGGATCACTACCGGGAGACCGACGGACAGTCCGTATTCGCACCTGTCGCCAATCCCGATGGTACTGACCATCTCACGCGCTGAACATATGACGTATGCGGCGCACATCGTTGCAACTCTGGAAAGCGTGGCGGCGCGCCACGGCGACCCGGCAGATGCGATCTATACGGAACTGTTTGCGGCCCATCCGGACCTGGAAAGCCTGTTCTGGCTTGATCGCGATGACGGAGTGCGTAGGTCGATGGTCCAGCAGGGGCTGGAATGCATTCTCGACTACGTCGGCGACCGCCTGACTGCGCCGCAGATCATCGCGGCGGCGCGGCATCATCATGATGGCTACGGCGTCCCCGCCGACAGGTTCGATGCGTTCTTCGTCGCGATGCGCGATGCCTTCCGGCAAATCATGAGCGCGGACTGGACGCCCGCTACTGACCGCGCGTGGAACCAGATGCTGACGGAGTTTGCAACGATCCGCTGAGCTGACGCCTCAGGCCGGGTCGCCGCTGGCCTTCTTGCCATCGCCGCCGTCGCCATCCTCGATATTGTGCTTCATCAGGAAGGGCAGGTTGATCGCCATGAAGGCGATCGCCAGCGGGATCGACAGGAACAGTTTCGAGTTGACCCAGAACTCCTTCGAGAAGTTCCGCCAGATCACCTCGTTCAGAATCGCGAGCACGATGTAGAACGCAGCCCAGCGCAGCGCGAAAATTTTCCAGGCATGATCGGGCATCTGGAAAGCATGCTCGAACGCCGTCTTCCAGAGATTGCGGCCGATGGCGAGGCTGCCGAGAATCGTCACCGCGAAGAGCACGTTGATGATGGTCGGCTTGATGAAGGCGAAGGTCTCGTCCTGCAGCCAGATGGTGAGGCCGCCGAATGTCATGACCACAACGCCCGTGATGATAAGCATGGGCGGCAGGGTCCGCCCCTTCAGGAGCGTCCAGCCAATGGCCAGCGCGACACTGCCCATGAACACGCCCGTGCCCCAGAAAATCGCGGTCTCCTTGGAGATCGGCCCCGTCTCCGGCGCGAAGTTCTGCATGGCGTTGAAGATGATCACGAATGCGAGAACCGGACCCAGGTCGGTCCAGATATTCCCGGCCCCCTTGGGAATGGACTTCTTCGGCTCGGCAGGTGGTGCAGGTTCAGTCATGCGAGGCACTTAGCGGGGCAGGGTGCATCCGGTCAAATCCGATGCGCACGGCTGAGGACGAATTGCTGCGCCGCCACCCGTGCGCCGGCCACGTCGAAGGCCAGCGCGGCGGCGGCGTAGACCGCAGCGCCAATGGCCGCCTTGAGCGCCAGTTCGCTCAAACCGCCAATGGCGGGGATCATGCGGACGGCAATCGCCATCGCGGCGCACGCCCCGCCGATGCGCAGGAAGTCGACCCACGGCCAGCCGAGCGGCGCCAGCCTGCGTCCCACACCCGCCAGAAGCAGCAGTGCGAGCGCATAGCAGGCGAGCGTCGAATAGACCGCGCCCATCAGGCCGATCCATGGCAGCAGCACCATGTTGACCGCGATGTTGGCAACTGCGGGGATCACCATCAGCCCGGCGCGCAGCGCCGTACGATGCGACAGCTGGAAGGCTTCGGACACATAGTGCAGTACGAACCCGTTGATCAGGCCCGACAGCGCGATCCACGGAATGATCTGCGCCGCCTGTGCGCGCATCTCCCCTCCGATCATCACTTCGGCGAGCGGTTGTGCGACGAGCGCAAGGCCGGTTGCAGCGGGCGCTGCGATCATCATCAGGGTGCGCGCGACCTGCGCAGAAACGTCACGGACGGCCTCTGGGCCCTCGCGCTCCCACGCCTGCATCATCATGGGACCGCCGGCAGCCGCAGCCCAGATGCACAGCAGCCCGACCGTCTTGTCGGCGATGCCATATCCGGCGGCATAGACGCCAACAGCTTCGGGTCCGAGAAACAGCGCAATCAGGAAGCGGTCGCCGGCATCAAGCGCAATATTGAGCGTCAGCGCGATCGCGACCGGTACGCCATAGGCGAGGTAGGGCCTCACGCGCTTGGCGTCGAAGTGGCCGCCATGCGACTCGCGCCACAGTCGTGAACCTTCGATGACAGCCAGCAATGCGAGCACGCTCGCAAGACCAACAAACGGCGCCGCCGCTCCGAGTCCCGTCTGCCATGCAAGGAAAGTGCCCAGCGCAAACGCTCCCAGATCCTGGATCACGCGCAGCGTCGAATAGCGCGACACGCGATGCTGCGCCCGGTTCATCTCCTGCGCGGCGTTCACCAGCGGCGTCAGCACCATGGTGCTCATCGCGGAGATGAGCGCCATGCGCAGCATCGGTGCCGTCGTGATCAGGATGGCGCACGACATCAGTGCGATGGCGAGACCTGCGGACGCCGCAAGCAGCGCCATGATCGTGCGGATATGGTCGGCGCGCGCCGCAGCCGTCTGTGCAGCGCCCGCAAAGCGATAGGCCGCCGCTTCCGCCCATGTGACCGACAGCGTGTAGACGATGCCCATCGTCGTCAGGGCGAGGGCATAGAAGCCATAATCAGCAGGAGAGAGCAGGCGTGTAAGTGCGTAGACCGCGCCAAAGCTGGCGAGGCCGCCGGCAAGGCTCGCCGGAAAATAGCCAAAAAGGCGACGCCAGATCATGCTCAGGTCTTGGGGCCCGGATGGGCGGTTTGTTCATCCGATTAAACCAGAATGCCGTTCATGAAGCGTTTCCGGATGGGCAGATCAGGCATGGTTTGGACGCGGCGAAACGCGATATTCGCGGCGGCAGGCTTCGCCGCATGCAGCAATCCGCCGGTTCTGGCGCAGGCCCCGCGAAGCCATCCGCTCTGGCCGACGGACGGCCCGCCGATCCTGCGCGGGGTGGTGATCGCCCAGCGTCGCAGGCGTGTTGAGGTGGATGGCGAGACGTTCGGCGGCGGCCTTGCCGTGCTGCCCGCCTACCAGCGCTCCGATTTCGAGGCGATGGCCGAAGCAGGCGCCAACCTCGTCGTCATGTCCTTCCCCGAACTCTGGACGGTCGCCTCGCCATGGAAGCGCGATCCCGCGATGGCGGACATACTGGGCCGCCAGCTGGATGACGCGAAAGCGGCAGGGCTCCACGTCGTGCTCGCCCTGCGCTCAGGGCCCGGACGCTCCGACTTCATCTTCCATCGCGACGCGGCCGGCGACTGGTTTCCCGAAAACCTCATCATCGATTCCATCTGGCTCAACGCCGATGCACAGGCCGCATGGGGCGAGATGTGCGTGGATGCCGCGAAGCTTGTGAAAGAGCGCGCTGAAGTCGCGGGCCTCAACATCATGGTCGAACCGGAATCCAATGTCGGCGGCCTCAGTCGCAATGGCGGAAGGCTCGGCGCGTGGTCGCCGCTGGAATATCTCGCTCAGGTCGCCCCGATATCGGACTGGAAGCGCATCGCATGCGATGTCGCGCGGAAGGTGAGGGCGACGGCGCCGGACCTGCCTGTTCTGATCTCGCCGCCCGCATTCGGCCGCACGGACTTCCTGTCCATCATGGGCGCCCCGCCGGTCAGCAATACCGTCTGGTGCGTGCACGACTATGAACCGCGCGAATTCACCCATCATCCTGAAGTCTCCGCCGGAATCGCTGTCTTCAGCGCAGGCGGCGAGCACACGTTCGAAAAGCGCATCGATGCCGTGCGCAAAACAGCCGGCGCGCCGCTGTTCCTTGGCGAGTTCGGCGCATCACGCTGGGCAGACGGTGTCGGCGCCTACTACCGCGCCCGCATCGCCACATGCGAAGCGCGCAGCATCGGCTGGGCCGCTTTCCGCTGGCCGACGCGCGATGCGGCGTACGAAGAATCCGACGACATGTTCAACCTGCTCAGGGGCGATCGTCGCGAGGAAGATCCTGCGATCGACACGCTGAAGGCGGCATGGGCGAACAACGCCGGCGCAGATGTCCAGCTGCGCGGCCGCAACTAGCCGAACTGCAGCAGGCACAGCCCCGCCGCCAGCACGCAGGCCGCGAAGGTGCGCCGCACCCCAAATCCCTCGCGCAGGAACCACCAACCCATGATCGCGGCGAACACCACCGCCGTCTCGCGCATGGCCGACATGTACGCCACGGGCGCGATCGAAAAGCCGTAGAGAGCCATCGAGAATGAGGCGAGCGAGCAGAACCCAGCGCCAACACCAAGCCACAGCGCACGGCGTGCGGAGGCAACGAACTCGCCAGGCCCGCGTGTCACCAGCATGATGACTGTGATGCCGATCCAGTCGAGCGCGAACAGCCAGAGAATAAAGCTCCACTGCGTTCCCACCGTGTCGAGCGCCGAGCGCACGCCCTGCGCATCGATTACGTTGTAGAGCGCAATCCCGGCCCCGGTCGCCAACGCCCACAGCAACGCGGAATTGCGCACCTTGCGCGACCCGCCGAAATTCTTCTCGGGCAGGGCGAACACAACAGTGGCAAGGCTCGCAACCGCGAGGCCCAGCAACGCGATGGCAGAAAGATGCTCGCCCAGCAGCAGCATCGCGCCAAGCGCCGTCAGAAGCGGCGCCGATCCGCGCATCACGGGAAACACCAGCGAGAGATCGCCGCGTGACATCGCGCGCACCAGCGCCGTCTGGTAAAGCCAGTGCGCCGGCAGCGAGAGGGCGAGAAACGCCCACGTCGCCTGGCTAGGGAAGGGAACGAAGAACAGCAAAGGCAGGACGAGGATCGAGCTCGTGACGGTCATCACCGTCCGCGCGCCGAGAATGTCCTTCGCCGCTTTCACAAAGGTGTTGGCCCCCGCAAGCGTCACCGCCGAGCCCATACCGAGCGCGAAGGCGAACAGCGTGGGGTCCACCTAGCCGTCCAGCCCCACGAGCGCGCGCGCGAATGTCTCCGCGCTGAACGGGTGCAGGTCTTCCGCCTTCTCGCCGACGCCGACGAAGTGAATAGGCATATCGAACTGCTCGGCGATGGCGACAAGCACGCCGCCCTTGGCCGTGCCGTCCAGCTTGGTCATCACGAGGCCCGTAACGCCCGCCGTGTTGCGGAACGCCTCGACTTGTCCAAGCGCATTCTGTCCAACAGTCGCATCGAGCACGAGGATGACGTCGTGCGGCGCCGTGGGATCCACCTTGCGAATGGCGCGCACGACTTTCGAAAGTTCGTCCATCAGCTGCGTCTTGTTCTGCAGGCGCCCGGCCGTGTCGATCAGCACGAGATCGCGGTCTTCCTTCCGCGCCATCTCGACGGCTTCATAGCAAAGGCCGGCTGCGTCCGCCCCATGTGGCTTGGAGATAAAGCCCGCGCCGGCGCGATCCGCCCACACGCGCAATTGTTCGACTGCGGCCGCGCGGAAAGTATCGCCCGCCGCAAGCAGAACGTTCGCCCCCTGCGCCGAAAGCTTGGCTGCCACTTTGCCGATTGTGGTCGTCTTGCCCGAACCGTTGACGCCGACGAACAGCACGATGCGCGGGCGAGGCCCGACGCTGAAATCCACGATCTTCTCGCGGGGCTTCAGGATCGCAGCGACCTCTGCGGCAAGCGCAGCCTTGATCTCGTCGCCCGAAACCTCGCGGTCAAACCGGTCCTTCGCGAAGGCCTTCGCAATGCGCGAGGCAACCTTCGCGCCCATGTCGGATGTGATCAGAAGCTCTTCGAGTTCATCGAGCGACTCGCGATCGATCTTCCGCTTGGCTAGGCCAGCCATCCCTTCCGCAAGGCGCGAGGACGAACGCTTGAGGCCCTCGCTCAGCTTGTGAAGGACCGATTGTTCGCGCGCAGCGGCTTCGGCGGCGCGCTCCGCGGCGATGCGTTCGGCGGCCTTGCGCAGGCCGATCGGGTCATCATCGTCGTCCAGCGGCGCAGATGCTGGAATGGGCGTGTTGCCGAAGATCTGCTGATCGAGGCTCACGACAGGGCCCGCCAGGGGCGATGCTGGCGTCTCACCCGGCTTCAGCGGCTCAATCGGCGTCTCGCCGGTCTTGGGATCTGGCTGTTTCTTCTTGCCCCACCAGAGGATCATATTGCGTGTCCGACGAGGTCTGTGGCCGTGCGCGAGGCAAGGCGGAAGAGAGCAGGGCGACCGGGTTCGGGCGGCAGCCCGTCGATCCGCACCGGAGAGAAATCAGAAAGCCGCGCGCGGTTTCCGGATTCGACCAGCGCCATCATCGTCTGTCCGACATGGCGATCAAGCCGCAAGCCGAGACGCTCGGCGCCCTTCTCGCGCAGGCGCGCCGCGCGGGACTTTACAATGTCGCGCGCCACTTGCGGCATCTTCGCGGCCGGCGTCTGCGGCCGTGGCGAATAGGGGAAGACGTGCAGGTAATCGATGCCGCATTCATCCACGCTCGCCAGCGTGTTGGCGAACATCGCGTCGGTCTCGGTCGGGAAGCCCGCGATCAGGTCCGCGCCGAACGCCATCTCCGGCCGCGCTGCGCGCAGGCGATTGCACAGGTGGATCGCATCCTGCCGCGAATGGCGGCGCTTCATGCGCTTCAGGATCATGTCGTCGCCCGACTGGAACGACAGGTGCAGGTGCGGGGCAATGCGCGGTTCGTGGGTGAGCAATTCGAACAGCGGTTCGTCGATCTCGATGGCGTCGATGGACGACAGCCGCAGCTGCTTCAGGTCGGGCACAAGTTTCAGGATGCGCGCGACGAGGTTGCCGAGCTTCGGCATATTCGGAAGGTCCGCGCCCCATGAGGTGAGATCGACGCCCGTGAGCACGATCTCGTAGTGACCGGTGGCGACAAGGCGCTTCACCTGATCGACCACTTCGCCTGCCGCAACCGAGCGCGAATTTCCGCGTCCAAAAGGAATGATGCAGAAGGTGCAGCGGTGATCGCACCCGGTCTGCACCTGCACGAAGGCGCGGGCGCGCCCGTCGAGCCCATCCACCAGATGCGCCGCCGTCTCCTTCACCGACATGATGTCGTTGACCTGCACGCGCGGCGTGTCGGCCAGATGATCGAGGCCGGTGAAGGTCGCCGCCTTCATCTTCTCCTCATTGCCGATCACGCGCGTGACTTCCGGCATTTCGGCGAATGAGGCGGGATCGATCTGCGCAGCGCAGCCAGTCACGATGATTGAGGCGTTGGGGCGTTCGCGGCGCGCGCGGCGGATCGTCTGCCGCGCCTGGCGCACGGCTTCGGCGGTGACGGCGCACGTGTTGACGATCACCGCGTCCTTGAGGCCCGCGGCCTCCGCGTGGCCGCGCATCACCTCGGACTCATAGGAATTCAGCCGGCATCCCAGCGTGAGGATGTCGACAGCAGGTTTGGCGGAGGTGGGGGCGCCGTCGGCCATGGCCGGGGACATAAGCCGGTCGGCCGGCAAAGTCACGGGTTCAACCGCCAAGCCA
>Ga0105048_10000792_pt1 | contig 49919 bp, 42 predicted proteins | sample MAT05_FD_78382 | JGI IMG/M metagenome (GOLD analysis project Ga0105048, IMG submission 78382) | Freshwater microbial communities from Lake Fryxell liftoff mats and glacier meltwater in Antarctica - MAT-05 | ecosystem: Environmental > Aquatic > Freshwater > Ice > Liftoff microbial mat | place...
CCGCGCCGACTCCACCGGCAACGGATTCACGGACAGGATGTTCACGATCTCAGGACGTACCGACCTGTTGCCCGGGCTCGACTTCCGCACGTCGTACGAGCTCTTTCAGGGCGATCCGGCGTCAGATACCGCCACCTTCAGTCCGTACCGGACCGATTTCGGCGTCACGTTCTCGCTGAATGCCCAATCGGGAATCGTCGCCCTGTTCGGTCGTCTGCTCGGGATGTCGACGCGGCTCGAAGCGATCGACAGTACGAACACGCCGCGCGGCGCGGCCGACGAGAACGTCGCGCAGCAGAGTCGCCAGATGAACGCCGCCGGTGGTGGCAACATGCGTGGTATGCAGGCGTCGCTCCCCGCGGGCGCCGGATGGAATCTGAACCTGCAGTACAACGCGGCGCGGCAACGACCGCCGCGTGGCGGCACGCAGATCGTGAACGATCCGTCGGTCTTCTGTGAGCCACAGCGCGCGCTGGGCTTTTTCGTGTATGACCAGTGCCTGATCAACGCGCAGAGCGCGCAATCGACCGGGCTCACGTCTGGACAGAGCGCCATCGGTGCGCCGGTATTCATTCAGCCGGGCACGCAGAACGTGTCGGCCACGATGTCTTTCAGTATCACACAGAACTGGTCGGCGCAGTGGAGCACGCAATACGACGTGGAGCGTGCCCGGTTCGCGAGCCAGCAGGTCGGGCTGCAGCGCCAGTTGCATGACTGGAACGCCGTCTTCTCATTTTCGCAGACTCCGAGCGGAAGCTTCGCGTTCAACTTCTTCATTGCGTTGAAGGCGCAGCCCGAGCTCAAGTTCAACTACGATCGCCAGACGTTCCGGTCGTCCAGTGGGCGCTGATCAGTCGGGGCAACCCGCAGGGAGACAAGACACGATGCTGCTACTGGACGGTCGTTCGTTGCAGATCGCCGACGTGATAGCCGTGGCCGATGGCGCACGGTCGGTCGGACTGGCACCGGAGGCGCGGGCGCGCATGCAGGTGACGCGCGACGTCGTCGATCGTGCGGTGGCGCGCGCCGAGCCGGTGTACGGCATCAATACCGGTTTCGGGAAGCTTTCCGAGGTCACGATCGCGGGCGATCAACTCGCGGCGTTGCAGCGCAATCTGGTTCGCAGTCACGCGGCCGGCGTCGGTGATCCGCTCCCCGAGCGCGAGGTGCGTGCGATGATGCTGCTCCGCGCGAATGTGCTCGCGACGGCCTACGCCGGGGCCCGTCCGATCGTGGTGGAATCGTTGTTGGCGATGCTGAATGCCGGCGTGTATCCCGTGGTACCCGAGCAGGGCAGTGTCGGAGCCAGCGGCGATCTCGCGCCGCTCGCGCATCTCGCGCTCTCGCTCATCGGCGAAGGCACCGCCCGCTTGCAGGGGCACGAGGGCCCGTCGCATGAACTGCTCGCCGCGGCCGGACTCGCCGCGGTCACGCTCGAGGCGAAGGAAGGGCTCGCGCTCATCAACGGGACACAGGCGCACACCGCGGTCGCCTCACTGGCCTGCGCCGAGCTCACCAGGCTCTGGCACGCGGCGCACGTGGCGACGGCCATGAGTCTCGAGGCACTGCTCGGCACGCCCGACGCGTTCGACGCGCGCATTCAGGAGGCGCGCGGTCAGTCGGGACAGATGGAATCGGCGGCGATGCTCCGGATGCTGCTCGACGGCAGCGAGATTCGTGAGTCGCATCGGTTGGGCGATGCGCGTGTGCAGGATGCCTACGCCCTGCGGTGCGTACCGCAGGTGCACGGCCCGGCGCTCGACGCGCTGCGTTTCGCGCGTGGCGTGATCTCGCGCGAACTCAACGCGGCCACTGACAATCCGTTGGTACTCGCGACCGGCGAATTGCTCAGCGGCGGCAACTTCCACGGACAGGCGGTCGCGATGGCGAGCGACGTGTTGGCGATCGTCTGTGCGAATCTCGCCGTGATCAGCGAGCGGCGCATCGATCGACTGGTGCACCCCGATTTCAATCAAGGATTGCCGCCGTTTCTCGCGGGGTCTCCGGGGCTCGAGTCGGGACAGATGATGGCGCAGGTCACAGCGGCGGCGTTGGCCAGTGAGTGCAAGCTGCTGGCACACCCGGCCAGCGTGGACTCGATTCCGACCGATGGCAATAAGGAAGACGTGGTGCCGATGGCGATGGGTGCGGCCATCAAGTTGCGTCGCAGTGTGCGCAACCTCCGGCATGTGCTCGCGATCGAGTTGATCGCGGCGGCCGAAGCGCTCGAGTATCGCCGTCCGTTACGCAGCAGTGCGGCGGTGGAGCGTGCGCACGCGACGATCCGAACGCATGTCGCGCGAGCGACGGGCGACAGGCCGCCGGCACCTGACATTGCACGGCTCGGTGATGTCGTGGCCGCCGGGGCGCTCGATGTCATCACCGCGGGGTTCGTCGTATGATCGGCACGGTGCCGATGTCGCCAGCCGTGACACTAGGCAGCGGGCCGCGTGAGGTCCGGGCGCCGCGCGGAACCGCGATGCAGTGCCGTGGATGGGAGCAGGAAGCGGCGCTCCGCATGCTGATGAACAATCTCGACCCCGAGGTCGCGGAGCGGCCGGATGACCTCGTCGTGTACGGCGGTACAGGGCGCGCCGCGCGGTCGTGGGAGGCCTTCGATGCGATCGTGCGTACGCTGAAGACGCTGGCCGACGACGAGACGCTGCTCGTGCAGAGCGGTAAACCCGTGGCGGTTTTCCGCACACACGAAGACGCGCCACGGGTCCTCATCGCCAACGGCAATCTCGTGGGCCGCTGGGCCAATTGGGATGAGTTTCGCCGCTTGGAGCGCGCCGGCCTCACGATGTACGGACAGATGACGGCCGGCTCGTGGATCTACATCGGGTCGCAGGGCATCGTTCAGGGCACGTACGAGACGTTCGGTGCCGTGGCCACGCGGCATTTCGGTGGCACGCTCGAGGGGCGGCTGGTGGTCACCGCGGGCTTGGGTGGCATGGGAGGCGCGCAGCCACTGGCCGCGGCCATGCACGGGGCGGCGGTACTTGGCATCGACGTGGACGCCTCGCGGATCGCGAAGCGCATTGAGACGCGATACTGCGATCGCATGACGACCTCGCTCGATGAGGCGCTCGCATGGCTGGCCGAAGCGCAGACGGAACGGCGTGGTCGGTCGGTGGGTCTGGTTGGCAATGCGGCCGATGTGCTGCCCGAGTTGGTTCGGCGCGGCGTCGTGCCCGATGTCGTGACCGATCAGACGAGTGCCCACGACATGCTGGTCGGGTACGTGCCGACGGGTCTGTCGCTCGCCCAGGCGGCTGACTTGCGTGCGTCGGATCCTGTCGAGTACGTCGCGCGCTCGACGGCGTCGGTCGTAGCGCATGTGCGTGCCATGCGGACCATGCAGGACCGCGGCGCCGTTGCCTTCGATTACGGCAACAATATTCGGACGGTCGCCTTCGATGCCGGACTCGATGACGCCTTCCGAATTCCTGGCTTCGTGCCCGAGTACGTGCGCCCACTCTTTTGTGAGGGGAAGGGCCCCTTCCGATGGGTCGCGTTGTCCGGTGACCCTGCCGACATCGCGCGCACCGACGCCTTGGTGCTCGAGCTGTTCCCACATGATCCGCAGCTGCGTCGCTGGATCGAGCTGGCACGTGAGCGCATTGCATTTCAGGGACTTCCCGCGCGCATCTGCTGGCTGGGGCAGGGTGACCGCGCGCGGTTCGCCCTCGCACTCAATGATCTCGTGGCGCGTGGTGAAGTCTCGGCACCGATCGTCATCGGGCGCGATCATCTCGACACCGGCAGCGTGGCGTCGCCGTTCCGCGAAACGGAAGCCATGCGCGACGGTAGCGATGCCATCGCTGATTGGGCCATCCTGAACGCCCTGCTGAACGTGGCAAGTGGGGCCTCGTGGGTGTCGTTTCATCATGGCGGCGGGGTCGGTATCGGCAACTCGCTGCACGCCGGACAAGTGATCGTGGCCGACGGCAGTGAGCGCATGCGCCGCCGCCTCGAACGTGTCCTGACGAATGATCCCGGCATCGGCGTGGCACGTCATGCCGATGCGGGCTACGACATCGCGATCGCGACGGCCGCCCGGGCAGGTATTCGTATCCCCATGCAGGAAGGCTGATGCTGTCGAGTAGATATCGTCCGTGGCACGTACCGATTTTTCTCGGGAAGTACGCCTGGCTGCGTGCAAGAAATCGACCGGTGCTGTTGAACTTCGAAGTCACGATGCGCTGCAATGCCAAGTGCGGTTTTTGCGACTACTGGAAAACGCCGGCCGAAGCGAAGCACACCGAGATGACCGACTTCGCCGAGATTGCGCGACGTTTTTCGCCGATGCTGGTCACCTTCACCGGTGGCGAGCCGACGCTACGCAAGGATCTCGAAGCGATCGTCGCGTCGGTCCGAAAAGCCGTACGGTACACCTACGTGCAGATGATCACGCACGGCGCCATGCTCTCGCTCGATCGCGCGACGTCACTGTGGGACGCGGGCGTCGACCAGTTCAACATTTCGCTCGATTACCTCGACGAGCGACACGACGCGGCACGCGGCATTCCCGGTCTGTCGGCGAAGATTCTCGACCTGGTGCCGCGCATGAAGGACGCGGGCATCGGCAGCGTGCGTTTCAATACCGTGATCAAGAATGACAATCTCGATCAGATCATGCCGATCGTCGAGCGCGCGGCCGCCCTCGGCGGCGGTGTGAACTTCTCGCTCTACACCGATTTCAAGAACGGCAACGAGGATTATCTGCTCGGCGAGGCTCAGCAGCGTGAGCTCGAACAGGTCGTACAGCAACTGCTCGCGTACAAGCGGCGCAAGCGCGGCGTGATCACGAACTCCGACTACTACCTCGAGCAGATTCCACGGTATGTCCGTGGCGAAATGACCGAGCCGTGTCGCAGTGGTTCCACCACCATTCATATCGATCCGCAGGGGCTCGTGCGTCGGTGCCCCGACTTCAAGCCGGACGGGCCCTGGCAGGACTACAAAGGGTACGAGCCGATCAACTGCAACGCGTGCTTCTATGCCTGTCGCGGAGAAGCCCAGGCGCCTCTGCGATTGATGTCGCGCGTGCGGGATGTGATGGCATGACCATGGGCCGTGCGGTGCACGATGATACCGTGACGCTGTTCGTGAATGCCGCGCAGACGGTGACCTGTGCCGGTCCGGCGCGCGCCCGTCGCGGCGCGGAGATGCAGGACGCGGGCGTGAAGTTCGGCGTCGGCGTCGCCGTGCAGGGCGACTGTCTCGTGGCGGTGGACGATGATGACGCGTTGCGCCGTCGATACCCGAACGCCATGGAGATCGACTGCGATCGTGGCGTGTTGGCCCCAGGCTTCGTGGATTCGCACACGCATGCGGTGTTCGGGCGTGCGCGCTACGAGGAGCACGAGCTTCGCGCGACCGGCGTCCCCTATCTCGAGATCGCCGCGCGAGGCGGCGGCATTCATGCGTCGGTGCGGGATCTTCGCACCAGAAGCGACGACGAGTTGTTCTCGTTGGCGGTGCCAAGGCTGCAGGCGCTCGCCGCTGGCGGCGTGACCACCGTCGAGATCAAGTCCGGGTACGGTCTCACCGTGCAGGATGAGCTACGGACATTGCGCGTGGTCGCACGTCTCGCCGCGGCCGGTCCGCTCAACATCCTCGCCACCTGTCTCGGCGCGCACGAAGTGCCACTGGAGTACCGCGAACGTGCTGAGGGACGCGCCGCCTGGATCGACTGCCTCACGTACGAGCTCTACCCGGCCGTGGCCGCGGAGCAGTTGGCTCGATTCGCCGACGTGTTCTGTGAACCCGGCGTGTTTACTGTGCCGGAGACGCGACGACTGCTCGAGGCGGCCGGCGCGAACGGCATGCTCCTGAAGCTGCACGCCGACGAGCTGCACGACGGCGGGGGGGCAGTGCTGGCCGCGGAGCTGGGGGCAACCAGTGCGGACCACCTCGCGGCCATCTCATCCGAGGGAATCGCAGCGTTGGCCGCATCGTCCACCGTAGCCACCTTGTTGCCGGCAACCATGATTTTTCTCGGGACGGGACGACAGGCGCCGGCCCGCGCGCTGATCGAGGCCGGTGCCGCGATCGCGATCGCGACAGACCTGAACCCGGGGACATCGCCGCTGCAGTCGTTCCCGCTGGTGCTCACATTGGCGATCAGTCAGCTGCGGATGTCGGCGTCGGAGGCGTGGATTGCCGGCACCGTCAATGGTGCGGCCGCCTTGGGACTGGCCGGAATGACCGGCCAACTACGGGAGGGATTTCGCGCCGATGTCGCCGTGCACGCCGTCGACGATTTCCGGGCGTTGCCTTACTGGTTTGGCGAGCGTCTTTGTCGAGTGGCGTGGGCTGGCGGGCGCGCTTGTCACCGATCCCCGTGAACCCTAGCTTCCGCATCGTCTGCCCCGACGAGCTCACGTCCGTCACGCGAGCCTCCCGACGGGTCGTTCGTCCAGCTACTCGGAGTCATTCTCGAACTCATGTCTAACGCCGCGAAGCACCGGAAGAAGGCGGCTGAGTTCGAGCAGCTGAGACAGATCGACCGCGCGATCGCCTCCTACGTGAGAGCGATCGAAGAGAGCGAGTTGGCCGGCGAGGACGTCGATGTCGCACTGCTGAACAAGGTCGGCGATCTTGCCCTGCGTCAGGGGCGTGTCCCCGACGCCATCACGTATTACGAACGGGCCGTCGAGCACTACGCGAACTCCGGCCTGTTCAACAACGCCATCGCGCTCTGCAATAAGATCCTCCGCAACGCGCCCGGTCGCGCCAACGTGTACTTCACGCTGGGACGGATCTGCGCACGAAAGGGGCTGCGCGGCGACGCCACACGGAATTTCCTCGAATACGCAACACGCATGCAGCAGGAAGGGCGCGTGGACGAGGGCATGCGTGCACTCGCGGAAGTCGCCGATTTGATGCCTGAACTCACCGAAGTGCGGCGTCTCGTGGACGAACATGCCGATCGGGCCGGGATCGTGCTCCCACGCCGTCGCACGCCGTCGAGCGCGTCGATGGCGCTCAGCGACGAGCGTGCCCCCTCGACTGGCCGAGAAAAATCGCAGGATCTGATCTTTCTCGATGTGGACTATGGGGCGCCCGCGTCGCGTCGCACGCCGGCGCGCTCGACTCGCATGCCGACGCCGCCACCGCTGATCGTCGTTTCTACCTTTACCGTGGAAGAGCCGGCGGTAGCGGCGGCGCCGACACCGGTCCCCGTGGTGGAGGCACAGCCGGAGCCGGAAGCGTCGGTCGGTTCGACGCTCGAAGATTTCTTGATTTTCGATCCGGCAATCACGAGCAACGACGCGGTGGCGCAAGTCTCAGGGCCAGTCCCTGTGCCGGCCGCCGACTCCTTGGTCGTGGCGAGTGACATGCTGGCCGAGGAACCGGTGCTGGAACGCCTCGCTGGACTGGAGTCATCTGGCGACTTCGCCGATTCGGGAACGATGTTGCTCGACGGGTTGATGGCAGACGTATCACAGTCGCCGGAAACCGTGGACGACGCCACGATGCATCCGCGCGATGTGATCTGGCTTTCCGACGAGCAAGGGGTCGGTGAGCCGCACACGGAGCGCGACTTCGAGCCTACGGGCGTACAGGAGGCGATCCCGGACCCGCATCAGCTGCTGGCTGAGATCGTTTCGGAAGATTTGGAAGACGCGACCGATGACCTTGGCGTGGCAGGCATCATCCACACCGAGACGCCCATGCACTCGCCGGCGCTCGACTGGATCGAGATCGATGACGTCCCAGGCCAGCCGGACATGGGCGATGCCATCGAGCTGATTGATTTCACATCGGTGCCGGAGCTCGACGCGGCGATTGCCGCCGGCGCTCAGTTGGTTGCCGAAGCCGAGGCTGAGGCGGTGGCCGAAGCCGAGGCCGGCGATGACGCCGTCGGGCTGTCGCATGAAACGCCGATGCTCGTCGACGACGAGCCGGCTGCCGTGCAGCGCGCCCCGTTCCGAATCGATCCGCACGACTTCATCCTGCCCGGCGAGCTTCCTCCGCTGCTGCTTGATGACGAACTCGTGGAGGCCGGTCTCGACGACCTCGAGCGTGGGCCTGACGTCGTCGAGATCGACGCGGATTCGCGACTGGTCGAATCCGCTGATGCGTCGATGGTCGACGGGATCGAGATCTCGTCCGGCCGTGCGGCCTCGGCCCCCGAAGCCGATCACGCGCCAGCATCGTCGGATGACGATAGCTCGGGTAACGCGGGGCTGTCCGACGACATACCCAGCGAACACGTCCGGCCCGTCTCAGTCACGCCGTCATTGCCGATTGCGGCGGTGGCCGCGGAAGCGACGCTGGTGGCCACCTCCCGCCGCGATGCGCTGCGGGCGGCCGTGGCGAAGCTGCCGCACGACTGGCTACTCCGTCGACGATTGGCCGAGGCGTTGTTCGAGGCGGGCGAGCGCGATGCGGGACTCGCCGAACTCGAGGCCGCGCAGCAAGGCCTCATCGCCCAGGGCGACCTGCACTCTGGTGCCGACATTGCCGACACTCTGGTGCAGGTGGCGCCCGAACGGGTGGCCTTCCATCAGAAGCGCGTCGAGTTGTCGGTCCGCATTCAAGATCAGGGACGCCTCCGGGTCGCGTACCTCGACTTGGCCGACGCGTTGGTGCTGCTCGGTGAGGAAAACCGGGCCCGTGCGGTCTATGCCCGTGTCCTCGAGATCGATCCGTACGATGACCGCGCCCGCGCCGCGCTCGGGAGTGCCGCGCCGCCGCCGCCGCCCAAACCGGGGAGCGACGCCAACTTCGTCGACCTCGCGGATTGGCTTCGCGACGACGATGCGCCCGCCTCAACCCGGATGCGGATGCGGGAGCCGGCTATCAGCGGCGACGAACAAGCGGATTTTGATGCCCTGCTCAGGCACTTCAAGGAGGGGGTCGCGCGTTCACTTGGTGAGGACGACCATGAGAGCCATTACGATCTCGGTGTCGCCTACAAGGAAATGGGCCTGCTCGATGACGCCATTGAGGAGTTCCAGAAGGCGCTGAGAAGCCGATCACACCGTCTTCCCGCGTATGAGGCCTTGGGGCAATGCTTCGTGGAGCAGGAACGGTACCAAGTCGCGGCAACGGTACTGTCTCGAGCCCTTCACGAGCCGGGGTTGGATGACGAGCAACGAGTGGGTGTCCTTTATCTTCTCGCATATTCATGCGAGGCCCTGCAGCGCTGGGACGAGGCTCGTAGCTATTATCAGCGCGTCTATGCGACTGACATCCATTTCCGTGACGCTGCCGCCAGATTGGCGGCGCTCGACCAGGTAGCGCGATGACGCTTTCCACGCGGACGCCGACGGCGTTGGCGGCGGCCCTGCGGGACATTCAGGCGCCCGTGCAGGACGAATTGCCCAAGGTGTCGCAGGAACTCTGGCGCATCGTGTCCGCCGACGTTCCGCTTGTCTCCGAGGTGCAGCAGCATTTGATGGGGATGAAGGGGAAACTCTTCCGCCCCACGCTGTTGCTGCTGTCCAGTAGTGTCGATCATGAGCCGCCGGCCCGTGCGATCACGTTCGCCGCAATTATCGAGCTCATTCATCTCGCGACGCTGGTGCATGATGACGCCGTCGACCATTCGGTGTTGCGGCGCGGCATGCCGACGGTGAACTCGTTGTTCAGTCACCAGGTCTCGGTGATCATGGGCGACTATCTCTATCTCCGGGCGCTCCGAGAACTCGTGACGCTCGGTGACCTCGAAGCGATGAAGGCAGTCACGCACGCGTCCAACGAGATGACCCTCGGCGAAATTCGTCAGCTCGCGGCATACGACGCATTGGCGTTCACCGAGCAAGACTACGAGACGCTGATTCGCGCGAAGACCGGATCGTTGTTCCGGGCCTCGTGTGAGGTCGGTGCGCTCTGTGGTGCGCCGCTTCATCGGGAGTCGCTCGCGCGCTTCGGCGAGCGACTTGGCATGGCCTTCCAGGTTGCCGATGACCTGCTCGATTACACCGAAGGGCAGGAGATGACCGGCAAGCCGAGCGGTCTGGATCTTAAAGAGCACAAGGTGACACTCCCGTTGATCGCGGCGCTGCGGGAGATGTCCTCGGCGGACCGGGCTCGCGTCGACGAGCTCTTTGCGGACACCGATCCGGAGGACGAGGCGATCGCCGAGGTGGTGGGGATCGTTCGCGATCATGGCGGACTGGACTATGCCCGTCGCCGCGCCGATCAATTCTCGCGGGAAGCTGAGGATGCTCTCGCCGATCTGCCAGACGGAACCGCTCGCTCAGCGTTGACGGACGCCATCGCGTACGTCGTGGAGAGGCGTTGGTGATGGCCCGCGGACCATCCAGGCACCGTCCGGTGTTTCATGTTTTGGTACTCGCCTCCGGCTTTGTCGCCGGAGGGCTGATCACGCAGGTGGCGCGGCGGTTTCTGCCTGCCGGTGCCGTGAAGGAGTTCCTGACCACCGGCGTCACGCCGGCCATTGGGCCGCTTCCGATCGATTTGGTTATATTAAAGTTCGCTGTTGGACCTGTCGCCCTGGACGTCTCGCTCCTGAGCCTCCTGGGAGTTTTGATCGCCTACCTGATCGCGCGGTCCCTCTTCTAGGAGTGTCCTATGGGTTTACAGAATTTCGGTTTCATGGAAATCATGATCATTCTCGTGATTGTGCTGCTTCTGTTCGGAGCGAAGCGCATTCCCGAGATCGCCGGCTCCTTCGGCAAGGGCATCAACGAGTTCAAGCGCAACCTGAGCGACGCCCAGCGTCAGATCACCGAGCCGGCCCCGCGTAACGATCGCGTGGGTGGTGAAGTGGCTGAACAGACGACCGCCGAAGAAGAGCGTCCCGAGCCGAAGCGACTGCTGCACTAAATGTCGCTCGCTCGATCCGACAAAAAGCCCCCGCGATGTTCATCATCGCGGGGGCTTCGTGTGTGCGGCGTCGTTGGTCAGACGCCGGACTGGCGACGCAGGGCCGACATCACGGTCGGACGCTTGTCGACGACCTTCACGCTTTCGCGCAAGTTCGTCAGGAACTCGTCGACACGCTGCTGACGTAGCGACTGCAACAGCTGCTGGCGCTGCGTCGTCTTGTCTGCTTCGAAGGCTGGACGGCTCGCATCGGTGCGACTGTCCACGCGAAGGACGACCAGGCCATCGACGGCCTTGAACGGTCCACCAATCTGACCGACCGGCACGGTGAACGAGGCGCCGATGGCGGGCTCGAACTGACCCATGCGGGGCACCGCGTCGACGCGGGCGAACGCCGGAGACTTCTCAACTTGTAGGCTGCGCTGTGCCGCCGCGGCTTCCAGCGTCGAGGTCCGCGCGGCGGAGGCGATCTGCTCGGCAATCGGACGCAACTTCTCGATGCGCTTGTCCTTCGCGAGGCGACGACGAACGTCTTCCTTCACTTCGGACAACGGCTGCTGTCCACCCGTTGCCAGCGAGTCGACGCGCGCCAGATAGTAGGCCTCAGGCGAGTCGAACAGTTCGCTCGTTTCACCAGCACGCACGCCGGAGAACGCCCACGCACTGACACTCGGCACGTAGCGGCCAGCGTACGAGAGCGGCTCCTTCTCGAACGCGACCACCGAGGCTGGCGAGAGACCCAGTGCCTTGGCGGCCGCGTCGAATACCTTCGGATCTTCCTGGCTTCCGGCTTTGCTGGCCAGCGAGTCGGCACGACGATCGGTACGCGTCGCGCTGGAATCACTCTGCCCGATCGACACGAGAATGTGGCGAACGTCGAGCGTGTCCCCCGACTTCGAATCGACGCGGATCAGGTGCCAGCCGACCGGCGTCAGGACGGCCTGCGACAACTCGCCCGGCTTCAGGCTGTACATCGCCGTCTCGAGGTTTGGCGTGAAGCGTCCACGGCCACCCTTGCCGAGCGAACCGCCGTTCGCGCCGGAGCTGCTGTCGGTCGATTCGCGCTTCGCGACATCTTCGAACTTGGCACCGCCCACAATCTCGGCGCGTACCTTCTCGATGCGGGCCTTGGCGTCGGCCGAGTCGGTCGCGGTGATCGTGCGCGGCACGGTGAGCAACGAGACGACGGCACGGCCAGGACGGGTGAATCGCTTCTTGTTCCGTTCGAAGAACTGCGAGATTTCCGCGTCTGTGACGGTGACGGCCGTGTCTGTGAGGGCATTCTGGCCCACGACCACGTAACTGACCTGTGCACTGTCGTGACGGTCGCGATAGACCTGCCAGAGGCGCTCGTCGGAGACGTAGGCGTCGGACGCGATCTGATCGAACAACTTCTGCTTGGGGATCTCATTGCGGTAGTACGCTTCGAGACCCGCCAGCATTCCGGTCTGCCGCGCCATCGGGCTGGCGAGGAGGCGCTGGTACTTCGCGATGTCAAAACGGCCGTCGGTCTGCAAGTCGGGAGACTGCATGGCCTGTGGCGGCGGAGCGAGTCGTGCCGCTTCGAGGATTTCGTCGTCAGTAACCGTGATGCCGCGACGCTTGAATTCCTGTTGGAGCAGCAGCTCCGTAACCAGTTCGTCGTACGCACGGTCTTCGAGCGTCTTGCGCTCGTCGAGCGTGAGTCCCCGACCGAGCTGTTGTTGCTGTTGCTGCTCGAGGGAATTCACGGCATTCTGCCACGACGTCAGCAGGATGTCTTCGCCGTTCACCGTCGCAATGGCGGTGGTGGTCGTCACGGGCGAGCGGCCTGCGAGACCTGAGGTCTCATACAAGAGGAAACTGCCGACGAAAGCCACGATCAGCACGATCCAGATGTATTTCGCGGCGCTCCGCATCGATTGCAGCACGGGGCGAGACTCCTTGGGGCGGAAAAGCTGGACAAACAGAAAGGCACACGCACCTCCATGGGAGAGGCGTATGCCGCAGAGTCTTGCAAGCTAGCCGCCGCGAGTCGCGAATAGCAAGACAAGAGGGGACGATGCACTACTTCACCACGAATGCCTTCCCGGAACGGCCACCGCTTATAAGTTGTTGCGAGGGTCCCGTCACACTGTCGGAACGGGCGCCTCGCTTCGGGCCGGGAAACATCACCATGAGGGCACTGGACGGATGAGCACTGCTGCCCGGATCGACGAGCTCCGGAAAAAGTTCGAGGAAAGCCCGCGTCGCTACTTCGCCCCCTTGGCGAATGAGCTGCGAAAGGTAGGGAACCTGTCGGAGGCCATTGCCCTCTGCCGCGAGTTCCTGCCCAAGCAGCCCGAGCACATGAGCGGGTACATCGTGTTTGGCCAAGCATTGTACGAGTCGGGCGATCTGTCCGAAGCGCGTACCGTGTTCGAGCAAGCGCTTGCCCTCGACCCGGAAAACCTGAAGGCCCTCCGCCACCTGGGCGACATCGCCAAAGGGGAAGGAGACACCGCCGGCGCACGTCGCTGGTACGAGCGTGTGCTGGAAGCGGACCCGCGCAACGATGACATCGCCGCCCAGTTGGCGACGTTGGTCACCCCGGCGTACGCCGTGCGGGTCGTGGCTGAGGCTGGGACGGTGGCGCCCGCGCCGTCCGCGTTCTTCTCGCCGCCCACGCCTCCCTCACCGCCGACGTTCACGCCGGCGTTATCCATGGCGCCCATCGGACTCGGCGCCATCCCGACACCGGATGCCGCGCTGCGCGCCATCGACTTTGATGAGATCAATGCGCGCCTGCGTGAGCCCTATCTGCAAAAAGTCGAATTCGTGGCCGCACCCGTGCCGTCGGCCGAGGCGCCCGTGGACGAGGCTCGCTCGGTACGCGAGCCGGATCTTCTCGATCTCGATGCCATTGAAGCCGCTGGAATCGGCGCCGACGCTGAGATCGGTGCGCCGTCGGTGGACACGGCTGTCGATAACCCGTTCGGCTTTGCCGACGCGGCGACCGACGACGCGGCGACCGACGACGTGCCGTTCGAGGAAGGGCTGATCGCGCCAGAGTGGCCGGACACGTCGGCTTTGGTGGCGCGCCTGACGACGCCGCGCAGCGTGACCCCCGCGTTCGTCGCGGCGATGACGCCGGATGCGGTTGCGGCGTTCGGCGCGGAGCCGGGTGACCAGCACCTGACACCCGTGCACGATGCGGAGGCGCCGCTCGCCGCGCTCGACGCGCCGCCGGAGTCCGGCATCGCGACGGAACCCGAGCCCGAACCTGAGCCCGAACCTGAGCCCGAACCTGAGCCCGAGGCGGACGCGGAAACGGAGGCGGAGGCTGATGTGCAGGCCGAGGCCCAAGTGGAGGAGGTCGACGAAATCGACGATGCAGAGCCGGAGTGGATCGTTGCCTCGGCGCCCGTGCCGTCATCGCCGGTCGAGGACGAATTGCCATGGCTCGCGCCGGCCCCGGAGCGCGCGATCGAAATCGAGGCCGAGATCGAGGCCGAGATCGAGGCCGAGATCGAGGCCGAAGCGGAGATCGTGGAGCATTTCGAGCCGGAGCCCGTGGAAGCGAGCTTTGCCGACGTGATGCCCGAGGAGTACAATCCGGCGTTTGTAACTGAAACGATGGGGGAACTCCTCGTCTCGCAAGGTTTCACCGCTCGAGCGGTGTCGGTGTACGACGAACTGGTGCGCCGCCGTCCCTACGACCCCGTACTTACCTCGCGCCTGACCGAACTGCAGGAACGCCTCGTCGCGGAAATCGCGCCCGCTGCGCCGGCGGTCCCGACGCCGCTCTCGGTCACACCGCTGTCGGTCACGCCGCTGTCGTCACCGGTCTTCGAGCACGCGCCGGCTGACTTGGCGTTTGCCGAGGCACCGGTGGAGCGCGTCACGGCCCGTGAGCGATTCGCCCGCCTCGCGTCCCGACGTGTGCCGCGACGGACCCCACCGCACGCCTCGGTGGCGGTCGAGACGCCGGCCGATGGTCTGGCCTCGTTGTTTGGTGGGGACGCGTCGATGCACGATGATCATGCGGCACGCGCACTGGCCGATGCATTCGCGCCGATCGACCGGTCGACGCAGTTCGGTGGCGGACTCGCGTTCGAAGAAGCGATGCTCGGCGGCACGCCGCGCACGCCAACACCGATGCGGGCGTCGACGCCGATCGCCACGGCGGCCGTCTCTGAGGCCGTGGGCGGGCCGTTTTCCTTCGATCGGTTCTTTCCCGATCCGGCCACGTCGGCGTCGCCACAACACGCACCCGCGCATTCGCCCAGCAACACGCCGGCATCTGAACCGGCTCGTGAGGTCGCGGCGCCTACCGTGAGCGACGATCTCGCGCAGTTTTCTGCCTGGCTCAAAGGCCTCGGCAATACGTGATCATCGGGATTCTGAACGGACCGAATCTCAACTTGTTAGGCACGCGCGAGCCACAGATCTACGGCTCTGCCACGCTCGACGATATCAACGCCGGTCTCACGCGCGTCGCCACCGAACTTGGCGTCGAGCTGCAGACCGCACAATCGAATGTCGAGGGCACGATGATCGATATCCTGCACGCGTGGCGCGGCGTGGTGCAGGGAGTGGTGGTGAACGCCGGTGCCTATACGCATACCAGCCTCGCGCTGCGCGATGCGTTCACCGCGACGTCGATTCCATTCGTGGAGATCCACCTCTCGAATGTTCATGCGCGGGAAAAAGAGCGGCATCACAGTATGCTCGCCAATGCCGCCATTGGTTCCATCACGGGCCTTGGTGCAGACGGGTACGAGTTCGCCCTGCGCGGACTGGTCGCGACCCTGCGCCGACGTTCGTGAGCGTGGCAGCCGGTTCGATGGAAAGCGACACCCGGCCCGCGCGCCTGGCGGCGCTTCGCGACGCGCTGGCCCGGGCTGATCTCGATGCCCTGCTGATCACCTCGCTGCCGAACGTGCGCTATCTCACGGGATTCTCGGGCAGTAATGCGCTGCTGGTGGTCACCGCCAAGGATTGTGTCCTGCTGACAGACTTTCGGTATGCCACGCAGGTTCAGGAGGAACTTGGAACGTCCGCTACCGTGCGCATCGAGAGTACGAACCTCTGGACCGGGCTGTGGGGCCAGCTCGCCAGCTTGAGTGGCGCCGAGCGCATCGGCTTCGAATCCATGCATCTGATGCATCGGGATTTTGCGCGGCTCTTGGAGCAGGGTGCACGTTGGTCCTGGCGACCGACCACCGATCTTGTGGAGACGCTGCGCGCTGTGAAGGACGCCGGCGAACTGGCGCACATCGAGCGCGCCGTCGCGATGGCGGAAACCGCACTGCGCCACACGGTGCCGATGTTGCGCGCCGGACTGACGGAGATCGCGGTGGCGGGAATTCTCGAGCGTCACCTGCGCGACGCGGGCAGCGAGGAATTTCCGTTTCCCAGTATCGTGGCGTCAGGGCCGCGTTCGGCGCTCCCGCATGCCCGCGCCGGCGATCGCACGCTGGAAATGGGCGATTTCGTCCTCATCGACTTCGGCGCTGTGACGGCGGGCTACTGCTCCGACATCACGCGCACGTTCGTCCTTGGGCGCGCGACCGACGAGCAGCGAGAGGTCCACGACATCGTTCATGAGGCGAATTTGCTCGCTTCGGGTGCGCTTCGGGTCGGAATGACGGGGATGGCTGCAGATGCCGTCGCAAGAGACTACATTCACGCTCGCGGATTTGGTGAGGCTTTCGGACATTCGCTTGGTCATGGGATCGGGCTGGAAGTGCACGAGTCGCCTCGCCTGGCCCGCATCGTCGAGTCTCCCCTCGCCGCCGGTACCGTGGTCACGATTGAGCCCGGGATCTATCGGGCGGGCTGGGGTGGGGTGAGAATCGAGGATGATGTGTTCTTGTCGGACGCAGGTCCGAGGGTCCTGACTGGTTTCTCTCGTGCACTGCTCGAACTCTCCTGATTTCTGAACGCTCGGCGCGCTCTGCGCCGATGATCCCCTTTGACTTCCCCACCATGATCGACCTGCGCTACGTGAAGAAGCTGATCGAGATGCTCGACAGCTCCACGGTGGATTCCATCGAGATCTCCTCCGACAAGGGGATGAAGCTCCGAATCTCGAAGAGCTCCCAACAGCGCGGAGCGGCCATGACGGTCGCGCCTCAGATCTCTGCTCCTGTCGCCGCGGCGCCGGTGTTGCCCGCTGGTGGTTCCGAGCGTCCTGCCGGAGAGGGTGTGGTGGCGGCGCCGAAGGCCGAGGCGCCGAAGGCCGCACTCCTCGAGATCAAGTCGCCGATGGTGGGCACGTATTACTCTGCCCCCGAGCCCGGTGCGAAGCCGTACGTCAACGTCGGCGATCGTATCAGCAAGGGTCAGATCGTGTGCATCATCGAAGCGATGAAGATCATGAATGAGCTCGAGTCCGAGTTCGACGGCGTGGTGCGCGAAGTGAACGTCACCGATGCGCATGCAATCGAATACGGACAAGTGCTCTACCGCCTCGATCCGACCGGCTGAGACGCGATGACATGACGATGGTCTCCGGCGCCGTTCCAGTAACCGTCAAGGCGACGGTCGCTGGTTCGAGCCTTGATCTGAAGGCCGCACTGCAGCGCATGGTGCGTGAGGGCGCGTCCGACTTGCACCTCAAAGTCGGACGGCCGCCCACGCTGCGATTGCACTCGGACCTCGTCCCACTGGACATGCCGCCGATGCGACCGGAGGAACTCCGGTCGCTCGCCGAGCATCTGCTGCCTCCCGCGCAACTGCGCGAGTTCGTGGAAATGCGCGAGTCGGACTTCGCGATCAATGTCCCGGGTATTGGACGATTCCGCGTCAACGTGTATCAGCAGAAGGGTACCGTGGCGTTCGCCATGCGCGCCATCGCCCATGCCGCCGCGTCGATCCGTGATCTCAACCTGCCGCCGGTGCTCGAGCAGTTGGCGCTCAAACCGCGCGGGTTGGTATTGGTCACGGGCGTGACCGGCTCCGGCAAGAGCACGGCGCTGGCCGCGATGGTGCACCACATCAACGAGCGCCGTAGCGCGAACATCATCACGATCGAGGATCCGATCGAGTTCGTGCACCGCGACGTACAGAGCCACATCAACCAGCGCGAAGTGGGAACGGACACCGCGTCCTTCTCGCAGGCGCTGCGCCGTGTACTGCGTCAGGATCCGGACGTCATCATGATCGGTGAAATTCGCGATCTCGAGACGCTCGATGTCGCGCTCAAGGCCGCCGGCACCGGGCATCTCGTGTTCTCGACGCTGCACACCACCGATGCGACGCTCACGATCAACCGCATCCTGTCGTTCTATCCGCCGCACCAGCAGAATGAAGTGCGCTTCGCACTCGCCAATGCGCTGTCGTCGGTCATCTCGCTGCGACTCGTGCCGCGGGCCGATCGCCCGGGTCGTGTGCCCGCGTGCGAAGTGCTGGTGAACACCGAGGCCGTCCGCGACCAGATTCGCGACCTCAAGGCGACGCTGAATATTCCCGACTTGATCAAGGAAGGGAGCATGGCGTACGGCATGCAGACCTTCGACCAGTCGCTCATGAACTGGTACTCGCGTGGGGTGATTTCCTACGAGAATGCGCTCTTCTATGCGACCAATCCCGCGGAGTTCGCGCTCCGCATCCAGGGGGTCGACGGTACCAGCGATACCAACTGGGACGGCTTTCGGCAGGGCAGCGCGGCCACCTGATTGGTGGCGTCAGGACTGGCGGCAGGGCTTTGACCCTGCCACCATACGGCATGTTCAAAAAGGTCCTGATCGCCAATCGCGGTGAGATCGCTCTCCGCGTCATACGTGCTTGTCGTGAACTCGATATTCAGACGGTCGCCGTGTACTCCGAGGCCGACCGCGAGTCGCTGCATGTGCGCTTCGCCGACGATGACGTCTGCATCGGACCCGCGCCGGGTCGTGATTCCTACCTCAAGATCCCGCGACTGATCGCCGCTGCCGAGATTACCGGCGCCGACGCGATCCACCCGGGCTACGGCTTCCTCGCCGAAAACGCGGAGTTCGCCGAAACCTGCCGCGCGTCGGGGATTACGTTCATCGGACCCACGCCGGAACAGATCCGCGTGATGGGTGACAAAGCGTCGGCCCGTCGGGCAATGGCCGAGTGTGGAGTGCCGATCGTGCCCGGTTCGCCGGGCCCGGTGGACGACCCGGAAGAGGCGCTGGAGTTCGCCCGCGGCATCGGCTTCCCCGTAATCATCAAGGCCGCGGCCGGTGGTGGTGGCAAAGGCATGCGCGTGGCCCGTGATCCCGACGACTTCCTGCGCTCCTTCCAGTTGGCGCGCTCCGAGGCCCTCTCGGCGTTCGGCAACGGCGATGTGTACGTCGAGAAGTTCCTCGAGCGTCCACGCCACGTGGAGTTCCAGATCATGGGTGACATGCACGGCAACGTCATTCACCTCGGTGAGCGCGATTGCTCGGTGCAGCGTCGTCACCAGAAGCTGATCGAAGAGGCCCCGTGCCCGGTGATGACGCCGGAACTACGCGAAAAGATGGGTGAGGCGGCCGTGCGTGGAGCCAAGGCGATCAACTACATCGGCGCCGGCACGGTGGAAATGCTGCTCGACGAGGACGGGTCGTTCTTCTTCATGGAGATGAACACCCGTATTCAGGTCGAGCATCCGGTCACGGAAATGCTCACCGGCGTCGATCTCGTGAAGGAACAGATCCGGGTCGCCTCGGGCCTTCCGCTATCGGTCATGTCGACGCCCGCGTTTCGCGGGCACGTGATCGAGTGCCGCGTGAATGCCGAGGATCCAGCTCGCAATTTCCAGCCGTCTCCGGGCAAGCTTGAAGTCTTTCATCAGCCCGGGGGTCCCGGCGTACGTGTCGACACGCACGCCTACGCGGGTTACACGGTGCCCCCGTACTACGATTCGATGATCGCCAAGCTCATCGTACAGGGGAACACTCGCGAAGAGGCGCTCAAGCGCATGCAGATCGCGCTCGAGAGCTTCGTGATCGAGGGTGTGAAAACCACGATGCCGTTTCTTGCCCGCGTCATGCAGCACCCCGGGTTCAAGGAAGGCAAGGTGCACACCAAGTGGCTCGAGTTCGAGGGATCCGATCTGCTGAAGGAACCGACATAGTGCGAATCGATGTGCTGCTCGGCGAAGCGCAGGTGGCGCCCGCCGATGTAGTGGATCGGGTGGTCGTGGTCATCGACGTGCTTCGCGCCGCGACCACCGTCGCGGCCGCGCTCGGTGCGGGCGCCCGTGGGGTGATCCCGTTCGAAACGGTCGACGAAACGGCATCGCGAGCCAAAGCGTACGAACGTGGGGAAGTTCGGCTGGCCGGCGAACGGCGCATGGTGAAGATCGATGGATTCGACCTCGGAAACTCCCCGGCCGAGTACACACCGGCGTCGGTTGAAGGTCGGACGATTCTGTACACCACGACAAACGGTACCACGGCCTTGGCGGCAACACACGGCGCGCGGTCCTGTTACTTCGCGGCGTTCGTGAACGTGGCGGCCACGGTGGCATCGGTGCGGAGCTCCATCGCGCACGGCGGCGACGTGACCATCATCTGTGCGGGCCACGAGCGGCGTCTGGCGCTCGAAGATGTCGTCTGTGCCGGTCGGTTGGTGCGCGGCATCACCGCGGGCGTGGACAGCGTCTTCAGGGGTGATGGCGCGCGCGTGGCGGAGATGGCGGAACGACCATTTCAGGGCGGGATCGCGTCGGTGGCGCTCGAGGCCGGTCACGCGAAGTCGCTGATCGCGGCGGGCTTCGAACGCGATGTCGAGTGGTGTCTCACGCTCGATCGCTACGATCGGGCTGTACGATACCACGATCGCCAACTTCAGCTCGAGCCTGCAACTCGCACGGAACACTGAGGCATGGAACCCGCCGTGCTGCGCCGCGAGCTTTCGGCCATCGCGCTGACCCTCCTCGCGGTGTTTCTCACCGGTGCCCTCGTCTTCAACGCGCCGGAGAGTGGGCAGCTGTGTCTCGAGGCGACCGGTGTGTTCGGTCCGGCGGGCACGTGGGCGCGTTGCGCGCTGGTGAGCACGGTCGGTATTCCGGGTGCGGCCATCGTTGCCATGGGGTGTCTCGTGGTGGCCCTTACGCTGTTCGGCCGGATTGCGCGTGCCGACGATGCCAGTGATTGGGGCGTGCTCTTCGCGGGGACCGTGACGCTGGTGCCGGTGGCAATCGGTCTTGCGCTCGGCGGCGAACCGTCTGCATCGGACAGCTCCGGCCTGTGGGGGAGCTTCGCCGCCCACTACTTGCGAAAGGGACTCGGCTCGGCCGGGGCCTGGGTGTTCTTTCTGTTGGCGACGAGTGCACTGACCGTGGCGACGCTGCGTTGGAATCCGATCCGCGTGTTGCTGGGTCCCGGTGCGCGAAAGGCCGACGCCGACAACGGGAACGGGCGCGCGATGGCAGAGAGTGCCACCGTGAGCAGGCGCAAACGGCCAACGCTGGCTCAGCAGCTCGAGCCGGAACCGGAAGAGCTGCCGGCCATCGATCCCGTGCTGGCGCGCGACGTGCTCGCGCTCGATAAGTCGGATGCGCGATACGCGCCGCCGGACACGGGTCGTGACGGGGCAAAATCGAAGAAAGGCGCGAAGGACGCAGCCCGTCCCGTCGCCGCTGCCGTCGAAGCCGCACTTGATGCCTCGGCGGAACCGTCGCCGTTCAGCGACGACTTGCCTCCGACCGATTTGCTCACGGCCGCCCCGGCGCGGAACGCCGACGCCGGCAAGCGCGAGTTGGACCTCGCGGGTGAGAAGCTGATGACCGCGCTCCGCACGTTCAAAGTGGACGGACAGTTGGTCGGGCGCACCACGGGGCCGACCGTGACGCAGTTCGAGATCGAGCCGGCGCCCGGCGTGAAGGTGCGACAGATCGCGGCGCTGGCGGACGACCTTGCCTTGGCGATGCGGGCACCGAGTATTCGCATTGTGGCGCCGATTCCCGGTCGTGGCGCGGTCGGCGTGGAAGTCCCCAATCCGACGCCGGAAATGGTGGTGCTGCGTGAAGTGCTCGAGTCGGCGGAGTTCCGGCAGATGCGCGCCGCGCTGCCGATCGCGCTGGGCAAGGACCTCGAAGGGCGTGCCGTGATCGCCGACTTGGCCAAGATGCCGCACCTGCTCATTGCCGGTGCGACCGGTTCCGGAAAATCCGTCTGCGTCAACACCATCATCACGAGCCTCGCGTATCGGCATACGCCGCGCACACTGCGATTCCTGATGGTCGACCCGAAGATGGTCGAACTCAGCGTGTACAACACGCTACCGCATCTGCGTCACAAGGTGATTACCGACAATCGCGATGCGGCCTCCGTGCTCAAGTGGGCCGTCATGGAGATGCAGGACCGCTATCGGTTGCTCGAAGCGAACGCGTGTCGGAACTTGCAGGAGTTCAATCGTCGCGTGCAGCAACATGCCGACGGCGAGGGCGCGCCGGTGCAGAAGCCGCGTAACCTCGAGGTCGCGTTCGAGGACCGCGCGTATACCGGCGGCGTGTTGCCGTACATCGTCGTCGTGATCGACGAAATGGCCGACCTCATGATGACGGTGCAGGGGGAAGTCGAAACGCCGATCGCGATGCTGGCGCAGAAGGCACGCGCGATCGGCATCCATTTGATTCTGGCCACGCAGCGTCCCAGTGTGAACGTGATCACGGGCCTGATCAAAGCGAACTTTCCCTGCCGCATTGCGTTTCGCGTGGCGTCGCAGATCGACAGCCGCACGATCATCGACGGCGCGGGCGCCGAAGCATTGCTCGGTAACGGGGACATGCTCTTCATCCCGCCCGGCAAGTCCGAGCCGGCGCGACTACAGGGCGCGTATCTCTCCAGCGAGGATACCGAGCGCCTGCTCAAATGGTACGAGGATGCCCGTGCCCGTCATGAGGCGGGTGAGGGGATCACGGCCGAAGCGGATATTCTGGAAACGGTGCGCGCCCTCGAAGCGAAGGGTGACGGCAGCGATGATGATGATGCAGACCGCGCGTCGGACGAACGGGATGCGCGATTCCGTGAAGCGGCCGAAGTGGTCATTCAGCATCGGCAGGGATCGACGTCGCTGTTACAGCGGCGGCTCAAAATCGGATACGGACGCGCGGCGCGCATCATCGATCAGTTGGAAGCAGCCGGCGTGTTGTCGCCCTCCGAGGGCGCCGCGCGTCCGCGCGAGGTCCTCGTGGGGGTTCAGGATCTGGAACGGATTTGCGGCTCCTGACGCCTTCCCACACGTGGCGACCTTTTGTGATGAAGTATTGACGGGGTGTAACAGTCCGGCGAACATTGTGGCTGACTGACCCCCTCCATCCGCTCTCCCTCCCGCGGACCGCATGCCCTCGACGTTTTTCCTCCCTTCCGAGGTGTTAGATGTTCCATCTTCGCGTTAGACGCATACTGACTTCGACCATGTTGGCGCTTGGCGCATTGCCGATGGCCGCCGCCGGACTGGCGGCTCAATCGGGAGCCATTACCGGTAAGGTGACGAACGCCGAGAGCGGACGTCCGATCGAGAACGCCACGATCAAGGCCTCGGTCGCTGGTGGCACATCGTACGGCGCCATCAGCGGGGCCGACGGCACCTTCCGTATCGTGAATCTCCCCAACGGCGCGTACACGGTGAGCGTGTCGGCCATCGGCTTCGCCCCCAAGAAATCGGCCAACGTACAGCCGGGGGCCGCCCTCACCATTGCGATGACGCCGCGCGTGAACGCGCTCGAGCAGACGGTCGTCACGGCGAGTCGGAGCCGCCCGGAAAGGGCGCTCGATGCGGCGGCTCAGATCCTCACGGTCACGAGCCAGCAGATCGAAGAGCGCCCGGCTATCACCATCACCGACCACCTGCGCGCGACGCCGGGCGTCGATATCAACCGCGGTGGTATCGCGCAGGCAAACGTCGTGGCACGCGGTTTCAACAACGCTTTCAGCGGTAGCATGCTCATGCTGCAGGATTACCGATTTGCCGGGGTGCCGTCGCTCCGCGTGAACGTACCGTTCCTCTTCACCGGCACGAACGAAGATATCGATCGTATCGAAGTGTTGCTCGGACCGGCGTCGGCGTTGTTCGGACCGAACAGCGCGAACGGCGTGCTCCATGTAATCACGAAGTCTCCGTTCCAGTCGCAGGGCACGACCATCAGTGTCGACGGTGGTGAGCGCTCGGTGCTCCGCACCGGTCTGCGGCACGCGGGCAAGATCAACGAGAAGATCGCGTACAAGCTGTCGGGTGAATATTTCCAGGGAAAGGACTGGGAATACAACGACCGGTCGGAGCCGGCGCTTTTCCCGAACACGACCAACGTGCCGGCGTCGCGCCGGGGCACGGCGAACGAGCGTGACTTCAATCTGCAGCGCTATACGGGAGAAGCGCGTCTCGACGTTCGGCCGCGCGAGGGAATGGAGGCCATTTCGACGCTCGGCTACACCAATGTCGGCAACGCGCTCGAACTGACTGGTGCCAACGGAACGTCGCAGATCAAGAACTGGACGTATCTGAGCTTGCAGCAGCGATTCAAGTGGAACCGCCTGTTCGCGCAGGCTTTCCTCAACAGCAGCGACGCCGGAAACGCCAGCGCGACAGACGACCAAGGCACGTTTCTGCTGCGCTCGGGTCAGCCGATCGTCGACCAGTCTCGCGTGGCTTCAGCACAGGTGCAGCACGGCTTCGACCTTGGCTCCAAGCAGAGCTTCTCATACGGTGCCGACTATATCTGGACCAACCCGCGCACGTCGAACACCATCAACGGCCAGAACGAAGACATCGACAATGTCACGGAGTACGGCGCGTACATCCAGTCGTCGACCAAGCCGATCAAGCAAGTCGAGCTGCTGCTGGCAGCTCGCGGGGATGCGAACAGCGTGATCGCCGGTCGGTTCTTCTCGCCGCGTGCAGCCCTTCTCTTCAAGCCGAGCGCAAATCAGAATATCCGGTTCACATACAATCGCGCCTTCTCCACGCCCGGCAATTTTTCGTTCTTCCTCGACCTCATCCAGTCGCCGAATATCGGTGGCTCGGGCTTCGACGTGCGGGCCCGCGGGAACCCGCCGAAGAACGGTCACCAGTTCAACCGCAGCTGCGGCACGGGAAGCGCCTTCGGTTCGTTCTGCATGAAGTCGGCGTATGCCTCGCAGGGTGCGTTTGTCGGTGCCAGTGCGGCGGCCGCGTTCCCGGGCGCCATTCAGGCACTCGCTCCGCGGCTCACGCCCGGTATCGCTGGCGCGCTGCAGCAGGCCGGTATCCCGGCGAGCGTTGCCGCCACGCTGGCGGCGGGTGCGGTGCAATTCCTTGGAACCCGCACACCGACCAACGCCGACCTGTCTACCCGCGTCTCGTACCTGACGACGGCGACGACCGCGCTGCAGACCACGCAGTTGCCCGACATCGACCCGCTGCAGGCTGCGTTCAACAACACATTCGAAGTCGGCTACAAAGGCACCCTCGGCGGCAAGGTGACGTTCGACGTAGCGCTCTGGGGGCAGGAACGTGGAGATGTCGGTTCTCCGGCTACACTGGCAACGCCGAACGTGTTCTTCGGTAATCCGCAGCAATTGGGCGGCTACCTTGGACAGCAGCTTGGTGCGAACCTTGGACCGCAGCTGGCCCAGCTCGGCCTGACCCAAGCGCAGATCGGTCAGATCGTGTCCGGTGTAGCTGGCGCGCTGACGCCCAGCGTTGCTTCGCTGCCTGTGGGAGTGGTCACGTTCGAGAACGGTAATACGGCGCCGAACGCTGTGTACGCGACGTACTTCACGTCGCCCCAGAAGCTGTGGGTGCGTGGTCTCGACCTCGCCACCTCGGTGGCGGCCACCGAACGCGTCACCGTCGATCTGGCGTACAGCTATCAGAGCCAGAACGTGTTCCAGGGTATCAACGGCGGCAACAATCTGCCGCTCATGTCCAACTCGCCGAACTCGCGCGGGTCACTCGGCATGGCCTATCGCAACGATAATAATGGCGTTGGCTTCGAACTGCGTACGCGCTACAACGAGGCGTATCCGGTGAACTCCGGCGTGTATGCGTCGAATTTCGCGTTCCCGATCGCCGCCGGTCAAACGGGTGCAGCGTCGCCGGCGGCCCCAGGCGGACCGGGTCGGTGCTCGCCGGCGCCTGCTGGCACGTTCTGCTACGAGAACGTGCCCGAAGCGTTCACGTTCGACGCCCAGGTCACCAAGCGCTTCAACCTCGGTGAGAATAAGCTGACCTGGTCGCTCAACGCGCAGAACATGTTCGACAATCGCATTCGCACGTTCCCGGGCGTGCCTGAGATCGGACGCATGGTCATGACGCGGCTGCAGTACTCGTTCTAGGCGCCCTTGAGCGCGGCGTTACACGAGGGGGCGGTGCACACGGTGCACCGCCCCCTCGTGCGATTTCGCTATCTTGCGTCATGATCTTGCTCGACCCCAACGCCCATCCCGTGATCGGACATCGCGGGAATCGCGCGTACGCCCCCGAGAATACCCTCGCCTCGCTGCAGGAGGCGGTGGCGCTTGGCGTGGATGCCGTCGAGTTCGATGTGCAGGTCTCGAGCGACGGCGTGTTGCTGCTCATGCATGACCTCACGATCGACCGGACCACCAGTGGCTCCGGCGGGGTCGCCATGCAAACGTTCGCCGCGCTCCGCGCACACGACGCCGGCGCTCGCTTCTCCGCGGATCATGGTCGAACGTTCCCGTGGCGCGGTCGCGGCGTCGTGATTCCGACCTTCGATGAGGTCGTGGACGCGCTGCCGAACACGCTCCCGTTGATCGTGGAGTTGAAAACGCCCGCCGCGTCAGCGGCGCTGCACGCGGCCATCGTTCGCCACGGCCTGCAGAAGCGCGTGATCGTGGCCGGCTTCGACCCGGCCAGTACGCAGCCGTTACGCGGGCAGGGATTCGCAGTGGGTGCAAGTACGCCTGATGTCGCGCGCCTGTTGCTGCCGTCGCTGTTCCGACGCCCGATCACCACACCGTGGTATCAGGCGCTCTGCATTCCGCCCACACACCACGGCCTCCCGTTGCCGATCGCCGCGCTCGCGCGCGCCGTGCGCCCGCAGTCGGTCGTGACGCACATCTGGACGGTGAATGATCCCTCGCAGGCGCTACGACTCTGGGAGCACGGCGTGCAAGGCATCATCAGCGACGATCCGGCATTGATCCTCGCCGCGCGTTCACGCTCCGCGTTCGTTTGAGTTCGCCTGCGTTGTTCGGGTGACACACGACGCGTGCGACCGCGATAATGTGCGCCCATGACGAAACAACGACAGGCGCTGGGGTTGTTGGGCGAACGCATTGCCGCACGATGGATGCGACGCGACGGTTGGGAGTTCGTCGCGCATCGGTTCCGCAGCGGGCATCGCGATATCGACCTCATCATGCGACGCGGAAACGAGATCGCGTTCGTGGAAGTGAAAGCGCGACGCGGCGAGGCATTCGGCCTCCCGGTCGATGCTGTTCACTTCCGGAAACGCCGCGAACTGGGCCGCAGTGCCCGCGTTTGGGTCGATCGACACGGCGCTCCGGAGCTAACGTATCGGTTCGATGTGGTCGGGATCCTCATTTCCGGTCAAAATGTCCGAGTTCAGCACGTCGAGAATGCCTTCCTGCTGCCCTGAAATCAGACAGTGCAGGGGAGTTGTCCACATGAGCGGTTCTTCGTATTTTATTCGGGTCTTGGCCCTGCTCGCGTTCCCGGTAGATTTTTGCGAGCCAGGGCATGGCGGCTTCACCACTCACGACGGCGGTATCTATGGCGGGCACAGTGATGTCAGACGACAAGCGCAAGGCCCTGGCGCTCGCAGTCGCGCAGATCGAAAAGAGCTGCGGTAAAGGTTCGATCATGCGTCTCGGTACTGATTCCAAGGTGCGCGTCGAATCGATTCCCACCGGCGCGATCAATCTTGATGCAGCGATCGGCGTGGGCGGTATTCCGCGCGGCCGCGTCACCGAGATCTACGGACCGGAATCCAGCGGCAAGACCACGCTCTGCTTGCACGTGGTCGCCAACGCCCAGAAGCTGGGTGGTGTGGCCGCCTTCATCGACGCCGAACACGCGCTCGACACCGAGTACGCCAAGAAGCTGGGCGTCGATGTGGAGAACATGCTGATCTCTCAGCCCGACACCGGTGAGCAAGCGCTCGAGATCTGCGAAATCCTCGTGCGCTCCGGCGCCGTCGACGTGATCGTGATCGACTCCGTTGCCGCGCTGGTACCGAAAGCAGAAATCGAAGGCGACATGGGCGACTCGCACGTCGGTCTGCAGGCCCGCTTGATGAGTCAGGCGCTGCGCAAGCTGACCGGCGCCATCGCGCGCTCGAAGACGTCCGTGATCTTCATCAACCAGCTGCGCGAGAAGATCGGCGTCATGTTCGGGAGCCCGGAAACCACGACAGGTGGCAAGGCGCTCAAGTTTTACGCCTCGGTTCGCCTCGACATCCGCCGCATCGGTCCGGTGAAGGACAAGGAAGAAGTGGTCGGCTCGCACGTGCGCGTGAAGGTCGTCAAGAACAAGGTAGCGCCCCCGTTCAAGCAGGCGGAGTTCGACATCATGTACGCCGAAGGCATCAGCCACACGTCGCTGCTCGTCGACATCGGCTCCGAAGCCGGCATCATCGATAAGGCCGGCGCGTGGTACAGCTACGGCACGCAGCGCATCGGGCAGGGACGTGAGAACGCGAAGATGTTTCTCAAGGACAACCCCGTGCTCATGGCGGAGATCGAGGAAAAGGTCAAAGTGCTGCTGGGCGTGAAGGCCGCGGAAGTACCCGGTGCGCCCGAAGAGACCGAGGAGTAGCACTCGATCTCTGCAGAAGGTGCGTAAGCATGTGTGAACGAAAAGAGGGCCGAGGGGTGGCTCGCGGTGTGAAGTGGTGCCCGGATCACCACTGCTCATTGTGAGTAGCCCCTCGGCTTTTTTCGTACCCACTCCTGAGCCAGGGAGCGGGCCCGGCACGGTCAAGAACGTGCTCGAATCGTCACGGCGACCGGGACGGTTCGTGGTCACGCTCGGCGACGGACGAGTGTTCACCGTCGCGATCGGCGCCCTCGGTGAAACCGGTGCCACCCGAGCGGGCGTCGAACTCGAGGCAGGCGCCGTCGCCTACCTCTCGCGAGAGTCGCAGATCACCGACCTCAGTGATCGCGCCGTCAACGCGCTGGCTCGTGGCAGAAAAACCCGACGCGAACTCGAGTTCCGCCTCCGTCGGTTGCAGCCCGACGCGGCGCTCATTGCCGAAGCGCTCGACCGGTTGACCGCCAGTGGCATCCTCTCGGATGAAGACGTCGCCCATGCCGAAGCTGCGGCACGGCTTCGGCGCGGCGAGGCACCAGCCAAGGTTCGCCAGGTACTTCGACGGAAGGGGGTCGAGGGGCGGATGGTGAATGAGGCCGTCAACGCGGCCATCATGAATGACGGATTCGATGAGCTGGCCGCCTGCCGCGCGCTGGCGGAAAAGCGCGTTCGCGCGCTCGGCGCGAAGGAGCCCATGGTGCTCCGACGCCGGTTGGTCGCTTTTCTTCAGCGCCGCGGTTTCGGCGGCAGCGTCATCGGCCAAGCGCTCCGCGACGTGATCGGACGGCAATCTGACGAGGAGCAGGAGTAGCCCCCGCACAAAGCACCCACTCTCGTCTATATTTGCACGCCTATGCTTGCGTCCGAAATCCGCGCCCGATTCCTGGCCTACTTCGAGAAGAATGGCCACGCCATCCGCCCGAGCTCCGCGCTCGTTCCGGCCGATGATCCCACCCTGCTGTTCACGAACGCAGGGATGGTACAGTTCAAAAAAGTCTTTCTCGGCATGGAGGACGCCCCCGATGGAAATCGGCGAGCGACCACTTCGCAGAAGTGCGTCCGCGCTGGCGGCAAGCACAACGATCTCGAACAGGTCGGGCACACGGCGCGCCACCACACGTTTTTCGAGATGCTCGGCAACTTCTCGTTCGGTGACTACTTCAAGCGCGATGCGATCCGCTTCGCCTGGGAGTTCATCACCGAAGACCTGAAGATCCCGCGCGACCATCTGCGCGTCACCGTTTTCCATGAAGACGACGAAGCGCGGCAGCTGTGGAAGGACGTGGCCGACGTGCCTGATAACCGGATTTACGGGCTCGGCGCGAAGGACAACTTCTGGCAGATGGCCGATACCGGTCCCTGTGGTCCGTGCACCGAGATCTACGTCGATCTCGCGCACATGGCCCCCGACTGGGCGTTTCCGAACGACGCGCACGGCGAGTGGACGAACACGGACATCGCGGACTACTCGCTCGACGCCTTCGTCGAGGGCGCCGAGGCGGGTCGCTTCCTGGAGATCTGGAACCTCGTCTTCATGCAGTTCGACCGTCAGCAGGATGGAACGATGGTGCCGCTGCCCAAGCCGTCGGTCGATACCGGCGCCGGGCTCGAGCGCATCGCCGCTGTCATGCAGGGCGTCACGAACAATTTTCACACGGATCTCTTCCGTCCGTTGATCGCGAAGGTCGAGGAAGTCGTCGGCATCGGATACCCGTATCGCCCAGGCGTCGGCCTCGGTACTGCCGTGGGCACGGACGGTCGCGAGATCGATCCCGCGTCGTTCCGCGTGATTGCGGATCACGCGCGCGCGACGGCGTTTCTGCTGGCCGATGGTGTCTTTCCGAGCAATGAAGGTCGCGGCTACGTGCTGCGTCGCATTCTGCGGCGCGCCGTGCGCCATGCGTGGCTGCTGGGACGCCGCGAGCCGACGCTCGTCCATGTGGTCGATGTCGTCGTCGAAACCATGCGCGACCTGTATCCCGAGTTGCATGTGCGCCGGAAGCACATCCTCGAGACCACGCGCGCGGAGGAAGAACGCTTCCTCACCACGATCGACGCGGGCATGACGCGTTTCGAGGAGCTGGCGCCGGCCGCATCGACGCAGGGCTCGACGTCCATGCGCGGGACGATCGACGGTGATGACGCGTTCCGACTCTACGACACGTTCGGCTTCCCGATCGACCTGACCGAACTCATGGCACGTGAGCGCGGGTATCGCGTGGACATCGCCGGTTTCGAGCAGTCGTTGTCGGCGCAGCGGAAGCAGTCGCAGGACGAGCGGAAGTCACGGCAACTCACCGTTTCCGCCGATGATTTCGGCGACCCGACCCAGTGGACGCACGACCAGCAGCACACGGCCAAGCTTGGCCGTTTCGTCGGGTACGACGTGATCGAAGCGGAGACCGTGGTGACCGCCGTGCGCGCGCTCCCTGATGGTCGCGTGGCCGTCATGCTGCGTGAAACTCCGTTCTATGCGGAGTCGGGCGGACAGGTATCCGACCAGGGCACCATTTCCGGTGCCGGGTGGTCGGTCATCGTGTCCGAGGTGAAGAAGCTCGACGGTCGCATCGCCGCCATCGGTTCGGCCACCGGTGAGATCGTGTTTGGGCCGGCGCATGCCGTGGTGACTCGCGAGCGTCGTCACGACACCGAGCGCAATCACACAGCCACACACCTGTTGCACGCGGCGCTCCGCCACGTGCTTGGTGAGCATGTGCACCAGGCCGGATCGCTCGTATCGCCCGATCGACTACGCTTCGACTTCACGCACCATGGTCCGCTCACGCCCGATCAGCTGGTCGCGATCGAAGCGCAGGTCAACGCGGGTGTCTGGAGCGCCGCGCCCGTCACCACGCGGGAGTCCGCGTATGCCGACGCGGTGGCGCAGGGCGCGATGGCCCTCTTCGGAGAGAAGTACGGTGATATCGTGCGCGTGGTCGAGATTCCGAAGCTTTCGGTCGAGCTCTGCGGCGGCACGCACGTGCGGAGTACTGCCGAAATCGGCTTGGTTCGCATCATCTCGGAGAGCGGCGTCGCTGCCGGCGTGCGTCGCATCGAGGCCGTGACCGGACCGCGGGCGTTTCAGTTCCTCGCCGATCGCGAGCGCGCGCTCGTGCAGGTGGCCACGCGCCTGAAGGTGCCGATGGCTGGTACCGCCACCAATATCGAGCAGATCGAAAAGAAGATCGACGCCTTGATCGACGAGCGAAAGCAGATCGAGAAGCGCCTCGCTGACGCTATGCGCGGCGGCGCAGCCGGTGGCGGTGTGGCGCAGCAGTTGGTAGCGCAGGCCATCGACGTTCAGGGCGTCCGGTTCATCGCCACGAGGGTCGAGGTCGTCGATGTGAAGGCGCTCCAGGCACTCGGTGACTCGCTCCGAGAGGCCCTCGGTAGTGGCGTAGCCCTGTTGGGTGCGGTGCTGGCCGATGGCAAGGGTGCGTTGCTCGCGGTGTCCACCGATGACGCGCGCGATCGTGGCCTCCGCGCCGACATCGTCGTGCGAGAGGTGGCGGCGACGGTGGGAGGACGCGGCGGTGGCAAGCCTCACATGGCGCAGGCTGGCGTCGACGCCGACAAGCTGGACGCAGCGATCGCCGCGGCGTCCGAGATTGTTGCTCGCCTGGCGACTGCCGGATGAGCGCAGCAAACGGCGTGGTCGGTGCGACGGAGACCAGCGCGACGACGGTTGGCGGCTGGTTCGATGCCTTGACGCCCGCTCCCCCCGAGGGTCTGCGCGCGCGACTTTCCGCGTTGTTGCAGCCATTCGGGCACCTGCCAGCGCACCAGGCGCCGGAGGCATGTCTCGAGGCGGGAGAGCGGTTGCTGGACGAATTGCTGGCGTCGGGGTCGACCTCACGGGCAACGGCGCTCGACCTACTGGCGGTCGATTCGCTGGTGACCTACGCGTTCCAGTCCGCGGCCGACGACCCGGTGCTGTTGGACGCGAGGGCAGCTCGGGCGCTTGCCAGAATCGCGGCGCTTCCCGGATCGTTGGGCACCTGACCAGTCGCATGCGAGCGATGTTCGCATCGCCGCGCCACGCCAGCGGGAGGGACGCGTCATGATCGACATTCATTCGCACCTGCTGCCGGGCGTCGACGATGGCTCACCCTCGTTCGAGGTGTCCATTCCCGTGCTCGAGCGGTTTGCCGACCAAGGCGTCACGGTGCTCGTATGCACCCCGCACCTGAACGCGAGCCAAGCGACGAGCGCGCCGTACGCGCATCACCGTGAACTGCTCGTGCAGCTGCAGGCCTTGGCTCCCACTGGCCTCGAGATTCGGCTGGGGTGGGAGATCATGCTCGACAGCCCCGGGGTCGACCTGACCGCGCCAGAGTTTTGTCTTGGCGGCTCGCGCGCGTTGCTCGTGGAATTCACTCGCGGAGGGCTTCCGCGCGGTGCCACCAGCGAATTGCGGCGAATCGCCCGGAGCGGCCGAACCGCGATTCTCGCCCACCCTGAGCGGTATTTCGGCTGTACCCTCGAGCTGGTGAGGGAATGGAGGACGCTTGGTGTGGTCATCCAGACCGACGCCTCGGTGCTGATGGGGCGAGGGGTGCCCGCAGATCTCGCCAAGGCGATGCTGGCTGAAGGATTGATCGATATTCTTGCCTCGGATAATCACGGCGATGGCCGCTCCCTCGGAGCCGCCCGTGACTGGCTGATCGAGCGTGGAGCCGACGAGCAGATGGACTTGCTGCTTCGGGCCAACGCCGAGCGGGTGCTCGGCGATGAAGATCCGCTGCCGGTTCCGCCCCTCCGTGCGGGACTGGTCGGGCGAATCAAGCGCATGTTCGGTCGCTGACGCGATCGATTCCTGAACCTAGACTAGACCATGACCAACGCCGATCGAGGCTCTCAGCACCCGCCAGGCGCTTCCGTTGCACCATTACTGGCCGCACTGAGCGAGCTGGCGGAAACGGCCGAACGGGTTGCGCGCGACCTCGCACCGGAGATCGAGCGGGCGCTGGAGATGGTCCGCACCGCCGTGAAGCAGGGGGGCACCCTGATGTTCTGTGGGAACGGCGGGTCGGCTGCCGACGCCCAGCACTTGGCCACCGAATACGTGGTGCGATACATGCGAAACCGCCGTGCCTACCCCGCGATCGCTCTGACCACCGACACCTCGTTGCTCACGGCGGTGGGTAATGATTTCGGCTTCGATCACATTTTTTCTCGCCAGGTCGAGGCGCTGGGGAGGCGTGGAGATCTTCTGATCATCCACTCCACCAGCGGGAACTCACCGAACGTGCTTCGTGCCGCTGAGGCCGCGAAGGCGAAGGGGATTCCGGTGTTGGCATTGACGAAGCGAGACGGTGGCGCGCTTCGGTTGGTCGCGGATCACACCATCGTCGTGCCGACCGATCGGACGGATCGCGCTCAGGAGATTCATCTGTGTATCCAACACGCAATTTGCGACGCGATCGAACAGTCACTCTGAAAACGCGTTTACCTGCTATCCACAAGCATATACCAGACTGAAGTTTACGTCACATGACGTTATTTTAATTCACAGGCAAGGCGTGACATGATTTCTCTGAAGGGCAAGCGAGCACTCGTGACCGGCGGCTCCCGGGGCATCGGTGCGGCGGTGGCGAGATTACTCGCGCAGGCTGGCGCCGATGTGGGGATCGCGTACCGGAGTCGTACCGCCGAGGCCGACGCCGTGGTCGCGGATATCACAAATCACGAAGTCAGATCTTTTTCGCACATGGCCGATTTGTCCACAAAAAGTGCGAACGACGCGTTTGTGGATAAAGCACTCCAACGCTTCGGTGGTGTGGATATCTATGTGGGAAACTCGGGTTTTTGGCCACCGGATCCGCTCCCCGTTTCGGCGCTGGATGACGAGCGGTGGCGCTTCACGATGGCCGCGAACCTCGACGGCATGTTCTACGGAGCGCGGGCCGCCGCGCGCGCGATGAGCGACGGGGGGCGTATGATTTTTGTGTCCAGCACGGCAGGACAGCGGGGCGAGGCTGGGCATGCGGATTACGCCGCGACCAAAGGTGCGATGATCGCATTCGTGAAATCTCTGGCGGTTGAGCTCGGTAGCCGAGATATCACGGTCAACTCCGTGGCGCCGGGATGGGTCGATACCGAGGCCGTCGAGAAGCCGTTTGCCGCCGGACGCGAGCGTCTCGAGGCGGCGATCCCGCTTGGGCGTGTGGCCACGGCGACGGATATCGCCGGTCCGATTCTTTTCTTGGCAAGCCCACTCGCCCGTCACGTAACCGGTGAGATCCTGAATGTGAATGGCGGGAGCGTGCTCTGCGGGTAGCGAACGCAGCCGCTGGCCGTCCGTGGCGTGCGCCTGGCCAGGTCGTCGAAATCGCCCGCACCCTCCAGGACGCGGGCTTCGAAACCTGGTGTGTCGGCGGAGCCGTGCGTGACGCCCTCTTGGGCGAGGCGCACCTCGATTGGGATCTGGCGACTGCCGCGACCCCCTCGCAGGTGCGCAAGCTGTTTCGCCGGACCATACCCGTCGGGATCGAGTTCGGGACCATCGGCGTGCTGGACCGTGACCACCGCATGCATGAGGTCACCACCTTTCGGCGCGATGTAAAGACCGACGGTCGTCACGCGGTGGTGGAGTTCGGTGCGTCGCTGGACGAGGATCTGGCTCGGCGGGATTTCACGATCAATGCAATCGCCTACGACCCGATCGACCACCGTGTACACGACCCGTTCGGTGGGCAACTCGATCTGACCCGGCGGGTCGTGCGCGCCGTTGGCGAGGCCGAGGCACGGATGCGCGAAGACCGGCTGCGGGCCCTGCGGGCGATCCGCTTCGCGGCACGTTTCGGCTTCGACATCGAACAGGACACGTGGCACGCCATCGTCGGCAGCGCGCCTTTTTTGACGCGATTGTCGCCCGAGCGTGTAAAGCAGGAGCTGGAGAAGACGATGGAGCAGGTGCGAACGCCGTCCACCGCGTTCGCCCGCTGGCGTGACGCCGGGGCCTTTGCCGCGGTGGTGCCGACGTTGGGGCAGGTCAGCGACGAGACCCTGCGCGCCGTCGATGCGTTGCCCCGTCCGGGTCTGCCTGGGCGACCGCTTCGGAAAACGCTGCGGCTTGCGGCGCTCTTCAGTGAGGCCGACGGCAAGCAGACCGAGCGGGCGCTGCGCGACCTCCGCTTCTCGAATCAGGAGATCGCCAACGTGTCGGCGTTGGTCGATCGATGGACTCGCTATGGGCCGAACCTCAGCGCGGTGCTGTCCGGCGGGGCGTTGCCCGACGATGCCGAACTGCGGCGACTTGCCGCCGGTGTGGGCAGGCTGCGGGTAGCGGCCTTCGTACGCTTGTCGGCGGCGCGCTGGAGCGCCGCCGGTGCTGTGCCGCCGTCGTTGGTTCGTCGGCTGCACCGTCGGATGATCACGATGGCGTTCCGCGAACCGATCGAGCTCGCGGATCTTGCGGTGGACGGCGACGATCTGCGCAGCGCGGGCATCGCCACCGGGCCGGCGTTGGGGCGAATCTTGCACGCGCTGTTGCAGGTGGTGATCGAGGATCCTGCGGTCAACACACGTGAGGGGCTGCTCGAGATCGCACGGAATCTCGGGCGCTCGTCCGAAACCGCCTGACGGTCCGCATGAATCTCCAGACGCGAAACGACATGTCGCCATTGGGAAGCGACGAGCCGGGACGATTCCGCCCTCCGTCGGACTGGTTCGTGGCGTCCGCCCGAGGCGGTGTATACACGGCCCGCGTCGGCGCGACGGCCGAGCGGACGGTCGATCTGATGCACGCGCTCTCGGTGCATCTCGATCCGGCGGTCGATGTCGTCATGACGGACTGGCGCGGCGGAACGGAATGGACGGGCGTCGACGTGGCGCTGCCGGATCTCCGCGAGGCGTTGGGTCGGCTGCGCTTTCCGCTGGCGACATATGGTGGCGTGGAGCTGACCGTCGTTGGCCCAGACGATCAGCTGTCGCTCACGCCTGAATTGCTCCTCGTGATCTACGCGCGTTCCGACCGTTGGTTCTTCCTGCTCGACGGAATCGGCCTTGCCGAACGGGTCGCTCCACCGGCCGCGGTGTGGGTGCCGACGCGCTCCCGGCTGACGCCCGCTCCGGAGCTGGCAGCCGCGCTCGCCGCGGCGGCTGCCAGATTGGGATTGGCCGCTGGCATGGCGTCGCTCGAACGATGAGCGCGACACTGTTTTCGGCGAGTGCGCCGGAACCGTTGGCCGCGCGCATGCGCCCGGAGCGACTTGAAGACGTGGTTGGGCAACAGCATTTGCTCGCTCCCGGGCGGCCCCTTGGCGACGCCATTCGCATTGGCTCGATCGGCAGCGTCATCTTGACTGGGCCAAGCGGAACGGGAAAGACGACGATCGCCAGTCTGATCGGACGGTACACCCAACAGACCGTCGTGGTGTTGAACGCCGTCACCGACGGCATCCCGCGTCTTCGCGAGATCGTGGCCGAGGCGGAGAAGCGTCGTAGCTTCGAAGGGCGACGCACGTTGGTGGTGATCGACGAAATCCATCGCTGGGCAAAGTCGCAGCAGGACGCGCTGCTTCCGCACGTCGAGAATGGCGTCATCACGTTGTGCGGGGCGACGACCGAGGTCCCTGGATTCGCTGTCGTGGGGGCGCTGTTGTCGCGGTCTCGCGTATACGCGCTGCGTCCGCTCACGATCGACGACGTGGTGAGTGTCTGCGCGCGCGCGCTCGCCGACGAGCCGCGAGGTCTCGGGGCGCAGCGGTTGCAGGCCGATACGGATACCCTCCGCTGGCTCGCCGAGCAGTCGGATGGCGATGCGCGCCGTGCGCTGGGGGCGCTCGAGGCGGTAGCGCAGGTGCTGCCCGTCGGCGCCGCCCTCACCCGCGACGCGCTCGCCGATGCGCTCGGTACACGAGTGGTCAGCTACGACCGCGTCGATGTGGACCGCAACGCGGTGTTGTCGGCGTTCCATAAGTCGCTCCGCGGGAGTGACCCGCACGCCGTGCTGTACTGGCTGGCACGCGGGCTTCAGGCCGGCGAGGATCCGCAGATCTTTCTGCGTCGGCTGGCCGCCATGGCCACGGAGGACATCGGTCTGGCCGATCCGCTGGCGGTCGGTATGGTCATGACGGCGTGGGACACCTTCCGTCGGCTCGGGCCCGCCGAAGGCGAGCGCGCGGTCGCGCAAGCCGCCGTGTACTGCGCGGTGGCGCCGAAATCGAACCGCCTGTTTCTCGCTTGGGCCGCGGCCCGCGCCGCTGCCGCAGGGTCGCCGTCGGTCCCGGTGCCGGCGCATTTGTTGAACTCCGAGATGCATCTGCGCGCCGACCCCGACCGTCGTGTGCCCTACGAGTATCCCCACGAGCATCCCGGTGCGTTTGTGGCGCAGCCGTACCAGCCACCGGAACTTCAAGGGCAGACCTACTATCATCCCTCGGCGGTCGGCGAAGAGAAACAGATCGCCAAGCGACTCGCATGGTGGGCGGAGCGGGGCGGTCCGCCCGTGGCCGAGTGACGCGTCTCGAGCGAAGGAACACGTCCGTCGGGACGGGTACCACAGGCGGGTACGGTGCGCGGCCGCCTTCGCGGCAGTCAGCAGTTCGAGGCGACCTTTCAGTTTCTGAGGATATGAGATGCGTATGACGAGGCCGGTACGGCGCTGGATGACGGCCGGTGCGGTCGTAGCGATGACCGCGGGCGGTGCGGCCTGTGCCTCGCTCGGACGCGCGACCTTCAGTGAACCGGTGGTCACGCTGCGCGAATTCAACGTGACCGGGCTAGGCCTCACCGGAGGGAGCGTCGACGTCGTGCTGTCGGTCTATAACCCCAATGGGTACAAGCTCGACGCCTTGAGCATGACCTATCAGGTGGACGTCGATACCATCAAGTTGGGCAGCGGGGAGCTCGACGGACGTTTCGTGGTGCCTGAGAAGGACTCCTCGGAGGTGCGCTTGCCGGTACGTTTCACGTATGCCGGATTGGGCGCGGCGGGTCGCTCGCTCGTCACCGCGGGTACCGTGAACTATCGGGTGCGCGGTGATTTCACCGTGTCCACGCCCCTCGGCAATTTCACCCGTCCATACGATCGGACGGGACGTTACTCCTCGGTGTCTGGCAACAGACGCTGATCGGCTTCGCCCTCTCTGATCAGGTAGACGCACATCAGCCGCGAGATCATCTCCCTCACGCCGCCCGTTGAGCGCGCGGTGCTCGTCAGTGCCCCGTCGAAGCGTGGCAACGCCCGTCATCAGGCCGACGAACACCTCGAAGAACTCGCGCGATTGGCGGACACGGCGGGCGCGATCGTGGTCGGCCAGCTCACGCAGGCGCTCGATCGACCGCATCCCGCGACGTATCTGGGCAAAGGCAAGGTCGAAGAGCTCAAGCTGCGGATCAATGAGCTCGGCGCCACGTTGGTGCTCTTCGACGACGAACTGACGCCGGCGCAGGGCAAGAACATCGAAGCGATCGTCGGCACGCGTGTGATGGACCGCGCCGAGCTGATTCTCGATATCTTCGCCACGCGGGCGCGTTCGAGTGAGGCGCGCAATCAAGTGGAGCTCGCGCAGTTGCAGTATCTGTTGCCGCGCCTCACGCGCATGTGGACGCACCTCGAGAAATTCCGCGGTGGTATCGGCGTGCGCGGTCCGGGTGAAACGCAGCTCGAAACCGACCGTCGACTCATTCAGCATCGTATCCGCGTGCTCAAGGATCGACTGGCAGACGTCGAGCGGGCGCGCGAAGTGCAGCGCGAGGGACGCAAGTCGCACTACCGGGTCGCACTCGTCGGCTACACCAATGCGGGCAAATCATCGATTCTGCGGCAGATGGCGAACGACGAGCAGGTGTTCGTGGAGGATCGCCTCTTCGCCACGCTCGATCCGCTCACGCGTGAAGTCGAGGTGGGTGACGGGTACACGGTGCTGCTCACGGACACCGTCGGATTCATCAGGAAGCTCCCGCACCATCTGGTCGCGTCATTCCGCGCCACGTTGTCGGAGGCCAAGGAGGCGGACCTGCTGCTGCACGTGATCGACGCGAGTCATCCGGTGTGGGAAGAGCAGCGCGATGTCGTGGACGGCGTGCTGGCGGATCTCGGATTGGCCGATCAGCCGAAGCTGTACGTGATGAACAAGATGGACGTGCTGCCTGCCGAGGAGGCATCGGCCGTTCGTGAACGCGTGACGAACATTCTCCCGAATTCGCTGTTCGTGTCGGCGATCGAGCCGGGTGGTCTCGACGTACTACGCGCCTCCCTCCTCGACAGCCTGCGTCGCCAGCGCCCCATTCTCGAAGTCCGGCTTCCAGCGGCCAACGGCCGGATGATCGCGGAGATGCATCGCGATGGTGAGGTGCTGGATCAGCGCACGGACGAGGACGTCATAGTGCTTCGGGCGCGTCTCGACGACCGCACTATCGGTCGGCTGCGACAGGCCGGTGCGCGGATCACGGTAATTCGGGGCGTTGAACGGGTGAAAACGCCAGCCGTGCCGGTTGAAGCGTTCTGAGAGCACTCCGCACCCTCGGAGCGCACGAACGGCCGGACATCAGTGACGATGACCGGCCGTTTACGTTGTGCAGGAATACCTATGGGCGTGCAGGGACTCGAACCCCGGACCTCTGCTGTGTGAAAGCAGCGCTCTAACCAGCTGAGCTACACGCCCGAAACCAGTCCGCGCCCGACAACTCATGACGCGGAAGAAGAACGTAACGGTGGGAATGGACGGTGGGAAGCCCTCTCGTCGATGCGGAAAGACATACGCCCCGGTGCAGGGCACCGAGGCGTATGGTCCGGGTGGGACTTGAACCCACGATCCTTCGATTATGAGTCGAGCGCTTTAACCAACTAAGCTACCGGACCGAACGTGGCGATCCCCCGCCGCCGCCTGAGGCAAATGTATCTCAATCGTTCGCAATGTGCGCGTCGTAGGCGTCGAGGACTTCGTCTGGCGTGACCGTCGCGGCACCAAGCTTTCCTACCTCGACCCCGGCGGCGTAGTTCGCCACGATGGCCGCTTCGAGTGCCGTGGCCCCGGCGGCCAGCATCGTGGCCAGGTACGCCGTCACCGTGTCGCCGGCGCCGACCACGTCATAGACCTCACGGGCGGTCGTCGGCACGCGATGTACGATGCCATCCGACGAGACCAGCGCCATCCCGCGTTCGCCCAGCGTCAACAGTAAGTGCTCAACCCCAAGGCGCGCGAACGTTTCCGGCAGCGCCGCGGGATGCTCGAGATCGACCGCAGCGCCCAGCGCGCTCTCCAGCTCCCGTCGGTTCGGCTTGAACACGGTGGCACCGCGATAGGCAAAGAAGTTGCGGAACTTCGGGTCGACGACGATCGGCAGGTTGCGAGTGCGGGCGAACGCGATCGCGCCTTCGATGACGGCCGGAACGAGCACACCCTTGTTGTAGTCCTCGAAGACGAGCGCGGTCGCGTGTGGCATGGCGCGTTCAATCGCGTCGAGAACGCGCCCGACGTCCGCGTCATGAAGGTCCGCGTCGTCTTCCTCATCGAATCGCACCAATTGCTGGGAGCGCGCCATCACGCGAGTCTTGGTCGTGGTCGGCCGACCGACCGTGACCAGCGATCGCGACTCCATGCGCCCGGCTTCGAGACGTTCGCGCAGCGTGCGACCAGCCACGTCATCCCCGACGACGGCCACGAGATCGCAGCCCGCCCCGACCGCCGCGACGTTCTGCGCCACGTTGGCAGCGCCACCGAGCGCCAGCTTACGGTCGCGCACGCGGACCACCGGGACCGGCGCTTCCGGGGAAATCCGATCGACGTCGCCACGGAGGTATACATCGAGCATGGCGTCGCCGATGATGACCACATGCTGCGAGGCGGCGTGAGCGAGCAGCGCTTCGAGCCGTGCGCGGGAGATAGTGGGCGTCATGGCGGGGAAATTAGTCGGACCGATTAGCTTCGTCACCGGTCGTGCTCTTTCCGTGCCCCTTTCCGCCGAGATGCCCGCCTCGTCATCCCCCAGCGCGTCCCCTGTCTCGCGCCGATCGCCGGTGCTGGTGTTGGCCGCCTCACTGATTGGCATTTCGTTCGCCGCACCGCTGATCCGACTCTCCACGAGTTCCGCGATCGTAATCGCGGCGTGGCGACTCGGGCTGTCGATGCTCATCGTTATCGCCGCCCTGCTGATCACGGGATCGTGGCGCGAGTGGCGGTTGCTGTCGCGGCGCGAACTCTTCCTGGCCAGCGGCGCCGGCGTCTTGCTCGCGCTTCACTTTTGGAGTTGGAACGCCTCGCTGCGATACACGAGCGTTGCCGCCTCGGTGGCATTGGTGAATCTGCAGCCCGTCCTGATCGCCGGCGTGTCGGCGCTGTGGCTGCGCGAGTCACCCTCTGGTCGGCAGTGGCTCGGCGTCGTGATCGCCGTCGTTGGCGCCTTGGTCGTTGGCTTGGCCGACGTGCCCGGTGGTCTGCAGGGGGTCGTCTCCGCGATTTCCGGTGGCACGACTGCCAACGGCAGCGGGCGCGCGCTGTTCGGGGATTTCCTGGCGCTCGTTGGCGCGGTCACGGCCGCGTTGTATTACCTGATCGGGCGGCGGCTTCGTCAGCGGGTGGGGGTGTGGCCCTACGTGTCCATCGCCTACGGCGCGGCGTTCGTGACCTGCGTGGCGATTGCCCTCGCGACTGGAGAGGTCCTACTGCCGCAGCCGCGCCGCGAGCTGTCGATCTTCGCCGGACTCGCCATCGGACCGATGCTGCTTGGACACACGGGGATGAACTGGGCACTCGGCCACCTTCCGGCCTTCATGGTGAACCTCACCACCTTGGGTGAGCCGATCGGCGCCACGATTCTGGCCGCCCTCCTGCCGGGGATCGCCGAAGTGCCGGGCGTTGGGACGATCGTGGGCGGGGCACTGGTTCTGGGCGGTGTGCTACTGGCCGCGCGCGGTGCGCCGGATCCGCCGGATCATTCGGAACGCTGAGCGGGCGGAAAAGCAGCCGCTGAGCGACCCGTGTTCTCCGCCCTGGTTATCTTTCGGGGGTGAGCGAGACTCGATCGATATTCTCAGGCGCCGGATCGCCGCACGCCGAAACCCATGGCGCGTCACCACAGGGCCCGTACGCGTCGACGGCACCGGTGGTCTTCGCCTCAGCGCTTCGTGAGCGCATGCTCGACGTGGTGATCACGCGCGGCGGAACCGTCGAGTCGCGTCATCGCGTGCACGCCGCGGTGGTCGACGCGAACGGGATGCTGCTCGAGGGGGCTCGTAATCCGCATACGGAAACGTGGTGGCGCTCCTGCGCCAAGCCGTTTCAGGTCATGCCGCTGGTGCGCAGCGGTGGCTTGGAGCGACTGGGCTGGGGAGTCAGCCAATTGGCCTTGGCCTGCGCGTCGCACGGGGGCGAGCCTGAGCATGTGGCCCTCGCCGAATCGATGCTGGCCGGGATCGGACTGGAGGAGGGCGATCTGGCTTGTGGCGCCCACGAACCGTTGTCGGCGCGCGGCGCGCGGCTGCTGCGTGAATCGGGCGATCGGCTCACGCGCCTCCACAACAACTGTTCCGGAAAGCACGCGGCCATGCTGGCCCGCGCCGCGCTGCTCGACGAGCCGACCAGCGGCTATGAACACGCGTCGCACGCGGTGCAGCGGGCGGCGCTCGACACGGTAGCGGTGTGGGCGGGCATGCCCCCTGAACAGATCGGGCTCGCCGTGGACGGCTGCGGCGTTCCCGTCTTCTCGCTGCCGCTCGCGAACATGGCGCTGTCGTATGCGCGGCTCGCGCACGCTTCGACCCACGGCGATGAGCCGAGTCGCCGGATTCTGCAGGCGATGACGTCGCAGCCGTTTCTGGTGGGTGGAAGCGACCGGTTCGACACACGCCTCATGGAGGCCACGGGCGGCAATGTGGTCTGCAAAGTCGGCGCCGAAGGCGTGCACACCTTCGCCATCATCGACCGTGGCATCGGCTTCGCGCTCAAGGTCGAAGATGGCTCACAGCGCGCCCAGTTCGTGGCGGTACTGGCGATGCTGGCCGAGTACGACGCGTTACCGTCGCCCGTACCCGAGAGCTTGCGCGACGCCGCGGTGCGGGTGGTTCGGAACACACGGGGAGAGCAGGTCGGTGAAGTGTTCGTAAGTACGGCGCCGCTCGGCGCGTACGGGCGAGCCAGCGAGCGTTGATTTGATGACGCGAAACAGCCTCGTGCCTGTTACACTCGATGCACTTGACGCGGAGACGGCCGCTCTCGTTCGACTGGCGGCGATCCTCGCGGGTGGGAGTGAGACAGAGGTTCGTGCGGGACTGTCAGCGGTGAACGGAATCGTCAATCCACTTTGGGTTGAAGAAGTCATTCTCCAGACCTACTTGTTCGCTGGCTTCCCGCGGTCGCTCAATGCGGCGAGGGATTGGCGTCGTATCTCCGGTCGCAGTGCACCGACGCCAGCGGATGATGATGAGGGAACCGCGATGGACTTTACGGCGCGTGGCGAGGAAACCTGCGCCACGGTATACGGGGAGTTCTACGATCGGTTGCGGGTGAATATCCGTGGATTGCATCCGGCGCTCGATCGGTGGATGATCACGGAAGGATACGGCAAGGTGCTCGGGCGGCCGCTCCTCGATCTGGCGCGCCGTGAGTTGTGCGTGGTGGCCGCGTGCGCCATCGCGCGACAGGATCGGCAGCTGCACTCGCATCTGCACGGCGCCCTGAATGCAGGGGCGACGGTGGACGTGGTTTCGGCCACGCTGCAGGTGATGGCGCCCTTGATCGGCGACGAGGATATGCGTCGCTATCTCGGTTTGTGGTCGCGGGTGCAGGGCAAGTAGCACGCAGTGTAATCGCAGGCTTTTGGCGGCGCCTTGGTGGCCGGCCGCCTCTCTCGTTTCGGAAGTGATTCATGTTCGTAGATCGCGTACTCGTGAAGGTCGAAGCAGGAACTGGTGGATCGGGACAGACATCGTTCCGTCGCGAGAAGTTCGCGCCGATGGGCGGCCCCGATGGCGGCGACGGCGGACGAGGCGGCGACGTGATCGTGCGCGGCGACCGCAACCTGACCACGCTGCTCGACTACACGTACCGCGATGCGTGGAAGGCCGAACGCGGCCAGCACGGCGAGGGATCGAATCGGACCGGTCGCTCCGGCGAAGACATCGTGCTTCCTGTACCTCCCGGTACGGTCGTACGCGACGCCGAAACGCAGGAGTTTCTCGGCGAGGTCATGGAGGATGGACACACCATTCTCGTGTCGAAAGGCGGTCGTGGCGGCAAGGGGAATTCGTTCTTCGTCACCCCCACACACCAGTCGCCGCGCGAATGGCAGCCGGGCGAAGAAGGACATGCCCGGACGCTCGAACTCGAACTCAAGCTGATCGCCGATATCGGGCTCGTCGGCCAGCCGAACGCAGGCAAGAGCACCTTGCTCTCGGTGATTTCGGCGGCCCGTCCCAAAATCGCGGACTATCCGTTCACGACGCTGTCGCCGAACCTTGGTGTGGTGCCACTCAGCGACCATCGCTCCTTCGTCGTGGCCGACATTCCCGGCATCATCGAAGGCGCGTCGGAAGGCAAGGGACTGGGGCTACGCTTCCTGCGGCACATTGAGCGCACGCGGATGCTCGCGTTCATGATCCCGATCGATGCGGAAGACTGGCAGGCGGAGCTCGATCAGTTGCGACACGAGATTTCCTCGTACTCCACCGAACTCGCCGCCAAACCGTTCTGCGTCGTGTTCACGAAGCTCGACCTCCTCGGCGAGCACTACGTGCCGGACATCGAAGCCCCGGGTGCCTTCGGTAAGTACGCCATCAGCGCGGCTGGACGGATGGGACTCGACGTGGTGCTCGACGCGTGGTGGCGTGAGCTGCTCAAGATGCGCGTGGAAGCCGAGAAGCCGGCACGCGATGCGCAGTTTCTTCCCTAGAGAATCGGCGGCCCCGTTGGCGTCGATGGCGACGGAGGCCATGGTGCAACACCAGGCGCGGCGCAATGTGATTGCGTTGCGTCAAGTCAGCGGGCTCGGTGACGTCGGCGTGGCGCGGCTGCTGTCGCTACATGGCGACGCCACACGGGCGTTGCACTCGGTCGCGGCCGAACGGCGCGACGCGGCACTGCTCGAGGCCGATCGTATTTTGGCCGACCTGCAACGCATCGGCGGCGAGGCGGTGACGGCCGGGTGCGACCGGTACCCTGCACGACTGCTCGAACTCTCCGATGCCCCGCCGGTCATCTACGCACAGGGGACATTGGCCAGTGCGCATCCCCCTGCCGTCGCGATCGTGGGCACACGAGCCGCGTCGGCCTACGGACTGCGGGTCGCACGCGCCATCGCGACCGCCTGCGCACGCGCCGGCGTCACGATCGTGAGCGGACTGGCGCGCGGGATCGACGGTGCCGCGCACGACGCGGCGCTGGCGGCGGGCGGGCGCACCGTCGCCGTGCTCGGCACGGGTCTCGACGTGTACTACCCCCGCACGCATCGTGCGCTACAGGACCGCATCGCCCGCGATGGGCTGCTGCTCACTGAGCAGAAGCCCGGTGACTCGGGCCACGGCGGGACGTTTCCCCGTCGCAATCGCATCATAGCGGCGCTGGCTGACCTCACCGTCGTGGTCGAGGCCGGGAAGGGCAGCGGAGCCCTGATCACCGCCGATCATGCGCTTGAATTGAACCGGATGGTGGCCTGCGTCCCGAACGCCATCGATCAGGTCTCGTCGATGGGCAGCAACGCGCTGCTCAAAATGCACGCTGAACCGATTCTCTCGGTCGACGATGTGCTCGCCCTGTTGCGTGTCGATCGTTCCACGTCAACGCATGTGGCCCTCGACGGAGACGCCGCGCGGTGCTGGGATGCGTTGCAGCGTGGTGCTCGTGACATCGATCAGATCGCCGCGGCCGCGCAGATGCGTCCACGGGAAGCGGCTGCTGTACTGAGCGCCCTCGAAATCGACGGGCTCGTGCACTTCGGCCCGTCTGGGCACGTGTATCCGTCCGTCAGCGTGTCGTGAGCGCACCGACCACGACCCACGTGGGCTATCGTCACCTGTACTTACATGTGCCGTTCTGTGCTCGACGCTGCAGCTACTGCGATTTTTCGATCGCGGTGCGCAAGCAAGTCCCGTGGCGTGCCTTCGCCGATTCGGTGAGCTCCGAACTTCGTCTGCGTGCTGCGTCACTGTCGTGCGAGGTGCTGAGTACGCTGTATCTCGGCGGTGGTACGCCGTCGCGGTTGGGTGGCGCGGGCATCGAGCGACTGTTCGAGCAACTGCACCGCCATGTGCGTCTGGACGCGCAGGCCGAGGTGACGCTGGAAGCGAACCCCGAAGACGTATCGGCCGACGCCGTGGCGGCGTGGAGGCGAGCCGGTGTGAATCGCGTGAGTCTCGGGGTACAGAGTTTCGACGATCGCGTGCTGTCCTGGATGCATCGCGTGCACGATGCCGATGCGGCGGTGCGCGCGGTCGATGTTCTTCGCGCGGGCGGCATTGACTCGATGTCGCTCGACCTCATCTTCGCCGCGCCGGCGACGCTCGAGCGCGACTGGAGCGGAGACATCGCGCGTCTCCTCGCGCTCGCCCCCGATCACATCTCACTCTACGGACTCACCATCGAACCGCACACGCCGCTCGGACGCTGGCACGCGCGGGGGGACGTCGAGGAAGCGCCGGAGGAACTCTACGAACGCCAGTTTCTCGAGTCTCACGAGCGACTTCGAGCCGCCGGCTTCGAGCATTACGAGGTGTCGAATTTCGCGAAGCCCGGCCGTCGCGCCCGGCACAATAGTGCGTATTGGCAAAACGTGCCGTATCTCGGCATCGGCCCGTCGGCGCACGGCTTCGACGGCTCGGAGCGACGGTGGAATCAGGCGGCCTTCGCTTCGTGGGAATCGGCGTTGACCGCCGGACTCGACCCACTGGGCGGCTCGGAAACGCTGACCGGGCCGAACCGTGAGGCGGAAAGGGTGTATCTTGGATTACGCACGATCGACGGACTGGAGCTTCGGGAAGGTGAGGAAGCTCGCGTCGCCACGTGGCGTCGGCAGGGGTGGATCGAGTCTGTTCATGAGACCGCCGGAACGCGTATCCGGTGCACTGCCTCCGGGTGGCTTCGGCTCGATGCCTTGGCCGCCGACTTGACAGCACTCCGAAGTCGTTCGTAGCGTTACACTTATGGCTATTAGCGGGGAGCTCTCCGAGCGAGAGCGACAGGTACTCGAAGCAGTGATCCACAGTTACGTGGCAACGGCCGAGCCCGCGGGCTCTCGCACGTTGTCGCGGCGCTTCAGCTTGGGCATCTCGCCGGCCACGATCCGGAACACGATGAGCGATCTGGAGGAGAAGGGATTTCTCTTTCATCCGCATACGTCGGCCGGACGTGTCCCCACCGACAAGGCCTACCGGGTCTACGTCGATTCGCTCACGCGCGTCGAGACCATCACCGGCGATGCCCAGCGACGATTGCACGCCGACATCTCGGCTGGCGGATCAGCCATCGAGGCCATCCTTCGTCGTGCCGCGCAATCGCTCGGCATCCTTACGCAGGAGCTCGGTGTCGCCCTCGGCCCTCGGTTCGAACGGGCCACGTTGCGTCAGGTCGAGCTGGTCCGCATTTCGTCAGAGCGCTTGCTGATGGTGCTTACGCTACACGGTGGCGCGGTGCGCACGGTGTTCGTGGAGGTGCCAGGTGTCATTGCCCAGGAGGCGCTCATCGAAGTCACGATCGTGCTCAACGAGCGCCTCTCGGGGCTCACGCTCGAGCAGGTCCGCACGACGCTCGCCTCGCGGTTGCGTGATGTGCACCTCAAGCCGGAAACGGCCGAGCTGCTGCACATCTTCGTGCAGGAGGGTGAGCAGGTATTCGGACGTGCCGCGGATCCGCTGGAAACCGTTGTGCTCGGGCAGCCGTCGTTACTGGCGGATCAACCGGAGTTCGCCAGTGGCGAGCGCCTGCGGCAATTGATCGAGCTCACGGAAACGCGGCAGCAACTTGCCTCGTTGCTCGAGGCGAAGCCTGGAGCCAACGGGATTTCGATCACGATCGGCAACGAGCACGGCGACCCGCGGCTCGAACCGTTTACGGTGGTGACGGCGGAGTACCAGGCGGGTTCGTTGAGCGGTGTCATCGGGGTGATCGGACCCACCCGTATGCCGTACGACAAAGTGATCGCGCTCGTGGGGCACACGTCCCGACTGGTGTCCGATTTGCTCTGCTGACCGTCCTCCCCTCGCTTCAGGCGGGCGGAGCAGTCGATATTTCCAGGAGACATTTTTCGTACGACTTTGACCTCACCGACGGGCGTCCGGTTTCCGGCACCCTTCGTTCGATTGCGCCGATTTCTGGTGGCGCGTTTTTCCGGGTTTTGACATGGCCGATTTTTACGCGGTACTTGAAGTGCCGCGCGATGCATCCGACGACGACATCAAGAAGTCATATCGACGCTTGGCGATGCAGTGGCATCCTGACCGCAATGCGGGCGCCAAGGAGGCCGAGGAGAAGTTCAAGACGATCAGTGAAGCGTACGACGTGTTGCGTGATCCGCAGAAGCGCGCCGCGTTCGATCGGTATGGCGAGGCGGGACTTCGTGGTGCGCAGCAGCAGCAGTACGAGCATGTCGATCTGTCGGAGGCGCTCAACATCTTCATGCGCGACTTCGGCGGCTTCGGCGACATGTTCGGTGGCCAGGGCGGCGGTCGCCGGAACGGCGCGCGCGCGGGCGCCGACGTGAAGCTGCCGTTGTCGCTCACGCTCACCGAAGTCGCGACGGGCGTCGAGAAGACCGTCGTGCTCAAAGTGCTCGAGGCATGCGACAAGTGCGAGGGGTCCGGCGCGGAGCCGGGTACCAAGCCGCAGACGTGTAACACCTGTGGCGGTGCCGGCGAAGTGCGGCGCGCCCAACGATCATTTTTCGGCCAGTTTGTGTCGGTCGCGCCGTGTCCGACCTGCGCTGGCGAGGGTGTGGTCGTGTCGTCGCCGTGCAAGAAGTGCCGTGGTGAGGGGCGCGCGCGGGCCGAGCGTACGCTCAAGATTCAGGTGCCGGCTGGCGTGGCTACGGGTCAGTATATGACGCTGCGTGGCGCGGGCAACGTGGGCCCGCGTGGCGGCACCAAAGGTGACGTGCTCGTGGTGTTCGAGGTGGAAGATGACGAGCGCTTCGATCGCGACGGTGAGGATCTGTTCTGCGAGGCCTTGGTTACGTATTCGCAGTTGGTCTTCGGCGCCGATATCCGGGTTCCCGGTCTCACCGGTGAGATGTCGCTGCGGGTGCCGACGGGCACGCAGAGTGGCACCGTGTTCCATTTGCGCGGTCGCGGATTGCCGCGCGTGAACGCGTCTGGTACGGGCGATCTGCACGTGAAGGTGCAACTCTGGACGCCGCAGGACGTGGACGGGGAAGAGCAGTCGGTGATCCAGCGCCTCGCCACGTTACAGGGGCAGGCGCCGCCCCAGCGCGAGAAAGGGTTCTGGTCGAAGATGAAGGAGGCGCTGGGTGCTTGACGCATC